>Ga0214473_10004417_pt1 | contig 16912 bp, 14 predicted proteins | sample RVTome_7_FD_203509 | JGI IMG/M metagenome (GOLD analysis project Ga0214473, IMG submission 203509) | Soil microbial communities from uranium-contaminated site in the Upper Colorado River Basin, Wyoming, United States - RVT98D197 | ecosystem: Environmental > Terrestrial > Soil > Contaminated >... | reverse complement strand
CGAAGAGCGGTGCGAAGGCGAGTCCGGTGGCGGGCCCTCCGGTCAAGGTCACGGAGCCGGCCAGCACGCCCAGGAGCGGAGGCTGCCCGAGCAGCCACGCCATCCCCCAGCCGATCAGGTTCTGGACCACGGCCATCAGCGTCGAGGCCAGGAAGAACACCAACACCGCGGGCCCGCCGACGCGCAGCAGCGAGACGCTGGCGCCGAAGCCGATGCTCGAGAAGAACGCGATCATGAGGGGGCTCTGGAGCGAGGTGTCGAACGCGAAGATCTCGATCCCGACACCGCGGGTCGCGAGCGTGACGATCGCCACCAGCAGGCCGCCGATCACCGGCGCCGGAAGGTTGTAGCGCGCGAGCGGTGGGACGATCCGGCGAACCCCGTATCCCACGAAGAGCATCAGCCCCGCAAACGCGACGGTGTGCACCTGGTCGAGCGCGAGCATGGCCCTCCCGGGGTCGACGGAGCGCGAAGCCTCAACCGCCCGGGCGGGCCGCGCCGAGCTTGCGGACCTCGGCGCGGGCGCGGCGACGGGTCTCCGGATCCGGGTGCGAGGACGCCGCGGTCTCGAGGGCGCGCTCCGCCTCGGGCGTGGCGATCCGGCCGAGCCCGCGGATCGCGGACATCCGGACGCTCTCGGACTCGCGAGCCAGCGCTCCCGTGAGCGGTGCCACCGCGTCGCGGCTGCCCCGCGTGCCGAGGGCGGCGGCGGCCGCCGCCGCGACCTCCACGTCGGGGTCGGCCACGAGCGCGATCAGGCGCGCGCGCACCGGCCCGCTCGCGGACCCAGCGGCGGCGCGGATCGCGATCGCGCGGTCGCGCGGCGGAGCCTCGGCGGAGAGCAGGCGGAGCCAGAGCGGAGGGCCCTCGACGATCCCCCGGCGCTCGAGCTCCACGAGCAGCGCGACGCGCACGCCCATCGAGATCTTCGGATCGTCGAGCACCGCGAGCAGCGCCGGCCCGTCCTCCGGGCCGACGAGCGACGCACCCGGCGCGAGCACGAGGTCGCGCACGGCGGAGGCCGCGAGCCGGGGATCGCCCGACGTGAGCAGCCCGAGCGTCGCCCGGCGCAGCGCCGCCTGCCGGGCCTCGGAGGAAGCCGCCGTGTCCGCCACCACGTAGGCCTGCGCCACCGCCAGCAGCCGGTCGCGCGTGGGCGCGTCGAGTGGGTACTCGTCCTCGTGCTCCTGGAGCGACACCCAGGCGTGGCTGCCCGCCTGGCCGAGCGCATCGAGCTCTCGGCTGCGCGCGATCCCGATCAGGAAGAGCAGCGTCTCGCCGCCCGGCTCGAACTGCACCACGCCGTGGCCGTGCTGGGCGAAGCGCACGCGCGGGGCGTCGAGGCCGCCCTTCAGGACCTCGAGCACCTCGGCCTCGACCGTGGGCCGGCTCGCACCGGGTGCGCCGCCGAGCGCGGCGAGGTCCTCCTCGACCGCCACGATCCGGGCGCGCAGCACGAGGTCGGCCTCCGCGATCAGGCCGTGGAGCGTCTTCGTGCCGTAGACGACGTGCGCGCGCGCTCCGAAGGCGCAGAGCAGCAGCACGAGGCCCGCCCCGAGCCCCGCTCCCCGCCACCGCAAGGCGCGGCTCTCAGTCGTGGAGACCGTCCAGCAGCGGAGTCAGGGCGCCGGAGATTGCGGGGTCCACGTCCGCTCCCACGTTGTTCTGGAACACCGTGTTGCAGTCGATGTTCGGGTAGTACGGACAGAACTGCGGGACGCCGGCGAGAATGTACGGCGCACACGCATGGCACGAGTCGTCCCACTTCGCCGCCGGCAGCTGGTAGCCGATCTCGTCGTTGCCGAGCCCGATGATGAAGGTGTGCTCGGCCCCGAGCATCCGATCGCGGTAGGTCTCGCCGATCTGCGGATCGAGCTCGGCCGGCACGACCGCGAAGCTCCCCTCGTTGATCCGGAAGGCGCCGACTTCCGTGTGGAGGTCCTCGCCGAGCGCCTGCGGAATCGGGTCGAAGGGCGGCGGGTAGGGGAAGCCCACGCTCGGGTCGGGAACGCCGTTCGTGTAGAGCCCGTCCGAGGGCAGCACCCCGATCGCGATGAAGAAGCGGAAGAAGGGGTTGTCGAGCCGGACCGGCACCGGTGCCGTGCTCGCAAACTGGATCACCGCCTTGTTCCGGCCGGGCGTCTGCGGAATCGCTGCGACCACGCGCTCGGCGAGCTGCTCGCCGTGCACCTGCGCCCAACGGAAGGTGCGCCGCTGCGCGGGGAGGCCCGTGTCCGGATCGAGCACGTCGATGTCGAGCGGCCCCTGGAGGACGCCCAGGTCCCCGCTCACCCAGATCGCCATGCCGCCCTGCGAGGCCTCGATCGCCTCGCGCGCGTAGTGCGGGAAGTCGGAGGTCACGAGCGGGTTGTTGCTCCCGAGGCTCTCCGGGTGGCTCGCGAAGTTCACCAGCGTCGCGAGCACCTGGTGCGGCGGCCCGAGCCGCGTCAGCTGCATGATGGAGAGGCGCGGGTCCACGATGCGCCCGTCGGTGTCGGGCGCGATCAGCTCGTCGTCGACGAGCACCTTGCCGTCGGACACGCCGAAGCCGTCGTCCTCGGCATCGGTCCCGAGCGAGAGGCCCGACGCGTCGGTGGTGGCAAACTTGATGCGCCCCGGCTGGAGGTTCGCGGCGGCCTCTTCGATGCAGTCCGCGACCGATGCGTTCACGAAGTCGAGATAACCGGTGTCGGTGCCGCTGGTGAGCGCGTCGGGTCCCCAGATGCCGAGCGTATCCGGGCCCTCGTGCTGGTGGGTGCTGTGCACGACCAGGTAGTCGACGTTCGCAGACGGGTCGACCAGCGACCGGATCGTCCGGATCTCGTTGTTGAAATAGCCGACCAGGTCGATCGCGACGATGGCGATGCGGCCGCCCTGCCCGTCGATCACCAGGCCGCGCGCCCAGAGGCGGTCGTGGTAGCCGGTGGCGCGCCGATTGTCCCCGAAGCCCGCCAGGAAGATCGGATCGGTGTGGTTCACGCTCGCCGACCCGCCGAAGGCGGCCTCGTACTCGTCGACGAGGCTCGGGCTGATCGGCGTGATGTCGCGCTGGCAGATCCCGACGAAGGCGGCATCCGGCCCCGGCGGGCACTGCGGCCCGACGAGCGCCGTCGCCGCGAGTGCGATGAGGAGCGTGGCGTTGCGAAGGAAGCGAGTCGTCGGTCGGGTCGCGGGGAGGGGTCGCATGGCAGAACACCTCGAGCGCAGCAGGACGCGCGCTACGGGGCCATCCTAGGGCTCCCCTGGAAACCGAGTCAAGCATGTCCGCGCCGCGCTGCGCGCTCAGAGGGTGTTTGCCCCACCCGTCACCCGCGGGGAGCTTTGCCATCGCGACGCTGCAGGCCGTACCGCACGCTTGGGGGGTCGGGCGGGCGCGAGGTGCTCCTCACTCGAAGGGCGCCGCCGGGGCCGCCGTCGGAAAGGCGTGCACCCAGCGGAGGAAACGCGCCATGGCGCGATCCTCCTTCACGAGCGTGGCCACCTTGAAGCGGATCCCCGTCAGCGTCCGCGCGTCGTCGACCAGCAGCGCATCCATCAACGCCTCCTGCTGCTCGAGGCGCTTCGCGAGCTCCGCCGGCGCGACCGCCGGATCCGTCGGGACGGCCGCCACGCAGTAGCTCTGTGCCGTCGATCCGACGGGAGTCGACGTGAAGAGCCCGATGCTCGTCGTCTCCCCGACCGTCACGTACGAGACCGCACCGGGCCCCTCGGCCCGAAGCAGAAGTGGTGAAAGGTGCAGCGAAGGTCGTCCCCGACGACGTCCCCGAGCGCGAGGTCCGCTCCCATGTGCGGACAGCGCGCCGTCAGCACCACGGGAGCCCCCGAGCGCTGCCGGTAGATCGCCACCCGACCGTTCAGGAACTCCCGCCCGATCACGCGACCGGCTTCCACCTCGCTCGCGAGCGCCACGGCGTACCACGTCTCGTGATGGAGCTGCCCCGGACGGATCTCGGCCGAGAGTTCCTTCCAGCTCTCCACGCTCGTCCACCTCCCGTGCTGCACGAGGCTCGCGAACTCTAGCTCGCTCGAACCAGGAGTCGTGGCACGCGCGTGGGTCCGGCGGCTCGACGCCTAGCCGGCCGCCTCGGCGAGGCGGACGAAGGACGCGCGCATCATCGAGACGAAGCTCCCGAGGTCCGGCACGCGGTCGGAGTCCGCGTTGAAGCCGAAGCAGAGCCGCCCGTTGTAGCTCACCACCGCGATCACGAGCCCGAGGTTCTCGATCAGCGGTGCCTGGGCGTAGAGACCCAGCATCTCGCTTCCCAGCAGATACATCGGGAACTGCGGCCCGGGCACGTTCGTCACGAAGAGGTTGATCGTGCCCCGCTGCGCGGCCTGGATGTCGATCGGGATCCACTCGTGCAGCGCCGTCACCATCTCCATCGCGGCGGACTGATGCGAGTCCTTGAGGTGCTGGGTCGACGCGTGGATCGCGTCGAGCTGCTCGAGCGGGCTCCGGCGGTCGATGGGGAGGCGCAGCACCCATGCGGAGACCCGGTTGCCGAGGCGGCCCCGCTCCTGCTCGCTGCGCACGTTGACCGGCGTCGACACGCGGAAGTCCAGGCGTTCCGGGCGCGCGCCGCGGGAGACCAGGAACTCGCGCAGGGCCCCCGTCACGACCGCGAGCACGACGTCGTTGACCGACGCTCCCCGGGCCTTGCGGATCGCCCTCACCTCGTCGAGCGAAAGCTCGAGCCAGTCGAAGATCCGGTGGGGGCCAACGGGGCCGTTGAGCGGCGTCTCCGAGGCCGGCTGCACCTTCCAGCGCGCGAGCTCTCCGAGCGAGCGCACGCGCGCCGCGACCTCCTGGAGCGGATGCTCGGTGCGCTCGAGAAAGCTGCGCAGCTCGCCCAGGGCCCGGAGCGGAAGCTTCGCGGCGTGGCGCAGGGCCGCGGCGCGCAGCTCGCCGGCCGAGGGCTCGGGCCGCGGGAGGTAGCGCGGAGCCTCCGGGATCTCCCAGTCGGGCGTCCGGGAGAGGATCAGCTGGAGGATGTCCACGCTCGACTCGCCGTCCAGGATGCAGTGGTGAGTCTTCGAGATCAGCGCGAAGCGGTCGCCTTCGAGGCCCTCGACCACCCACACCTCCCAGAGCGGCCGGGAGCGATCGAGCGGGTGCTCCATGATCCGCGCGGCGAGGCGCTTGAGCTGGGCCTCGCTCCCCGGACGCGGCAGCGCCGTGTGGCGCATGTGGTAGCCCAGGTGGAAGTGGGGATCGTCGACCCAGACGGCACGGCGCTCGCCGGGCATCCACGCGAGCTTCTGCCGATAGCGGGGGACGCGGTGCATCACCGCCGCGTAGGCGCGCTCGATGCGCGCGAAGTCGATCCCGCCATCGCTCGTCGCGAGCGCGCCCGACGCGAAGGTCTGGACCCCCGAGCCGTGCATCGGGAGGCACGGCGTCTCCCACGCAAGGAAATCCATGTCCTGGGCGGAGAGCGGCGTGAACTTGTAGGGCGCCATGGCGTCCCCTCGCGCGTCATTCTACGCGCCGCTGCAGGTTCGTTCCAGCGCGGGAGGGTGGCGAGGGCGCGCCGCGGTCGAGCGCCTCGCAGCGTCGACGCTCTCGCGACGAGGCTGGCGCCGTGTCCCATGGCGTGGGAGGATCTCGAGCATGGCGTTCCAGATCCGACGGACTCCTTACTACTACGCGATGGTCAAGGACGAGCCGGGGGCGGCGTACCGCATCCTCGCGCAGCTCGCGGAGCGCGGCATCAATCTGCTCGCCTTCTCCGCCGTCCCGATCGGCCCAAGCCGAGCGCAGCTGGCGCTCTTCCCCGAGGACGACGGGAGCCTGCTCAAGGCCGCCCGGGACGCCGGCCTCGCCCTCGACGGCCCGCATCACGCCTTCCTCGTGCAGGGCGACGACGAGCTCGGAGCTCTGGCCAGCGTGCACGCACGCCTGTTCGAGGCGGGGATCGACGTCTACGCGTCTACCGGCGTGGCCGACGGCAGCGGCAGCTACGGCTACGTGGTCTACGTGCGCGAGGAGCAGTTCGAGGACGCCGCGAAGGCACTCGACGTCTGACGGACGGGCCGCCGCTCCTCCTCGGGCCGGTGAAGCGTCTCCACCGCACGCGATCCGCCTCAGGCGTCGTTGAGCCGCGAGATCAGGCGGTGGATCGCCGTCGGGCGGTCGAAGCGCGCGGCGAAGACGAGGCGGGGACGCTCGGCGAGGCCCGGCTCGTCTCGCTCCTCCGGGAGCGGGCCCGAGGCGCAGAGCGTCCCTTCCGCGATCGCCTCCGGGTGCTCGGCCGCGACCTGCGCGAGGAACTCCGCCGCTAGAGGCCGGTCGAGGCGCAGGACCAGCCGGTCGCCGACCCGCCGCTGCGAGTGGTACACGCGGTAGAAGCGCCGGACGGCGGCGCAGGCCTCGCCCGGGGAGCGGACCACGGTCAGGAGAGCGAAGTCCTCCGGGTGGACCAGCGCGGCCTCGACGAGGTGCCGGCGATGGAAGGCCAGCCAGTCGGTCCAGAAGCCGCTCGCCTCGTCCTCGAGCAGCACCAACGGGCGGGGCGCGGCCTTGCCGGTCTGCATCAGGGTCAGGATCTCGAAGGCCTCGTCGTGCGTCCCGAAGCCGCCCGGAAGCAGGCAGATGGCATCGCTCTCCTTCACGAAGACGAGCTTGCGCGTGAAGAAGTACTTGAAGCGGATCTGCTTGGGGTCGCCGTCGAGCACCGGGCACGGAATCTCCTCGAACGGCAGGCGGATCAGCGCGCCGAAGGCCGCCTCGCGCCCCGCCCCCTCGATGCCCGCGCCCATCACGCCCGCGGCGCCGCCGGTGATCGACATCCAGCCGGATCGCGCCATGGCTGCGGCGAAGTCGCGGGCGAGGCCGCTCCACGGATGCTCTCGCGGCGTGCGCGCCGAGCCGAAGATCGAGACCTTGCGGCGGTCGCGGTAGGGAGCGAAGACGCGGAAGGCGTGGCGCAGCTCCTTCAGGGCGGCGTTGAGCAGCATGAGCTCGCCCTTCTGCGGAGCCTCTCCACTCAGCTTGATGGCCGTGACGACGAGCTCGTGGAGGTGGGGCTCGGGGACGGCGCTCCCGTGGGCGCGGAAGAGCTCGCGGATGCTCTCGTCCGCTTCGGCGCCGGCGCTGTAGGGATTGCGAACCTGGGAAGGGCTCTGCATGCGGGCACAGGGTGGGTCTCCGCGATGGCGATCCGATGACGCTCGCGCGAACCATCGGTGACTTCGTCCGTCCTCGAGCTCGAGGCCGAGGAGCGGGACGAGGCGGCGGCGCTCCTCGGACGGCGGATGCGCAACGGGGCGGCAACGGACGCCCGCTCGAGGAGCTCGAGCGGCCTCGGCCGGCCCGGAGCGCGACGCGGAGCTGCTGCCCTACTTCCACCGCCGCATCCAGCGCGAGCACGAGCTGTGCCGCGGCGCGATCCGGGAGGGCGAGGACGCGGTGATGCGGCCGCTTTGAACGGCGCGGCCGCGCCTTTGGCGCGGCACTTGCGCGCTCCCGCGGATCGGCGCGCAAAGCCCGGGCGGGCCGCTGCACGAGAGCCCGTGCCACCACGGGGGGGCTCCCTGCCACACATCTGATTGTTTCCACGTGACCGCCGCGCCCGGTTTGCGCGTAGAATCGGCCGTTCGCGTGCCATCGGGTTGACGTAGCCGCTGCCGCGGAGCGCAGGCTCTCCGCGAAGATGCTGCCGGAGTGTCGATGCGAATCCTTCGATGCGACCGTTCTCCTTCCATTCCCACGCCCCCGCGGCCTCGGGGCCGGCTGCTGCGCCGGCTCGCCGCGATCGCCCTCCCGCTGGTCGCACTCGCCGCCGGATCCGCCACGGCGGCGGTCGGCGACCCGGTGGTCTTCTCGGTCTTCGGTGACACGCCGTACGGGGAGGACGAGATCCCCGAGTTCCAGGCGCACATCGCGAACCACAATCTGTACTCGCCGTCGGCCTTCCTGGTGCACGTCGGCGACATCATGTCGAGCAGCGAGACCTGCCAGGAGATCCGCTACCAGACGGTCGCGGACGTCCTCAAGACCTCCGAGGTACCGGTCTTCATCCTGCCCGGCGACAACGAGTGGGTGGGATGCAGCGACCCCGCGCAGGGGTGGGCGTGGTGGACGCAGCACCTGCTCGGGCTCGAGGAGAGCTTCTGCGGCATCTGGCCAGTCGACGCCCAGGCGACGCGCCCCGAGAACTTCTCGTTCGTGCGCGACGGCGTCCTCTTCATCGGTCTCAACTACGTCTCGGGCGGCCCGTCGAGCGTGACGCAGGCCGACGCGGACTGGGTGAACGCGCAGTTCGCCGCATACGGGGCCTCGGCGCGCGCGGCGGTGCTGCTCGCGCAGAAGGAGCCGGGCGGAGTCCTCTTCGACGCCGTGAAGGCGCGAGGCCATGCGTTCGCGAAGCCCGTGCTCTACATGCACGGCAACGGGCACGAATGGCTGGTCGACCCGGCGTTCTTCGGCGAAGCGAACATGCTGCGGGTCCAAGTGGCCCGCGGAAACGAGTCGCACCCGCCGGTCGAGGTGACGGTGAGCTCGGCGGGCCAGTTCCTGTTCAACCAGGACCCCTGGCCCGCGGGAACGCCGGAGATCGTCCGGCCCCCGTGCGGTGCGCAGCCGGAGCTCACGATCGACGACCTCTTCGTGACGGAGGGGCAGACGGCGACCTTCACGGTGACGCTCGCGAACGCGACCGGCTCCTCGGCCTCGGTGAGCTACGCGACCCAGAGCGGCACCGCGCAGGCCGGCTCGGACTACGTGTCGAAGTCGGGCTCGCTCTCGTTCAGCGGGACGACGACGCAGCGGCAGGTCCAGATCACCACGAGCCAGGACTCGACCGTCGAGAATGGAGAGTCGTTCTTCGTGAACCTCTCGAACCCGTCCGGAGCGACGATCGCGAAGGCGCAGGGAGCGGCGGTCATCCTGGACGACGATTCGCCGCCCTCCTCGGGCAGCGGCCCCGTGCGGCAGGAGACGGTGACGGGCGGCTCGCTGAACTCGAGCAGCGTCTCCACCTCGGCCCCGGTCGGCACCGGCAGCGACGCGCTCTACCTCGCCGCGGTCTCGTTCAAGTCGAACCTGTCCGTGACGAGCGTCTCGGGCCTCGGCCTGGGCTGGAGCCCCGTGCGCCAGCAGTGCGGCGGGCGGGCGCAGACCGGGATCGCGCTCTTCCAGGCCCGCGGCAGCCCGAGCGCCGGCGGCGTCGTGACCGCGAACCTTGCGGGGACGGCGAGCGCCGCGGTGATCGCGGTGACCCGCTACTCCGGGACCGCGAGCACCAGCACGATCGGGAACGTGGTCTCCGCCAACACGAACGGCACCTCGGGTACCTGCTCGGGCGGCGTGGACACGACCGCCTACGCCTTCGACCTCGCGAGCGGTGCGTCGAACTCGCTCGTCTTCGTGGCCGCGGGCATGCGCAGCAAGGACCACGTGCCGGGCGCCGGCTACACCGAGATCGTCGAGACCTACTCCGGCAGCGGCGGATCGACCGCCGGGACCTCGCTCGCCGAACGCCTGCTGGGCTCGGCCGGCACGGTGAACGTGAACGGAACCTTCGACGGCACCACGGACTGGGCGGTGGTCGCCGCCGAGATCCGCTCGGGCGGCACGACCCCGACTCCCGTGAGCCTGAGCGTCGCCTCCTCCCCGGGCGGACAGGTGTCCGTCAATCCCTCCGGAGGCAGCTACACCCCGGGCACGAGCGTGACGCTCACGGCCCTCCCGGATGCCGGCTACGCGTTCAGCGGCTGGAGCGGTGCCCTCACCGGAGCCACGAACCCCACGACCTTGCTGATGGACGCGGACAAGAGCGTCTTCGCGAGCTTCAGCGCGGCTTCGCAGTACAGCGTGACGGTCCAGCCGACGACCGGCGGGAGCGTCACGCTGAGCCCGGCGGGCGGCGTCTACGCGCCGGGGACCCTCGTCACCGTGACGGCGGTCCCGGCGTCGGGCTACCGCTTCGGAAGCTGGTCCGGTGCGCTCTCGGGCACGAGCAACCCGACGACCCTGCTGGTCGACGCGAACAAGACGCTCTCGGCAAGCTTCGTCCGCCAGTACCCGGTGAGCGTGTCGACCACGGGGACCGGCAGCGTCAGCCTGAGCCCTTCCGGCGGCGTCTACGACGTCGGCACGCTCGTGACGCTCACGGCCGTTCCGGCCGCCGGGGCGTCTTTCCTCGGCTGGAGTGGCGCGTTGAGCGGACTCACGAATCCGGCGACGCTCCTCGTGGACGGGAGCAAGTCCGTCACGGCAAACTTCACGAGCGTCTACACGCTCTCGGTCGCGACGAAGGGCAAGGGCAGCGTGATCCTCAATCCTCCGGGGGGCAGCTACCCGGCGGGAACGGTCGTGACGCTGACCGCGGTCCCGGGCTCGGGGTTCACGTTCCGCGGTTGGTCGGGGGCCCTCACGGGCCTGACCAACCCCGCGACGCTCGTGATGAACGGCAACGCGTCGGTGACGGCGATCTTCAAGAAGTAGCCGTGCCGACAGTGGACGCCGTCGCGGGGCGCTCGGTCGCTCAGGCCTCGCGCGGGATCGCGTAGCGCTTGCGGTAGGCGGCGAACTGCTCCGCGATCTCGTCGTAGCTCCAGCCGAAGTCGGCCGGAGCGTAGCGGTGGCGTCCGAAGGCCGTCTGGTGGCGCTCGCGCATCCAGGCCTGCATGCGGCGGCGGTGGAGCGAGCCCACCGCGTCGCCGAAGTGAGCGTAGATGCCCTCGACGCTGGCGACCGGATCCGCGAGGAGCGCCGGGTACGCCACGTGCCGGCACCACCCAGCGCGGGACGTCGCGTCGAAGGCCATCCCCCGCGCGACGGCGAGGAAGGCCTTGCGCCTCCACTCCTCCGCCGTGGGGCGCGGGTCGCGGCGTCGGGTAAAGGTGCGCTGGAGTGCGTTGTTGAGGCTCGCGAGGCTCGTCACGACCGGCCCCGGATCGCGGTGCGTCCACACGATGCGCGCGTCCGGGTACTCGGAGAGGAGGGTCTCGAGGCACCAGAGGTGGTTCGGCGTCTTCAGCACCCAGCGCTCGGTGGGCTGGGCGGACTGGAGCGTCTGGAGGGCGAGGCGGTGCTGCGCGTAGGCCGGTCGCATCTCGCAGCCCTCGAGCCAGCGGCCGTAGGAAGGCACGTGCGCCTGCGTCTCCATGCCGAGCGTGCGCACGTCGAGCATGAAGAAGGCTACGCACTCCTGCGCCAGCGTGGCGCCCCAGGGGTGCATCGCCCGCAGCGCGGGATTCAGGCGAAGCAGCTGCGCGATCTCGCGGGCGCTGCGCGCAATGCGCGGGTCCTCGGCCGCATCGGCGAGGGTCGGCGGCGGAACGGGGTGCGCGGCTTCCCAGTGGAGCGGCGCACGGGCGAGCGGGTCGAGGCCGATCAGGATCGAGAGCAGGCTCGTGCCGGTGCGCGGAAGGCCCACGATCACCCACGGCCGCTCGATGCGCTCCCGGCGCACCTCGGGGTGCTCGCGCGCGAAGCGGTGGAGCTCCGCGCGCGTCGCGAGCGAGCTCACGAGCATGCCGCGCAGGGCGATGCGCCCGAACGCGGTGAGCTCCGCCTCCTCCTCGAGCGCGCGCAGGTAGACCTCGAGCGGCTCGCGGAAGCTGTCCCCGCCGAGGTCTTCACAGCCCGCCCGGGCCTGCGCCGCCGCCACGATCGGCCGGGGCTCGAGCGAGGGGAGCCGCGCGCCGAGGCGCGCGAGCAGACCTCCCGCGAGGTTCAGCCCCCGCAGCAGCGGGGAGCGGAGCTCCGCGTCTCGGAAGGTGACCTCGGCCTTCACGCGCCGACGAGGACCACCGTGCGCCCCGTGGTCCGGCGCTGCTCGTGGTCCTCGAGCGCGCGGCCCGCCGCCTCGAGCGGCACGCGGCGCCCGACGACGGGCCGGATGCTCCCCTTCGCCAGCAGCCGGAGCAGGTCCGCATGGACCTCCTCCGCCACGTCGCGCCCCCACGGATTGAGCCCGGCGCGCCGCACCGCGGACGGGACCTCGCCCAGGTAGGCCAGCATCACCCCGACGATCGAGAAGTTGCCCGCGCAGGCGGGCCGGAGCGGGCGGCCGGAGAAGCCGTTCTCGGGGTCGTCGGCGAAGCCCACGCAGAGGTAGCGCCCCTCGCGGGCGACACAGCGCCAGGACTTCGCGACGAAGTCGCCCCCCGCGAGATCGCAGATCACGTGGGCTCCGACGTCGCGGGTGTGGTCGAGCACCGCCAGGGCGAAGTCGCCCTGCGTGTGATCGATCGCGAGCTCGGCGCCGAGCTCCGCGCACAGCCTGGTCTTCTCCGCCCCGCCGGCCGTCGCGAGCACGCGCGCGCCCTTCGCCACCCCGAGCTGGATCGCGGCGGTGCCGAGCCCGCTCGCGCCCGAGTGTACGAGCAGCGTCTCGCCCGGCGCGAGGCGCCCGCGGCGGAAGAGCGCGAGGTGCGTGGTGTGGAAGGGCAGCAGCATCGACGCGGCCTCGGCGTCGTCGAGCCCCTCGGGTGCGTCGAAGACGGAGGCGAGCGGCGCCAGCGCGCGCTCCGCCAGACCCCCCTGGGCCATCTGCGTGATCGCCACCACCCGGCGTCCGATCCAGGCCTCTCCACCCGCGCCCGCGGCGTCGACCACGCCGCAGACGTCCATCCCGAGCGTGAAGGGCGGCTTCATCGGGATCGAGGTCACCCGCCCGCGACAGCGGTCGATGTCGTTCCAGTTGAGCGATCCCGCCGAGACGCGGATGCGGACCTGCCCCGGTCCGGGCTCCGGGGTCGCGACCTCCACCACCTCGAGGGCCTCGCTCGGCGCTCCGTTCCGGACGACCTGCAAGGCCCTCATCGGCGCTCCCCGCCTTTCCGCTCAGACCCCATCGACCCGCACCTGGAGCTCTATCTGCTGGCCTGCGCAGAGCAGCCCCGTCGCGACGACGTCCGTGTACACGAAGGCCTGCACCACGCGATCGTCGAGGCTCCCGGGCCCGCCGGGCCGGTACACCGGGGAGACCACCACGCGGCCCGCGAGCTCGGGGGCTCCCGCTACGCGCAGGCAGGCCTGCTCCACCTCCTGCACCGACGCGAAGCCGACACCGAGATGGGTCATCCTCTGCGGCTTGTCCGCGTAGGCCGCGCGCAGCTCCCCATGCAGCTTCGCGAGCTCGCCGTCCTCCGCGAGCCGCTCGCGCAGCGCCTCCTCGAAGCGCCGCTGGGGCCCAGACACCTCCGAGACGTAGAGGACGTTGTCGAAGACGTCGTCCGAGTGGGGATCGACGTAGACGATCAGGAAGGGCGCCGCGGCGGGGCCGAGGTTCGCCGGGATGGGATCGGTCTGCGGATCGAGCACGCGGAAGCCGAGCGCGCGCAGCAGCGTCCTCGCCAGCGCCCGCTCCCCCGGCGCGTAGATCAGCTCGAGGTGGCTCAGCATCTTCGCGGTCGGGTGGCTCAAGGCGCGCGGCATCGAAGCCTCCTCCTCGCCCGGGGAGAAACTCAGCCGGGGGGCAGCAGCGGTCCGGGGTCGAGCGGCTCGAGCCCCGCCTTGGGCAGCGATCCGTCGACGTCGACGAAGCCGTACTCGTCCGCGAGCCGGCGGGTCGTGAACGAACGTCCGGTGCGGCGGATCACCCGGGGGTCGGCGAGCAGCGCGGCGATCGCTCGCCCCGCGAAGCGTGGGCTCTCTGCCCCCTCGAGGTCGAGGCCCCACTCCTCCACGTCGAGCGCGAGGATGCGCTCCGTGGTGACGTAGGCGGGCCAGAGCGCCACCGCCGCCACGCCGTGCGGCTCGAGCTGGTGGGCGGTGTCGCGCGTCATGCGGTCGAGCGCGGCCTTCGCGGCACCGTAGGCGGGGTGCACCGCGAAGTAGCGGGCGCCCTGCGAGCTCACGTTCACGACGAGTCCCCGGCGCCGCCGGACCATGCCCGGCGCCGCGAGCCAGGTCCCCACGTAGGCCGAGCGGAGGCCCACGCTGTGCACGTCGTCCCAGCAGGCGAGCGAGGACTCCCAGAAGGGGGCCTTGGGGTCGAGGTCGTCCGGGATCAGGAAGGCGTTGTTCACGAGGAGATCGAGGCGACCCCGCTCGCGCAGGACGCGCTCGAAGACGGCGCGGACCTGCTCGTCGTCGCGGTGGTCGCACACGATCCCGACGAGCTTGCCGCCGAGCTTGCGGGCCTCTTCGGCCGCGGACTCGAGGCTTCCCGGATGCTGGCTGTCCCCCTCGCGCAGGGTTCGGCCGGTGATGGTGACCGTGACACCCTGGCTCGCGAGCTCGAGCGCACAGCCCCGCCCGACGCCGCGGGTCGCCCCCGTCACGATGGCCGTCGCTCCGTCCAGTCCGCCCATTCTGGCGGTAAGCTAGCCGAAAGTGCAGACGGTCGTCGTCCCGGTCTTCCTGCTCGTGTACCTGGGGATGCTGCTCGGGCGCTTCCCGCGCCTGCAGCTCGACCGCACGGGCATCGCGCTCCTCGGCGCGATCGCGCTGCTCGCGACCGGCACGCTCGACCTCGAGGAGGCCGGCCGCGGCGTCGACATCCCGACGCTCGCCCTGCTCTTCGCGCTGATGGTCGTGTCCGCGCAGCTGCGCCTCGGCGGCTTCTACAGCCGGGTCGCCCGCGACCTCGCGAGCCACGCGCTCGCGCCGGCCTGGCTGCTGCTCGCGCTCACGCTGGTGGCGGGCCTGCTCGCGGCCGTCTTCAGCAACGACATCGTGTGCCTCGCGGTGGCCCCGGTCGCGATCGACGCCTGCGCGCGCCGCGGCCTCGATCCGGTCCCCTTCCTGCTCGCGCTGGCCGCGGCCGCGAACGTGGGCTCCGCGGCGACGCTGATCGGGAACCCGCAGAACATGCTGATCGGTCAGAGCCTGGGGCTCTCCTTCACCGACTACCTCGCGACCGCCGCGCTCCCGAGCGTCCTCGGCCTCGTCGCGGTCTGGGCCGTGATCGCGCTCCAGGTCCGCGGGCGCTGGTCCGGGCCAAGCGCCGCCGGAACCTCCGGGCGCGAGCCCGTGGATCCCGCCGAGATCCCGCCCTTCGACCGCTGGCAGACCACCAAGGGGCTCGGCGTGGCGGGCCTGCTGCTCCTGGCCTTCCTCTTCACGGCGTGGCCGCGGGAGATCGTGGCACTGGCGGGGGCCGGCCTGCTCCTCACGAGTCGCAAGCTGCACTCGCGCCGGATGCTCGGGCTCGTCGACTGGCAGCTCCTCGTGCTCTTCATCGGCCTCTTCGTCGTGAACCACGCGCTCGAGCGGACGGCCCTCCCGGCGCAGATCGTGGCCGCCCTCCAGTCGCGCGGCCTCGATCCGCACCACCCCGGATGGCTCTTCGCCGCGACGGTCGTGCTCAGCAACGCCGTCTCGAACGTCCCGGCCGTGATGCTGCTGCTGCCGCTCGCGAGCCATCCGCTCGCCGGGCCCGTGCTCGCGCTTGCGAGCACGCTGGCCGGAAACCTCCTCGTCGTCGGCAGCATCGCAAACATCATCGTGGTGGACGCCGCCGCGGCGCACGGCCTGGCGATCGACTGGCGGCGGCACGCGCGCACGGGCGTTCCGGTCACGCTCGTCACGCTGGCGATCGCCGCGGGCCTGCTCGCGCTGCACGCGCGCGCGCTCCCGTAGCCCAATGAACTTCGCTCGCCTCCGGCTCGCTGCGTGCTCCGCTTGCTCACGCGAGCGGCGCGCCTCAGCCCTCGAGCTTGGCGACGCGCCGCAGGAAGGGGACGAGATCGGCGCGCTCGCGGCAGAAGACCGTGGGCTGCAGCTCGATGCAGCTGACCCCCGCCTCCGCCATCGCCGGAACCTGCGCCAGCGTCGCCTCGAGGTCCGGTCGGCCGTCGCTCGCGACGCGGGGTCGTAGCCCTGCGCGCACGCCGAGCTCGGCGGGATCGCGTCCGGCGGTCCGGAAGGCGGCGCGCAGCTTCGCGACTCCCGGAGCGATCGCTCCGGGATCGACCGAGATCGGCACCCAGCCGGCGCCGAGCTCGGCGATCCGCCGGCAGTTGTGCTCGGCCGCAGCGATGCCGAACCACAGCGGCACGCCGCCGGGCTGGACGGGCGCCGGCACCTGCGTGATGTCCCGGAAGCTCACGGTCGGCGAAGCGAAGCTCGCGGGCTGCCGGCTCCACAGCACCTTGCAGGCGCGCAGCTGGTCGGTCATGCGCGACAGGCGCTTCTCGAAGGGGACGCCGGAGGCCGTGTACTCCTCCTCCTGCCAGCCCACGCCGACCCCGAGGTCGAGGCGCCCGCCCGACATCACGTCGAGCGTGGCGGCCTGCTTCGCGAGCAGCACGGCCGAGCGCAGCGGCGCGATCAGCACGCTCATCGAGAGCCGGATGCGCGAGGTGGTGGCCGCGATCGCGGAGAGCACCACCATCGGCTCCGGCCACGGCCACTCCGGGCCGACCGGGAAGGGTCCGTAGGGGTAGCGATCCGTCCGGTTGCCCATCACGACGTGATCGGTGATGGAGACGAGGTGGATCCCCTCCCCCTCCGCGATGCGCGCGAAATCGACGGCCTTCGAGAGGTCTCCGCCGAAGAAGTTCTGGTACCCGAAGAGACCGACCGCGACCCGAACCGCCATGGCGCCTCCTTGCGCCGGCAGACGGTAGCGCGGCCCCGGGCTTGATCCTCTCGCCCGAGCCGCGGCAGATTCCCCGGCCGTGCAGCATCCGGTCGAGCTCTCGGGCGATCCCGCGGCGGGGGGCCCCTTCGTCTTCAGCTGCGAGCACGCCACCAACGAGCTCCCGGAGTGGGAGCCCGAGGCCTTGGAGCGCGCGACGCTCGCGGCGCACTGGGGCTGGGACATCGGGGCCGCCGACCTGACCCGGGCGCTCGCGCTGCAGACCGGGGCCTGCGCCGTCCTGTCGCGTTTCTCGCGCCTGGTCTGCGACCCGAACCGCGACCCCCGCGAGCCGAGCTTCGTGGTGGAGGCGATCGACGGCGTCCCGCTCTCGTGGAACCGCAGCGTCGACGCCGCGGAGCGCCGGCGCCGCGAGG
>Ga0214473_10004416_pt1 | contig 16915 bp, 13 predicted proteins | sample RVTome_7_FD_203509 | JGI IMG/M metagenome (GOLD analysis project Ga0214473, IMG submission 203509) | Soil microbial communities from uranium-contaminated site in the Upper Colorado River Basin, Wyoming, United States - RVT98D197 | ecosystem: Environmental > Terrestrial > Soil > Contaminated >... | reverse complement strand
CTTGCCCCCACCTCGGTAGCGAATTAGAAAAGCGTCCGCGAAGGAGGGCATAGCCCAAACGCTAGAAGCAAGCTGATCCGCGAGGCAAAGCCAGCGCGGCACATCAGGCGGCACAGCCGTAGGGATTGTTGTCGCTTTTAACCGCGAGGCAAGCCAGCGCGGCACATCAGGCGGCACAGCCGTAGGGATTGTTGCTTGCTGTTAACCGTGAGGCAGCCACCGCGGCACATCAGGCCGCACAGCCGTAATAAATCCAGCTTGGTGCCTGATTCTGGTTTCTTGGGAGTGGCGCCCCTACAGCTCCTACAACTTCAGCTTGTCTGCTAAACGCATTGCCTCGCTAAACCAATTCTGTGTGTGTTCAGGTGGCGGCGACCAATGTTGCGACCAGCCTAACCATTGCACCGCCACGTGAAGCCGACAGTAATCGAGTGCTTTCAAAAGATCTTGCGCCGCTAGCGAAGTCTCAGGCGCCATCGCAGCTTGGTAGGACAAAGCCAATGCCTCCTTTTCAGTTTCAGTCCACTTGCCCGCGACAAGCGCAGCCAGATCAATCAGACCTGGTCCAACCCCGGCCATCTCCCAATCGATAGGACAGACACGCAATCCCCCCACAGTATCTACAAGTACGTTTGAGGGGTAGAATTCCCCATGGATCAGTGTAGCCGGAAGCGCGACCAGAAACTCGATAACCTTTTCGTAGCGCTCGGCTAACCAGTCAAGGCTCTTTCGCATACCATTGCGCAACGAAGGACTGGCTTCGGCAAGGAATGTCTGCGCACGTCGGAGGAAGAGCCTGTAAAAGGCGTCGTCATAACGCAACAAGTGAGTAGACTGACACAATAGATCCAACCGTTGAGTGAAACTGTTGTGCAGAATGGCGAGCGAATGCGCCACTCTTTGCCAGATTAAGAAGTCGCCAACCTGGTAGAGCTCCACTCCAGGCACTTTCTCGAGGAAAAGCCAGTAGCGTTCCAGCCGATGATCAACCGTCGCTCCATAGTGCGCAGCGCTTCCATGGAACTTTCCCCTCAAGATTTTTTGATAAATCTCGATCTCTCTTAATGGATCGTAAAGAAAAAGCGGTTTCACTCCACACGCCTCCCGCAACAGCGCCTTTTGTCCCAGATTTTTGAATACAAGCTCCAGTGTTGTTTGGTCATCAAAGCATAATTCCAGCAGCTCAATGGCAAAACTAGAACTACTGGGACAAGGTCGACGCTTAAGCGCTGAGATGTGCCGACAATTACCGAAGTGCTCATTCAAATTAGTTTCTGAGGCTACTAGTAACTCGGCTGTGCTGACAGTTTCCGCTTCTACTGCGGCCGGCCTGCTCATGCTATTGCTCCAACATTTTGTAACAACCTCGTCAGAACTTTGTCAGAGTCGAAATGCTCCTCGGCAATGGCGCGAGCGGCGCGCGCATTGAAATCATAGTTCCGTCTCAAGGCCTCAATGCTTGCAAGGACGTCGTCAGTCGTGGTGAAGGCAAACAAGCCCTCACCAGACGGCAAAAAGTTACTGAACCCGGTTTCCTGTGCAATGACGGGGCGACCGGAAGCGAGATAACAGATGCTGCGGTCGCTAAACCAACCACACCGCGCGGCAACATAGCCGCTCTTGGCGATCCCAAATTCAGCTTTAGACCCCTGGATAAATTGCTGATAGCTGGAAGGCGAATGCGCGACCCTCGACGGATCCACCAAATTCCAGCCATTGGTAGCTAAGGCCGCCAGGTCTCTGTTTTCATCTGGATGTATAGCCAACGCCAGCACGAAACGTTCAGCAGTCAGAGTTGGCAGCTGCATGAATTGGCGAAGAGCGTGGGCCTTTTGTCCATAGAACACGCCTTCATGGTCAATCGAGCCGTAAGCCCGCCAGTTGCCCACCGTTGTCAGCGCGTCACGCGTGATGCGTTCAGCTACGGGCCAATACGACAACACTATTGGCTGCTGAGAAGGGATCCAGGTCAGCCCACAGGTTGGCACAAGGCAAGCGGGCGTACCTATAGTTTGACCGATGGTCACGAAGTGGCTGTGATTGGCGAAACGCATATTGATGCCTTCCGCAGCGTGCCAAAGCTGGTTAAAAGCTGGATCCAAGTCCAAATAGATGCGCACAGGTATATCGCCGGTAAGACTTGCGTCGTCCAGCATGCCAGAAATATTCACAAGTACATCGGCGCGACGCGTAATACGGACCAGTTCAGCGTAGGGCATACCCACTGTCTGCTTCGTACCTGCCTTTAAGAGTGCCGAGTTCTGCGCCAACCCGAAATCGCTCATCACCTGAACGAAGTAACGAGCGATGCCGGAGTCGCTCAGTGAAACTCCAGATGGCTGCAACTCCGCTTCGTCTACCGGTTGTACGAAATAAACTTTATATCCCAACCGCTTGAAACCCAGCAGATATTGCAAAACGGCCCAACTTGCGCCACCCTGCCGAGGTACCGAAGCGATTACTCCACTGACGACGATGGTTAACATGGCTGCTTTGCGTCGGGGAAGCTTGCACGAGAACTAGATTAAGCCCATTCGCTCGCCTGCCGCCTGAAGCAGATCAAGCCGCCAACTTCTTTCTTTGGGATTGGGCCAACCTGGTGCTTCCCCTAACAGTCGGAAAAGAACGTAAAGCTGCGCCGCATAAAAACGGCTCTCGAAGGCGCGGGGCGCACCCTGTGGCCAGCGCGCTGCGCAATACGAGCGCACCCATGGGCGGCTCATGTCGTCGGGCCAGCCAAGCGTTAGGCAGGCAAGATCGATTTCGCCCGCACCAATGCCGGCGAATTCCCAATCAATTGCATAGATTCTGCCGGCACGATACAGGGCGTTGTCACAATAAAAATCGCCATGGATGATTGTCTGCGGAGCCGTCAGCAGTACAGCGATAGCGGCTTCAAAGTTAACAACCAGTTGCTGGAGCCATGGCTCCCCCGAGCGGCGCTCGAACCGAACTGTCCTTCGAGCCCATATTCTGAAGTACTTCGCATCGTACCGATTTAAGCGGAGCGATAACCGCGCGGCCCTTTTTTGATTCCGCGCGTGAAAGCGTCCGATCCATTCCGCAGCAGCGTTCATTCCCTCTGCTTGGAGCCAGCTTGTACCCACGTGCATCGCGTCCTCGATGTACTCCAGAACAAGCCAGCTCTTTCGAGAGGAAGGTTCCGTGTACGCTCCATAAAACTTTGTGGTGGTCAGTGGCAGAGATTGCAGCACTTCTCTATAGACCAACGCCTCGTAATCTGGTCCCAGACGATGACCCTGTTCGACCCTTGCACTATTGCCGTATTTCATAAACACGCGAAAAGAAGTGCTGTTATGAAGCATGCATTGCACTATTTCGCTGGTGTAGTAGCAAGCGGCATTGTTAGGTAATCGCTTCGAAATGCGAAGGGCGTTCTTGAATGGCCCCGTACCGAATATTGAACAAAGTCCTCGTTTAAGGGCTGCTTTTGTTGGAGCTGGCACGCGACGACGTACCGCGATGGACGCACGTTTCATCCAACCTCATAGATCTACTTGGTCGATCAATTTGCTCAGTACTTTGTCTGAATCAAAGTATTCCTCGGCAATTGCGCGCGCAGCACGGCAGTGCGTGTCGTAGTCAAGCGAAATCCGCGCCGCGCCGGCGATTGCCTCATCTACCGTCCGGAAGGAAACTAGTCCCTCTCCCACGGCGTACTTACGGCTGAAACCAGTGTCTTGCACCAACGCTGGCCTGCCGGAAGCGAGATAGCGAACCGTTCGGTCGCTAAACCACCCGCTCTGCGTTGCAACATAAACTCCCTGGGCCACTGAAAATTCCGCCCCTGAGCTCTGCACGTAGTAGCGAAAGGAGATCGGATCAGGCGCCACAACCTTAGGGTCAACGAGCTGCCAGCCGCGGCCACGAAGCAAATCCAAATCTTTGGCATCGTCGGGATGGATATTCAGAGCTATTTCGAATGACTGCGAAGTTAGCTGTGGCAGGTCAATAAACTTCCTGAACTCGTGAACCTTCAGACCGAAGGTTGTCTGCCCATACTGAATTGGACCGTACGGCCCTCGCCAGGTAGCAACGGTGGTAAAGCGGTTCGAGTCGCTGCTATCCGAGATAGGCCACTGCTTTAACACAACTGGGGGCCGTGTCGCCCGCCAGCTAATGCCGGCAGTTGGAATTACACAGGTCGGATCTCCGATGTTTTCGCCGATAGTAAAATAGAAGTCATGATTTTCAAGGCGCGGTCCGGGATTACCGGCTGCATGCCAAAACTGTGTGAAACCTGGATCGTCGTCGAGGTAAACTTTGCGCCTAAAACGAGGCTTCGCTGAGTTCAGAGTGAGATGGCCCCCAATGTTAATGAGCAGATCGGCGGCCTCAGCAAGTTCATGAACCTCGGCATAAGTAAGACCGTAAATTTCGTTTCCCGTTACACAAACGAGGGCAGCCGAGTTGGAGAGTCCGAATTGCTCAGTAACCTCCTTGAAGTAGCTCACATTTACCGAATTCTCAAACGCGGTAACGTGTCCGTCAGCGTCGACACAAGTCTGGCGGTCGATCTCTTCGATGAAATAGACATCAAAGCCGAGTTGCTTGAAACCTAATACCCAACTCAAACGCGTCCAGGCATTGCCGCCATTAAGATACTTGTTGGCCAGAGCGCCGCTTACCACAACTGTTTTCATCTGCGTTTTAGCCCAGAGCGTAATAATATGAGGTGCGGCGCTAGTGTGGCGTCTTTGGAAAATCGCTTAATTAATTACTCATCTTTAGCTTGCTACAGCGCGTCTAACGCTATGGTAGTCAATTACGCTACGGATGATATTGTCGAGAGACATCTCTGGCCGGAAACCAATGAACTCGCTCACTTTGGTTATGTCTGGAATACGGCGAGGCATGTCTTCAAATCCTTCCGCATAGGCCTCGTCATAAGACACAAATACGATCTCTGATTCTGAGCGCAAAAGAGCCTTAACGCGCTGCGCAAGCTCGAAGATAGTTATCTCCTCGTTGGAGCCAATATTAAAGATTTGGCCAACGGCATCCGCGTGGTCCATTAGCTTTACAAGCGCAGCTACAACGTCGCCGACGTAAGCAAAACAGCGTGACTGGGAACCGTCGCCGTAAACCGTGATTGGCTCTCCGGTCTGAGCCTGTTTGACGAAAGTTGGAAGTACCATGCCGTATTGTCCAGTTTGCCTTGGACCTACAGTGTTGAATAGCCTGACAATAATCGTAGGCAATCTCCTCTCGCGCCAGTAAGCCAGCGCCAAGAATTCATCGAGCGCTTTTGAGCAAGCATAGCTCCAGCGGCCTTTCGTAGTTGGTCCGATTACCAGATTCCCGTCCTCTCGAAACGGAACATCGGCGCCAAGACCATACACTTCGGATGTCGATGCGATCATTACTCTCTTCCTCTTTTTGCTTGCGAGTGAGAGAACGATCTCAGTGCCGCGCACATTCGTTTCGATAGTCCTTACCGGGCTTTCCACGATCAACCTGACACCAACCGCGGCTGCCAGATGAAAGATTACGTCACATTGATCAATCAGTTCTGCCAGGACCGGCTGGTTATGAACGGTATCAATCGTGTAGTGGAAACGCACTTCGTTTCGCAAATGACGGATGTTCTCGATACTGCCGGTTGAAAGATCATCTATTACGAACACTTCATTGCCGCGCGCCAAACACACTTCCGCAAGATGTGACCCTATGAACCCTGCACCTCCGGTGATTAATACGCGCAAACCTGGACTCTTGTCTTGGTAACTTGACCTAAACGTTGAAAACATGACGCCAAATCGGCGGACAGAAGCGCGGTGCTAATGAGATGTGTGGCTATTAAGCGAACGCAGCGCCCTCGGGATCCATCAGCTATCTCTGCGCCACACTCTCCGCCAATTCCTCCAGATCCACCAGATCGACGGGCCTACCGAGTCGCCTCTTATATTCGATCAACTGCTCTCGGGGCATGAGCGGTGTAGTGACCCCAAACACCTCTCGTAACTCCGACCGCTCGAAGTCAATGTCGGCCAGGCGCCAGCACGCAGCCTTGCTATCGTAGTAGCGCCCTTCGGCCCCACCTAACTCAATCCTTTGACCTCCATAATCTAGCGCCATGAACGCGATGTCCCAGCGTTCGTCTCGCTGATGCCATGGCCCGCGGACCACATACTCAGCAGCCAACATTGCAACCTGTTCAAGCCGGTCGCCCGGGACGTATAGATCGATATCACGCAGAGGTCGCGTAGACCCGTACGCCCGAGCAGCAAGACCGCCAATCACCTGAAAGGGTACATTGTTCGACCGGAGCAACTCGGTGATCCAAACCAATGCCTGACGTGCTTGTTCAGTCAAAGTTTTGCCTCCGAGGCAACGAAACCATTCAAGGCAAAGATCAAACAATCGTCTCCTTGCTGCTCAACCACTCGATAATTGTTCACCAGATGTTGTTTAAACTCGACGTAGTGGTCCAACCACCACAACGCCGTTTTGGGGAGGAGCAGAAACTCGCCCCCTTTCTGCCGCAACTCCTCCAGATGAACGATCGCCGACGCGCTATCGGGCGGATAATGGCCCGCGTACGCGGCCGCGTCGGTTTGAGGAAAGTGGCACGCCCTCCGTCCATCGAGCTTCAGCAGTTCATCATCACCTTTACTTACGACGATTACGGTGGCATCAGCTGGCAAGGTGGTACGCACAATGTTTCGAATTCGCTCGGTCAGAACCTGATATTGCCTGCTGGGCCGTTGTTGGTGCGGTTCCCAGACGATTCCCCACTTCTTTTCAAAGCGCTGCCGGTTAGCTTGAAACAGCTTTCCGTACTCGCCTGTAATAGCCAGTTTGCCGATGGACGCTTGACCGAAATGGTGGACGAACACATTTTGGGCGTACACTACGCGATAACCTGCGGCCCGAACTCGTATGGCATAGTCATCGTCTTCAAACATTCCCACTTCAAACTGTTCGTCGAGTTGGCCGATGCTCTGGTACACGTCGCGTCGCATAGCTACACAGAACATGGCGAGCGTGCGTACATCAAAGAGCGAGCATTCACAGCCCGGTGAGTATTCTCTGGTGAACTGTAAGAACTCTCCATATGTGCCATAAGGTACCTCGATTTGTGCCTCGTTTCCTGCACGATTGGTGACAGGACCGATTAGACCGACGGTCGGATCCTCCAAATGATCCGACAGACGCTTTAGCCAACCTCTGGGTACAATGGTGTCATTGTTGAGCAAAGTCAGCATGCGGCCGTTAGCGATTGCCAGTCCCTGATTATTCGCGCAAGCGAAGCCGCGGTTGTATTCATTCAGTATCAGGCGTATGTGCGTGTATTGTTGGACCAGCTGGCGCAAATAGTCTGCTGTGCCATCTGTCGAGCCATTATCTACGACTATGATCTCGTAACCCGGGTAGTCGGTGTGTGCGAGCAAGCTTTCCAAGCACAACTTGGTGTAAACAAGATTATTAAAGGTCACGATAACGATGCTCGCACTCACTTCACCGTGCTGACACGACCCAGCGGTCATGCATTGGAGTTGGACTGGCGCACACTCTGACAAGACGTTCTTTATGGTCTCGTCAGGCAACGTCGTCGGCCAGCGGGAAATTGGACGCAGAACCAGCGCTGCGAGAAATGGCTCACCAGACTCGACAACTTTCTCCTGTAAAGCGCGATCTTTTAGGAAACCTGCGGTTTCGCTCAGATCGCACTGGCGGATTATCATTACCGGTCCTCTATGTTTGACTCGGACGATGTTAGATTCCGATATCTGCTAACAACCGGGGAAGCACAACTTCGTAGTTAAAATATTCCTGCGCAATCGCCGACGCCCCACGTCGATGATGATCGTAGTCCGAGTTAATAGTATTGACGGCCTCTACAATCTCTTCCATCGAAGAAAAAGCGAACAGGCCTCGGCCGGTTGGCAGAATATTGCTGAATCCGGTCTCTTGAGTGATTACCGGTCGGCCGGCGGCGAGGTACGCAGCACTCCGGTCGCTGAACCAGCCGCTACGCAAACGTACGTTCTGGTCTTTCGCAACGGTGAATTCACCGCGTGATGCGAGAATGTATTTGCGGTAAGCATCAACGTCAGTGGAAAAGCTTAGCGCAGGCCTAATCTTCCACCCATTGCTTTCGAGCATGTGTTGGTCGTCTTCATCGCAACTGCTCAAAGCTAGTTCAAATTGCTGATTGGTGAGGTTCGGCAGATCGAGGAACCTCAGGAACTCAAAATGCTTGCTCCAATAGTAGACTTCGCCTTGAAAACTGATGTCGCGCCACGGCTGCTCCCAGTTAGCGATAGTGGTAAAAGCGTGCGCTTCACCATTGCCGTATGGCCGCCAGAAATCGAGGACGACCGGCTGCCGCGTCGGCAGGAAGTGAAAGCGGTCAGATACTGGCACTCTACAGTCCGGGTTGCCGTAGTTTTCGCCCCAAGTGAAGAAAGCGCAGTGTGGCTCCATGAAATCAATGGTTTTCTGCAAGTTGTGGTACAGCTCAACCTCAACTTCCACTGGGTCGGTGCCCAAGTAAACCAGCCGACCGGTAGCGCTGTGCTCGGGCAACGGCTCCGTCCCACCATGCAGGTTGAAAATTAATTCCGCTGATCCATATAGCTCTCGAAGTTGATCTTCGCTAAGACCGTAGCAGCGTCCATCCGAATGAAGCGCGTGAAAAGCCCAGCGATCACGCATGTCAAAAAGCTGCATGATGTCTGAGATAAAGGCCGCGGCCAGGGCGGAGCTATCATCTTCTGCTCGTTTCATAAACATCGACGGCGTGCGCGCGTGGGCCTCCACGTAGTACACGTCGTAGCCCAAACGTTTGAATCCGATCAAATACTGCATCGTGATAAAAACGATTCCAGCGACAGGCATCTTGCTCATCGCGCCGAGCACAACAATTTTCTTCTGGTGGGAAAGATTCATGCGCATCACCCGGCAACACTGATTGCTTCAGGCTGGACGGTTAACGAAGACTTGTTTCGCATCTGCCTGTTCTGTACTTCGTAGAGCTGCTGGTAAAGACCGTTACTCTTCAAAAGATGATCGTGCGTGCCTTGCTCGACCAGCTCACCGTGGTTCAAAACCAAAATAAGGTCCGCATTGCGGATAGTAGAAAGGCGGTGCGCAACCATGAAAGTGGTGCGCCCAATCATAAGGCGGTCCAATGCGTCAAGGATGACAGCTTCCGTTTTCGAGTCGATGGAGGAGGTCGGCTCGTCAAGGATGAGGATAGGCGCATCCTTAAGAAAAGCGCGCGCCACCGCGATACGCTGCCGCTCGCCCACTGATAGGCTGGCACCCCGTTCTCCAAGTTCAGTCTCATACTGATCGGGTAAATCCAAAATGAAGTGATGTGCGTTAGCGGCTTTGGCCGCTTCGATAATGTCATTCATGCTCGCGTCGAGCCGTCCATAGTGGATGTTATCTGCAATGCTCCCGGAGAAGAGGAGTGGCTCTTGCAGAACGATGCTAATCTGCTGACGAAGTGATTTTATTTTCAACTTACGAATGTCAAGGCCATCAAGGCGGATGCAGCCTGTATTCAAATCGTAGAAACGAGGAAGGAGACTTACGAGCGTAGTCTTGCCAGCACCCGTTGGACCAACAATGGCGATAACCTGTCCAGCCTGCGCCTCTATTGAAATGTCCTTTAGCGTATTTGTGCGCTTCTGGTAGCTGAAATGAACCCCCTCAAAGGCGACCCGACCCTGCGCTCGCTCAATGTGTATCGCATCCTCCTGATCTTTGATTTCAAGGTCGGTGTCTAGTAAGTCAAACGCCATTTGCATGTTAATCAGATGTTCTTGCAGCGCGCCGATGGTGTTACTGATCGATTGAAGCGGCTTATAAACCGAGCCTATGTAAGCCATTACAATCAACAACTCACCGACTGTGAGCCGGCTCTGGAGAACGTGATAGGCGCCGAAACCGAGTACTAAGGTGGTGCCGATGGCGGTCGTCGTATTGACAGCCAGTGAAAACAGGCTCTGACGAACGGTGAGCTTGACACGTGCGTCGACAGCTCGCTCACCCTGTTCGCGAAAACGGCGGAACTCGTGGTCTTCGCGACCAAAGGCGACAATTACGCGCAGCATCGAAAGCGCCTCATGGATGATCGCGAGCATTTCACCCTCCATCGCTCTAACCTGCTGCAGCTGGACCTTTATGTGCGTTGCATAGTAACTCACTGAGTAGTAGAGAAACGGGATCACTGTCAGTGATAGAAGAGCCAACCCTCTATCGAGATGGAATGAAATCCAGAACATGCCGACGAGAGTAAGAATGTTTTGGGCCAGCGGCAGAATCGTCATTATCAGACTTGCTGGCGCGCTGCCCATTGAGTTTACGATGTATATCAACATGCCCGAGCGACGTTGGTCGTGGTAGGACATAGAGAGACGTTGGGCGTGCTGGAAGAGGTCACTGCGACAGTCCAGGTTCATTCCTAGTTCGAGCTTGGTAGTGGCGTAGCTGCTTATCACGCCAAGCAAATTCATCACCAACGAGATGCTCAGCTGTCCGGCGACGACAGCAAGCAGTAGAGTTAAGCGATGTTCTCCTAGCCAACCCACTCCGAGGGGCAGTTCTGATGAAAGCGGCTGATTTCCCAGTACGTTGTCAACCAGAATTTTCATGGGCCAGGGCGTGAGCAGGCTGACCAAAGTTACTAGAGTAGTAGCCACCGCAAGGACAACCGCCAACTTCCAGTACCGCAATGCGTAACGTAATGCTTTAGGTAGGTACTTCACTACCTGTTCCATTGTGGTCAGCTTCAAAGATCGCTGCAGGTACCCAAAGCCTCTTGCAAAGCAATGTATAACTCTACTGGTTCTTTTCATGCTTTTGTTTTTGTCCCAGGTTCAATACTTACCAGTCGGCTGATGAAACGCGTCTGGCTGCAGACCACTGCACCGTTGGTTTCATGCGATTAGCTGAGTGGTGTAGTTGTCTAGACTAGGTTGAGTACTCGCCTGCGCTCGATTCTTCTCAAAAAGTCGTCCCTTAACTTCAACACCACGGGCAAAGACCATCGTGATAATGTGGCAAATCTCGTCGATGTGTTGTGTTTCAATTGCCGTCCCAGTCGGCAAGGAAAGGACCCGGGTCGCTAGTCGGTTTGTGTTTGGCAAAGACAATCCGAGATGAGGGGAATGGGAGCGATAGGGCTCCATTCGGTGACAACCAGGATAGAAATAGCGACGCGCCAGAACATTTTCGGCCCAAAGTATCTGCTGTAAGTGATCTCGGCTAAATCCAGCCTCCATCTCATCTATTTCAAGCACGACATATTGGTAGTTACACCGCTCAGTTTCATCGTAGGAAACTAGATGGATGCCGGGAACATACGCCAATTGCTGCCTATACTGCCGGTAGTTTCTATAATTGATGTTAATGAATCCCTCCATGCTCTCCAGGGAGGTTAGACCCATTGCGGCCGATACTTCACTCATCTTTCCATTGGTACCAATGTCTATCACTTCGTCAATATCAGCAAAGCCGAAGTTCTTCATTAATCTAACCCTGTGAGCCAACTCATCATCGTTAGTTACCACAGCTCCTCCCTCGAAAGTATTGACAGACTTCGTTGCGTGAAAGCTGAAGACTTCAGCATCGCCAAAGTTACCAACCATGCGTCCTTTATGTGAGCACCCAAAAGCATGTGCCGCGTCGAAAAGAAGCTTGAGTTGGTGGGTTTTAGCGATATTTGCCAGTGCATCCACATCGCACACTCGACCCCAGAGGTGCACGCCAATGATGGCTGTTGTTAATGGGGTGATCAGACTCTCTATGCGATGAGGATCAATATTGTGAGTTTGAGGATCCACGTCGCAAAAGACCGGTTTGATCCCCTGCCACTGAAGCGCGTGGGCAGTTGCAATAAAGGTAAATGAAGGAACAATGACTTCCCCGGCGAGTCCGGCGGCTTTGAAAACAATTTCCAAACCCGCAGTTGCATTGCACGTAGCGATACAGTGTTTGACGCCTACGATTTCTGCGACGAGCTGTTCAAACTCTTGCACATATGGACCGTTATTTGTTAGCCATCTTCTATCAAGTAGAGTGTTGATACGCTTTAAGAGGCGCTGTCGATCGCCGATACTAGGACGGCCGACATGCATCTTCTCGCTAAAGGCAGGTTGACCGCCGAAGATAGCCAGATCATCAATATTTCTGGAGGGACTTCGCAAGGTTTAAGTTTAGACAGCCGCTATTACCCGTCTTAATCGAAAGCGTTCACTCAACGAATGTTGGGCGGCGGTGAATCAGAAGGAGTTGGATTCTTTGTCCGGCAGTTGGACACATGGTTTCTGCGCCTTTCAATGTTCACGGCTTCGACGCTTTGAAGCCCTGCAGGTTGGGCTATCATTAAGACTGCCTCCGAGGCTACTCGGCGTGCTTCCGCCAGTCGGTTGGCGTCGCCAGACCTAACAGCCACAATGTCGATACTTTCCTCGCAATAAGGCAACGTGTTGCTACGCGACTCTATCGGGTCGAAGACGGGGCATTCAGAAAACACTCTGGCAAGTTCCGCACTACACTCCCAGTTGAGAATGGCCGGGTTGCGCCCAAATCTATCCTTCAGTTCACTTATTAGTTCTGTGAGAGGCTTCCAAGGGCTAGGCTGGCGAAGCGAGAAGATCCAGCAGTCATCGGAGCGGTGAACGAGGCGCGATGTGCGCTCCAAATGACACCGAAAGGCGGTATAGTGTTCGAGCCACCAAAGCGACGTCTGCGGGACAAGTAGAAAGTCTGCTCCCTTTGTCCGCAGCTCTTCCAGATGCACAATAGCTTCGGCGCTGTCGAGTGGGTAGTGCCCTGCATACGCACCCTCCGGGTCCTGGGGGAAGTGCCATCCATGGCAACTGCCGAGGCTTAGCAGTTCGTTATCCCCCTTGCTAACCACGACAACTATAGTGTCCCTCTTGAACGTACCTTTGGTAACCTCTCGAATGCGCCGAATGAGCGACCGATAAGCGAGTTGTCGTGTCAACTCTGGAGCGATCTGTGGAAAAACCGCAGTGAGAATGATCTGAAAATCGTGGATGCTCTCGCAAAGCTCTTGGTCACGACGACTTAGCTCGTTCCTAACGTCCAGTAGTATTTCGCGTAATCCGTCTTCTTCACCCGATAACGCATTCTGAGAAGGCGCTTGGCAGGTTGATGTTGCTGTTTGCAAAACTTTACGTTGTATGGCAATGATTTGAGCTTGCAAAGCAGGTATGACCACATCGCTCGCTTTCAGCTGCAACGACACTGCTTCCAGGTCCTTACAGAGCGAGCGAAGTCTATCCAGTAAGACAATCAACTGAGTTGTATCGCCCAAGATGGGGAGGTGGTTACTGGTCGCCAATCCTCGGGAGACTACCGCCGTCGAGCATCGAGAGCTCGATCTTTTTGGGATGGGCATAAGTGTCTCGGTTCTGGATGTCACTGTGTTAGCCATTGGCAGATTTCGACTTCAAACTAGGTTGTAGAGGAGTCGAGTAGAATCCAGTAGTCACGCGCTTGTCAGCCCGTGTCGTAACGTCGAGTTCGAATTCACCATGAGATCTTCCATTGTTTTTTACCTTTTCGGTATTAGGTTGTAGTTGGCGGATGTCAGCTGCCGAAGTCAACTCATCTGCATTTACTCTCACCATTGTATCGAGGGCTTCAAGTACGCTGGCGGTGGAGGAAGCGCACTCCCGGACAGTGCGTAGCGTAACCAGCATGGCACCCAAACTCAGAATCGTTGACGCGATCCAATTGTGCTGGAGGAGGCCAGCAGGTGTGATGACCAACAAAAGAATAGGCAGAAGTAATTTTGTCGAGCATTTGGGCCACAGGCGGAGTCTTAAGAGTTGTCTGCCACCGCCATGTTCTTCGATGGCCATGCGTATGCGGGTGGCACCTAGTATCCCGCCTTGCACTTCGAGGTCCCAGCGGTCGTAATCGCCACCCCTCAGTACGTTGGCTCGACAAGTCCTAAGGGCTGTCTCGATTGATTGGAATCGCTTGTGGTGAGCCTGCCACTTTTCACTCCAGATGGCGTAGGTTCGCGGCCAAGGTAGGGCCGATCCATTGGCACCACTATACCTCCATGGTGTCAGGCCGAAATGCAAGCGAGCATTCAAACGGGCCAGCGGCTGAAGCAAATATAAGAACGTAGTCAGACCAAATGATTTCAGCTTTCGCATACCAGTTTGCGCTGGATTTGCTAATGAGCTGCGAGCAGCACCCAAGCTGGCCTGGATCAAAGATGCACCTACTGCAGTGGCGAGTAGAATCAGGTCGAAAGGTAAGAGTCTCCAGAAAGATCCCACAATCGAGAACGTAGCAATGACGATAATTACCAAATACCATTCTGGCATGAGCGGAAGCGAACTGAGGAATCCGTGAGCTGGCTGGTAAACTGACTGAAATAGTGCGCTACCCCAGTTTCCCTGATAAATGCGTTCCGGCCTCCAACCAAGCCTATAAATCAACCCCTTGCCATAAAGTCTTCCTGTCCATATGAGATGGCCGGCGGCGTTGTACTTCTCTGGCCATTTGCGCTCGAGCAACGCCTCCGCTTTGCCGTAGCCTTTCTGCTGCTTCCAATATGAGCGGACGGAATTACGACGATGATGCCAAACCATCGCGGCGGGGCTGAAGCCCAGGGTCCATCCGCGTTGTTGCATACTCCAGCAAATATCGACATCGTCGCCCGCCACGCGAAACTGACGATCGAAGCCGCCGCTGGCTAGCAGTTGCTCTTTTCGGAATGCCATGTTGCAACCGGGAATGTGTTCTGCCTCCTGATCGGACAAGAGAACGTGCACAGGACCACCTGGCGCATTGGCAACACACTGGGCAATTGGCCCATCGCCAGGGGGAGAAATGTTTGGACCACCGACACCGACATGCTTTGTGCTTAAGAAAGTGTGAGCCAGGTACGAGAGCCAGTCAGGATCTGGATAGGCGTCATCATCTATATACGCGATTATCTCGCCTCTCGCGGCTTCTAGTCCGCTATTACGAGCGCTGCTTAGACCGCGGTTCTCTGTGCTAATTACTCGAAAATCAAATTCATGTGCGATTGCCGCCGTCTGATCCATAGAGCCGTCGTCGACAACTATGACTTCGAAGTCGGGATATTGAAGGTTTCGCAGGCCCTCCAGGCAACTACGGATGGTCAGGCTTCCGTTATAAGTGCAGACTACGACTGAGATGCTCGGCCAGCGAAGTCCCGACGAGAAGGGTATTTCGGCGTAGGCTTTGCGAATTGCTGTCAGTGCCGGCTTTGGCGTTCGATCGCGACGGGTGACGCCAAAGTCCCAGTCGTGAATTTCATGGCCACCACGGGACCATTCATCGGTCCAGGCAAAAACAAAAGTTCCTGCACAGCCTGCCGCGAACGTAGTTCGAATCTGCCATTCCAGAGTTTTTTCCTGGATGTTTTCGCCATTTTGCCGGCTGTCGAGTCCAATCTCGGCAATTAGCAGTGGGCGGTCGCCCGCAATGTTTTGCAGGCGAGCAAGATAAGGTTCTAACTTTTCTTTCGTCTCCAGGTAAACATTGAAACAAACAAAATCGACAAATGGGAGATGCAGATACTCCGTTGATGGATAGTTTACGTATGTGACTAAAGCTTCGGGATCTTCGGCCTTTGCGGCTTTGTAGATCTGCTTGAGAAAACGTCCGATGCGATGTTGGCCGTGCCAGCGCACAATTGGCGCTGGGATCTCGTTTCCGATTGCATAACAAAGGACTGCGGGGTGACCGGCGCAGGCGCGTACTCCTGCGCGTATTCGATCTTCTATCGAACGAATGCGGGATTTGTCACTAAGAAAGGCGATGTGCTGTTCCCAAGCCAGACCTACCATGACCCAGAGACCGTGTCGTTGGGCACTATCCAAAAGCCAACGTGGCGGGACGGTGTAAGTGCGGACGGCATTCACATTGTTTGCGGCCATGCGGGCGAAATCGTGCTCAACAATTTCTGGACTACCGTATTCGCTCCCATTCTCGTTGGGTTTGAGTGTGCCGTACGTGACTCCACGAAGGTAAAGCTTCTTTTCACCGATGAAGATGAATTTGCCCTGCACGCGAGGTCGAATCTTCTGCAGGTGTGGCACGCTAATCTGTTCTCGCGATAAGCTAGAAACAGTCACGATAGAAAACTCGCCGGTTAACCCGGTAACCTCTCGAGCCTAACGCAATTAACTGCGCTTTTTATGCTTTTAAACGACTTCCAGGGAATATCTGAAGGAGGGTATCGCGCCGCGGCGTCTCAAGTTAGAGGGCGAGGCACGTCATGATGTTTGCGCTATTTGGGACACAAATCACCCCTAAGCTTGCACCCCCTTGGAAGGATAGGGCAGCAGGCGCATCACCCCGTAGGGAAGTCCCCAGTGAGACAGCCTGGATTTTCTTCAGCCGCCTGGTGCGGCGAGATACCGAGTCTGAATTAATCAGGCCTTATCAAGTTTTTGCGGAGCTGACAACAACCTCCGACAAACCTAAGACTTGAGGGGTTTCGACTTTTTAACGTCGCGCTGTAGGAATACTCTTGGGAATGGCAGCAACCATACTCCCCTTCTAAAACGAAGTCAACAAGAAATCCTCTCTTAATTTGTTGAATGGCTCAAAGCAGTGGCGCTGATCTTAAGTCACTAGGTAGTTCAGTTGAGAACGCCTTGGGTTTGTTACGTAAGCCAGTTAAGTCGACGAACGGCATACCTAATTGGCCATCACCACTGAACGATCCGAAACGGATATTGCTAATGGATTTCACTCGTTACGGCTGTGCCGCCTGATGTGCCGCGGTGGCTTAAGCAAGAGCCGCGTCGGAAGAGGCGGCTCGACACGCGCAAAGCCGCGCGGCCGAGGTAAAGCAGGCGGTGAAGGCGGTGGAAGACGCTAAGCGCACCGTCGAGAAGGCATCCAAAGAGCTCGAGAA
>Ga0214473_10004415_pt1 | contig 16916 bp, 14 predicted proteins | sample RVTome_7_FD_203509 | JGI IMG/M metagenome (GOLD analysis project Ga0214473, IMG submission 203509) | Soil microbial communities from uranium-contaminated site in the Upper Colorado River Basin, Wyoming, United States - RVT98D197 | ecosystem: Environmental > Terrestrial > Soil > Contaminated >... | reverse complement strand
AAAGGATTCCCACTTCACCCTTGAATAAGGCCCTTGAAGGGTGGGTGAAAAGATTTCCGCCTCCATCCTACCGGACCCGGCAGGTCAAGTTGAACTATATCACCCAGGTCTCTGTTGCCCCACCCACCTTTTTAATTTATACTAACTTTCCGGAGGGAATCCATTTTTCTTACGAACGGTATCTATTGAACCAGATGAGGAAGGCTTTCGGCTTCAAAGGGGTTCCGATTAGGCTCCAGTTCCGGAAAAAGAGAAAGGAATAACGAGATGAGCAGACGGATGAAGAAGTATCTGGTTCCAGTGGTTATCCTTTTGGCGATCCTTTTCGCCGGGGGATACTTCCTTTATCCGATGATCGGACCAAAAGGACCGAATCAGAAGTTCCGAACGATAAAGGTAGAGCGGGGCGAGATCAGTTCCGTCGTGACCGCCACAGGAACAATCAATCCCGTCACTACGGTCCTGGTGGGAAGCCAGGTTTCAGGAACGATCAAAGACCTCCATGCCGATTTCAACTCCCATGTGAAAGAAGGGCAGGTGATCGCACAGATCGATCCAGCCATCTTCGAGGCCCAGGTTGAGCAGGGAAGGGCCAATCTCCTGAACGCCCAGGCCAATCTATTGAACGCTCAGGCCAATATCAAGAATGCACAGGCCAACCTCAGCAAGGCGGAAATTGCTGTGGTCGATGCGAAGAGGACGCTGGAGCGGAACAAGGAACTGATAGAGAAGAAGGCCATTGCCCAGGCCACCCTCGATACGGCGCAGACCAATTATGATACCGCCATCGCCCAGAGAGAGGTGGCAAAGGCTCAATTGGAATCGGCCAGATCACAGGTGGAGTCGAGCAGGGCGCAGGTAGAACAGGCCAGGGCCGGCCTCAAGGTAGCGGACACGAATTTGAAATATACCACCATCCGCTCACCGGTTAACGGGATTGTCATTTCGAGAAATGTGGATGTGGGTCAGACCGTTGCGGCCAGCCTTCAGGCCCCGACACTTTTCACGATTGCCAAAGACCTGACCCGAATGCAGGTCGATACGAATGTGAGCGAGGCGGATATTGGCAGGGTAACTAAGGATCAGGATGCGACGTTTACAGTGGATGCCTACCCTGATAGAACCTTTCGGGGGAAGGTATCGGAGATCCGTAATGCGCCTATTACCATTCAGAATGTGGTCACCTACGATGTGGTGATCCAGGTGGATAATCGGGAATTGAGGCTCAAACCCGGGATGACAGCCAATGTTTCCATTCTGCTTGTCCATCAGGAAGGTGTTTTGAAGATTCCCAATGCCGCCCTTCGGTTCCGGCCGGAGGTGGCCAAAAAAGAGGAGACAGGGGAGAAGAGGAAGGAGGGTTCTCAATCGTCAGGCCGGCAGACGAAGGATGGTTCCCAGTCGCCAGGTCGGCAAATGATAGAACGATTAATCAAGGAACTCAACCTCACCCAAGACCAGCAGTCCAAGGTCGAAATGATCCTCCAGACATCGCGGCAGGAGATTCAGGAGATCCGTGAAAAATCGAGGGACGAGGAGGCGAGGATTCGAATTCAGAGCTTAATACGACAAAAAATAGCCGGGTTGCTCACAGAGGAGCAGAAGAAAAAATTAAGCGAATTAAACCAATCCTCACAGGGGAGAGAAAGGCAATCTGGCAGGGTGTGGATTCTTTCTCCTGAGGGAAGACCGCTTCCGGTTTCCGTTGTTCTTGGCATTACAGATGGAACCTTCAGTGAGATTGTATCAGGGGAGCTTCGGGAGAGGATGGAAGTCATCGTGGAGGAGACCGGGATTAAAAAAGGTCAGAACCAGAGTAAGACTTCGCAGCCCTCTATGAGGGGACTGAGCAAATAGAAAAAAGCATAGCGCATGGCGCATAGACATAGATAGGAATCCTAAATTCGAAGCACGAAATCCGAAATTCGAAACAAGCACGAATGTTCAAAATACAAATGACCTAAACAAATAAAAAACGTTTTGGATTTTGATATTCGAATTTCGGATTTATTTGATATGGACTCGTTAATTCAGGTCATGGAATTGGTCAAGGTCTACCATCTAGGGGAAGTGGAGGTGCGTGCGCTCCGGGGCGTTTCCGTCTCAATCGACAGGGGTGAATTTGTGGCTATCATGGGGGCTTCGGGATCAGGCAAATCAACCTTTATGAATATCCTTGGATTCCTAGATCAACCCACCAGCGGCCGTTATCTTTTAGAGGGCCGAGGTGGTGAAAACCTTTCAAGGGATGAACTGGCTGAAATCCGGAATCAGAAAATCGGCTTCGTCTTTCAAGGGTTCAACCTTCTGGCAAGAACATCCGCCCTGGAAAATATCGAACTCCCCCTGATCTATTCAAAAACCCCAACCTTGAGACGAAAGGAGTTGACCCGGAAGGCCCTTTCTTCAGTAGGCCTTGAGGGAAGGGGACATCACCATACCGGCCAGCTCTCGGGGGGAGAACAACAACGGGTAGCCATTGCCCGGGCCCTCGTGAACCAGCCTTCCATCCTTCTGGCCGATGAGCCGACAGGCAACCTCGATTCAAAGACAAGTGATGAAATCATGGGTATTTTTCAGCACCTCAATCGGCAGATGGGCATCACGATCATCATGATCACCCATGAGCACGACATTGCCTCCTTTGCCAAGAGGAAGATTCTATTTAAAGATGGAATGGTCGCGAGTGATTCGTAACTCAACCCTTCAGGGCTAACGATCAGCCTGCCTGCCGCAGGCAGGGGCTGAAGCCATGAGTTACTTGTATTGGAAACTTATGGACACTCTTTTTGCCAGTCTTCGCATCGCTCTGAGAGCCCTTCTGATCAACAAGATGCGTTCTTCACTCACCATGCTGGGAATTATCATCGGTGTGGCAGCGGTCATCACCATGATTGCTGTGGGAACAGGGGCAAAGACCAGGATTGCTGAACAGATCGCCAGCATGGGATCAAACATCCTCATCGTAGTTTCAGGGAGTTCGACCGGCGGTGGACTTCGGCTCGGAGCAGGGACTGCACCCACACTTAGCTTCGATGATGCCAAGGCCATTAAAACAGAAATTCCATCCGTCAAACATACGGCCCCAACCGTTTCCGGTGTTGCCCAGGTGGTTTTTGGAAATCAGAACTGGTCCACCGTCGTTTACGGGACAACACCTGAACTGCTTGAAATCAGAGGATGGTCTTTCGCTTCAGGCTACTCCTTTACCCAGCAGGATGTTGATGGTACAAATAAAGTTTGCATTTTAGGAAAGACAGTAGTAGAGAACCTCTTCGGAGGAATTGATGCGGTTGGCCAGATCGTTCGTATCAAGCATGTCCCTTTTACAGTGGTCGGTGTGCTTGCACCTAAAGGCCAATCGACATGGGGACATGACCAGGACGATACGATCTTCGTTCCCCTGACGACCGCTCAAAAAAGGCTTTTCGGAATGCGATTCCCCAGGATGGTGAGGGTGATCACCATTCAGGCTACGGAGACTGAGTTGATGAAAGACGCCGAGGAGAAAATTACAGACCTCCTTCGTCAAAGACACCGCATTCCGCCTGGTCAAGAGAATGATTTTTCGATACGGAACCTTACAGAAATCGTATCCAAAGAAGAGGAATCGGCAAGGGTCATGTCCCTCCTCTTAGGTACGATTGCCTCCATCTCCCTGATCGTGGGCGGGATCGGAATCATGAACATCATGCTTGTTTCGGTCACCGAACGGACACGGGAGATAGGCATCCGGATCGCGGTGGGAGCAAAAAGCAGGGACATTCTGCTTCAGTTCCTCATCGAATCATTGGTGCTCAGTCTGGTGGGTGGAATAATGGGTATCGGAGTCGGGATTGCAGGGACTCTCATTCTGTCCAACTTTACTGAATGGCCAGTTCTCTTCTCCGTCGAGGCCATCCTTTTAGCCTTTCTCTTTGCAGGGTCAATCGGAGTATTTTTCGGGTTCTATCCGGCGAGAAAGGCCTCTCTGCTTAACCCCATTGAAGCCCTTCGTTATGAATAAAGGAAAAGGAACAAAGCATCGATATTTTTAAGACATTGAGGTCTAATGACCCATATGATCGAAATGCGAATACGCATTATTTAGATGCAATTGGGATTATCGCAACATTGCATTGCAGCTAAAGGAGGAAAAGACGATCGATGGAGCGATATCTGTGGCTCATCCCATTGGGTTTTGTCATCGGTGCCTATGGAACGCTCATAGGAGCTGGTGGTGGCTTTGTTTTGATGCCCATACTCCTCTTGCTGTATCCTGGTGAGAGCCCAGAAATCCTGACCTGTATTTCACTGGCAGTGGTTTTCTTCAATGCCTTGTCAGGGTCAGGGGCGTATGCCCGGATGAGACGAATTGATTACAAATCAGCCTTGCTGTTTTCATTCGCTACGATTCCTGGCGCAATTCTCGGGGTACTCACCACAGCCTTTATCCCACGCCGATTGTTCAATGCGGTCTTCGGCCTTTTTATAATGGCCGCATCAATCTTTCTGCTGTTACGATTGAGCAGTGTTCAGGAGAAAAGGGAGGGCAGCCATAAACACTGGCTTAGGCGCAATCTTATAGGGGCAAATGGTACCCATCATACTTTCTCTTTCAACCCCATCGTTGGAATAACATTAAGCCTTTTTGTTGGCTATGTTTCCAGTTTACTGGGTGTTGGCGGTGGCATTATCCATGTACCTGTCCTGATTCAACTTTTAAATTTTCCTGTGCATATCGCTACTGCAACCTCACAGTTTATCTTAGCGGTCATGGCCTTTACGGGAACCACTGTGCATATCGTGACAGGAGCATTTTCTCATGGCATTCGGCGTACGATATCTCTGGCTATTGGCGTTCTCATCGGAGCACAACTGGGAGCATGGCTTTCTAATCGTGTTCATGGAGATTGGATTATTCGAGGATTGGCGATTGCACTTGGATTTGTAGGCATTCGGATTTTCATCATGGCCTTATAGGTAATCCAATGGCATCTTCCCTGATTCATTTACATCTTCATAGCAGAATAACACTTGGTGATTGCCTCTTTTAGTTTTTGGCGGGCTGTTAGGTGGGAAAGAGTAGATCGATACGCAAAAACCCGTTCGGCTTTTTCTGTACTTAATTCCCAGGGGTCGGCTAAAAAGGGTGCTCCCTCCCATTCCCTTAAAGGGATTCCTTCGAGGGGAGAAGAGGAACCGGTAATGTCGATGATCATCCGTGCCACTTCCTTCCAGCTGAGATAGAGGGTGGAGAGGTTAAATATTTCTCCAAAGGTATTCTGTTTATTTAAGGCAAGGAGTATGGCATTGGTTAGATCGTCGAGATGGAGAAAGCTTCCGCCTGCACCTTCGGGAACTTTCAAGGGTTGCCCTGCTTGAGCAAGCCTGATCAGATCCCGAAGGTGCCTCCCGCCAATCTCTTCGCCATAGGACCACCAGAATCGGAAAATCGTCACGGGCAGTCCTTTCGTTCTGAAATAGGCCAAGGAGAGTTTTTCTGCTGTCAATTTGGCAACTCCATAAAAAGGCTTTCTCGCTTCTTCTACCAAACATGGATCTTCCTCGGTGATGGGAGATCGAGTAGGTTTGCCATAAACGACTGCAGTGCTGGTATAAAAGAAATGAGAGATTTCCTCGGCAACGGCAGCATCCAGCAATAGAATATGTCCTTTGAGGTCGCTTGCCAAAAGTTCTATCGGGTCGTCAGAAAACGACCAGGCCAAGTGGATAATAACATCTATACCTTTGACAGCTCTTTTTACTATGGAAAGGTCTTCTACCTCTCCTTTTATCAGTTCAAAATCTTTGTGACTCAAAGATTGTAGTCCATCGACTTTTTTGTCTAAAACCCTTACGGTATGTCCTCTCTCTAAAAGAGATAGGGTAAGGGCTTGCCCCACTGATCCTGCCCCACCTGAAATCAAGAATGTCATCGTGGCTCACCTTTTCATCTAAGTCTCCTTTTTAGCAAATAACCTCTGTTTCCATTTAGAGAGGGTTGGCAAGAAGAAGAGGAAAAGGGCCAGCATCACCAAAGGCAGGGCAATCGGAGGTCTAAAGAAGATGATCGGATTCCCACGGCCCATAATGAGGGCTTGCCTCACAGCTGTCTCGGCCATATTCCCCAGAACTAAGGCCAGCACCATTGGGGCAATGGGGTAGTCAAGTTTTTTGAATAAAAACCCAACAATTCCAAAGATAATCATGTAATAGATGTCTATCATCCGGTTATTGACCGCATAAGCGCCAATGGCGCAAACATAAATGATCACAGGCATCAAGATGCTAAACTTGATCCTCAAAATAGCCGCAAAGAGCGGTACAAAGGCTAAAACAAGGAACAGACCTAAAAAGTTAGCCACCCAGATGCTGCCAATCAGTCCCCAGACAAAATCGGCGTGTTCTTTGAAAAGCATTGGCCCAGGTTGAAGACCCCAGATCATCAACCCACCCATGATGACGGCCATCGTGGGTGAACCCGGAATCCCCAGAGTAATCATAGGGAGTGTGGCAGAGGTTCCAGCGCCATGGCCTGCTGCCTCTGGTGCGATGATGCCAGACGAAGCTCCTTTCCCATATTGGTCCTTATCGGCTGCTGAACTCTTGGCGAAGCCATAAGCCATAAAAGAGGCAGGCGTTGCCCCTCCTGGCTGAACGCCCAACCAGCATCCAATCAGGGAACCCATCATGAGTATCTTTCGGTATCGGACCATTTCTCTCAATGCATCCCAAACGTCTTTTAAACGCACCTTGGCTTTGATCCCCTCCATCTTAAGGCCTTCCTCGACAGTAAGAAACATCTCTCCGATCCCGAATAATCCGATGACGGCGACAATAAAGCTAAACCCTCCCATCAACGGCACGGTGCCATAGGTCATGCGGAGTTTTCCACTCACGATGTCCATGCCGACGGCTGCGAGAATGAATCCGAGGAAGATGGCGACCAGTGATTTTAAAGCGGATTTTCCTCCCAGCCTGGTCATTGCGCTGAATGTAAGGATCATGACAGCAGCGGTCTCAGGAGGTCCAAACTTTAAAGCAAACTCAGCAATGATCGGAGCAAAAAATGTGAGAAGAATAACGCCAATCACAGCTCCAACTCCATGAGATAGAGAGGATAATACGAGGGCCTTTCCAGCCCTCCCACTTTTCGCCATGGGATATCCATCAAAGGTGACTGCCACAGCCCAGGGCTCTCCAGGGATGTTGAAAAGGATGGAGCAGATGCTCCCACCATAGAGTGCTCCCCAGTAGACACATGCCAATAAAATCACTGCTGCCGTAGGTGGCATGGCAAAAGTAATAGGGATGAGTATGGCACATCCATTGGCTCCACCCAGGCCAGGCAGCACACCCACGATGATTCCTAAGATGAGACCGATCACGGCAATCATGAGGTTATAGGGCTGCATGGCCACGCTAAGCCCCATCATCAAATTATTAAAATTATTAAGGATGTCCAATTTAGTTCCTCCTTCCGGTTTACCAGATGGAGCCCCACAGGGAAGCCCGTGGTATTTGGTCTTACGCTTATGTGGGGCGACGTCCCGACCATGAAGAAGCTCTGTCGGGATTAAAAGGGTATAAGATATTTCCCCCACAAACCTTCAGGCAGGGGAATCAAGAATAACTTATCAAAAACGATATAGGTGGCCAAAGGTATCAGAAGACTCATGAGGACGATTTTGATCCAATGCATCTTTCCCACCACCCCCATATAGAAAGCGAGGTATAGGACAGTTGCTAAGTGAAGCCCGATGAGCTCTGCTAACAGAACCATCCCGGCGGCAGGAATTAATACCCAGAGGATCTGCGTTAAACCTCCTTCTACGACGATAGGTTTACCCGGCCCTTCCTTCTTGTAAGTTTTGATGCCCTTAAGCACGATAAAGAAAGTGCATATGACAATACCCAACCCCATGTAGAAGGGGAAAAAACCAGCTTCAGGACCACTCATTCCCCATCCAAAACCAAGTCTGATTGTATCTGCCAGTACAATAAACCCGACTAACATTAAACCTAAGGCAACGATAATATCAGCCTTTCGCATCTTTCCTCCTCTTTTATACTTGAAGGTTAAAGCTTAATAAGGGAGCAAGAGGATATCTCGCCCCCTTATATCAGGCCCGTCCTTTTTGGATTACTTGATCAAACCTCCTTTTGTCATGAGGTCTTTATGTATTGCTTCCTGCTCTCCAACCCATTTTGCATAATCAGGCCCAGAGAGGAAGGCTCCCTTAAGACCCATATCAGAAATGTATTTCTTCCACTCTTCGGTCTCAGTCACTTTCTTTAAGAGGTCAACATAGAAATCCTGCTGTTCTTTTGTGATACCGGGGGCTGCAAAGATACCACGAAGCATGAGATAGCTCATATCCACACCGATAGCTTCCTTCATGGTTGGAATGCCTTTATAGTCTGGGAGGGCAATTTGCTCGTGGTCAATGACGGCCAAAGGTTTCAATCTCCCTGCTTTCCAGTGACTTACAGCCTCTGCAGGGTTGTTGACAGTTGAATTGGTGTGTTTCCCAACGAGTGCGACCGCCACATCTCCACCACCCTTGAAAGGGACATAAGTAAACTTTAACCCAAAGGCTTGCTCCATCATGATTGTGATGATTTGGTCTTCCTGAGCCGTACCTGTGCCACCCATTAGGAATTTTCCCGGCTCTTTCTTCACAGCGTCGAGATATTCTTTAGCCGTCTTATAAGGAGCTTCGGCATTTACCCAGAGGACAAAATAGTCAAGGGCAAGACGGGCAATGGGTGTAAGATCTTTCCAGTTAAAAGGAACGCCTGTGGCTAAAGGCGTTGTGAAGAGATTCGATAAAGTGATAATGACAACATGTGGATCACTTTTTTTCCCCTTGACATACATAAACCCTTCTGCTCCTGCACCCCCTGACTTATTGATCACAACGAAAGGTTTGGGAGAGAGGTTGTATTTCGAAATAAGGGGAGAGATGAACCGGGCCATCACGTCTGCTCCACCGCCTGCCCCAGCAGGAACGACAAACTCAATGGGCTTGCTGGGTTGCCATGCTGCGCATACGATGTTGATGGAGAGAAGGCAAAGGATAAAGGAACAGAATAACACCCCCGTCAACTTGAAAACCGAAAATAACTTTTTCATGGTATACCCTCCTTTCTCGGGTTTGGTCCATCAAAAGAAGTTCGACAACTTTTTTGTTAGATTTTCACCTTTTTCTTTCATCCCGCTTAGGCTTTTGCCTTTGGTGTTGGGATGGGAGCTTCGATAGCAATTGCCTTAACCCTCTGAATCTTTTCATCGACAAAGGCCTGCATCTTGGCAATGTGTTCTTGTTTCAGGTGTGAGAAACGCCCCTGATATTTCATATATTCGCTTACCGGTTGATACTTCTTCGGGAGGTGTGAGTATTTGTATTCTCCATTCTCCCACTCATAAAGGGTCCACATCCCTGTTTCGACTGCCAGACGGCCCATCTCCAATGTCAATTTTTCTTCAAACTTCCACCCCTTGGGGCAGGGGCAAAGCATATGGAGGAAGGTTGGGCCGTCCACATTCAGGGCCTTCCGCACCTTGTTCATCAGATCAAGGGGATAGGCAACACAAGTGGTGGCAACATACTTTACAGCCGGATGTCCACCAATCACCAGTTGTGGTGGATCTTTGGGGAAAAGCCTTTTACCTTCAGGGATGTCCTTGCCGGGAGGGGTAAAGGTCGTATTTGCTCCATAAGGAGTGGTGGGTGAGGTCTGAATGCCCGTATTGGCATAGGATTCGTTGTCGTAGCAGATGAAGAGAACATCGTGGCCGCGATACATCAATCCCGACATGGCCTGAAGGCCGATATCCACCGACCCCCCATCCCCTGCCATGCAGATAACGTTTGGAAAAGGTCCGTCATATTTACCCCTACGGGCCAGCGTCTTATAGGCAGCCTCGATCCCCGATGCCACAGCCCCGCCATTGGTGATCTGGGCATGGATCCAGGAGACTGCATAGGGAGTACAAAGATAACTCGAATTGGCCACATACATACAACCGGTTGGCCCAATAAAGATCGTATCCTTGCCAGCAGCCTTTGCGACAAGACGGTAATTTAGTGCCGGACCACAACCCGCACAGGTCCGGTGGCCTGGCACATACATCTCCTCTCTCGGTGCACCTCGGAGAGACTTGATGGGCTCCAAAATCTGTTTTTTATAATCAAATGTTTGCATCGTTTAACACCTCCTCAAAGATATTTTAGATTTCGGAATTCGGATTTCGGATTTTAAATCTGCAATCCACAATCTGAAATCTGAAATTGGGATCTATTCTCCTTCAAAACCCACCCAGTAGACAAGCTGATGGGTCTTTTTCTCTTTCACCATCTGCATGAGGATCTTGGCCATATAATAGAAATCTTCGAGCAAAACAACATCTCCGCCTAGCCCGGCCATGAAGGATGTGGTCAAGGGTCTATTTCCCATATCATAGAGAGTGGCCCGGAGTTCATGGATCAGATTTCCACCCCGGGTCGCGCCACCATAAGAAGTACTGCTTTCTACGGTGCCTATCGCCTTCACCTGTGAAAAGGCCTCTGCAATCTGAGTTGTAGGCCATGGTCGGATCCACCGAGGCCTTACCATTCCTGCCTTTACTCCTTGATCTCGGAGGTGGCGAATGGCCGCCTTACACGTATTGGCATGGGCCCCCTGGATGAAGAATGCAATTGCTGCATCCTCCATCTTATATTTTTCGAGAAAGGGATCGTAGTGTCGTCCGAAAATACGATTAAAATCATCAATCGCCTCTTCAATCACCTTCGGGACTTCTAAAAAGGTGATTGCCCTTTGCGCATCCATCGGCGCCCCTTGATCGGGACGGATCTGTGGCCCATGCGAGACCGGGCAGAGAGGGCTCAAAGGATGGGGAGCCTTGTAGGGAGGCAAAAATTCCCTCACCTGTGCGAGGTCCGGTAAAATGACCTTGTCCGAAATATGGGAAAGGAAATAGCCATCCTGACATACGAACTGGGGTAGCATCACACGGGGATCTTCGCCTACCCGGTAATTGATCAGTGTATTGTCAAATATTTCCTGAGGTGTGGCCGCCCAACCCATTAACCAACCCTGATCTCTTGCAGACATCGCATCGGTGTGTTCCGAACCGAAATCACCAGGGGGATCAAGAGTTCTATCCGCAATGGCCATTTGCAGGGGATAACGACCTCCTGCTGCCGGGCTATAGACCTCAAATGCATAGGTGACCCCAACTCCCGAACTTCCGGTATAAGCACGGGCACCAGCCGCTGATGCCCCTAAAGCTACTGAGACTTGGGCATGTTCTCCCTCACCATGGATAAACTCTGCATCCAGTTCTCCGTTGGCAACCATTCTGGCAAGTTCCATCATGATCGCGGTGTAAGGACGAATAGGAAACGAACAGATGACTTCCACTTCTGCAAATTTTGCTCCCTGGGCAGCTGCAGCGCAGCCGCTGAGCATCTTCTCTTGAGCCATAATATTCCCTCCTTCTTAAAAAGGTTTTTCCAAACGGAACACCCCATCCTCAAAGTCAAGCTCTGGGACAGCGCTCAGGGCATCCGCCGGACATTCATGAATACAAATCTGACAGCCTTTGCAAAACTTCCAGTTCCATTCCATCTGATCTTCCTTTTCATTAAAAGACCAGCAGGGCTCTGGACAGACGATATAACAGGTGAGGCAGCGAGTACATTTCTCATGGTCAATGACCGGACGAAAAACCCGCCAGTTTGAGGTGATGAAAAGGTCCTGTTGATTAACGGGAGCGGGAGTGATCGCTCCGAAGGGCACTTCTCTATCTTTGGGAACTTTGATCGCCATAACCTTCTCCTTTCTTTCGTTTCTCCTTCATATTATCTCTTCATTCTCAACTTTTCGCTTTTAGCCTTTGACTCCGAACTCCTAACTCCCAACTCCGAACTATTATCCTCCCCAGGAATACTCGGCGCGAGATTTACGAAATTTCTGGATCTTGACCTCGTTGTAACCCCGTTCCATGGCTGCTACGTCACTGATGATCTTTGCAAGATTCTCTTTTTTTGCCATACCCGTTACCTTGGCCATAGCCCCAAGGATAGGGGCGGCAATGCCAGCTCCAAGACCTGACGCATCCACGCCACCTTCTGAACCGGAGAAGTCAACGGTACGTATCCCTGAGATTCCATCAGCATCGACCGTAGCAATGGCGCCCAATACATCGGCGTTGGGAATAAATTTGAGCATATAATCGATGGGACGGTTCGTATTGATGATGAGAAGGCCTCCTTGGGGCATCCCCCGAAGCACATTGATCCCCTTGATGATCGTGGGTTCAACGGCCACCACCACATCGGGATGGTTGTTCGTATAGAGGTACTTCATCTCAATGTCTTCGTCACTGATCCTGACATATTTACGGGTGGTCACGAGCACACGGTCGGGCAGGTCTTCATAATTATCAAAGGCTTGGACAAATTTTCCCTCCATTTTTGCAGCCTGGCCAAAGGCATTGGCGATATCACGGGCCTCTTTATCCATCACCACCCCTCGTGTCCAAACAGTTATTTCAGTTACTTTTGCCATAAACCTACACCTCCTTCAATTAAGGTTGATCAGTCAAGCTGATCTTTTAACTAAACCTTTTTTTGTGGCGGGTTGCTTCCCGTTGGAGTTGATGACCTCTTTACACCCCCTTTCTTCTTATTGAACAGGATACGTTCTATCTCCTCTAAATGCCGACGCATGGCCTGTCGGGTGGCAACAGGGTTGCGAGCCTTAATGGCGGAGAGAATTTCCTGATGGCCCTTTAACGATTTTTGGGCCCGCCCCTCCACCTGAAGATATTTTTCTCTGGTCTGTGCTAAAAGATCGAGAATAGCAAAGAGAAGTCTTTCTAAAACTCGATTCTTTGCAATCTGGGTAAGAAGATTATGGAATTCGGAATCGGTTTTAGTGAAATTGAGACCATCGCCAAGGTCTTTTGCCTGTTCCTCAAGAATTTCCTCCAATTCTTTAATTTCCGAAGGCGTTGCTTTCTCCGCGGCGAGCTGGGCTACTTGAGGTTCGATGAATTTGCGGATAGTAAAGATGTCCATGAGGCTGTCTTTTTCGAGAAAAAGGGCTGTTGCCAAAGGCTGAATCAGGGCTTCTTCACTGGAGGCAATCACATAAGTCCCATCACCCTGGCGGCTTTTAACAAACTTCATTGATTCCAAATAACGAATGGCCTCCCGCACTGAAGCACGGGAAACCTTAAAAGTGTCAACCAATTCCCTTTCCGTCGGAAGCTGGTCACCCTGCTTCAGTTTCCCCTTTTGGATGAGGTTACGAATTTGTTGGACGATGTCCTCGTACACCCGCTTTTTTTTAACGGCTTTTAGCATGAAGAAAATTCCTCTTTTCCCTGAACCTCTTTTAATGCCGCGTTAAAGTGAGAAGCGGAGACTAAAAGCTTTCTTGACTTGCTCTTTTGTGGATCGTTAATCAACTCGGCAATGGCCAACATCGTTGCCCTCTTGGCGATGAAAGCAATATGGGAACCCGCCATCCCTGAAGTTTGTCTTGCTAATTCCGGTAAGTTGACATCATCGGATAGGGGTCTTTCTCGGGTGTGGACCTGAAATATTTCTAACCGCTCCTCCTCATCAGGGGCGTGGAATCTAAGAACATAGTCAAGTCTACCGTCACGCATCAAAGCAGGATCCAGTAAGTCCTCACGATTTGTTGCCCCGAGGACAATGACCTGGGAAAGATCGCTTAAATTATCCAACTCGTTAAAAAACTGACTGGCCATGCGTTCTGCAGAGCCTCCCTCACTTCCATGGCCACGAGTTGTCACCAAGGCATCGATTTCATCAAAAAACAGGATACAGGGCGCTGATTGCTTTGCTTTTTTAAAGATCTGATGGAGGGCCTTTTCTGATTCTCCCAGCCATTTTGAAAAAAGGATCGGACCGCTAATGGAGATGAAATTTAAACCCGTCTCACCAGCCAGCGCCTTTGCCAAAAACGTCTTTCCGGTACCGGAAGGCCCGGAGAAAAGGATTCCCCTTGGTGGAAGCACTTTCCCTGTCGCAAAAAACTCCGGATATTTGCGGGGCCAATCGACAATGGAAATGAGAGTTTCCTTAATCTTTTTCAATCCGCCGATATGATGCCATTTCACCGTAGACCTTTCGGTATAAAATTCACGCGTTGCCGTGGGTTCAATCTCACGAAGGGCTGTTAAAAAGTCCTCCATCGTGATCTGCAACCGTTCCGGGGTAGCGAGAATAGCATCAAGGTGATTTTCTCCCTCAAGGGAGAGATATCTTCTTAAAGCCACCATCCCTGCCTCTTTGCATAACGCCTCTAAATCCGCTCCGACAAAGGCATGAGTAATCTGGGCAAGGCGGTTCAAATTAACGTCAGGCGCCAGAGGCATATGGCGGCTGTGAATCCTGAGGATGGCGTGGCGTCCCTCGGCATTAGGGACGGGGAGGGCGATTTCACGGTCAAAACGGCCCGGTCTCCTCAAGGCAGGGTCTATCATTTCCGGGATATTGGTAGCCCCGATCACAATCACCTGTCCACGAGAAACCATGCCATCCATCAGGGCTAAGAGCTGGGCGACCACCCTTTTTTCGACATCTCCTAAAACCTCCGCGCGCTTTGGAGCAATCGCATCTATCTCATCGATAAAGACGATACTGGGAGCATTGCGGGTGGCCTCTTCAAAGATTTCCCGCAAGCGGGCTTCGCTTTCACCGTAAAATTTATGGATAATTTCCGGCCCATTTACTCTGGTAAAATGGAGTTTGGTCTCGCTTGCAATGGCGCGGGCGATCAGGGTTTTACCTGTTCCAGGTGGACCATAAAGGAGAACCCCTTTCGGCGCCTCAATACCCAGCCTTTGAAATGCCTCCGCATAACGCAAGGGAAGCTCTACCATCTCCCGAATGAGCCTTAATTCACTTTGAAGCCCTCCCACATCTTCATAAGAGACATGAGAAGGTGGTTCTAAAGAAAAGTCCGGCTTCTTCAAGAGGAATTTGGTTTTTTGATTAATGATGACTCCCCCTGTGGGGGAGGTTGCTTCGACCTGGAAAAGGCGTTCTTTTCCTGCAAGAAAAGGAACATTGACCTTATCCCCCACCGTCACGGGTAATCCCTGGAGGACTTTTGCGAACTGTTCCAACTCTCTTTCTTCAGGCAAGACATTTGTAAAATCGAGAGGGCTGATCAGAACGGTCGTAGCGGTTTTACGGGAGATCTTTTTGATTCGTACCGCTTCCCCTAAATTGGCCTTGGCATTACTACGGGTGACCCCATCAATTTGGATCACTTTTTTACCATAGAATTCCGGAAAGGTCCCCGTAATCCTGGCGACCGTCTTTTTTTCTCCGTCGATCTCGATAAGATCGCCTAAAACTCCACTCAGGATCTTGATATCTTCAGGGTCAAGTCGGGCAAGCCCCTTCCCCACATCTTCAGCCAGGGCCTCGGTTACCTTTAGCTCAAGCTCGATACTCATATGAAGAGGGTTCTCCAAGGAGGGGATAAATTGGTATAAAGATCAGACCAATTTTAGATTACATTTATATAGAAAATTTTACTTTTGTCAAGCAATTTTAAGAGATTTTTGAAAGAGTCCTGAAATCTGTGATGACACTGATTGGGGACCGATTCCACAGATAAGAAATACCTTGAGAAATCACGGAAATCTGCGTCATCGAGAGAGGATGGGAAAATTGTTTGCCCTCTTCGTCATCTTCATTGCGATCTATATCCTGACGAAGTAAGCCTTTGAGTTCCTCTCTGGTAAGCCAAGGCCAGTAAAGAGATGGGATGGAGGACCTCTTTATGAGTTCCCTGAAAGAGTTGTAATTTACAGGCCCCGCAACTGGTAGCTAACTGATTGACTTCCGAACCTTCAATTTCTTTAAAGAGCCTTTTCCCAATCGCCATGGAGAGGTCGTAATTCTTCTTCTTCAATCCAAACGTCCCCACCATACCACAACAACCGTCACCCAAGGTTTGGACAGTCACTCCTGGAATCAGACGAAGTAATTCAACGGGTTCCTTTACTACTCCCAGGGCGCGCAAATGACAGGGATTATGGTATCCCACGGTGAGGTTCATCCTTCCCATTTCCAGATTGAGCTCTCCTTTTTGATGAAGCATCATCAGGAATTGGTGGATGTCGAAACATTTATCTGCCACTCTCAGGGAATCCTCAGAGTTCAATATTTTGGGATATTCCATCTTGACCGCAAGGGCACAACTGGGCTCGCTAAAAACGATGCTGAGGCCCTGGTCAACAAGAGAAGTCATCTTTTTGACATTGGTTTGAATGTCTTTCACCACATGATGGATGGCACCTGAGTTAATGCGGGCAATCCCGCAACATTGAAAGTCAGGCATAAGGACGGAAAACCCGTTCTGTTCAAGTACCTCCAGAGTGGCTAGTCCATCTCCCTCCGGTTCATTGAAATTCGAATAGCAGCTTAGAAAATAGACGACTTGCTTATCTCCTGGAAAACGAGGCCGATCCTTCAACCTTTTTCGTAATGTCCGCCCCTGAAACAATGGAAGATGTCGACGTCGGTCAAGGCCTACAGCCATTTCTAAACACTTCCTGAGGGGAGATAAAGAGTTGACCAGGTTCACCAGTGGAGCCAAAGCGCTTCCTGTTTTGCATAAAGATCTCGTATTGGTAAAAAACCGGTGCCCAAGGGGTTCGCCATGTTTCTCGATATAGTATGCCCGGCCACTGAGGGCAAGCCATGGAATATCGACACCAGAAGGGCATTCGGTCAAACATCTCTTGCAATTGACGCATGAATCCATCACTTCTTTAAATTCAGGGGAGTCGAGGATTTTCGGATCCAAGGCTCCAGTAACGATTTCTCTCAGGAGGGTTGCCTTGGCTCTTCCAATCGCCCATTCCTCACAAATTT
>Ga0214473_10004414_pt1 | contig 16917 bp, 21 predicted proteins | sample RVTome_7_FD_203509 | JGI IMG/M metagenome (GOLD analysis project Ga0214473, IMG submission 203509) | Soil microbial communities from uranium-contaminated site in the Upper Colorado River Basin, Wyoming, United States - RVT98D197 | ecosystem: Environmental > Terrestrial > Soil > Contaminated >... | reverse complement strand
TCCATACTCTTCTGAGACAATGCTAAGAGGCTTGTTAAGTTTTTCTAATTCTTCAAAAATTATTTCTTCAGCTCTTCTGTCGAGCGGATAGGTTAAGTCACCACTTGCACCCTTACCGATTGGACTACTTCCACGAAGTTTCTCCACAAGTGGAGGAATTTCCTGCCTCAGCCGTTTACCGATTTTCCTTAGGTCTGTAATGGTCATTGTGTTTTATATATTCATTCACCCTTTCTACACTGAAGGCTTCATCCTCAAGCACCCCATGCACAAAATTAAAAATCTTATATCTGTTTTCCTGAGAAACCTCGGGATAGAAAACGGGGTTTGCTACCACTGCGCCTCTGAAGGCATAAAAGGGTGCAACCAGCTCGTAAATCTCAGAATCACCTGTCTTTTTGATATACTCATTATAAAATAATTTCATTGCCTCAAGATATGGTCCCTCAAGTCTTCCAAAATAATTTATTGAAAAAAATATGTAGTTTATAGTTAATGCGGTTATGTCATCTGCTGCCTCTCCCCAGGGTCCACGGCTTCTGTCAAGGAGGATGAAGTCCATGATAGGGGGAGACGGAGACGCGGAGACGCGGGGACTCAGTGAATTCTCCGTGTCACCTTTTCTCCGTGTCTCCGTGTCATTCACTTTAAACCATATATTCCCGGGATGGAAGTCTCCGTGTATCTGGCAGAGCCTTTTAAATTTGGGTTTCAGCTTTGCCCTCCAGTCTATGCATTTCTTTTCTATATCTGCCATCTCCTCATAACTGATGATTCCGTCAGGATAAATATCAAATACCCCCATCAGGCATTCACCATGCCCTATGGTGTCTCTGAGCTTCCTCCAGTACAGGGTTCGAGAATCCTTCTTAACAGAATGAATTTCTGCGAGATATGATGTCATTGTCTTTATCTTTTCAATATCAGGAGTTCCCATCTTGTGTTTTTTAGAGAGTTCTGATAAATCATGAAAATAATGCCTGCCCTCTGCTTTCTCCATAAGGAGATAATACTCTATGCCACCACCGATGGATTTTACTGAGCCGTCTTCCATCTCAGCAAGCACATCAAGGGCATTCACATGTTTTGGCAGGTTTTTATATTCATCAAGGTCAAGAAGAAATACTGCTGCTCTGTCTGAGGGATAGTCATGCCCGAACCCTTCAGGGATGAGCGCCTTTACGACATATGACTTCACTCCTTCTCTGGTTCGCGTCTCTATAAGAAATCCTGCCCCCTGAACACCCGAGCCGAGTTTTCTTATATCAACATGCGTAGCTTCAGGGAATTCTTTTTTGATATACGCTTTTAACGCCTCTTCATTAATCATGCGTCTTGTTTATTTCTCCACACCTCTGCTCTTTCTCTTACCTTCAAATTCTTTGTTTATATCTTACCCCTGTCCCGAAGAAATCGGGGAATATCCGAGCAGGGATTTCAGGATCGGGTTATCAACTGCAAGGGACATGTGTCAATCTCAAATCTCAAATTTGAAATTTTCCCTCTATCAACCTTTCCGTTCCTCAATTCCTCTTCCTCTCCCCACACATCTGCAATTATCTGATTAATGCGGTTTTCCACTTTCTGTTGTAATAGCTTATATCTTTCATGGATTTCCGGCATCTTTCAGCTTGCTTTAGCACAAAGAATATCTTATTCTTTATCTTCCAAGAACTTTTGTGGAGTTACTATTTTAAGATTAAACGGTAAATCTTTTATATCAAGAAGGTCTTTGTCTCCAGTGATAAGAATTTTTGCCTCGGCTGCAAAACAGCATTCAAGAAGCATATTATCTTCTGCGTCTCTGCAAATTGATAATTTTGCTGATGGATTGATAACTTTGGCTTTTGCAACAAAAGCAGCAATACCTGAAATCAATACCTTTAATTGAACATGATTAATCTTACCCTCAGCCTCAAGTTCTAAAGGGGTATCGCGATATTCTTTTAAGATAGCAGGTGATACATATATATCTGCCTCTGCAAATGCTTTTCTAACAGCCTTTTCCGGAACGCCGCCAAAAGCAAAGGCAGACACAAGTACACTGGTGTCAATAACTATTTTATTTCTTTTTTTCGTATGCCTTCCTCCTAACTTTTTTTACCGCGATGTCAACATCTTTCATGGTTAATCTGGTCTTTTTAAACGCTTCTCCAGCAACCTTAAATGCTGCATCAAGTCTGTCCTCCGGCGAGAGCACAGATAGGATATAATCCTCTGGATTAATTTTTTTTGCTGTTGCAACAGCCATTTCAATCACCTCCAAACAAGTTTATTTAATGTTTTCTGTCTATATCTTACCAATATCCGAGCTGTGATTTTAGGATTGGGCTCTCTCTTTTTCTTGTCAGGTATGTAGTTGTTTAAGTTTTTTCTACCCCTTTAAATCTCTTATCAAAAACCATCCTTCTCTTAAAACCAAGTGCCTTGTTAATAAATGCGTTAGCATCTTCAAGCCATTGAAGCCTTGCCCTTGCAGACATATGCCTGAACTCTTCAATCTTCTCTTTAGAGAAATATTGGATAATCTCTGTTTCTCTACTTTTACTTTTTTTCATGTTTTTTTATCTCTTTCAATGTCTTAATATCTTCAAAATCTTGTTTTCTGCCCGAGATTTTCTTCAACTTTATAAGGTCATCTATTGATGCAACAGGGATAAAAAGATTTCCTATCTTCATCTTAACAGAATGGACTTTCATCGCTTTATAATCGACTGGTTCATAAATAAAAATATCTATGAGGCTTATTGCTTGATGTGGATGGTAAAAACTAAAGACCTTCATATTCTTTTCTTTCAGCCAATAATCTCTTTTTTCAGGATGCAACAATTCTTCTGCCTTCACAGGAATCTTGGGTTTATAACCAAACTCATTCATGACATCCACAAATTTGGCAATGTTGTCTCTGTCAAGCGAGACCATAAGGTCAAGGTCGGCAGTCAAGCGTACGGCCCCATGCAGTACAAAGGCAACGCCGCCAACCACGACATAATCAATGCGTCTTTTATTCAGGTGTCTGAAAATTTCTTCATAGAACATTATGTCTTATCCTGCATATTTATACTGTTATACATTCTATTACAACTCCCCAAAATTTCCTCTGTATCTTTCCATAAATTCTTCACATACATAATAGTGTCCCTGTGTCCCGTAATTCTCTATTGCATATGTGGCTGCAACAGCTCCTATCTTTGCTGCGGTTTCAATATCCTTTCTCATAGCAAGCCCCTTCAGCAGTCCTGCCCTGTATGCGTCACCAGCGCCTGTGGGGTCTGAAATATTCTGAACTTTTGCTGATGGTATGCTGATATCAAATTCAGAATTACTGATAAGGGAACCCTTTTCTCCAAATGTTGTGATAATAGTCTTTGTCAGCCCTAAAATTCCCTTCTTATCCATCCCTGCCATTTTCATAATCAACTCCAGCTCATAGTCATTGGAGATTAATAACATTGACCCTTCAATCCACTCTCTGAGGGCTTTTCCTTCCCATGCGGTCAGGGACTGTCCGGGATCGCAGATGTACTTAATTCCTTTACTCTTATATACATTTGCATATTCAGCCATGTCCTGAAGGTTTCCCGGGGCAATCAGTGCAATTGAATTTTCAGGGGCAATATTATTGAATTTATATTCTGATGGATACTTCATCGAGCCAGGATTAAATCCTGTTATCTGGTTGTCAGCCCTGTCTGTTGTTATATACGCCCCTGCGGTAAACTCTTCACTGATTATTTTTATCCCTTCTGTAGAGATTTTGTTCTTCTTTAACCAGTTAAAATAATTTTCATAATCCTTGCCTATGGTTGCAAGTATAATCGGATTTTCTTTTAGGAGGCTTAAGGAATAGGCTATGTTTCCGGCAGTGCCTCCAAATTTCTCAACCATTCCATTGACAGTAAAACATACATTAAGGATGTGTATCTTGCCGGGTAGAATATGGTCTGAAAACTTCCCGGGGAAATCCATAATCCTGTCGTATGCCATTGAACCTGAAACATAGATGTTCATAAATTTTTATTCCCCTTCTACATGTTCCTTCTGCCGTTCATATTGTTTTTCTAAAAAATCCTTATAAGGTTTAAACTGCTCCGGCAGTTTTTCTTCCTGTTCAAGCCTTCTGAGTTCCTTAAGCTGTGTGTCTGGTTTTAGTTCTCCCCCTGTAAATTCTCCTGCGCCGGTAGTCCCCGGTTTTTCCTCAGGAGCACCTTCGGTTTCTACCGGTTCTTCCCTCTCGGGTATCCTTTCCTCAGTCTCCTCAGGTGTTTCTTCTTCAAATGGTCCTTCATACCTTAGATACTCAGGCAGAGTTTCCTCCTCGCCTTGCGTCGGAGCAGGTTCAGCAGGTTTTTCCTCGGCTTTTTCTTCCTCAATTAATTTAGATTCATATTTTTCTATTTTAAGAATACTTGCCCTTGGCAGCTCAAGCATTATGCCGCTTTTATATATTCTTATTTTTCCATTCTCTTCTTTGACCTCGCTTACTCCTGTTATAAGTCGTCCGTTTTTGAAATAAATCTTATATGCCGCCTCAGAAATCAGAGGCAAAAGGGTAAAAATCAAAAGCAAAATTAAAAATTTTATTAATTTTTGAATTTTGAATTTTGAATTTTGAATTTTTCTCATCTTACACCTCCCAGTGTTGCCTTTAAAAGCTCAGCGGTTTTTTTATTCATTCCCTTTAAGGAAGCTATCTCCTCAATTGAGGCTTTTCTTATAGCATCAATACTCCCGAAATGTCTTAGGAGTAAAAGCCTTCTTGTTTTTCCTATACCCTTAATCTTTTCAAGTGGAGACTCGAGTATCCTTTTCGCCCTTAGTTTCTTATGATAGCTTATGGCAAACCTGTGGACCTCATCCCTTATTCGCTGAAGCAGATGTGTTGACTCCATGAATGGCTCTAATGGTATAGCGGCTTTTTTTTCAGGTAAACCCCGCACCAATGCATTGGTGCGGGGTAAATATATCCTGTCAGGTTGTCCTTCCCGGAATCGTGTCGTACCGACTTTCTCCTTTGCGATTGCTGCTGTTTCTACTGGTAATGCAAAAGGTTTCATAGCCTTTACAGCAGACTCGAGCTGCCCCTTGCCTCCGTCAATAAGAATTAACTGCGGCAGTTTATCTCCTCTGTCAGAGAGGTTCTTAAAATGCCTCCCTATTACCTCTCCTATCATAGCAAAATCATCAATTCCTTCCACTGTTTTTATTTTAAAAAGCCGATAATCGTCTTTAATAAAGTTCCCGTCTTCCCATGCAACAAGCGCTCCCACAGCCTCAGAGCCCGCAATGTTAGATACATCAACAGCCTCTATCCTTCTCGGGAGTGCTTTCAGATTGAGCAGCTTCTTTAATGACACGAGTGTCTCGTCTACCCTGGTTTCTTTATGTGCCAGAAAAGAGTGACGGGCATTATCTAAAGCCATCGTAAGAACCTCGACTTCCTTTTCGCATTTTGCAGTGGATAGTATAACAGCATTTCCCCTTCTTTTAGTAAGCCATAGCCTCTGGATTTTGAATTCTCCCCTGGACGCTAACCGTCCTGTAAAAGGAAGGATTATCCTAGGCGGCAACAGCATCTCCTTTGAGTAGAATTGTCCTATAAAATTTGAAATGAGCTCTTTGTTTTCCATATCGCCGAGCCTCTTAAGGAAAAAATCCTTTTGCCCGCTCACCATGCCATTCCGTATAAAAAGCATAAATATTGATGCCTCCTGTTTATCTCTGTGGAATCCTATGACATCTATATCCCCGAGTTCAGGCGATATCGCCCTCTGTGTTTCCCATGCCTTTTCAAGTGCCTTTAATCTATCCCGTATCCCGGAGGCGTCTTCAAATCTCAATTCGTCAGAGAGTTTTTGCATCCGTTTTTGAAGGTGCGAAAGGAGTTCCTTCTTCTCGCCCCGAAGAAAGAGGCTTACCTCGTTGACTGCTTCCAGATACCTGTCCTGGTCTGATTGTGTCCGACGGGTTTCTGCACATGGGGCAAGGCATCGTTCCATCTGGAACAAAACACATGGTCTAAAGGGCTTCTCAAGATTATACCTGCACGTGCGCAAGGGAAAGTTGCGTCTTATAAATTTTAATGTTTCCCACATAATGCCTGTCGGCACATAAGGACCAAAATACAAAGAGCCATCTCTTACAACCCTTCTGACTACCTCAAGCCTGGGCCATTCTTCATTTGTGGTCAGTTTTAGATAGGGGTAGTTTTTATCATCTCTCAGGATTATGTTATATCTCGGTTTTGTCCTTTTTATGAAGTTTGCTTCAAGCACAAGTGCCTCAAGCTCGTTTTTGGTTACAATGTAGTCAAGGTCTTTGATTTCTTTTACCATCTTTGATTTTCGTACATCTAAAAAAGCAGAGTCCTGGAAATATGACTGCAGCCTGTTTTTCAGGTTTTTTGCCTTGCCCACATAAATAACCTTTTCTTTAGCCCCTTTCATTATATAGACACCAGGAGCAGAAGGCACCTGCTCTAATTTCCTTTTTATATCCATAAAAAAATTATAACCTAAGTTTGATTTGAAATCATAGTCAGTCAGAACTTATGAAAAGGTCCTTTTTAGTATTGACAAAGGTATTACTATATGGTATCTTTTGAGTATGAAAACAGCCATATCTATTCCCGATGAAATATTTAAAGAAGTGGAAGAGTTTGCCAAAAAACATAAATATTCCAGAAGTGAAGTTTTTGTTATTGCTATTAAGGATTTCCTTAAAAGACTGGAAGCCAGAAAGTTTTTAGATGCCCTTAACGCCGTATATTCGGAGACCGAACCTTCAGAAGAAAGAACTCTCAGAGAAAAGAGCAAAAAACATTATGCGAGAACAGTTTTAAAGGAGAGGTATTGACGATTAAACAGGGTGACATTTTCTGGGTTGACTTAGGTGCTCCTAAAGGGTCAGAACCAGGCTATAGACACCCGCATGTTGTTGTCCAGAATAATATTTTTAATGAAAGCAAGATTAATACAGTAGTTGTTTGTGCCCTTACATCCAATCTAAAAAGAGCAGCAGCGCCGGGTAATGTTTTACTGAGAAGTGACGAAGGCGGTCTTCCAAAAGACAGCGTGGTTAATATATCACAGATTATAACTGTGAATAAATCAGACCTTGTTGAAAAAATTGGATCTTTATCTCAAGCAAGGATTAAACAGATCATCGGTGGTATTAAACTCTTGGTAGAGCCGAGAGAAATTTAAAAAATTTTGAGATTTATGACCTCAGCCATCCCCAAAACCTCTATTACGGTAAGATTTTACAGGAGATTCATGAAGAAGAAATCAAAAAAACCTTTTATCCCTGCTGAGAGAAAAGATACCTTGCGGCAGGGGATAATCTCAATCCTTGAAGGAAATACCCTTTCCGCGAGAGAGATTTCAACTGCAATTGGAATTTCGGAAAAGGATGTGTATGAGCACCTCGAGCATATCCATAGAACAATAAACAGGCAAGACCGCTACCTGTCTGTTTCACCATCTGAATGCAAAAAATGCGGTTTTGTTTTCAAGAAAAGAGAAAGACTGAAGAAGCCTGGCAGATGCCCTGCCTGTAAAGGCGAATCCATATATGAGCCTGTTTTTGAAATCATAACGAATATATGATGTAAATCATAACACTGCCCCATCCCTTCCTTTACACTATAAGTGTAGAGGCTACTAAAAGTTTCTCAAAGGAAAGCCCATGAACCCCGCATCAAGACTTTGGTGCGGGGTGAAAAAGCAGTAGAGGGCATTTAACCTCCCTAAACAATCTCATACCAAAAGCCTCCATCATGTGTATAATACTGATATAAGTCCATAATTCGCAATGAAAGCAGGCATGTTGGGTGAATCCCAACATGCCTGCTTATGTTATTGATAAATCCATTATTTGCCAATATTGGCTACGGATTAGGGGATAAGCAATATGGCTGAATTAGGGCAGATAGAGAGACACAGGGGAAAACCCGATGAAAAATAAATATCCGCTGCTTCTTGGGGGCAGGTATGTTGAAACATTGGATATTTTTGATGTAATAAATCCCTTTAATGGAGAAATAATCTCAAGTGTCTGCCGTGCTACACAGGAAGAAGCTGAGACAGCGGTTGAGATGGCGGATAAGGCAAGAGCTGTAATCTCAGCAACACCATCGCATAAAAAAGCAGATATACTCAGAAAGACCTCTGATAAGATAATTGAAAAAAAAGAAGAGCTTGCAAGGACAATAACGCTTGAGTGCGGCAAGCCCATATTAGATTCAAGGGTTGAGGTTGACAGGGCAGCCCTGACATTCAGAATTGCCTCTGAAGAGGCAGCAAGGGTTGGTGGAGAGCTTATACCACTGGACAGAAATACAGCTTCTGAGAGAAGATGGGGCATAACAAGGAGATTTCCCTTAGGACCTGTATTTGGCATTACCCCTTTTAATTTTCCGTTAAATCTGGTTGCCCATAAGATTGCGCCATCAATTGCAGCAGGTAATCCAATCATCCTTAAGCCTGCATCAAAGACACCAGTTACAGCGCTATTACTTGGTGAGATCATCATGGATTCAGGACTGCCCGAAGGCGGTCTGAGCGTGCTTCCCTGTGATGGTAAAGTTGCGGAGAAGATTATTACTGATGAAAGAATCAAGGTCTTTAGTTTTACAGGCAGTGCGTCAGTTGGGTGGCTATTAAAATCAAAGGCAAATCAAAAGAAGGTAATACTTGAGCTTGGAGGAAACGCAGGGGTTATCATAGACAAGACCTGTGACTTCCAATATGCGACTGATAGATGCGTTACAGGTGCTTTTTCATATGCGGGGCAGATTTGTATCTCTGTGCAGAGAATCTATATACATGAGAGAATTTATGATGAATTTAAAGAGCTCTTTCTTGAAAAAGTTAAGGTATTAAAAATGGGAAACCCGCTAAATGATTCTACAAATATAGGTCCGATGATAGATAAAGAGAGTGTTTTACAGGTTGAAAGCTGGGTTAAGGAGGCGGTTGAAAAAGGTGCAAAGGTTCTAACTGGTGGCAGAAGAATGAAGAATTTTTATCAGCCAACTGTTCTTTCTGATACAGACCCTGAAATGAAGGTAAGCTGTATGGAGGTGTTTGCACCTGTTGTGACGTTAACAGAGATTAAGGACTTTAAAGAGGGACTTGATTCAGTTAATAATTCTATTTATGGACTTCAGGCAGGGGTATTTACAGATAATCTGAAAAATGCTTTTATGGCTTTTGAAGCCCTTGAGGTAGGAGGGGTTATTATAAATGACGTGCCCACCTACAGGGTTGACCATATGCCCTATGGCGGTGTAAAAATGTCAGGGTTTGGGAGAGAAGGAATCAAATACGCAATTGAGGAGATGACGGAGTTAAGACTTATGGTTTTAAATTTGAGATAGCGGAATATAAAAAGGCTGAAGTAATGTCAGGTTTTTATTTATGGATATTGCAGAGTGTAACCGCCCTATATTTATTCATCGTGCTTTATAACCATCTCTTTGTTGCCCCCTTTACCAATTATTTTATATTAGATATTTTGTTTGTAGTCACTGCTGTTTTTCACGGTTTTAACGGTCTGTGGGGAATTATAGACGAATCTTTTAGAGGAAAGGGATGGAAGCTTGCCGGGACATTTGGAATTCTTTTCACAGATTTTAGACACAACAGGCATGTAGGACATTTTCTCTTTATACTGCACAGGTGACAAAGCTCTTTATCTTACTCTATCTAATACAACATCTGTTTACCAATTCTTTCGTTTCAGCCCATCTCTTTTTAGATGACATTTTCATCACAGAACTCTTGAGAAATGATTTTCTTGATTATCTTGCTCTTCTGTCCCTCGGCTTCCATGCCATAAATGGTATGAGGTTGATTTTTATTGAACTGACAGGTCTTACATGGCTTCAGAGGAAATTGGCGTATTTAAGTTTGACATTGGGGATGGTTTTTGCGTTATACATTATTGTAGTTAGATAAAAATCCAACTCGAAAACCTTTTGGCAGAAGTTAGCAAGTTGGGCTTTACAAAAGCATGCACTATAAATTAAAATTTTATCATGGTAATAAAAACGGAATATAAATATATCGTAAGAGATGGAGAGATACTCGGAGGAGAACCTATAATTAAAGGTACAAGAACCTCTGTCAGGGCTATTGTAGAAAACTGGCGTTTTGGCCTGTCCCCTGAGGAGATTGTAATCCATATGCCACACCTCACACTCGCTCAGGTTTTTGAAGCTTTAAGTTATTACAGCGACCACCAAGAGGAGATCAATGAGTATATTGAGAAAAACCAGATACCTGCGGATAAGATTCATCCATCTTTAAAGTGATTTCCATATACTGCGACGAGGATATAGATATTCTTATAAAACCACTCCTTGAGGCAAAGGGCTTTAAGGTCCTAACCACCCTCGATGAGAAAATGCTCGAAGCCTCAGATACCCAGCAGATGAATCACGCCATAAAGAAGGGTTGTGTTTTTCTTACGCATAACCGGATACATTTTGAACAGTTATATCTCAACCTTATTAATGAAGGTAAAAACCATTCAGGTGTTATTTTATCTACAAGAAGAAATGTCTACGAACTTGCAAAGCGAATCTCGAGAGTCTTGTCAGGGTATACCAAAGAAAGCGTTAAGAACCAACTGCTGTATTTATAATTTTTTTGCTCTTTTGACTTCTGAACTTTCGTGCTTAGGCACTGTTTTTTCGGGTGGCAAGAAAAAGTGAAACAAGCTATCCAGTTTATGCTTTTTTCTATTATAGACACCTTTGTTCTTCCCTATGGTTCAGCTCATTGTTTCAGAAGTTTTTTTGCCTCTTTGAAGACATCGTCCAGACCAATTCGAAACTTGGCGATTCGTTCGACAGTCCATGTGCTTGGGTCCACCCAGTATTCTCCTTCATGACTCCTCTATCTCCTTATTTACAGAAAAACATTCAGGAGGTCAATAGGGGCTGGTCTGCGGCGGTGCCAAAGTTCTTGGTTTTCTCAAATCAATGGTATAATTTTAAAATGCTTATGAATAATCCCTCGGTCATAGTCATCGGCGGCGGACTTGCCGGGCTCAGGGCTGCGCTTGAGTCTGTAAGAAATGGTGTAAGTGTAATTGTATTCTCCAAGGTTCATCCCTTGAGGTCACATTCAGTTGCAGCGCAGGGAGGGGTAAATGCCCCTCTGGGCAATCACATAGACGGCATGAATGATTGATATCGGAACTACAAGACAGGGGATCTGGAGTTGTAGAAATGTATTCAACTGTCAGGAGGTATGCCCGAAGGATTTAAGTCCCGCAAAGGCAATTAACAGCATGAGGCATAAAATAATTAAGAATAAATTTTTTTAGATTCGAGATAGATATAATCTCTTGTCTTCCACACAAAATTAAAGTAGAATTTTCACATGGGAATGCTTAGCAGTTCCATGGAAAAAATCTCCACTATATGTCCATACTGTGGCTGTGGCTGCGGTCTTTATCTGCATATTGATAATGGCATTATAGTTGGTGTCTCTCCGAGCAGAAATCATCCTGTAAATAAAGGCAGTCTCTGCGTTAAGGGCTGGAACTGCTACGAATTCATCCAGCACCCTGAGAGGCTCAAGTATCCGCTTATCAGAATAACTCCAAAAGACCGTAAGGCGTTAAGCGTGAGGCGTGAAGTGACAAACTCCGAACTCCGAACGACTCGACTGAGCTCGCTGCAGTCTCCAAACTCTAAACTCTTTAGAAGGGCTTCATGGGATGAGGCGTTGAGTTATGTCGCTAAAAAGTTCACTGAGATAAAAAAGACCTCAGGACCTGACTCTATAGGGATTCTCAGCTCTGCTAAGTGCACAAATGAGGAAAATTATTTGATGATGAAATTTGCAAGGGCTGTAATCGGTACAAATAATATTGACCACTGCGCAAGGCTCTGCCATTCATCCACAATGGGTGGACTTGCAAGTGCATTTGGTTCAGGGGCGATGACCAATTCAATAAGTGAGATAATAGATGCCAAGATTCTTTTTGTTATTGGCTCCAATACTACCGAGCAGCATCCGATGGTAGCAATGCATATACTTGACGCTGTCAATAGAGGGGCTATCCTAATTGTCGCTGACCCGCGAAAGAACATGATTGCTGAACTTGCGCATATTCATTTGAGGCACAGAAGCGGTACAGACGTAGCACTGCTTAACAGCATAATGAATGTAATTGTCAATGAGAGACTTGTAGATATTGAATTTGTAAAAAGGAGGACAGAAAATTTTGATGAGTTTGAGAAGATTATAAAACACTATCCACCTAAGATAGGAGAGGCAATAACAGATGTTCCTGCAGATGATATAAGAAAGGTCGCAAGAATGTATGCAGCAGAGAACAGGTCAATGCTGTTTTTTTCAATGGGAATCACACAGCACATTACAGGGGTTGATAATGTCAATGCCTGCGCCAATCTTACAATGCTTACAGCACACGTCGGACATGCTATGACAGGACTTAATCCCTTAAGGGGCCAGAATAATGTGCAGGGCTCATGTGATATGGGAGCACTTCCAGAAGTCTATTCAGGATATCAGAGTGTTAGGGATGTTGCGGTGAGGAGAAAATTTGGGGCTGCATGGGGTAAAAACCTTCCTCAAAAGTCTGGCATTACACTCATGGAAATGCTCAGGGCTTCTCTAAGAGGTAAATTAAAGGCTATGTATATCGTGGGTGAAAATCCGATTATTTCAGACCCTGATGCGAAACATACTCTTAAGGCGTTAAAAAAACTTAGCTTTCTTGTTGTGCAGGATATCTTTATGACTGAAACTGCCCGACTTGCCCATGTTATCCTTCCGGCAGCGAGCTTCGCTGAGAAAGAAGGGACATTTACGAATACTGAAAGAAGGGTGCAAAAGATTAGAAAGGCTGTTGAGCCGCCGGCAGAGGCAAAACCTGACTGGGAAATAATCTGTATGCTTTCAGAAAAAATGGGCTATGACATGGATTATAAAGCCTCTCATGAGATAATGGAGGAGATAGCCCTTCTTACTCCTTCATACAGAGGAATACTTCATCACAGGCTTGATGATGGGTTTGGTCTTCAATGGCCATGCACAGATGTTAATCACCCCGGCACACCTTTTCTACACAGGAAAAAGTTTGCAAGGGGACTCGGTTCATTTATACCTGTTTATTATATCCCTCCTGATGAACAGCCTGATGAAAAATACCCGTTTATTCTCACGACAGGAAGGAGTTATTTCCAGTATCACACAGGAACCATGACCCGAAGAACCACAACACTTGAGAGAGAACAGCCTGAATGCATAGTTGAGATTAATATTGAAGATGCAAAACAACTCGGTATCAGGAACAGGGCTGAGATAAGGATTTCCACAAGAAGAGGCGATATAGTGGCCATTGCAGGTGTTACGGATAAGATAATCAGAGGGACAATCTTTATACCCTTTCATTTTTACGAGGCATCAGTCAATTTGCTTACAAATCCCGCGCTCGACCCGTATGCAAAGATTCCTGAATACAAGGTATGCGCAGCAAAAATAGAAAGAATAATATAGTTCAAGATAGTTCAAAATGGTTCAAGGTAGTTAAAACAATATTGAACAATTATTAAACGTGATAAAAGAGCTTATCTTAAACAAGAACTACTTATCCTACTGGCTCCGTCAATTAAGGAAAGAAATGGAGCTGATAGGACCTATGAAGGACTTTAATGGAGATTTTGTGTTCAGGGGTGTTGAGCAGATTCATGAAATTAGCCTTGAGTGCCCGGCATCCATGCCCTCCCCGAAGGAGTTTGTGTTTCCACAGGTGGAAGAAATGTTTGAATATACAGGAGAAGAGATTAATGACCTCAGAAATAACAAGAAGAGAGTTATCTTTGGCATAAGGTCATGCGACATATCAGCAATAAACCTGATTGAGAGGTTCTTTAGTGGCAGGTCGGAATCGACTCGTATCAAGAGATTTGAAGATAGCTGTTATATGTCGAGAAGGAGAAATTCTTTGTTTATCTCTATCGGATGCAACAATCCCGAGCCCACGTGTTTCTGCAACAGTCTGGGAACAGGTCCTTTTCTTGAATCAGGTTTTGACATCCAGCTTACTGATTTAGGTGACAGATATTTTGTCCAGACAGGCTCTTATTCGGGGGAGAGGGTTATAGCTTCTTTCAAGCACTTATTTGAAAATGTCCAGAAGCAGGATTATGACGACCAGTATGAGATTATGCTAAGTGCTCAAACAAAATTTGAAAAAAGAATCAATCTTGAAGAAATAAGAGAGAAAATCCTTGCAGGCGATGTGAGTGATTCTTTCTGGGAGTGGGTTGCAACACGATGTTTTGAGTGTGGAGGCTGTGTTTATGAATGCCCGGTGTGCACATGTTTTAATATTGTGGAAAGGCCTGAGACTGAAGATAAAGGGAAAAGAGTCAGGATATGGGATACGTGCCTTTTTAAAGGTTTTACAAGGATGGCAGGAGGAAATATACCGGCAGAGAAGAAGATAATGAGAATAAAGAGGTGGTGGTTCCATAAATTATTGTATTATCCTGAACAGTTTAAAAAATTTGGATGCGTTGGCTGCGGCAGATGCACAATCACATGCCCCGGCAGGATTGACATTGCAACCATATCACAAAAGATAAAAAAGTGGAGACCCGAATGAAACGGGATAAAAATATTTATCTGCCTTTAAGGGCAAAAATAAAAGAGGCTCTTAATATAGGTAATGATGTAAAACTCTTTAAGGTAATCCCCCCTCACCCCCCCTTCAGTAAAGGGGGGAAGGGGGGATTTATAGATTATTTGCCAGGACAATTCTTTATGGTAGGGAAGTGGGGTTCTGGTGAGGTGCCCATATCAATAGCATCCACAAAAGGACTTCACAAACATATTGAGCTTGTTATAAGAAGAGTTGGCACCGTTACAACAGCCCTGAACAAACTGAAGGCAGGAGATACCTTATGGCTGAGAGGACCTTATGGAAATGGATTTAACACTGATTCAGCGAAGAAAAGAGATGTTGTTTTTATTGCAGGAGGTATTGGAATAGTCCCTTTGCGTTCCCTTATAAATTTTATTCTGCTCAATAAAAAACAATACGGAAAAATATTCTTGCTCTACGGCGCAAAAAATCCTTTTGAAATACTTTTTGAAGAGGATATAAAGGTATGGAATAAGAAAGGCGTAGAAGTTATTCTTGCCGTTGACGTGGAAGACAAGAGATGGAAGGGCAATGTAGGTCTTGTCACCGAACACATTGGTAAGATAAAAGTCGATTTTAAAAAGGCATGTGCATATGTATGCGGACCTGAGATTATGATAAAGAATACCATGAAAGAACTATCGCTCAAAGGCATGCCTGATAAACAGATTGCAACTACTCTTGAGGCTCGTATGAAATGCGGCACTGGTAAGTGTGGGCAGTGCTATCACGGTGCAGAATATATATGCACCAATGGCTCTGTCTATACATATGAAGAGATAAAAAAGAGAAAGGTCTATGGACCGTAATTACAGAGGTTCAGACTTGACAGGCTCTCAGTGTTAACAGGTGATATCCAATTAAATTCTTATAGAATTTACAATAATTTTAAAAAGCTCTTGTTTTTTTACCGTGTTTTGCTATAATTTTGGTTAGATTCAAATATAAATGTGTTAGGGGACATTTATGAAAGAAAAAAAGGGTCTAAAAATGGCAGTAAGAAAAAATTGTTGGGAATTTAAAAAGTGTGGCAGAGAGCCAGGCGGAGCAAAGGTAAATGAACTTGGTGTATGTCCAGCAACAACTGAAGTTTTCTGTGATGGATTAAATAAGGGAAAAAACGCAGGAAGAATTTGCTGGGCTGTCGCAGGCACATTCTGCGGTGGTAAAGTCCAGGGTTCGTTTGCTCAGAAACAAACTACTTGCATGAACTGTGATTTTTACAAAAAAGTCAGGGAAGAAGAAGGAGATGTAAATTTTGTTCTGCTAAAACCTGGTCAGAAATATAAACCACACAAATGATTGACAAGTAAACCCAGATAGAAATATTGTTTCTAACAGGGGAGAGGTGAAAGTCGTCTAAATGTGGAACGTTAACCATAAATTTATTTTTCCGGCTTTAAAAAGTAGGATTGATTATTTCCGAGTCTTTTTTGCCTCATCCTTAATCTCCCTTAGACTTTGATAAATTTAAATGCGCTTTGTGTTAAGCAAAATTGTTTGCTATTAGAGGATACGCATGATGAAAGACAGGGATAAGACAAAAAATCAACTTATAGATGAATTAGTAAGGTTACACCAACGGGTTACCGAATTGGAAACTTTGAAAGCAGAAATGGAAGAGGTACTGAAATATTCAGAAAAAACATATCAAACCCTTATAGATAATTCTCTTGTGGGAATAAATAGAGCCAACCTCGCGGGGAATATCCTTTATGTAAATGAAGCATTGACAAGGATGTTTGAATTTGACTCACCAGAGGAATTAATGCACCATCGTGTTCCTGAACTTTATAAAAACCCGCGAGAGAGAGAGGATTTCATTAAAGAACTCAAAAAAACAGGAAGGGTTAGCAATTACAAGGTTGAAGCTGTTACAAAGACAGGAAAAACCAAAAATATAGTTATAAATGCAACCCTTGATGGCGATATCATATCGGGGATGATTGTGGACGTCACCGAGCAAAAGCGTGCCGAGGAAACGATTAAAACCCAGCTCAAGCGTCTTAGTATTCTACGCTCAATAGATAGGGCTATTACTGCCAGTGTTGACCTTCGGGTTACCCTTGACATCTTGCTTGAGCAGGTTACCACACACGTGGGTATAGATGCTGCTACTGTACTGCTCCTAAACCCACACATTAAGTTACTGGAATACGTTGTTAGCAGGGGTTTTCGCTCAAGTGCCCTAAGATATACAAGGCTGAGATTGGGTGAGAGTAATGCTGG
>Ga0214473_10004413_pt1 | contig 16917 bp, 9 predicted proteins | sample RVTome_7_FD_203509 | JGI IMG/M metagenome (GOLD analysis project Ga0214473, IMG submission 203509) | Soil microbial communities from uranium-contaminated site in the Upper Colorado River Basin, Wyoming, United States - RVT98D197 | ecosystem: Environmental > Terrestrial > Soil > Contaminated >... | reverse complement strand
TTCGGCGATCTTTCCGACCTCGAAAATGTCAAGATCACTAACAACGCCGTTGATGTCTGGGTCGGTGTTGGCTACGCCTTTGGCCCGAAACAATTCGGGCGGTAGTTCCGCCCGTCGATCATTTGTAGAGCGTAGTGGGCTCAGCCCACCTCTTGATCGTCACCCAAGGCAAAAAGGCGGGCAGGCGACGGCAGCGTTTCATCGCGAAGCGCTGCCGGTTCGTTTTTGTGGAAGAATGCTACTGCCAAACGGCGAGGACGCTCCCCGCAATCAACATGCCCACGAGATAGTACAGACTGTCGATGAGATAGAGCGCCATGGGACGACGGGAGAACTGATAGTTCGTCAGGAACGACGTAGCGATGAAACCAGCCCAAATCACAAACGCATACCACACTCCCCCGCCGACGGTCGTGATCTGCATGAAGGCCAGAAGCCGTGCCAGCATGTAGCACATGACCAAGGGGGTCGGCTCTGTCTCACTGACCCTTCACAAGATCGACATACCGCGAAAACGTCATGTACCCCACGATCAAGATTGCGGCCATCGCCAGGATCAAGAGCACAATCCCGGTCCACATTCGGCGAGACATCCATGACGCATCGGGTTCCGGATTGTGCGGGCCTTGGGAAAGGGGGACAACCATGTCGCTAATGTCAGGCGTACGAAGTTGATCAACCAGACGGCGCGATTCCGGTCCGCCGCGGCGGAAACCGCGAATCATTTTTCAATTTCTCAAACATCGGATCGGCACCGATGCAAGCGGGCGCGTGCACGTTCAGCTTCAGGACTCTTTCGAGATTCTCGATGGCGCGGTCAATCTGTCCGAAGTGCGCGTCGATGGCCGCCGTGTAATAGTAGCGAATGGTCGGATCGAGAGTCTTCTGCGTGTTGACGGCCAGACGTTTGAAATCCTGCTCGGGATCCTTCACATCACCCTGCAAACAGCGGATATAGAGCCGACCGTACTCCGTTTCGAGGTCGCCGGGATGCGCGCCAAGTTCTTCGGTGGCTTCCGCCAATGCATCATTCAGCGCTTTGTCTGCCTGGGACGATTTTCCGGATAACTGATAAGCCTGCGCCAATCGCAGACAGAAACGCCAGTCCTTAACCTTGGTGCAGGCGTCCTTGAGGAGCGAGACCGCGTCCGGAACGCGTCGTTGAAAAAGCGCAATGGTCCCGGCGGTCCCCTTCTGACGATAGCTCTTGGGGCGAAGCGCGATGGCATTCTGCAGTTGCAAGTCGGCGGCGGCAAAGTCGCCCTTATAGAAAGAGTTCAGGCCGGCGGCAACTTGGACACGCGCCTGTTTGGGCGACAGGTCGAGCGCCGTTGCGATGCTCTTGTCTGCGTCGCCCGGCTTGCCGGTAAACGTGGCCACACGCGCCAGCCAGAGGTGTGCGTCGACATAATCCGGCTTCAGTTCAATTGCCCGACGAAATTCCCTGGTGGCTTCCGCGCTCTGCGCCATGGCGGCCAGTTGAACACCGAGAAGGTAGTGCGCGTCCGGATCCTGCGGCGCAATCTGTACAGATCGCCGATGCGCGCGAATCGCCCCTGAGATATTGTTACGCAAGGACGACAACACGCCCACTCTGGAATGGTATTCGGCGGCGGAGGTGTCTTGCTGCGCCGCTTTCTGCAACAGTCCGACCGCTTCGGCGATGAGCTTCTCGTTGTCGTCCCAACCCCAATCGATCTGTTGAAGCAGGGTGTGCGCCAGCCCGACCTTCGCATCGGTGAAGTCCTTGTCGAGTGACAGGGCACGCCGGAAGGCCTTCTCCGCAGATTCATTGTCGTCTTCGGTACAGCGCTCAAACGCATAACGTCCCCTCAGATACTGATCGTACGCGTCCGCGTTGGATGTTCCGAAGACCGCCATCGACTGCCGCTCCTCGGGCGCGAGTGTAATCGCCAGCGCCTTGGCCACCGAATCGGCGATTTCCGTCTGAACAGCGAAGAATTCGCCGGTCGGCCGGTCATAGCGCAGAGACCAGACCAAGTCACGATCGGCAACCCGGTGAAGATGCGCGGTCAGGCGTATCTGCTTTTTGTCCTTCTGGATGGCGCCTTCGAGGAGATAATCAGCGCCGAGCCGCTTGCCGAAATCGTCGACGGCCAGCGGCATACCACGCAGGGGCAGAACATCAAAGCGCGACAGCACCTTCGCTTTCTTGATACCGGACAGGGCATCGATCAATTCCTGAGTGAAGCCGGCAGCCAGATACTCGCCGTCTCGGTCCTTTCCCAGATTTTCGAGGTAGAGAACGGCGACGACCGGCAATTTCTGTTCAGCCGTTTGTGTCGGGCTCTTGGTCGTTATCTCGGCATCGGGGGCCGCTTCCGGCGGGGCAATCGCCGGAGGCGGCAAGGCCGCTCTTTCTTCCGGCGGACTTTCCACTGTCGGCTTCATATTAAACCGCACGATCGCCAACACCGCGGCAATCGTCAGAGCGCCGATCACGACGTAGAGAATCGGAGAGGATTTCCTCTTGCCTTCCGATTCCGGCCTTGAGGCCGGTTTCGGCGGGGAGATTTTCGTCTTGACAGTGTCTGGCTCCGGAGCGGCAACGGGCTTTGAGGGACGTGGACTCGAAGGTCGGACGACGGGGTAAGCGCCTGATATGGTCGATGGTTCCTTGATCTGCGAGGCCACGGCTTTCAGATCGAGACGCATCTCTTCCATCGAGGCGTAACGATTTGCCGACTTGTGCGCCAACGCCTTCCTGACAATCTCGTACAGCGCCGAGGGCAATCCCGGACGCTTCTCTTCGAGAGGTGGGTAGTCATCGTTGAGGATGGCGTAGATCACCACGGCTTCATGATCGGCCATAAATGGCGGGTTTCCCGCCAGCATTTCGTAGAGGACGACTCCCAAAGACCAGATGTCGGTGCGCTGATTGACCGGCTCCGAACGCGCCTGTTCGGGCGACATGTAGGCGGCCGTGCCCATCGTGCTTCCCGTTCTCGTGATCTTCTTCGAGATGCTCGATTTCGCCAAACCAAAATCGCAAACCTTGACGAGGCCGCCTTCCGCCAGAAGTATGTTGGCGGGTTTGATGTCGCGGTGGATGATTCCTTTTTCGTGCGCTTTGCTCAACCCCGATGCGATCTGCCCGGCGATGTTGATCGCTTCCGCCGGTTCGATGGCGCCGTCTTTGAGTCGTTCCTTCAAGCTCGGACCGGCGACATAAGCCATGACAATGAACTGGTGTTCGCCGAAATCGCCAATCTCGTGGATGGTGCAGATATTCGGATGGTCGAGCGCCGCCGCGGACTGGGCTTCGATGAGGAAGCGTGTCTTGTCTTCCTCGGAATCCAATGCATAAATCGGAAGAAACTTCAGCGCTACCGTCCGGCCCAGACGGGTATCCTCCGCCCTATAAACGACGCCCATCCCGCCCGCGCCGATGCGTTCGAGGATTTTGTACTGATTGACAGTTGTCCCAATCATGATCGAATGACCCGAGCCCTAAAGTCCAGGATTAGGTACGATACGAGATTCCCTCTCGTTCGACAACATGATCAAATGGGCGGCATGGCTGATTTTACGAGAGCTCGGAGCAGTCGGTCATGACGCCGAAGCCAGAATCGACAGTGCAAGCGGTGTCTCGAGGAAGGACCGGCGCATTCGCAGGTCGTCAAAGCCGTCAGCCGCATTCTGCAAGTGCCCCCGTGCCTGACGGTATGTCTCTTTCGCGGTTTCCAAGTCACCCATCCCGCCCTGGCCGAGTTGCTCCAGTATTCGATAATGGGTGACGATCTGGCCGATCATGTTTTTTCACTCTCTCCGGTGGGCAACAAAGCGAGTCTTGAAGTGATTATTGCACAGGTAGTCGAAGTCTCTTCAAGAGAGCGATAAAACGTGGATTGTTGCGGAGGGGATCCCAGAAGGGTTCGACACCCAATCCCCTGACCACTGGAGACAATGGATTAGCACCACTCTCCAGCCACGTGATCGCCCGTTCCGAGTCTCCAAGGGTTTGCACGAGCACCCCTATCATCCCGGCACTGCTCGCCGCCTCTGGCCACGGCGTTTCCAAAAGGTCCCCAATGCGGGCAATCAATCCTGTCAGGCCGTCTTGCGCGTAGGCCCTCCTAAACTCCGTTGTTGCGAAGGGAGCACCACTAGCGTCGCACCATCGTTCGAGAGAACTCATGAACTTGTCAATGTGTCCCAATTGAAACTCGCACCCCGCCACGGACAGCCACACATGAGGTCGCCCCGTGATGTCGAGCAATCGTTGATATGATTTCAGCGCTTCTTCATGACGGCCCAGCTGGGTGTAGAGGATGCCGAATCCCAGAAGGAGCACGGGGAAATCGGAGTCCATTTTTCTGACTCGTTCCAGTAGGCGCAACGCTTTGTCGTAATCTCTCACATAATAGTATGGCCAGACAGCAGAGGTCGCAACGATCAGCGATAGCGGATCCAGCGATTGCGCCAACTCGATCTCGCGACGGGCTTCGTCCAGACGCCCTTGATATGAGAGAAGAAGACTGTACCATTGGTGCGCGGTCGCGTAACCGGGATTGAGGTCGATGGCTCGACGCATAGCCTGCTCTGCCCCTTCCCAATCGAGGCGGTCCATCAAATGCATGGCAAGCGCTGCGTACGCTTGTGGTATGTCTCCTTTGAGTCGCAAAGCGGTCTCAGCAGCTGTCGAAACCCTTTTGCCCAGCTCGGCATGAGACAAATCTACGTAGTCCATCATGACCGCGTAAGTGAGCGCCAACTCGGCATAAGCGTCGGCATAATCCGGATCGAGTCTCAGCGCTTCCTGAAAGCACTCTTCGGCCTTGGCCAACGATGCGGGCGTCCGCCGATTCCAGTGATGGCGGCCCTGCAGGACCAGATGGTAGGCGTCCATGTTGGCCGTGCCGCCCTGGACGAGAGGCGCATCCGTCGGGGCAATCAGTTTGACCTTGAGGGCATCGATTATCGCACGGACAATGTCATCTTGGACCTCAAAGACATCGGCCATCTCGCGATCGTACCGCTCGGACCAAATGTGGAACCCGTCGGCCACGTTGATCAATTGGGCGGTCACCCGCAGACGCGTACCCGACTTGCGCACGCTGCCCTCGAGAACGGTTCCGACGTTTAGTTGCTCGCCAACCAGCCGTACATCGGAGGTCTTTCCTTTGAATTGGAATGCCGACGTGCGCGCGACGACACGAAGCTGATCCAACTTCGAAAATGCCGTGATCAGGTCTTCGGTGAGCCCATCGGCGAAGAACTCATTCTCCGCATCGGTGCTCATGTTGGTGAACGGCAGTACAGCAAGAGACGGCTGCGCAGATTCACGAACACCGGGGCGCGAACTGACCTTGCCAGCCAGCATGTCACGGATCTGCGTTAGTTCAGCCGCGACGGCCTTTGTCCCGACCGGGCGCTGCACCGGATCCTTGCGCAGAAGTCGATCGATAAGTGACGTCAATTCCACGGGGAGATTGCTTCGATGCGATCCCATCGTAGGGTACGGTTCGTGGAGGACTGCGTACATCATCGCTGCCGGGTGACTGCCCTCGAAGGGCAACCTGCCCGTGAGCGACTCGTACAACACTACCCCCAAAGACCATAGGTCGGAGCGGGCGTCCACTCCTTCGCCCTTTGCCTGTTCGGGCGACATATAAGCGGCAGTACCCGGAGTGCTCCCCTCCTGAGTGATCTTCGTTGTCTGGCGGGAGGATTTCGCGAGGCCGAAGTCCATGATCTTCACCTGACCGCGCGTGTTGATCATGATGTTTTCGGGTTTGATGTCGCGGTGAATTATGCCCTTCTCGTGGGCGGCCGAGAGACCGTCGGCAACCTGCATGGCGATCGTGACGGCCTCGGCGGTCTCGAGCGTGCCACCCGCCAGACGATCACGCAACGTCTTGCCTTCGACGTACGACATGGCAATGTACGGTTGCCCATCGGATTCGCCGATCTCGTGGATCGTGCAGATGTTCTGATGATCCAATGAAGCGGCTGCCTTCGCTTCGTGAATCAAGCGCTGTAATTCTTCGGCACTCTGGGTGGACTGAGGCGGAGGAAACTTCAAGGCCACCGTGCGACCGAGCTTTGTGTCTTCGGCCTTATAGACCACACCCATCCCGCCCTGACCGAGCTTCTCGAGAATGCGATAATGCGCGATGGTCTGGCCGATCATCTTTTAGCAATCTCCGCATCCCAGTTGAGAAGAACCTGTACCTCTGCTGCTCTCGTGCCCCCGACCGGAGTGACAACGATAATGCGCTGGCCATCGGCAGATACATCGTAGGGACTCTCGGACAAACTGGGTATGGGCACGCCCAGCGTTTCCTCGCCTCCCAACTCGAGGGACTCGCCTCTGATGGTGACTTTGACGCTGGTTAGGATGCCCGCCGTATTGCGGTATAGGATTTCCCGGCCATCGCGGCCCCAGCGGGGATGCGTGCCGCCCCGCCCGCTCACCTGCGCCTTTCCTCCGGCACCCATGAATCGTGTCGCGTAGATCTCGAAGCTGCCGGATTCATTGGAGGCATAGACAACCCACCGCCCATCGGGAGAGAAATCTCCGGCATCCTCGGTAAAGTTCGAGGCCGCCACCGGTACGACATCGGCAGCCACGGGTGAGTCCGTGATGGGCAGCGCGACGACATCATTCGGACCCATAGCCCCCGAGCCCAAATCTCGTACCTGGCGTGACAGGACGTAACGGCCATCGGACAACCATGCCATGGGACGGAACGGCACCATGACTTCAAAGATTTTTTGCGGAACATCGGATCCGGCGACATCGGTGACGTACACACTGGTTCCGATCACCTGCCAATCGGCGTAGCAAATTCTCGCCCCATCGGGAGACCAGACCGGACTGGCTGCCTGGTCTTGGTCAAAGGTGAGACGTGTCCGCAACTCCCGGCTCAAGTCCACAATCCAGATGCTCGAATTCGCCTTTTCATCATACACCTCGATCGCCAGGCGCTTGTCGTCAGGTGACAGTTCACAATTCCACTGGGCGGCCGGATCGCCGATGGTGTCGAGCACCTGTCCCCGCCGGTCAAACCAGACCAGTTGAGCATTGTAGCGGACCTCTCCCCGTAACCAGGCCAGTACGCCGCCTTCGGAGGCGGACATCACGTCGGCGTTGTAGTTCGCATTGCGTGTGACACCGTCCTCAATCGGAAATGGGTCACCGGTCAGCAAAAGCCGGTCCGAATCGAATCGCTGAACGGTCAGGGCGCCGCCACGGGCAAAGAGCAGGTGTCCTCGCGCGTAGATCACATTGCCCATGTGTTTCATCAAAAAAGTCTTGGAGGTCGAATCTTTCAGGGAGCCAATGTACACCGCATCCTTGTCCGCGTCTCCAACCATGCCGCTGCGGGCATAGTAGAGGTAGTGGTCTCCATCAGGGAGGAACCACGGCCAGCGGTGCGTCGTCTCGTCGCGCAGGGAGTCGAGGACCGTGATCGGACGTGGTATACCGCCTCCAGCAGCAACTTGGCAGAGGCCGCCGATCTGATTGGGCGGAAAGGCAATGATTCCTTCCCGATTCCAAGTCCCCCCACGGCCATCCACCGCGTCGCAGACGGTCGTGGGAATACCCCCAGCGATGTCGATCTTCTTAAGTTTCCCCTCGGCAAAGAAGCCGATGAATCGCGAGTCGGGAGACCAAAATGGAAACTGGGCACCCTGAGTACCCTGCAGCTTGGTGGCCGACATGCTGTTCAGTGGCCGGACCCAGAGATTGTGAATCCCCAGAGAATCCAGCATGACAAGCGCCAGCCGGGATCCATCCGGGGAGATGACGACGTTGTTTGGTTCGAAAGTCGTCAACGAGTTTCCGGGGGGCGGAGAGGTGCTGAATCGGACTTTTCCGGCTGGGCCCGGGCTGACCGATGACTGTCGCACTAAGGAAAGAATCAAAGCCACACCGAGAAGTACGGTCAGTAGCCAAGGGAAGATCGATCCGATCCGCGTGAGCGTCGACTGGCGAGCCGCAGACGGGTTTGCAGCGACCGTTGTCGGTCCAGACCCGGTCATGCCGGCCTGATAGGCGGGGCGAATCGTCGAGGCACGACTCAGGCGCTGGCGCCCTGAATCCACTTTGAATCGGCGCAGGTCGCGCGAAACTTCCCCCGCCGACTGGCTCCGCTCACGCACATCTTTTTGCAAACAATCGAGGATGATCCGGTCCAATTCTGGATCGACGTCAGGGCGCACAGCCGACAATGGTTGCGCATCGACGTTCACAATCTCATACATGATCGCGGTTTCGTGGACACCTTTGAAGGGGAGCTGGCTGGCGATCAGTTCGTAAAGCACGACGCCGAGCGAGAACAGATCGGTGCGATGATCGGCATCGAGACCCTGAACTTGTTCGGGTGACATGTATCCGACCGTCCCAACCGTGCTGCCTTCCTTGGTCAATCGCGATGCCCCGCGCAATTTCGCCAGTCCAAAGTCCATGATCTGCACGATGCCATCCTTGCGGATCATGATGTTCTCGGTCTTAATGTCTCGGTGGACGATGCCTTTCTCGTGAGCAGCAGCGAGGCCGTCGGCCACTTGAATGCCGATCTCCACGACCTGCTTGACTGAAAACGGCGAGGTGTGATCGCGCAGCGTTTTCCCCTCGACATACTCCATGACGATGAACATCCGGCCATCGTGCTCCTGGATGTCGTAGATGGTGCAGACATTCGGATGATTGAGGGCGGAGGCCGCGCGTGCTTCTTGCAGGAAACGCGCCTTGGCATCCGCTGCGGCGGACATCGCCGGCGGGAGAAACTTCAGCGCCACCTTGCGGTCGAGCTTCGAGTCGACCGCCAGATACACCTCACCCATCCCACCCGTGCCGAGGTGTTCGGTGATGTGATACTGCGCGATGGTCTGACCGATCATTTCTTGGCAATCTCCGCGTCCCAGTTGAGGATGACGCTGGCCGATGTGACGCGACCGGAGGCGGGCCTTGTAACGAGAATGAACCGTTGCCCATCGGCGGACACATCGTAGGGAGAGGCGCTCGCCCAAACGCTTGTTTCAAAGAGCGGCCGGACTGCGCCGACTTCGAAGGAGGCCTTGCTCCCGTCGACCTCCGCAGCCATCATGTGGCCGCTCGCGCTGAGGTAAAAAATCTCTTTACCATCGCGCCTCCATTTGGGATGTGTACCTCCCTGTGTTGATACTTGCCACTTCCCGCCTCCCTCAGGGAATGGACGCACGTAGACTTCCAGCTGTTCGGTTTCGTTTGAGGCATACGCGATCCAGCGACCGTCGGGGGAAAAGCAACCCGCGTCCTCATCGAACGCAGTCTTCTGGAACGGAATCGGATCACCCCTGACGCCAGCCCCGGGAGTCATCGGCAAAACCCAGACATCATCCTCTCCGCCATTGCTGCTCCGATAAAGAATAAACCGACCATCGGCCGACCAATCCATGGGCCGTTTGGTCGCATCCGTCGCCAGAAGAAGTTCGGCTTCGCCAGTGCCATCCGCAGGTTTCAGATACAAATCGGAGGCACCGAATGGGCCAGATGTGAAGGCGACCCGTTTGCCATCGGGCGACCACAGCGGTAACCAGTCACCAGTCGAGTCAAAGGTGATTCGGGCCTTGATCCCGCGGGCCAGGTCATAAACCCATACGTCTCGGTTGCTTCTGGCCACATCGTCGAGGTCAACAGCGAGGCGCTTGCCGTCAGGCGACAGGCGACAATTCCAATAAAATGCCGACTCGCCCACCGTGTCGATCACGCGGCCTTCGCGATCTACCCAGATGAGCGAGTTGTCGATGATGACATCCCCGGTCAGGAAAGCGAGAGCTCCACTTGCCGAGGCTGTGAAGACGGCATTGTTGAACCGCTCGAGAAATGTGATGTTTTCGGCGAGCGGAAATGGGGATCCGCTTGCAACTCCTTCGTCCGGGTCGAACGGCTGTCCCATCAACGTGTTCTCTCGCACAAAGAGCAGGTGTCCGCGCGCGTAGGCGACGTTCCCGTTGTGATGCATGAGAATTCGGTTGATGGAAGAATCGAGCGATCCCACGTAGACAACATCCTCTTCGGATGTACCTAAAGATCCCGTACGGGAATAGTATAAGAATTGGTTTCCATCGGGGAGAAATAACGCCCACCGGTGCGTGGTTTCTTGCCGGGCTGAGTCGAGATGAGTCAATTGGGTTGCTTCTCCGCCGGATCCGTTGACGCGGAACAGGCCGGAGGTCGCCGTGGGACTGAAGACAATTACATCATCGCGATTCCAGGTCCCGCCACGCGGAGTCGCGGCATCGCACAAGACCAGTGCCGGTCCGCCTGCGATATCGATCTTTTTAAGTTTGCCGTCGGCAAAGAACCCCAGAAAGCGGCTGTCCGGCGACCAGAAGGGATAGTTGGCACCCTCGGTACCAGCAAGTTGTTGCGCCGAAAATGCATTCAGGGCCCGAATCCAAAGATGGGTATCTCCGACCGAATCGGATGCGACAAACGCCAATCGCGTACCGTCAGGGGATAACGCCAGATTCCCGCCAAAAAACACGGACAGGTCATTTCCCTCTGGCGCGGGAAGCGTGAATCGCAATGTCTGTTGTGCATCTGGATCCTGTACGGCCGAATGCCAGACTATCACGACGACTGCTATCAGCGCGAGCGCCGTCAACGCCCACGGTATCAAACGTGATAGCTTGCGCGGAGACGGGGCGATGGCCGAGCGAGCCCCGGTTTGCGCAGATGCCAACTGACCATCGATGGAGCCCGTGGTAAAAGCGGGACGAATCGTCGATACCCGGCTCGACCGCTTGTGACCCGAGGACACTTTGAAGCGTCGCAAATCGCGGGCGACTTCTTTGGCCGACTGGCAGCGCTCATCGGGGTCTTTTTGCAGGCAATCCAGAATGATGCGATCTAATTCCGGATCGAAGTCGGGCCGGATAGCTGAGAGCGGCTGCGGATCGACATTGACGATCTCGTACATGATCGCTGTCTCATGCACACCTTTGAACGGCAATTCACCGGAGAGCAACTCGTAGAGAACAACACCCAACGAAAACAAATCAGTGCGATGGTCGGTGTCCTGTCCCTGAATCTGCTCCGGCGAGGAATAGCCGACGGTGCCGACCGTGCTCCCCTCTTTAGTCAGACGCGAAGCGCCATGCAATTTGGCCAGACCGAAGTCCATGATCTGCACGATCCCATCCTTGCGGATCATGATGTTCTCGGTCTTGATGTCGCGGTGGACAATCCCCTTCTCATGCGCTGCCGCGAGGCCATCCGCGACCTGTACGCCGATCTCAACAACTTGCTTCAGCGTGAATGGCTGTTTGTGATTGCGAAGCGTCTGGCCTTCGACATACTCCATCACGATGAACAGTTGGCCCTCGTGTTCCTGAATGTCGTAGATCGTGCAGACATTGGGGTGATTCAACGCCGACGCCGCACGCGCCTCCTGCAGGAAACGTGCTTTGGCATCCGGTTGGGCCGACATCTGCGGCGGCAGAAACTTCAGAGCCACCTTGCGATCGAGCTTCGAGTCGACGGCGAGATAGACCTCGCCCATCCCTCCGGAGCCGAGGTGCTCGATGATCTTGTAGTGGGCAATCGTCTGGCCGATCATTTAGACTGAATCTCCGCGTCCCAGTTGACGATGAGGTTGACTTGAGCCGCCGCGATCCCCAGTTCGCGGGTTACGATAATAAATCGCTGTCCATCCGCAGTGACGTCATACGGCTTGTTACCGGCGGCGGGAATTCCGATCGAAAACAGTTGTCGAGGCTGACTGACCTCGAACGATTCCCCTTCACCCTTGACCTCCACTGCCATCATGAAGTTGTCGGGCGAGATGTAATACAGTTCCCGGCCGTCACGGCGCCACGTCGGCAAGTCGCCACCGCTCGACGATATCTGCCACTTACCACCCTGTCCTGAGACTGGCCGGACGTACACTTCAAATTCCCCCGATTCATCGCAGCCGTATGCCACCCAGCGACCGTCGGGTGAGAAGCGGGCGTCGTCGTCATCGAACTGCGTTTGCTGGAATGAATACGGCTCCCCGGCCTTCGACCCGTCGGCCCCCAACGGAAGAATCCAAAGATCATCTCCGGCTCCGGTTTGACCCGGCTCGATGTAGGCGAGACGGCGCCCATCCAGCGAAACGTCCATGAGCCATTGGCTCTTGGGCGACTCCAGAATGAGCCGACCCGTATCCGCGCCCGTCGCCGACTTGAAAAACAAATCGTCATCGATCGTTCGCGCGGACGAGAAATACACTCTTGAGCCATCCGGCGACCAGGAAGGATAACCATCGGCCGTAGGTGAAAACGTCAACCGCGTTCGGATTGTGCGAACGAGATCCCAAATCCAGATGTCGGTATTCTTGGCGATGGGATCGGTCTCTTCCACTGCCAATCTCTTGCCGTCGGGAGAGAGGTTGCAGTTTCCGTGAATCGCCCGATCGCCCAGCGTATCGATAATGTTGCCGGCGCGATCAAACCAGAGCAAACGCGAGCCACTGGCGCCTTCGCCCGTCTGATACGCCAATGTCCCTTGTGTGGAAATCGAGACCGCCATGCTGTTATAGCCGGGGGCGTCGAATGCTTCTTCGGCGATCGGAATCGGATCTCCCGTGAAGGACGCGCTCTTGGGATCGAACGGCTGTGCCATCAGAGTGCGTTCACGCAGATTGAAGACGTACCCGCCGGCGAAACAGGCATTTGTGGCGCTCTGACAGAGCGCCTTTCCGACAGTCCCATCCAATGACCCAACCCAGATTGAATCGTCGGCGGTGTCTCCCTGCCCAGTGCCAATTCGGAGGAAGTAAAGGAATTGATTGCCGTCAGGAAGAAACCATGGCCAGCGATGGGTCGTGTGGCCGCGATCGGACGCAAGCGTGGTCAACGACACAGGCACTCCACCCGAAGATGGGACACGGTACAAACCGGTGTTCGGACTTGGCGTGAAGACAATGACCCCCTCTTCGTTCCAGGTGCCACCACGTCCATTCACGGCCTCGCACAGAGTTACCGCTGGGCCGCCGGTCACATCAATCTTCTTGAGCTTTCCTACAGCAAAAAACCCGACGTACCGGCTATCGGGCGACCAGAAGGGAAAGAGAGCGCCCTCTGTGCCCGGCAAACGCTGCGCTGCCAGGGCGTCGAGTGAGCGAATCCACAAGGAGCCAACTTGCAACGAATCGGCAGCCACCATGACCAAGCGATTGCCATCGGGAGAGATGGCCAAATTGTTCGACCCTTCGACGTTGAGACTGCGTCCCTCCGGCGCCGGTACCGAGAAACGGATGACACGTGCCACAGGAGGTTCGCCCGCAAAGTGCACCCACGCAAGACCCGCGGCGGCCAAGCCTAATACTGCTGCGGCGGTCCAACCAGCCAAGCCACCGGGGCGGCTTGATTTCTGTGCTATCGGAATGGGGGACGGACGAGAGCGATCCGCTGTCGAGAGCGCCGGGCGCACGGTGCTCACCCGACTGACACGCGATCGATCGGATTCGCGCTTGAAGCGGCGAAGGTCTTTGGCAAGCTCTTTTGCTGATTGATAGCGCTCGTCTTTATCCTTGTCGAGACATTCGAGGATGATGCGGTCCAATTCCGGCTCGATCTCAGGACGAATCGCTGATGGCGGCGCTGCATCGATGTTGACGATCTCATACATGATCGCCGTGTCGTGCATGCCCTTGAATGGAAGCTGATCGGTCAGTAGTTCGTAGAGGACAACGCCCAATGAGAAAATGTCAGATCGATGATCGGTGTCGAGACCCTGCACCTGCTCGGGTGACATGTATCCTGTTGTACCAATCGTGCTCCCTTCCTTGGTCAGACGCGTCGAGCCGTGCAGTTTGGCCAAGCCGAAGTCCATGATCTGCACAATCCCATCCTTGCGGATCATGATGTTCTCGGACTTGATGTCGCGGTGGACGATGCCGTGCTCATGCGCGGCGGCTAATCCATCCGCGACTTGCGCGCCGATTTCGAGCGCCTGCTTTTGAGAAAGCGTGGAGCGTTTGTCACGGAGCGTCTGTCCGTCCACATATTCCATCACGATGAACAGTTGGCCCTCGTGTTCCTGAATGTCGTGGATTGTGCAGATGTTGGGATGATTCAAGGCGGATGCGGCGCGCGCTTCCTGCAGAAAACGCGCTCTGGCATCGGGCTGTGCCGTCATCTGCGCCGGGAGGAACTTGAGCGCGACTTTGCGGTCGAGCTTAGAATCAACCGCCAGATACACTTCACCCATGCCTCCGGCGCCGAGGTGTTCGATAATCTTGTACTGTGCAATGGTTTGGCCAATCATCAGAACACCTTTGGTGGTAGGTTTGTCAGTCGGTCGAATTCGGGGAGATGACGAAGGCAGTCCCAATTCGGGGACACACGCAAGTATCCCGGAGACATCCAAGCTGGAATGGACAGCAAGTGCTCGATAATGCTCAGCGCGGCTTCATGATCGCCAGCCCTGGCATGCACAATTGCTTGCATTGAGATTACAATCGGGCCAGTCACGGCATCCTTTGAAATCGGAACAATGTCTACGGCGGCCTGAATGTGAGTGAAGGCGTCATCGTATCGCTTGAGACCGACGCAAGCAGTAGCCATGGCCACGCGTTTGCGCGAATCCTCTGGGTCGGCGGCAACCGCTCCCTCTAGGTGGTCCATGGCCTTGCGATAGTCAATTTCTGCGTTGACCGAATTGCCCAAGAGAGCATGTGCCTCGGCGATCATTAACGACTTCGGGTAATACCAGCTTTGCTCTTCGTACACGTCTGTACGCAAACGATTAATGTGGGCAAGCACTTTGACCAGATCGCGTTCTGCCAGAAGACATTCATACCATTCCCAGAATACTTCTTCGAGTCCGCGTTCTCCCAGCATCTCCAAGCGCTGCCGCACCGCGCCGAGGTCTCCGTGGGCAAACAAACTGAGCATCGCGCTCCACCCGTAGGCATTCGTCTGATCAGGCGAGAGACTAATCGATTGGTCAAGATACGCGGCCGCATCGCTGAACCGACGCATGATGAATGATGTGATGCCCGCTTCCGCAGGGTACTGACTGCGCATCGGGTCGAGTTTTAGTGCGGCCATTACACCATCGATCGATTCGGAGAACAGCCCCAGACGTCGCTGAATCATTGCAACCATGAAGATCGCCAATGAATGATTGGGCTGAACCAGAACCGATCGTTTAAATTCCTCCATCGCGCCCTGCAAGTCACTCAAACATCGATAGCGAAAGAACCCGCTTGCCAATGGCGTTTCTGGATCATTGTGCTTGAGCACGAGCGCGGTTTCAACCGCACTCTTGGCCTTCTGCAGCCGTTCTGGTGTTCTGTCGTGGCCGTAGAAATACATCCCGGAATGCGCGATCGATAGGAACGCGTGAGCTTGAGCGAAGCCGGGATCAAAACTCACGGCGCGTTCGAACATTTGAATCGCGGGACGGTGGTTTTCCGGACTGTAATCCGGGTTCCTCAAGTATTCACTCCCACGCAGAAACGCGTGGTAGGCATCCAGGTTCTCGGTGGGCTTCGCCTCGATTGCGCGGCGCTCGGGGTCGCCAAGTTTCACGTTTAACTGCTCGGTGACCTTTTCTGCAATGTCCGATTGTACTTCGAAGATGTCTTCGATGACGCGATCATACCGATCTGACCACATGTGCGTGTCCTCGGTCACACGGATCAACTGTGGAGTGATGCGAACTCGGCTCGAACCTTGAGCTGCTTTCCCCCATCTCACTGTGCCTTCGAGTATGAAATCGACTCCGAGTTCACCGCCGATATCGCGGATGGCTTTCTTGGTTCCCTTGTATTGCATTACGCTCGTGCGCGATATGACGCCGATTTCTTTGACGGCGGACAATCGACTAATGATTTCTTCGGTGATGCCGTCGGCGAAATACTCGTCATCGGCGGGACCGAGATTCTCAAAGGGGAGCACGGCCAACATCTTCCGTCGCGGAGCCGCCGCCTGCTCGCCACCGGCACTGCTCAGGCGAACCAGACGACGCAGATCGGAAATCAAATCGGCGGCAGATTGATATCGCTCGCTGGGCGACTTCGCCAAGGCCTTGGAGACGATCCGTTGCAATTCATCGGGAATTCCCGAGGCGTACCGCGCCAACGGTTGCGGTTCATCGTTGACGATGGCGTACATCAAGGCCGTGGTGTGAGTCCCTTCGAAGGGCAATCGTCCGGCGATCATCTCATAGAGGACAACACCGAGCGAGAAGAGATCGGAGCGATGGTCGCATTCACGGCTCGACGCCTGCTCGGGCGACATGTACGCCGCCGTGCCGACGGTCGATCCGGTCTGGGTCAGTCGTGCGGCGCCCTCAAATGTCGCGAGACCGAAATCAAGTAACCGGGGACGGCCGTCATCGTCGATTAGGACGTTGGAGGGCTTGATGTCGCGATGGATCACACTGGCGGAATGTGCTTTGCCCAATCCCTCCGCTATCTGCATCACCAATGTGAGTTTCTCGTCCAGCGAGAGCGAATGCGCCTTGAGGTAGTCGCCGAGATCGTGCCCATCGACATACTCCATCACGATGAAATCGCGATCATCGACCGACTCGACGGCGTAGATAGTCAGAATGTTCGGATGATTGAGCTTGGACGCGGCCTTGGCCTCACGGATCAAACGCTGCCGCGCCTCCGGATTCTTGGTGAGAATCTCCGGCAGGAACTTCAGAGCCACACGCCGCTCTAACTTGGTGTCCTGGGCGAGATACACCTCGCCCATCCCGCCCGCGCCGAGCTTCTTGATGATTCTATAGTGGGCTACTGTTTGGCCGATCATGCTGTCACGCCCGGAAATCAAGACAGCTAAGGTCGTCTAAATTCCGAGCGATTTCAACGACTTTACGAAGCGAGGATGGGGCCGGACAGAGTCCAGCAGGGCATCCGTCCGCAAACCGGCAAAGTTCGGGGAGCGTTGCTCAATGTTGTCCGC
>Ga0214473_10004412_pt1 | contig 16918 bp, 20 predicted proteins | sample RVTome_7_FD_203509 | JGI IMG/M metagenome (GOLD analysis project Ga0214473, IMG submission 203509) | Soil microbial communities from uranium-contaminated site in the Upper Colorado River Basin, Wyoming, United States - RVT98D197 | ecosystem: Environmental > Terrestrial > Soil > Contaminated >... | reverse complement strand
ACGGGGTTGGAAACGATACCGAGTTCAAGGTCGCTCCCGTCGACTCCATACCCTGCAGCATTCAATCTCCTCAGCATGGCGATTCCCGCGGCCGATACGCCTCCTCCCCGCTGTGCGTCTGCTTGAGCAGGGTTCGTGGATGGAAACGAAGCGATCAGGACGACGCGCTTGGCGATGCAAAGGGGCAGGAGACCCTCGCGGGCGGGTGACGAAAGGGCAGCGAGGTTCGTGCGCAGCATCAACCTCGGAGCAAGCGGCGCCAGCCCTTCGATGAGAAAGGGAAGGTCGGGGACCATCTCCGGTGCGCCTCCGGTGATATCGATGGCCTGGAACCGGAACCTTTCGGCGAAAGCAATGATCGCCGCCATGGTCTCCCGGGACATGACCTCGCGACGGTCGGGCCCAGCTTCCAGATGGCAGTGACGGCAGCGCAGGTTGCACAGGAGACCCGTGTTGATCTGGAGTGTTTGGACCTGCCCGCGGACCAGGGAGAGACCGTGTTTCTCCATGGTCGCGGTGAACGGCTCCACCGTAACCGACTTCGTCGATGAGGCGTTGTCCGCAAACACGGCTTTCGTCTTTTCCATCACAGCCCGGTCTCCACGGTTGACAGGACAGCCGCCGCTACATGGACACTTTCTCGGCGACCTTTCTCATCTGTACGCCGTGGACGAGCGATGCGCCCCCGCGAATCGCGTTGGCCACGTGGAGCGCCTCGGTCATCTCGGCCAGGTTGGACCCCTTTTCCAGGCATGCCCGGGTGTACGCATCGATGCAGTAGGGGCACTGCACGCCGTGGGCGACGCCCAGGGCGATGAGCGCCTTCTCGCGCTCCGTCAGTTCGCCCTCGGCGAATACCGGACCGTAATAGTCGAAGAATTTCTTCGCCAGTTCCGGCGCGTCCTTGCCGATGTCGCCGAACTTCGCCAGGTCGGCCGGGTCGTCGTACGTCTCCATTTCACACTCCCCTCTCGAATATTGACTTCACTAAGGCGCCGGGCTGCCCGGCCCCTTCAACCAGCCGCGATGGCCCGGATCGCCGCCACAACCTCCGCAGGCTCCATGCGCACCGTGTAATCGGGGTCGGCCTGCCCTGCGCGGACAATACCGTTCCTGTCGAGAATATAGGTGGCGGGAACCGGGAGTTCCCATCTCCCCGCGCCGTTGTGCTTCTCCAGGTTGAGCCCGAACTTCTCCAGATACAGCGCCTTGACCTCCTCGGGAACCGCGAACCAAAGCCGGTACTTCTTGATGACCTCGCTCGTCGCGTCGCTCAGGATGTCGATGGGGATGGCATGCTTCTCCGCCATCGTCAGTGTGTTGTCGGGAAGTTCGGGACTGATGGCCATCAAGTCCGCCCCGAGCGACCGGATCACGGGCAATTCCTTCGCCAGAGCTGCCAGCTCCAGGTTGCAGTACGGTCACCAGACACCCCGATAGAAGCTCAAGACCGCCGGCCCCCGGGAAAGGCGGTCGGAAAGACGCACCGTCTCCCCCCGCTGGTTCGGAAGCGCAAAGTCCGGAGCGGATTCCCCGATCCGAAGTCCGGCGGCTCCCGATTCCTTCACATATTCGTTCCCGCGTTGGACGATCGCCATGACCTCCGGCGGGCGATTCCGTTTCGCATTGAATTCCGCAATCCGATCCTGCAGCGACATGTGGGCCTCCCCTTTCCGCCCTATTCGAGGGCCTTGCCGGTCATCGCGTCGAGTGCCTTTTCCACGGCCTGGATCGCATCGTCTTGCCCCCGGATTCCGTGACGTTCCTTGAGGTATGCCGGTGAGTTGTATGCGAGCCACACCTTACCGTCTACGTCCTCCCATACCAACGCCTTGAGAGGCAGGTCGATGGCTGCCGTGGGGGCGGCCACCATCAGGGGAGTACCCCCCTTCGGATTGCCGAAGATCAGGAGCTGGGTCGGTCTCATTTTCAGTCCGACTTTCTCCGCCTCGGTGGCGTGGTCGATCCGGGCGAACACCGTCATCCCTTTCGACTGGAGGACGGTCACCAGACGGTTCACCGTCTCCGGCACGGGATGGCGGCTCGGCTTGCTGACGAGTCCCTCCGGCCCCGCCCAGACGTTCAGTCCCGAAAGAAGCAGCGCGAACGTAAGGATGGTTTTTCGCATGGCGTCTCCCTCATGCCCCCCGTCGCGGGAAATCGATGTCGACGCGCAGGGAATCGAGGAACTTATTGAATCCTGCGAAGAGCTCCATGACCCCCAGCGCTTCCACGATCTCCGCGTCGGTAGCTCCGAGCCCTTTGAGCGCCTGGAACTCTTCCTCAGTTATGTCCGATGGGGCCAGGTTCGCCCGGCGTGCGAAACCGATCAGGCCCCTTTCCTTGGCGGAAAAGTCGCTCCCAGCGAGATCCTTCATGATCCCGGCGATTTCTTCCGGAGATGTCCCGATGGAGCGAAGAGCCGCGGAGTGAGCGGCCACGCAGTAATCGCACCCGTTGTCCTTCGAGACCAAAAGGGCAATGGTTTCCTTTACCTTCCGGCGGAGGCGCCCTTCCGCCATGACCGCCTTTACCTTGTTCCAGTTCGCCTTAAGCAACGGCGGGTAATGAGCGGACGTGCGAAACAGATTCGGGACCATGCCGAACGCAGCCTTGATCTCCCGGAAAATATCGGCCGTTTCACCGCTTGCGTTTTGTGGATCGAGCGGGGCGATGCGGGGCATCTTCTCCTCCTTGGTTTCGTCTTGCGGCGCCTCCCTGAATCAGGTCCAACGGCCGCAGAAAGACCTTGAGATTCCGGATGGAGGTCTCCAATGGTGCCGCCTCCTTCCGGAGGCGCGACAGCATGATTCCGCCCTCCAGCGTGACGACCACCTGGTGCGCGAGATCCCGGGCCGGCACGTCATTGCGGAACTCGCCCGTCCTTTGCCCGTCGGCGATCACCCGGCGGATCCGGTCGATCCAGGCGACGAAAACCTCATTTACCAAGGCGGCCAGCCGGGGTTCGGCGTCGCTGGTTTCCAGCGCGGTGTTCCCGAACAGGCATCCGCCGACGAATCCGGCTCCCTGGTGGAACGCCAGCGCCGCGGAAAAGAAGTTGTCCAAAGCCTTTCCGGGCGTCGCTCCGGTCAGTGACCGATCGATGAATCCGAGAAAACGGTCCGCCGCCTGGCGGATCACCTCGCAACCGATCTCCTCCTTGTCCTGGAAATGGAAGTAGAGGCTTCCCTTGTGAACCCCGGCGGCGGAAAGAATCTCTCCGATACTGGTCGCGCCGATCCCCTTGCGTTGGATCAGGCGGCTCGCCTCGCCCAAAATGCGGTCGCGCGTCCGTTCCCCTTTTGTCGCCATTGCGTCACCCCGAAAGAAAATAGACCGATTAGTCAATTATACGTACGGGGCTTTCACTGTCAACACCGATGCGGTTCCTCGTTGCGATCCATTTTCCGGATTTCGCCTTGTTGCTTTCCTTGGCCGGCAATTCGCCGATGTTCAGTACATCCCCCGAGCACGTTCTTTCGCCGGCAGGATCTCCAGGCAGGTTGTCCACCATCCCGTCTCGATCGTCTTCACGAAAGGTTCGACGATCCGCTCGGCCCGCATCTCTTCGGCGAGACGTTCATGGTCGTACCGAATGGGGAGGAAGGTTGCATCGGGCGCCTCCCCCGACAGGTCCAGCACGGCGTACCAGACATGGGTCTGACCGTCGTTGGCGGGACGCCCAATCGCCCCGACATTGACGACGACACGTCCGTCGGGCAGGCGGCGCTTCCACGGGATGCCCGTGTGCGTCACCGCAAGGATGTCGCACCGCGTGTCGTCGAGCAACCGGGCGAGAAAGGGGTCGGGGGATAGCGATTCCCACAGGAATTCGTTCTGACGGCGGGGCGAGCCATGGCACAGGAGGATCCGCTCCCCTCCGGGGCCACGAAGACGGATCGTTTCCGGGAGCGTTGCCAGGAAATCCTTGTTCCGCTCCGAGGTGTTCCGGAACGTGTAGGCATAGGAGAGCCCGGCAAAATGATTGTCCCGGGGATCGGTGTACCCGCAGGCGCAATCCCCGCGGCGCAGCCCGACGGACCGGTCGTAGTTCCCCTGGACGATCGGCACGCCGGCCTCCCGCAGAATCTCAACGGACCGGTCGGGATGGGGACCGAACGCGCCCACGTCCCCGAGGCAGAAGATCTCCGGTGCGCGAGAGGAAGCGTCGTCCAGAAGCGCGGCCAGGGCAAGGTGGTTGTTGTAGACCCCCCCGAACAGCGCCACCCGGTCCGAAACCACACGTTCTCCCATGGAGGAATGGTCCAAGGAGCGTTGCGTGTCCGTGTCCATCCGCTACTCTTCCCTTACCGCCGTCGCGGCGTTCGCGCATACGGCTCCGTGCCGATAGCAGGTGGAGCAGGCGCCGTACGCAAGGGGGAAAGGACGAAACGATTCCTCAAGCGTGTCCCCCATGCGACCTCCCGGCTCGTTCACAAGGATGGGGCAGACCCAGACTCCCCGTCCGGTGGCCATCCTCGCGGTAGAGCATAAAAGCTGCTCGGGCCCCAGAAGTTCCAGCATCTCCGCGGTGACGCGTTCGTCTTGTTGGTACCCTCCGGATCGGTTCTCCTCCCGGCCGATTCGGAAAACGGGGAGAAACTTGACCCGGGATTTACGGATTCCCCTTTCGCGCAATAGACTCTCGAACGCTTCCAGGGTCTCCGGTGCGCTCCCCTCCTCGCTCCGTACGGCGGTCAGGATGGGGAGGAAGCCCGCCTTCTCCAACCGGACGGCGCCCGCCAGCGCCCGTTCGAAGCTCCCCTTTCCCCGGATCCGGTCGTTTTCCTCCTCCGATGGGGCATCCAGGGAAATCCGGACCTCGAGGGAATAGGTCGAGCCCCTTGCGGCGGCTGAGAGCCGTTCGATGACCCGTTTGGTCAGCAGGGTCCCGTTGGTCAGGATCGTCGCCGGGAACCGGCTCAGCGTGTCGCCGGCGATCTCGGCCATATCCGGGTGGAGGAACGGCTCCCCCCCCGTGAAGACGATGTCCCGCACACCCGCCACCTCCGCCCTGTCGAGCAGACTTTTCACCTCCGCCCGCGCAAGGGACGGCATCTCCCGGTTTCCCGGCCCGGACGCATTAAAGCAATGAGCGCACCGGAGGTTGCAGGATAGCCCCGCCACCTGGATCCAAAGGCTGTCGAGACCGAGAAAGGGACAGTCCGGAGCGTTCATGCCTCCTCCTTGGCCGGGGCCGGCCGCAGCCAGGCTCCCACCAGATAGACGGTAAAACAGAGGGAGACCCCGACGAGGTTCACCCACAACAGATTGCCATATTTTCCGGCCCCGATGGTCCCGGGAAACCATTTCAGGCTCAGCCCCAGACCGAAGAGCAGCCCCAGCAGGACGCTCGTGTGGTAGGAGACCGCCCCTGCCCTTCTCCATCCGGACAGGAGGAAGACGGGCGTGAGCCCGATGACCATCGTGCCGCTCACGGTGGTGGCCGAGAGGATGGCGGGCCTGGCGTAGAGCATCAGGTTCCCCAGGATCCCCAGCACGACCATCGAGGCACGTGCCAGGGCGACCTTGTCCATCTTCCACCCCGGGAGCACCTCGAACGAGACCAGCTTCCCGATGGAACTGAAGGTGGAGTCGATCGTGGAGCAGCCGCTGGTCAGCATCATCACGTTCATGAGGAGCAGAAGCGGGAGTCCGAATGCCGCCGCCGTGTTGAAGGTGGAGTTTCCCCCGATCCCTTCGACCCGGTTGTGGATCCCCACGAAACTGAACAGGAGGATGAACAGCACCCCGAGGACCCCCGCCACGGTGAACGACCGGAGCATCTTCCGGGGTTCGGTGATGAAGGCCCGGTCGGTCATCACGGGGTCGTGGAAGGGGTAAGAGAAGATCTGGAGCAGGGCAACGAGGATCAGGTCCACCCCCCCGGAGAGGGTCCAAGACCCGCTAAGGACCATTTCCCGCGGTTTCCCCGCCGGAAAAATGTACCCCAGGATCAGGAACAGGATGACCGCGGCCATGATCATCTGCACGGTGTCCGTCACGATGCTGCTGCGCAACCCCCCTTTCATCACATAGGCGAGCACCAACGCCGTGATGGACCAGGACGCGACATAGTAGGCCGTGCTCTCCCTCGGACCGAAATACTGCGCCATGACGATCGTATTGCTCCAGATCTCGTTCCAGAGGCGGAAGAGGAGAATCAGCGAGAAAAGCCAGATGGCGCCTCTCCCGAATCGGGTCCCCAGGTACTGGTGGATGCTCCGGAACCCCTTCTTCCGGATATGGTAGAGCACCACCCCGGCGACGAGGAAGGAGAGCCAGTAGGCGGCGTACGCCGTACCCCCCGGCAACCCGAACTTCTGCCCGAGATCCGCCGCGTTCTGGACCGATTTGGCGAAGATCCAGGAGATGAGAACGCTCGACGTGAGGAAGAAGCCGCTGGTCTCCCTCCCGGCTTCGTCCTTTCCCCCGAAGAACTGCTCCACCGGGTCCTTCCCCCGCGCCCGGGGAGAGATCGCGTACATCGCGACTCCGAAGACGATAAGAATCCCCCAGTTCACCCAGTGCATGTTCAAAACCTCCTCCTTCAATCCAATGATCTACCTACGGCTCGTTGATCCGCCAGTCGTACTCGTACGAGAGTTTCCCCTGGAAGCCCTTCAACTTCTCTGTGAGCTCGGGGTCGGCATACGTTTGCAGATGACGCACCACCGATGCCTCCGAACCCCTGAAATCGGCCTGGAACCAGTCGTAGATGCCGGAAAGGTGGAGCCGGTCCCCCGCAAGGCTGACCCCTCTGGGGTGGTTCACGTACTCCCGGGCCCCCTTCTCCAGGAGGGTTTCCGAGTTCTCGGGCGTGTACGCTTCCGGCTGAAGGTTCGGGCACCCAAGGCTCGCGCAGTTTACGGCGTAGTGAACGCGGTTGTCCTTCCACAAGGGGCGCAGGATCCGGTGCTCAATGTCGTCCAGGCTCACCTTCTGTCCCTGAATCGCAAGCAGCTTCGCCCCCCAGGGGCCGTCGCTGAAGATCCCGGGGGAGATGTCGATGTCCCGGATGCTCTTCACCGGGTAATGGTCCAGAACGACCTTCACCGTCTGGGCGTTGTAGAGGTTGATCCAGTACGCTTTTTGCTCGGACCGGTTGAGCCGGGTCACTTCCTCCTGCTGAAGCTGTTGGACGTAGGCATCCAGGCTTTTTCGGTCCTCCGGCGTCACGGATGCGTAGCGCACCCGGTTGATGCCGGAAGGGTGATTCGCCACGACGTACTTCCGCAGAAACCGGTCCCAGGGACCATGATCGATGGATGTCCGGTTTCCGGGATCGTTCGCCGCCCAGAAGGACCACGGTTCCGCCTTCGGTGCGGCGGCCGCGGGGGCAACGCCCAATGAAAGGAGCTGCACCGAAAGAAGGAGCGACCACCCGATCCTTGCCAACGTGTTCCACCCCGTCCACTCCGGAGACGCCCGCATTATCTCAATCTCCTGTCCAAGGGAAGAGCGTTCCTCTCCCTGCGCTTCTTCAGGGAATTGAGGAACGTGGGGAGGAGGGCGAACAGGCCGAGCAGTGCGAACGATCCGAGCACGCGAGGGCTTACGACCTGGCTCACCCGCTCGATGGCCGCCAGGCTGGATCCCGCGTTCACGAACACAAAGCTCCCCGGGATGATCCCGAACAGCGTGCCCAATGCGTAGGTTCGCAGCGGCAGGCCGGTGACGCCGCACGCCAGGTTGACAAGGAAGAAGGGGAACGCCGGGACCAGCCGCAGGAAGAGGAGATAGGATAGCCCGCTTTCCCGCAATCCCCGGTCGATCGCTTCCATCCTACCGCCGAATTTTTTCACCACCCAGTCCCGCAACAGGGTCCGGCTGACAAGAAAAGCGAGGACGGCTCCGACGGTGGCCCCCGAGACGACGTATAGCGTCCCCTGAAGAATCCCGAAAATCGCGCCCGCGGCGAGGGAGAGGATAGCCGCCCCGGGAAGGGAAAACGCGGTCTGGACCACATAGACCAGGACGAACACGGCGGCGAACAGGACGGCGTGCGCGGCGCGCAACATTTCCAGATGCGCACGGTTCGCCTTGAGGCTTTCCAGCGTCAGGTACCTCCCCAGGTCGATGAGATAGAACGCCGCCACGACCGCCGCGAATACAAGGAAGATCAGGATTTTCCGCGCCTTCATCCTGCCTCTCCTTCCGGCGTGCACGCCCTCCCTTTGAGATCGAAGAGGAACCGCAGGATCTTCTTTGTCCGGTCGCCGAACAGCTTTTCCGAATAAAACGACCCGGCGGCCTTCTTCGAAATCTCGGCAAGGGTCGGGTAGGCGTGGATCGCCCCGGCCAGGGTGGAGAGCTTCACGTTCCCGTTGATCGCGGCCACCCACTCGTGGATCAATTCGCCGGCATGGTGCCCGGCGATCTGGCACCCGAGAAGGTTCCCCGAGGGAGTCACCAGCACCTTGATCTTCCCTTCGGTCTCGCCTTCCGCAAGTGCGCGGTCGACCTCCCGGAAATGCGACGTCAGGACCCGATACTCCACCCCCGCGGCGGGCGAGGGACCATACTCCGGCCGTCCGGATCAGCGTCTTCGAGGGGACGCACCCGAAGTGGAGGCAGTCCCCCCCCAGCATCTTCGCCTTTTCGACGAGGATCGTCTTCGCGCCGAACTGCGCCGCCCCGGCGGCCGCCGACAGCCCCGCCGCACCGCCCCCGAGGATCCCCAGATCGTAGTCGAATGCCGCCATGGATTTCCCCTCTCCCGTATCGCTTGCTTCTTGAGTCGCCCCGGCACTCCGATTCCTTACAGGCGATCTGCCGTCCATTCCCCTCTCCGTCGCAGGACATCCGGAATCCTTACATGCCTCGTGAAAGGTTCCCGCGGCCGCAGCGACCAACAAGCAGGAGATCGAACCGCGATCCAAGGAGACGCCGAAATGGGAACGCAGAAACTTTCCGCTGCAGTGTCGGTTTTTGTCATGGCGCTGTTGGTCGCCGCGCCGTTCGCCAGGGCAGGATCCGCGATCCGGGAAAACGGCAGGTCCTACATCGTCGACCAAAGGGGCGAGCGCTGGGAGGTCACCCAGGCCGTATCCCTGGGGTTCGACCCGAAGGGGTTCCAGTTCGGGATCGGTCGGAACGCCTTCACCCCACTGGACGACTCCAGGATCCGGAAGGGAGACGATCGGATCCCCGAGTTCACCCGCGTGATCGGCGTAAAGGGTGATTCTTCCCAGCGGGCCTATTCCGTCCCCACGCTGTGGAGTCACGAGGTCGCAAACAGCAACCTCGATGGGAAGCCGGTGGCCGTGGGGTATTGACCGCTGGCCGACCTAGCGGCTGTGTACCGCCGCCGAATAGACGGCGAGACGCTGACCCTATCCCCTTCGGGTTGGACCTACCGGGACACCTTCGTTCTTTACGACCGGGAAACGAACACGCTCTGGTACCCTTACTCCCGGGGGTTGATGGGGATCCAGGGGAAATATTTCCGGCGGTGGCTTCCCAAACTGTCCTCCGATGACACCACGTGGGGAGAGTGGAGGAAGCGCCACCCATCCTCCGAAATCCTCCGGTGAGGATCGATGAGCGGCGTGTAAGGAACCCGGGAATGGGACGACGAAGGGGCGGAAACGCGAATCGAGCGAAGGAGGGGATGACCATGAAGGCCGGATTGGTTAACATCGCGATGACGATCGGATTGCCGGCCGCCGCGATGACCGGAAATGCGCCGGCGGGGGAAGGGAACGCAACAGGCGCGGATCCCGAAGGTGCATTCATCCAGGCATGGGTGCACCATGGTGCGATCGAATCGGGAGCCCTCCCCGATGCATCAGTCGGGACATCCGGAAGCAACCGGATCGTTTCAGGGGAATCGACGTTCTCTTTCGTGAACGTCGGAGGCGTGCGGTTCCGTGTCGGACTCGATCCCTGACCGTAGGTCGATGATCCTGCCCCGGCGGCAGTGGGTCTGTTGAGAATCGACATGCCCGGAAGATCCCCTGCCGCCGGTTCCTGCCGCCCCACAAAGGGGGGCGTTCGATAAACAGCGACCGGTCCATGATTCATCAACCCTCGGAAACCAAGGAGGAACCATGAAATTCCTGAAGCCTTTGATGCTGTGTCTGTCGCTCGTCGCGTTTCTCGCCGCCCCCATGTCCGCCGTTTCGGCGGAAAAAGGAAAGGCGGAATCGCCGGCTGCCACCGGGAAGGATCTGTGGAACTACCTCACGAAGGTGAAATACCAGGAGAGCTTCACGCTCTGGCCCGGCAAGGGAAAGCTCTACAAGGGAACCGAGCCCCACGGCGCGCTTCTGACCACCTACGTCAATGAGCCCGCCCTCGGAGCCATCCAGGGGAAGAAGGGGGCGATGCCCGCCGGCGCGATCGTCGTCAAGGAGAACTACATGCCGGACAAGAAGCTCGCCGCCATCACCGTGATGTACAAGGTCGCGGGGTACAACCCCGACGGGGGCGACTGGTTCTGGGCGAAGTATACCCCGGAAGGGATGATCGAGGCCGAAGGGAATTCCGAGATGGCCGGCATGTGCATCGGCTGCCACGGCAAGGCCAAGGCGAACGACTTCCTGTTCACCGGAGAACTGAAATAACTCCTGTACCGGGGGGGTATCTCTTCCCCCCCAGGCCTGTATTATCATCCCAAGATCGGAAACGCCCTACTGATCCGCTCCTGCGGCATTTCTCCGTGTTGTCTATTCCAGCCGTTTTTGGGATAAATGAATGCATGACCAAGGCGGTGGCCGTGGATCCGGCGGATTGGGTGGACCGGTACGGGGACTACCTGTTCCGGTACGCCATGCTCCGCCTGAGAGACCGATCGGCGTCGGAGGACCTGGTCCAGGAGACCTTCCTAGCCGCGCTGAAGAACCGGGATTCCTTCTCCGGAGGTTCGTCGGAAGCCACCTGGCTGATCGGGATTCTCAAGCACAAGATCGCCGATCATTTCCGCAGGCAGTCGCGGGAGGTGTCCCTGCCGGGGGGCGACCTCCCGGATCCTTCGGGGGACGATCCGTTCGATGCCGCGGGCCGCTGGTCGAACGGGCCGGCGGATTGGGGAGGGAACCCGGCGGACCTCTTCCGCCAGAAGGAATTCGTCCAGCAGATGGCGAAATGCCTTTCCGGGCTCCCTCCGAACCAAGCGAACGCCTTCACCCTCCGGGAGATCGAGGGGGCGGACACGAAAGAAATCTGTAAGGTATTGAACGTCACCGAGACGAATCTTTGGGTGATCCTCCATCGCGCGCGGATGTTCCTGCGCAGATGCCTGGAATCCAGTTGGTTCGACCGGACGGGAAGGAAGGGATCCTGATGCTTGCCTGCAGAGACGTGGCAGAACTCATCTCCCGGTCGATGGACACCTCCATCCCCATCGGCAAGTGGATCGGAGTGCGGGTCCACCTCCTCATGTGCAAGTTCTGCGCGCGGTACGAACGGCAGCTCCTCCTGGTCCGGGAGACGTTGCGGCGCCTCGTCGCCGAAGAGCACCGGCACGAGGGACCTGCCGGGGAAACCCTTTCGGAAGTGGAGCGGGAGCGCATCAAGAAATCTCTCCGGAACCCGTAGTTTTTCCTCTCGACAGACGCAGATTCCGGATCCACATGCCCAGCATGCCCGCGGATACTCCATCCCCGCAAACGATGTAAGGATTTCCCCATTCATCGGACAAACAGGAAACTCCACGGAGTGACGAAATGAAGGTTGTTGCGGTGTACCCCGGGAAGCCGAACTCGATCCACCTGCGCGAGGTCCCAAAACCGTCCCCCGAATCCATCCCCGGCGGCCGCGGAGTCCTGGTGAGGGTCCTCCGGGTGGGGCTGGACGGGACCGACAAGGAGATCAACGCAGGGGAATACGGCAGCCCGCCGCCGGGAGAGGATTTCCTCATCATCGGCCACGAATCGTTCGGGATCGTGGAAGAAACCGGCCCGGCGGTGACGGGGCTGGTGCGGGGAGACTACGTGGTGGCCACCGTCCGCCGCCCCGGAGGCTCCCTCTACGACCGGATCGGGATGCAGGACATGACGACGGACGACGTCTACCTGGAACGGGGAATCAATCTCCGGCACGGCTTCCTCGCCGAGTATTTCGTCGAAACCGCGGAGTACCTCGTCAAGATCCCGCCGGGTCTGAATAACGTCGGTGTCCTCCTGGAACCGACCAGCGTGATCGAGAAGGGAATCGCTCAAGCGTACGAGATCCAGCGCAGGATGCGGATCTGGCGTCCGCGTCGGGCGGCCGTCCTCGGTGCCGGGCCGGTGGGGCTCCTGGCCGCCATGGCCCTGCGGCTCCGGGGGCTTGAGGTGTGCGCCTTCGGCCTCCGGAAACCGCCGTACCTCAACGCAGTCCTGCTTCGGGAGATCGGGGCCTGCTACCACAGCACCCGGGACACCTCGCTGACCGACGCCACGGGGGACCACGGCCCCTTCGACATGATCTTCGAGGCCACCGGCTACTCCCCCATCGTTTTCGAAGCGATGAACGTGCTGGGGAAAAACGGCGTCCTCGTCCTCTCCAGCGTCACCGGCGGAGGCCGCACCGTCGAGGTCCCGGCCGACCGGATCAACCTGGGGTTCGTCCTGGGCAACAAGGTTGTCGTGGGCACCGTGAACGCGAACCGCGACCACTTCGAGGAAGGGGTCCGGGACCTGGCCCATGCCGAGCTGCAATGGCCGGGATGGCTCGCCAAGCTCCTGACCCACCCGGTGGAAGGGCTGGACCGGTATGGGGAGGCCATGCGGCTCCTTACGGAAGGAACGGACGTCATCAAGGTGTCCGTGAAGGTGTCCGAGGGGCCATGATCCATCAAGGGATCTCCAGGGAGGATCGGCCATGAAGAAGGGGAGAAAACCCGCCGAGGAGGCCCGCCTCCGCGAGGATGCGCTCCGGAGGAAGAACTGGAAACGGTGGGGACCGTATCTGTCGGAGCGGCAATGGGGAACGGTCCGGGAGGATTACTCCCCCGACGGCAACCCCTGGGAATATTTCCCCCATGACCACGCCCGCAGCCGGGCGTACCGATGGGGGGAAGATGGACTGCTCGGGATCACGGACCGGCAGGGACGCCTATGCTTCGCCCTCGCTCTGTGGAACGGCAAGGATCCGATCCTCAAGGAGCGGCTGTTCGGGTTGACCGGTCCCGAGGGAAACCACGGGGAGGACGTGAAGGAAGCCTACTTCTACCTCGACTCCACGCCCACCCACTCCTACATGAAGGCCCTGTACAAGTACCCCCAGGCCGAGTTCCCCTACCGGATCCTTTCGGAGGAGAACCGCCGCCGCGGGAAGGAGGAGCCGGAGTTCGAGCTGCAGGATACGGGAGTCTTCGAGGGGAACCGGTATTTCGACGTGTTCGCCGAGTACGCGAAGGCATCTCCCGACGACCTCCTGATCCGGATCACGGTGGCAAACCGTGGCCCCGAGCCCGCTCCCCTGTTCCTGCTCCCGACCCTCTGGTTTCGCAACACCTGGTCCTGGGGACGCACCGGGGAAGGGTACTGGCCCAGGCCGTCGATCGTGCGGGAGGCCCCCGAACGACTGAGGGCGGACCACGCCACCCTGGGACGGTACGATCTCGTCGCCGGCCCCGGCCCCGACGGTGCGCTCCCGGATTTCCTCTTCACGGAGAACGAGACGAACATGGCGCGCCTGTTCGGAGCCGCCAACACCGCCCCGCACGTCAAGGACGCGTTCCACGAATACGTCGTCCAGGGGAGGAAAGAGGCGGTCAACCCGGAGGGGACCGGCACGAAGGCCGCTGCCCTGTACACCCTGGAAGTGCCGGCGGGCGGGGAATTCACGGTCCGCCTCCGGTTGTCCTCCGGTGGGGAAATCACTGGGGAGCCCCTGGGGGACGAATTCGAGAAGGTCTTCCAGGCCCGGTCGAGGGTAGCGGACGATTTCTTCGCTTCGCGGGCCCCGGCGGGATCTTCCGTCGAGGAGCGGCGGGTCGCGCGCCAGGCGTTCGCGGGGCTTCTCTGGTCGAAGCAGTTCTACCACTACATCGTCAAGGACTGGCTCGAAGGGGATCCCGCCCAGCCGAAACCACCGGAGGGCCGGAGCCGCGGCCGGAACCGCGACTGGGGCCACCTGTACAACCGGGACGTCCTCTCCATGCCGGACAAGTGGGAGTATCCCTGGTTCGCGGCGTGGGACCTGGCGTTCCACATGATCCCGTTCGCGGAGATCGACTCGGATTTCGCGAAGGCGCAGATCCTCCTCTTCCTGCGCGAATGGTACATGCACCCCAACGGGCAGATTCCGGCGTACGAGTTCGCCTTCTCCGACGTGAACCCCCCCGTGCACGCGTGGGCCGCGTGGCAGGTGTACAAGAGAACCGGCCCTCCCGGAAAGCGCGACCGCGTCTTCCTCGCGCGTGCCTTCCAGAAGCTGATGCTGAACTTCACTTGGTGGGTCAACCGGAAGGACGTCCACGGCGACAACGTCTTTTCCGGGGGGTTCCTGGGCCTGGACAACATCGGCGTGTTCGACCGGTCGCAGGCCCTCCCTACGGGGGGCCACCTGGAGCAGGCCGACGGCACCGCCTGGATGGCCTTTTTCTGCTCCACCATGCTGTCGATGGCCCTCGAGCTGGCACGGGAAGACCCGGTCTACGACGACGTGGCCTCCAAGTTCTTCGAGCACTTCATCGCCATCGCCGACGCCATGAACGCCTTGGGCGGCACCGGGCTGTGGGACGAGGAGGACGGCTTTTACTACGACCACCTGCACGTCGACGGGCAGTTTCTCCCACTGAAGGTACGATCCCTGGTGGGACTCATCCCGCTGATCGCCGCCGAATCGATCGAGGACGAGACGATCGAACGACTGCCCGGGTTCCGGAAGCGGATGAACTGGTTCATGGAGAACCGGAAGGATCTGGCCCGGCAGATCCTGTGCGGGGGAGAGGCACAAGGCGGGAAAGGACACGGCCACTGCCTTCTGGCCATCCCCACGCGGGAGCGGCTCGTGAGAATCCTCGGTTCCCTGCTGGACGAGAAGGAATTTCTCTCCCCCCATGGCATCCGGTCCCTCTCCCGGGTGTACGGGGACGACCCGTACGTGTTCCGGTTGGGAGTCGGGGAGTACCGGGTGGAGTACGTCCCGGGGGAATCGACCACGGGACTCTTCGGCGGGAATTCGAACTGGCGAGGGCCGGTCTGGTTCCCGGTGAACTACCTCCTGATCGAGGCGCTGGAGCGGTACCACCACTTCTACGGGAACTCCCTGCAGGTCGAGTGCCCCACCGGCTCGGGCCGGATGATGAACCTGGAGGAGGTGGCGAAGGAACTTTCCCGGAGGCTGGCGAGCCTCTTTCTCCCGGACGGGAAGAACGGTCGGCCCTGCCACGGGGGCGCCACGCCGTATGCCGAGGACCCGCACTGGCGCGACCTGGTCCTGTTCCACGAATATTTCCACGGGGAGACGGGACGCGGGGTCGGGGCGAGCCACCAGACCGGCTGGACCGCCCTGGTCGTGAACCTCCTCAAGAGAAGCTCCGGTGATAGCACCTGACATGAGTGGCTCAATCCCCTGGCATCGAGGCGAACTCCCGTACCTGTCCGTGCGACAGATGGTCGAGGTCGACCGGGCGATGGTGGAGGATTTCCGGATCGACCTCGTCCGGATGATGGAGAACGCCGGCCGGGTCCTGGCCCACCTGGCCCGCGCCCGGTTTCTGGAGGGCGACCCGAGGGGAAAGCGGGTCGTCATCCTTGCGGGGACGGGGAGCAACGGGGGCGGCGCCCTGGTCTGCGCGCGGCGGCTTTCCGCCTGGGGCGCGGACATCTTGGTCTTCCCGACCCGGCCTCCCGGAGAATTCAAACCGGTGCCGGCGCAGCAACTGGAGATCCTGCAGCGCATGGGGGTCCCCTTCGCGGGTGGGTTGCCTCCATCAGCAACGCCTCGGCCGGACCTGATCGTGGACGGCGTGATCGGCTACAGCCTAAGGGGTTCACCCGGTGGGACCGCCGCCGATCTGATCCGCTGGGCAAACGGGCAGGACGCCGCGGTCCTGTCCCTGGACGTCCCTTCCGGGCTCGACGCCGGGACGGGCGTGGCCCTCGAACCGGCGGTCCGGGCGGCGGCGACGCTGACGCTGGCCCTTCCCAAGGAAGGGTTTCGCGCTCCGGAGGCGGAGCGGCACACGGGGGAGCTTTACCTGGCGGACATCGGCGTCCCGCCTTCCCTCTACGGTGGGCCGGGCCTGGGAATCGCCGTCGGCCCCATCTTCGCGGAAAGTGACATCCTTCGCCTTCGGTAGGATGGTTCGCGGAAAGGTCTGAATGATCGAACTCGGACGGGATCTGTGCTCGGACCTTTCCGTTTCCGGCCGTCGCGAATGGCTGGTCGTGAACGGCATCGGCGGATACGCGTCGGGCACCGTCTCCGGCGTTTTGACCCGCCGGTATCACGGTCTGCTCGTCGCCGCCCTGAACCCGCCTCTCGGGCGGACGCTTCTCGTCGCGAAACTGGACGAACGTGCGTCATACAGGGGGCGCATATTCCCGCTGGGGGCCAACCGGTGGGCAAGCGGAGCCGTAGACCCACGGGGGTTCCTTCTCCTCGACCGGTTCCACCTGGAGGGGACCACGCCCGTGTGGACCTACGCCCTGGCCGACGCCCTCATCGAGAAGCGGATCTGGATGGAGCCGGGGGCGAACACCACCTTCGTCCGATACGACCTACGGAGAGCAAGCGGCCCCGTCGGGCTGGAACTGGCCGCCCTGGTCAACTACCGGGACTATCACGGCAACACCCGGGCGGGCGGGTGGACGATGGGAGTCGACCCGATTCCCGGCGGCATCCGCGTTACCGCCTATCCCGGGGCAAGGCCCTTCTTCCTCCTCTGCGCACGGGCCGAGGCCACTCCCATGCACGACTGGTACAGGGACTACCTCTATAGCGAGGAGGCGTACCGGGGGCTGGAGGCGGCCAAGGACCA
>Ga0214473_10004411_pt1 | contig 16920 bp, 15 predicted proteins | sample RVTome_7_FD_203509 | JGI IMG/M metagenome (GOLD analysis project Ga0214473, IMG submission 203509) | Soil microbial communities from uranium-contaminated site in the Upper Colorado River Basin, Wyoming, United States - RVT98D197 | ecosystem: Environmental > Terrestrial > Soil > Contaminated >... | reverse complement strand
AGCCGTCCGGCTCATGGGCCTCGAAAAAGGGGACTTTGTCCTCGACGTCTGCGGTGGAACGGCGCGCTTGGCAAGACTTGCCGCTGGCCGGGTCGGCTCCGCCGGCCGAGCCGTAGTCTATGATTTCAACCTGCCGATGATGCTGGCAGGAAAAGGGAAGATTGAGCCCAGGAAAGATTCGGCCTCGATCTCCTTTATCCAAGGAGATGCCGAAGACTTGAGCTTTCCCGGCGGGCGCATGGGGGCCGTCACGATAGGATTCGGCATCCGCAACCTCGCCCATCCGGAGAGGGGACTGAGCGAGTTTTTCCGCGTTCTCAAGCCGGGAGGAAAACTGATGATTCTCGAGTTTTCCCTCCCCGTCAACAGGCTTGTGCGCAGCCTTTATCATTTCTACTCCTTTCGTTGGATGCCTCTCATCGGCCGCCTAATTTGTGGAACGGGGGAGCCTTTCCGCTACTTGGCGGAGTCCATCCGGATCTTTCCGAAGCCGGAAATGTTGGCCGGCCTGATCCGAGATTCGGGTTTCACGGATGTCGGGTTCAGGAGACTATCCAACGGAATCGCTGTTGCCTATTTCGGTGTCAAATCTCTTCCGTTAGCGGAGAGCGAAAAAGGATAAAAAGAGTAAGGAGAACCCCGGATGATTGACGACAATGCCAGAAAAACGGCCGCCCAGTGCCGGCATTATGCCATGTGCAAGATCGACTACCTGGGAACGGGCGTCTGTCCTTCGGGCCCGGAGAAGCACTATGTGGCCTATTACCCGCAGGGCCGGATGGACCTTTATCGCGCCCTGGCCGAGAACCTCATTCCGGTGACGGAAGCTCTGGTCGAGGCCGCGGACACCTGTACTCTTTGCGGGATCTGCGACCCGCAATGCCACTTCGTGACGGGCATGCGGCCGGTCAAGGTCATGGAAGCGCTGAAGGATTATGTCCAAAAACACCGCGACGAAAAAAAGCTGGTCTTGAAGCCGAAAGAAGACGCCGTCCTGAGGAAATTGCGGAATATCGTCGGAGACGAATGGGCGACCAACGACCCCGCCGTCCTGTTCACCTACGCCGACGACCCGTTCCCGCTGGCCGGCATCCAGATGCCGCGCTACGTGGTTTTGCCCGGAACGCGGGACGAGGTTGCGGCCGTCGTCTCGTTGGCCGACGAGCTCAAGCTTCCCTTCGCCATCCGCGGAAACGGGGGGAGCGTCTTCGGGTTCGTCTTCAGCGACGGAATCGTCCTCGATATGAACCGGATGCGAAAGATCGAATTCGACACGGACAACTGGTGCGTCGCCGTCGAGCCGGGTGTCACATCGTTCGAGCTCCAGAAGGAAGCGCATAGCCGGGGCTTCCGGGTGAACGCCGCCGAGCCGGCGGCGACGGTCTGCGGCAATATCGTCTGCACCGGCACATTTTCCACCTGGTCCAATGTCTACGGAACGGCCGCGGACGGGTTCGTCGACATGGAATTCGTGGATAGAAAAGGCAGGATCTTCCGCCTCAACGACAAGAACGCGCCGAATGTTTTCGCCTTCGACCACGCCATGATTCCCTCACCCGGTGTCTGCACCAAGGCCGTGGTCAAGCTCCATCCCGTCACCGCGGACGAGGAGGGCATCCTTGTGCCCTTCGAAGATTTCGACGCCGCGGTGAAGTTCGCCCGCGACTTGAGCCAGAGGAGAATCGCCCTGGCCCTGGCGGTCCTCGGCAGCCACTACATCTCGACCTTCATGTCTCCCTCCCAAGCCCTTTCGGATAAGATCAAACATGTCATGCCCGATGTTCTGGGAATCCAATACCTCGTCTTTGCCGTCGCCGACGTCCACGGCCGCAATGCGATCCGAACGATGGCGCGGACGGTGATCGACAGCAATCTGTTTCGGACGCTCATGCTCGGCCTGCCCCGCCTCGCCGATCCGAAGGTCGTCGACCTCGTTCGCGGCTTTGAAGGCCGCACTCCGCCATACGAGATCTTCTGCAAGCCGGAGATGAGGTCCATCGTCGAGACGATCCTTCGGCCTTCGCCGGAAACGATCGCCGAGTCGGTGGATGAGGACCTCAGAGAGTTCTATACGCGGCTGTATGCCCGGCCCGAAATGACGGATATGGTTTGGCTCAATATGTTCCGGATCGTCAGCGCCCGGATGTCGAGGCATAAACACATGTTCGCCTTTCTCATCTACGTGCCGCTCGACAAGGTCGAAGTGATCAAGGGCATCATCGCCGAGTTCGGCCGCATCGCCGCGGCGCACAAAATCGAGCACGACTTCGGTTTTCTGACGCCGATGGATTTCGGAAAACGGGCTATTCTCGAATATGACTATTACCTCGACCACACCGATCCCTCCGAGAAAAAGAAGATCGGCGAGGCCATGGGCATGATCGGCCCCTGGCTGGATGGATTGGCGGCCAAAACGAAGGGCGTCACCTTTCTCATGTATGTTTTTTCCCAGGGATGCTCGCGGAAGGAAAATTTTCTTTATCGCTTAGATGCTTCAGCCTGATTCGCAAATCATGAACAGCGCGCGTCTCTCCCGCGGCGAGCTCGAAAAAAAGCGGGCGGCGAAGTCCGTCAGGTTTTTCCTGACAGGGGGGACCGGTTTCCTGGGCAGCCACATCGCCGCCGAACTTCTCAGGAGAGGATACCGGGTCGCCCTCCTTGCCCGGGCCGGAAAAGGGCGGTCGGCTGAAGAACGGGTGGAGCTTCTTCTGAATTGGTTCGGCCTCCCCGCCGACGCGCGCGCGGGTCTCAAGGTGATCGAGGGCGACATCTCCAGGCAGGGGATGGGGATCGGTTCGGATGTTTTGCGAAAAGCCCTCGAAGAAACGGATGAGATTATCCATTGCGCTTCCAGCACTTCGTTTTCTGAGCGGAAGAGGGTCGAGGTGGAGGCGGTCAACAACGGCGGTTTGGCCGAGGTCCTGAGCTTTGCCCGGAACAGTCGCGCTTATTTCTTCCATTATTTAAGCACGGCGTATGTCGCCGGCAAAACCTCCGGGCTTTGCCCCGAAGTTCCGGCGGCTGCGCTCGATTTCCACAACGTCTACGAAGAGACGAAATCCCGCGGGGAGCGGATGGCCTCGACAACCTGCCGGGAGTCGGGACTCGGTCTCACGATCTACAGGCCGTCCATCGTCTACGGTGATTCCCGGACGGGACGGAGCCTCTTATTCAACGCCGTTTACTTCCCCGTGCGGACAGCCCTCTTTATGAAGGATCTTTACGAAAAGGACATCCGCGAGCGGGGAGGAAAGAAAGCCGGGGAGATGGGCGTGCGCATCGAGGCCGACGGCCGGACGTATCTTCCCTTGAGGATCGAAGTGGCGGGCAGCGGCGGCCTCGACCTCGTCCCCGTTGATTACTTCACGGGCGCTTTCATCGCGCTCTGGGAAGAGGCGCCCGACGGAGGAATCTTCCATATCGTCAGCGGCAGGGCCAAGCGGATCGAGGAGATCGTCGATTATGGTTCCCGCCTCTTCCGCCTGGCTGGGATCAGGACTTGCGCCCGGGAAGAATTTTTAAAGATTCCCAAAAACTCACTCGAGATGCTTTACGACAGCTATGTGGAAGCCTACGGCCCGTACATGACGGATACCAGGATCTTTGATACTGCCAAATCCCGGCCGCTCCTCGAGCGCCGAAAACTCGTTTGTCCCGATTTCGCCTATGACGTTTTTGCGAAGTGCATGACTTTCGCCGTCGAAGCGGGCTGGGGCTCTCGTCTTTTCGATTCGAACACCGCCCGATAAAAATCTGAAAGTCTTATGATAAAGGTCTTCCCGAGAGGAGGTTTGGACATGAGCGGAACGAAAGAGAAACGAATATGGCCTATTTTTATTGCGATGTTCCTGAATATCGGTTTCGCCCTGTCTTCCCCCGGCCAGGATCTTTCCGGCCTGATCCAGACAAAGCCGGGCCGGGCCCGGGCCGTGACTTCGGCCGACCCAAATCCCAACAGCAACGCCGACCGCATTAAATATGTAGCCCCCGGCGAGACCAAGGTTCTCGCGGATATCGAAGGCCCGGCCGTGATCCGCCATATCTGGCTGACGTTCAACGAAGCGAGGCCCAACTGGCTCGAGGCGGGGGGGGCGGCGCGGCCCGACGAGATCGTCCTCCGGATGTATTGGGACGGCGCCGCGGATCCGGCCGTCGAAGCCCCGCTCGGGGATTTTTTCGGAGCGGGTTTCGGGTTGCGCAAGGAGATCGATTCCGTTCCGGTCCAGGTCGAAAGCGGCGACGGCTATAACTGCTACTGGGCCATGCCTTTCCATAAACGGGGTTTGATCACGGTCACAAACGAGAGTCCGAAGAACGTCCGGAGCTTTTATTATCATATCGATTATACCGCGGGCGAAGTGCTTCCGGAAAAGACGGCATATTTCTGCGCGCAGTACCGCAACGAATTTCCGGAGAAGGCCGGCCGCGATTATCTCATTCTCGACGCCCAGGGCGAAGGCCACTATGTCGGAACGGTGATGTCCGTCCGGTCCCGCAGTCCGCTCTGGTTCGGAGAAGGCGACGCCAAGTTTTACGTGGACGGCGAGGCGTGGCCGACGATCCAAGGCACGGGAACGGAAGACTATTTCCTCATGGCCTGGGGTCTCAACGAAGCCCTCTATCCTTATTTCGGCTGCACTTATATGAGTACGAGCTTCGACGACTTGGGCGCCCGGTATTGCCTTTACCGTTGGCACGTCCTGGATCCCGTTCGCTTCACGAAGTCCCTCCGCTTTGAGATCGAACACAAAGGCTGGATCAGCGCCGACGAAACGGAAAACGGCAAGGTCGAAGGACACGTCGAGAAAGAGGACGACATGGCGACGGTCGCTTTCTGGTATCAGGTCGGCCAGCCGAAGAAGTTCGCCCGGATTCCGCCCCTCGCCCAACGCGTCTTCCCCGATTTGGATATTGTCTACGAAGCCCGATCGCTGCTGGCCGTCCGGCATTCCGAGGGAACCGTCGAGCTCCAGAAGGGCTATGATTGGACGGGCGAAGGGCAGATCTTCTTTAAGCCGGCATCCGACACGCCCTTTCTCGAAGTCGAGTTCAACGTCGCCAAAGAAGAATATCGCGGTCTGATGTTGAAGTTGACCCATGCCGAGGACTGCGGCATCTTCAGGGTTTTTATCGACGGAAAACAGGCGCGGCGCTTTGACGGAGATCCGACCGGCCAGGATGTCCTCGACATCGACCTCTATGCGCCCGCCTTTGACGTCAAGGAACACTATATCGGGAGCTTTGCCTTCACCCCGGGAAAGCATACCCTGCGGCTCGAAGGTGTCGGCAGGAATCCGCTGTCCAAAGGCCAGGCCCTTGGCTTGGATTCCGTCCGGCTCCGCGAACGCTGGATGAAAAAACGCAAACTTCTGGGATGAGCTTACCTGTCGTGATCCTCGTTTTTTATCCGCGGGAAGCAACTTTTTAGAGAGCATTCTCGTCATTAGAGACGGACCGGTTTTAGGCCGGCGTCCATGGAAATAAGAATCGAGATAAATTCACTTTAATGAAGAGAAAATGAGCAAATAAAAGGAGATATCATGAACAAAGGAAAAATCACCCCTGTTTCACTGGCTTTCTTGCTTCTGGGGCTGGCTGTTGGACTGATGGCTCAAACCGCGGATTTCGCGGGCACATGGCTGGGCAAGACCGAGATCCCAGATGTCGGCGTCGATGAGCTGACTCTGGTCCTTGAAAAGACACCAACCGGATATAAGGGAAAGGTGTCGGATACGCTGGGCATGCTCACCCCCGAGACCGAGCTTCGCGACGTCCAGCTCACCGGAAACGAGATTGCTTGCTCCTGTTTATTAGCCGACGGGGCCGAGGTCAAGTTCAAAATGAAGCTCGACGGCGATAAGATCATCGGAGTCTGGGAGCACCAATCGGGCGGGATAGGCACTATGGAATTCGCCAGGAAAAAAATCTAGGAAAAAGCGCCGGAAGCGGGCGAACATCTGACCCGGCTGACCAGGAGATTCTTCTTCTTGACCGCGACCTCCGGACCGCTATAGAGCTATCCCGATATTCTCACCGTGTCATTTGACCAGTGAACCGCTTTGTCTGGCGTTTTGATATCGGATTCTTGTGGTATGATAAATGTCATCATTCGTCATGAAGCGCTGTTATTTCGTTTTTAAGAAAACCGCCGCAAGCGGATTGGGATTTCTTCTGGCGGTCCTGCCCCTCCCGGCCCAGAAGCTCGATTTTTTGAACCAGGTTTCGGCTTGGTTCGCTTTGAATGACGCCCGGCCATCAACACCCCGCTTCGGGCTGCGCTATATCCCATCCCTGTCTTTGATGATATCCCTGGGGAACAATCTCAGCGTCGATGGCGAAGTCTCGGCAAATGCCTACGCATCCGGGCAAGCCCCCGGATGGAAAGACCTTTCGGCCGACGGTCGTATCAAACCCTATCGCCTCTGGATGCGATTATCCACGCCCCGCTTCGAAGCCCGGCTCGGCGTCCAAAAAATCAATTTCGGCTCGGCGGCGATCCTCAGGCCCCTGATGTGGTTCGACCGGATCGACCCGCGCGATCCGCTTCAAATCACGGACGGAGTTGCGGCCCTGCTGCTCCGGTATTATTTCCCCGGCAACGCCAATATCTGGGTTTGGGGACTCTATGGCAACGACGACCTGAAAGGCTGGGAATCCAGCCCGACTGCGCGCCGCTCCCCCGAATTCGGGGGGAGGGTCCAAGTTCCAGTATTCCATGGCGAGCTAGGCCTGACCTATCATCACCGGCGGGCCGACCTCAGCCGCGGTTTGGTCTATGACATAGCGCTCCGGGATCCGGTCGTCCCCGAAGACCGCTTCGCCGTTGACGGCAAATGGGACGTCGGGATAGGGATTTGGGCCGAGGGAGCCCTGATCCGTCAACAGAACGAAGATCTTTCCTATCCTTATCAACGACTGTTCAATATCGGCGCCGATTACACCTTCGCTATCGGCAACGGGCTTCATCTCCTTGCCGAACACCTCGTCCAGCGGAGCGCGCGCAGCGCCTGGGGAAACGGGACCGGCGCGGATTTCACGGCGCTGAGCCTGAACTATCCGTTGGGCCTGCTCGACAGCCTTTCCGGCATTTTTTTTTATGACTGGAAAAATCACGACTTATTCAATTTCTTGAGCTGGCGGCGGACGTATGACCACTGGCAGTTTTTTGTCATCGGATTCTGGAATCCCGAGAGCGGACGGATCATCCAGACGGTTCAGGGAAACAATTTATTCGGCGGAAAAGGCGTTCAAGTCATGGTCGTTCTCAATTATTGACCGATAGGACCGGATTCGAAAGCCGGTGAGATAATGTCTCGAGTCCGGAATTTGCGCGGCAGCGAAGACGAGAGGGACGAAGGACGACGGAGGTCGCCATGGACAACAACGCTATAGTGAAAACGCGGGATTTGGTCAAAACCTATCCCATGGGAAAGACGGAAATCAGAGCCCTGGACCGCGTCAGCCTGACCTTCCAGAAGGGCGAGTTTGCCGGATTGGTCGGTCCGAGCGGATCCGGGAAAACGACGCTTCTGAATATCATCGGGTCGCTCGATGTCCCCACGGAAGGAAGCGCCGAAGTCTTGGGAGCTTTCGTCGAGAAACTCGGCCATAGAGCAGCCGCGGCACTCCGGAACAAGCACATCGGATTCATCTTCCAGACGTTCAACCTTCTGCCTGTTTACAACGCCTATGAAAACGTTGAATTTCCGCTCCTTCTCCTTGGCATGACTAGCGCGGAAAGGCGGAAGGCCGTCATGGACGCGTTGGATTGGGTCGGACTTTCCGACCGGGCCAAGTCCAAGCCGAACCAGCTTTCCGGAGGTCAATCCCAGCGCGTGGCTATCGCCAGAGCGGTGGTTAAAAGGCCGGAGCTCGTGCTGGCCGACGAGCCTACGGCCAATCTCGACGCTGAAAATTCCCACCATATTCTGGACACGATGGTTTCCTTGAACGCAAATCTCGGCACGACCTTCATCTTCGCGACGCATGACGATAAGGTCATCGCCCATATCCGGCGCAAGATCGTCCTGGTCGACGGCCGCGTCGCCAGAGACGAGGCCACGGGACCTCGAGCGACAGGGAGGGCGTTATGATCATCCCCCGACTTGCCGTCCGTAACATGTTGGGCGCCGGGACGAAAACGTGGCTCAACGCCATCGTCCTCTCCTTTTCGTTCGTCGCGATCATCTGGGGCCAGAGCCTCTTCAAGGGGTTTGGCGAAGAATCGGCGCGGACGATGTCCGACGCCGAATACGGGGGAGGACAGTACTGGGTCGAAAGTTATGATCCGCTTGACCCGTTTTCAATTCAGGACGCCCACAAACCCGTCACCGGCCGGATCCAAACTTTGATCACAAGCGGCCGGGCGACCCCGATTCTCATCGTCCAGGGGACGATATATCCCGGCGGCCGCATCCAGCCCGTCCTTCTCAAAGGTATCGATCCCGGCCAGAAAACCCTGACGCTTCCGTCCCGCGTTCTCCAAGCCCGGGACTCCGAAATTCCGGCGTTGATCGGGGCCCGTATGGCCCGAGGCGCCGGGCTTAAAAAAGGCGACACGGTGACGGCCCGCTGGCGCGATTCCAAGGGAACGTTCGATGCCAGGGAGCTCGTGATCGCCGATATCTTCCAGACGACCGCTCAGAGCGTCGATGCCGGACAAATATGGATTCGTTTGGACGACTTGCGACGCATGGCCGTGATGCCCGGCGAAGCGACGATCATGGTCACGGAGAAGGACTTCGGGCCGGTGGAATCCCTGCCGGGATGGACCTTCAAAGACCTCTCGTTCCTCAATCGCGACACCCGGGAACTCATCCGGATGAAATCGTTCGGTGTGTCAATCTTTTACATCCTTCTCTTTTTTCTGGCCATGTTGGCCATCTTCAACACCCAGGTCCTGTCCGTTTTCCGCCGCCGGAAAGAGATCGGGACAATGATGGCCCTCGGCTTGACCCGTGGTCGCGTCGTCTGGCTTTTTACCCTCGAAGGAGCGATGCAATCGGTCCTGGCCCTCCTCGTCGGGGCAATCTACGGCATTCCCTTCCTGGGTTGGTTCGGAAAAGAAGGCTGGAAGCTTCCCAGCGGACAGGCGGACAGCTTCGGTCTCTCGATTGGAAACACCCTGTATCCGGCGTATAGCATGGGTCTCGTCGTCGGTACGGCGGCTCTAGTCTTTATCGCTACGACCATTATCAGCTTCCTTCCGACGCGCCGGATCGTCAAACTCAAACCGACCGAAGCTCTGCGCGGGAGGACCCAATGATCTCCTTTCTGTTCAAGGGTATCATCCGCGACCGGTCGCGGAGCATTTTTCCCTTTCTGACCGTCGTCGCGGGGGTTTTTCTGACGGTCGGCCTCTACTGCTATATGAAGGGTGCGGAGTTCGACATCACCCGCTACAGCGCCAACATGGGCACGGGCCACGTCAAAATCATGACCCGGGCGTATGCCAAGGAGGCCGATCAGTTTCCCAACGACGCGGCCCTCACCGGCATCGGTGCTCTGATCACCGGGCTCCAAGAAAAATATCCGGAATTCGACTGGGCGGCCCGGATCCTCTTCGGCGGACTTCTCGACGTTCCCGACGCGAAAAGGGAAACGCGCGCCCAAGGACCGGTCGCGGGAATTGCCGCGGATATTCTTTCCCCGGGAAGCAAGGAGCCGGATCGACTTGCCCTGAAAAGAGGGCTTGTCCGTGGCCGTCTTCCTTCAAAGCCAGGTGAAATCCTGCTCAGCGAGGAACTATCCCGAAAGCTCGGCCTCGGGCCGGGAGACATGGCGACGTTCATCGGCGTGTCTATGGATGGATCGATGACCATGACGAACTTCGTCATTTCGGGGACGGTTCGTTTCGGCGCTCAGGCGCTCGACAGAATGGGGGCCATAGCCGACGTGGCGGATATCCGGGAAGCTCTCGATATGCGGGACGCGGCCGGCGAGGTCCTCGGTTTTTATAAAAATTCTCTCTTCGACCGCGTCAAAGCCGCGGCGGCCGCGCGCGCATTCAATACCCTCTACGTCGGACGGGAGGACGATTTTCTCCCGACAATGGTTACTCTGACGGATCAGAACGGCCTGGCTGCGTATTTCACTATGATCGAAGCCGCCCAGGCCGCCATCATCGCCATTTTTCTCCTTCCGATGTCGCTCGTCCTCTGGAACGCCGGCTTGCTGGGGAGCCTCCGCCGCTATGGAGAGATCGGAGTCCGCCTGGCCATCGGCGAGGACAAGGGGCATGTCTACAAGTCCATGCTGGCCGAGTCTTTGATGATCGGCGTCCTGGGGTCGGTCGTCGGAACGATCCTCGGATTAGCCGTAGCGTACTGGCTGCAAACCAAAGGGATTGACATTTCCGGCATCTTAAGAAATGCCACGATCCTGATTCCGACCGTTTTGCACGCCAAGATCACGCCGTTCAGCTATGTCATCGGATTCATTCCGGGATTGTTGGCCACATTTCTCGGGACCGCCATCGCCGGCCGGGGGATTTACAAACGCCAGACGGCGCAGCTGTTTAAGGAGCTTGAGACATGAAAAAGATTTCTGCGCTGATCATCCTCGCAGCGGTTCTTCCGGTGTTGCCGGTCCTCAGCCAGGCGCCGTCGGCCGACACGATTCTCGATAGGGTAGACCGAAACGCCGTCCCAGGGAATAAAATCATCTTGAGCGAAATGATCATTCACGGCCGGCGGGACAGCCGCTCGATCAAGGCCAGGTCCTGGATCGAGGGCGAGGACAAGGCGTTCACCGAATATCTCTATCCTCCCCGTGAGCAGGGGATCAAAATGCTCAAGCTCGGAGACCAGCTCTGGACCTATTCCCCTGCCACGGACAGGACGATCAGCATTTCCGGCCACATGCTCCGCCAGTCGGTCATGGGGTCGGACCTGTCCTACGAGGACATGATGGAGAACAAGAAGCTCCGCGAGGTTTATACGGCCAAGGTCAGCGCCGAGGAAAAATTCCTGGAGCGAGACTGCTGGGTTTTGGAGCTCGTCGCGAACAAGGGCGAAGCCGCCTACTATGCCCGGAAGCTCTGGGTGGACAAGGAGAGAGACTTGATTCTCCGCGAGGAGAGATTCGCCAAGAGCGGAAAGCTCCTCAAGACGCTGGACGTGAAAAGCGTCATCCGCGCGCAGAACCGCTGGGTGCCGAATCACATTGTCTTCAAGGATGCCCTCAAGGAAGGGCAGGGAACGGAATTCAAGATCGATACGATCGAATTCGACGTCACCATCCCGGCCTATCTCTTCGATAAAGCCGGACTGCGGAGATGAACCGGAGGCGGAACGCGGCGCTCAACGGTATTCGTGCAGGATTTTCTGCATGAATTCCTGAACGCGCTTCTGGAGCTCGGCGGACTTGGCCGGGGTCAGCTTGGCCTGGAACTCCCTGTAGTCGTTGAACACGAATCCGAATTTGTCGTTGAGGGCCTCGATCTCTTTCTCCGCCGCCGCCGGATCGTCCGCGTATTTTTGGTGAATGAGCGTCGATCGGGCGGTGAATTCGACATACTTTTCGTCGTCGATCTTCGGGGCGGGCGTCGCGGGCTTCGGAGCGGCCTCCTCGGCCGCCGCCTCTTCTTGGTCCTGTTCCTCGACGGCCGTTATGTCGGCCGAAGTTTGATTCTTACAAGCGGCTAATCCCACGATTACGCTGATAGCCAGAACCGCCAGTCCGGTCAGCGCCATGGTTTTTAATGTGCTCTTCATCCGTAGAAACCTCTCTCTGGAAAATTCTCTCTAATACCGATTGAATAACGCCTCAGCCCCCTGATTGTCAAGCGGCGGTATTTGATTTTGGCCCGGGTTTCAGTATAAGTTAAATGAAAATATGAGGAGGTCCCATGAGCGATAAACCCATGAACGCAAGCCGACGCGATTTCCTGAAAGCCGGGGCCCTGGCCGGAATCGGAGCGGCGATCGGGAGCCTGGGTCCCAAGCCGGTTGCCGCCGCTCAGGGCGAAGGAGAGGCTCGGAGCCAGTTCAAGACGGCCCTCATCGATCCCGTCCGGGTCGGTTTCGTCGGCGTCGGAGGCATGGGTTCGTCCCATGTCCAGAATTACTTGAATATCGACGGCGTTCAGGTCAAGGCTATTTGCGATATCGTCCCGGAAAAAGTGGAACGCGCCCAAAGTTGGGTGGAAAAGGCCGGCCAGCCGCGACCCAAGGGATATTCCAACGGCCCCCTGGATTTCAAGCGGATGTGCGAGACGGAGGAGTTGGACCTGGTGATGACCGCCACGCCCTGGGAATGGCATGTGCCGGTCTGCGTCGCGGCCATGGAGAACGGCAAACACGCCGTGACCGAAGTTCCGGCGGCGATGTCTCTCGACGACTGCTGGAAGCTCGTTGAAACGGCCGAAAAATACGGTAAGCATTGTCAGATGATGGAGAACTGCTGCTACGACCGGATCGAGCTCATGACCCTCAACATCGTCCGGCAGGGCGTGCTGGGCGAAATCCTCCACGCCGAAGCCGGCTACCTTCATGACCTGCGCGAAGTGAAGTTTTCGAGCCAGGGCGAGGGATTGTGGCGGAGAGCCTGGTCGCAGAAGCTTAACGGCAATCTCTACCCGACGCACGGCCTGGGGCCCGTCGCTCAGTGCTTGAACATCAACCGCGGCGACGCATTCGATTTTCTCGTCTCCCTAAGCAGTCCAACGCGTGGGCTGCACGAGTATGGCGTGGAGAAGTTCGGAGTCGATTCTTCGCAGGCAAGAGAGAGATTCGTTCTGGGGGACGTCAACACGAGCCTGATCAAAACGAAGTTGGGCAAGACGATCATTCTCATCCATGACACGAACCTGCCGCGGCCTTATACCAGGATCAACCTAGTCCAGGGGACGAAGGGGATTGCCCGCAAGTGGCCGGACCGGATTTATATCGAGGGCCGGGCGGATAAGCCCCATCAATGGGACGATTTCGCGAAGTTCGCCGAGGAGTTCGAGCACCCCCTGTGGAAAGCGATCGCGGCAAAAGGGGAAGGGCGGGGCCACGGCGGCATGGACTACATCGAGGACTACCGGTTGATCTGGTCCCTGCGCCAGGGCGAGGCGCTCGACCAGGATGTCTACGACGCGGCGGCTTGGAGCGCGATTGTGGGCGCGAGCTGCCAAAGTGTCGCCGGAAAAGGCAAGCCCGTCGAGATCCCCGATTTTACGCGGGGGAAGTGGAAAACTAACCCACCCCTTGGCATTATCACGGTATAAGGTAAACGGGATACTTACTATAATTTCTCAATTATGGTTGGTGTCCCCTTTTTCTTCCCCCTTTTTCAAAGAATGAGCATGCAGTCGCCGTACGAGAAGAACCGATATTTCTCCCGGACAGCTTCGCGGTAAGCGTCAAGAATGAGGTTGCGGCCGGCGAAGGCCGAGACAAGCGCGAGAAGGGTCGATTTCGGCAGATGAAAATTCGTGAGGAGCCGGTCCACGACCCGAAATTCGAATCCCGGCCGAATGAAAAGCGAAGTCGCGGTCGTTCCGGCGCGAACCTCGCCGTCTTTCCATGCGCTTTCCAAGGTCCGGACGACCGTCGTTCCGACGGAGATCACCGGCCGGCGCTCCGTCTTGGCCCGATTGATTTCGGCGGCTGCGGCGTCCGAAACCGCGTAGGATTCCTCGAGCATCTTGTGGTCTTCGAGGTTTGCCGTCCGCACCGGTAGAAATGTCGCCAGGCCGACGTCAAGGGTGACCCGGGCAATAGGGACGCCTTTGCCTTTGATTCTGTCGAGGATAGGTTTAGTAAAATGAAGCCCGGCCGTCGGCGCGGCGATGGCTCCCGCGTTTTTTGCGAAAACCGTCTGATAGCGGTCGAGGTCTTCGGCCCGCCGCCAAAAATCCATTTTCTTCCGCTTAATATAGGGGGGCAGGGGAGCGAAACCGATCGTCTTGAGATGACCGAGGACATCGGGGACGGCAAAGGCGAGCGTTCGGCGGCCGTCCTCTCCGGCTGCGATCACTTCAGCCTCGAGCCCCTCCGGAAAAACGACCTTATCCCTAGGGCGGACGCGTTTGCTCGGCTTGCAGAGGACGTCCCATAATCCCGGGGCTTTTTCCTTTATGAATAAAAATTCGATTGACGCTTCGCCTCTCTTCCCCCACGCTTTCGCCGGGATGACCCTCGTGTCATTGAGGACAAGAACGTCGCCTTTATTCAAATGATCCGGTAATTCTTTAAATCGGCGGTGGATGATCCGTCCCTCCTGGCGAGAGACGACCATCATCCGAGAGTCGTCTCGGCGGGCGAGCGGGCGTTGGGCGATCAGTTCGGGCGGAAGAGTGTAGTCGAAGTCGTCGATCCGCATGGCGATTTATCTCTGTCTTGAAATTGCGGAGGCAGGTCCAAAGAGAGAATTCCGGGACACGACGCCAAATTCCTCTAATCCCTGAAAAGTTTCTTTTGGTGAGGAGAGCCGGGTTTCGGATAGCGGCATCCCAGGTGATCGTAAGCCTTGGGAGTCAGTTTCCGGCCGCGGGTCGTCCGTTCGAGGAAGCCGATGCGCATCAGAAACGGCTCGTAGATGGATTCGATCGTGTCCTTTTCCTCGTCGATGGCCGCTGCGATCGTCCCGATCCCGACCGGCCCGCCGCCGAAATTTTCGATGATCGTCGTCAGGATCTTCCGGTCGACGTCGTCGAGGCCGATGGAATCGACCTCCATCATATCCAGGGCAGCCCGGGCCTCGCCGGCGGTGATGACGCCCCTGCCTTTGACCTCGACATAATCCCGGACCCGCCGGAGGAGACGGTTCGCGACCCGCGGCGTCCCGCGCGAGCGTGTTGCGATCTGTTCGGCCCCGGACTCGTCGATCTTCACTTTCATCAGGGCCGCGGAGCGCAGAATCACCTTCTTGATGTCTTCTTCCCGATAATAATCCAGGCGATGGATGATTCCGAATCGTCCCCGGAGGGGCGCCGTGATCCGTCCCGCCCGCGTCGTCGCTCCGATCAAGGTGAATTTCTTGAGGGCCAGCTTGTGGCTCCGGGCGCTCGGCCCCTGCCCGATGACGATGTCCAGGCTGAAATCCTCCATGGCCGAGTACAGAATCTCTTCGACCGACGGATGGAGCCGGTGGATTTCGTCGATAAAAAGGATTTCCTTCGATTGCAGGCTCGAGAGAATGGCGGACAGATCTCCGGTCCGCTCGATGACCGGGCCCGCTGTCGGCTTGATCCCCACGCCCAGCTCCTTGGCGATGAGATAGGCGAGGCTTGTCTTGCCCAGGCCGGGCGGTCCGTAAAGAAGGACGTGGTCGAGGTGCTCTTCCCGCTTCCGGGCCGCCTCGATGAAGATCTTCAGGTTCGCCTTGACATTCTCCTGGCCGATGAATTCGTCGAAAGTGCGCGGGCGAAGGCTGTCCTCGAAGACCAGATCTTCCCTGGTCCGGGTCGGAGTCAATACCGCGGTCAGTTTCACGCCTTTTTCACGCATCGTCTTCCCGTCACACCTTGGCTAATGTCTTGAGGCATTCGCGGAGCTGTTTTTCGAACCCGTCCGCTTTGTGGGCGCGGAGCGTTTCCTCCACGACCCGCTCGACTTCCTTCCGGCGGAAGCCCATGTTCATCAGGGTCGAGATCAGGTCCTCGGTCTCCTTGGAGGCTTTCTTGGCGAGGAGCGATTCCCTGCGCTCGAGCTTGTCTTGAAGCTCCATGGCGATGCGGAGAGCGGTTTTCTTGCCGATCCCCGGGATGAGCGCGATGCGAGCCACATCGCTCTTCTGGACGGCGTCGACAAGCTCATCCGTCGTCATCCCGGAAAGGACGCTCATCGCGATTTTGGGGCCGATACCCGATATGTTGATGAGCTTCAGAAAAAGCTCCCGCTCGTCCCGGGTTTTGAATCCGAAAAGGGCCAGGGCGTTCTCCGTCAGATGGGTGTAGATGAAGAGCTCGACGGGCTCGCCTTCTTCGCCCATCGTGAAAAACGTCGCGAGAGAGATGGCGGCCGAGTAGCCCACCCCGTGGCAGTCGATCGTGACCTGGCCGGGAGATTTGTGGAGGAGCGTTCCCTTGAGATAGGCGATCATGTCATCCGCATTTTAAATCATAAGAAACGGCGACACAAGACCCGATACTCGATCAAGCGCGCGAATTCGAATTCGGAATTGATTATTGTATCCCCGAATTTTCATCTCGGGAGCGCGGCCCGGATCCCTTCTAGATTAGCTTTGGCCTGCGAAACTTTTTCAAGGAATGGGCCGACAATCGCGCAGCCGTAATCCGCGCAGACGCCGCAATTCGCCATCTTCTTCTCCAGACCGCATTTGCGGATGGCGCATTCGAAACAGTGTCCGATATGAACGCCCTCGAGTGTCGTGCAGCCGACGCAATTCACCCGCTCGGGCGCGATGTCGGCGCCGTAGTCACGGGACCATTCCAGGGCGGTCTTTTCCCGAAGGGCTTGATCGTTCGTGGCATAGGCGATGTGCGCCGGGCAGGGGCCGCAATCCAATCCGCAAATCGAGATCTTCTTGTCCATGGCTCATTCCTTCCTTTAAGGGATTATTCCTCCAAGCGCTTCTGGTACAATCGCGTGTTGAGGTGACAGAAAGCGCAGGCCAGGGCGTCGGAGGCGTCCTCTTCGAGCGCTTCTTCGATCTTCAATAGTGTCCTGACCATTGTTTGGACCTGGTCTTTCTCAGCCTGGCCGTATCCCGTTACGGCTTTCTTGATTTCGAGGGGAGAGTACTCGAAGAGCGGACGATTGTTTTCCGCGATGGCCACAAGAACCGCTCCCCGGACCTGTCCCAGGGTGATGGCCGTTTTGATATTTTGGGCATAGAAGGGATTTTCGACGGCGATTTCATCGGGTTCATATTTCCGGATCAGGTCGTCGAGGACGCGCTTAATCTCGCCAAGCTTATCTTTGAGCTCGGCCCGCCGTTTGGGCTTAATCGTCCCGTAGCCCAAGACGG
>Ga0214473_10004410_pt1 | contig 16920 bp, 14 predicted proteins | sample RVTome_7_FD_203509 | JGI IMG/M metagenome (GOLD analysis project Ga0214473, IMG submission 203509) | Soil microbial communities from uranium-contaminated site in the Upper Colorado River Basin, Wyoming, United States - RVT98D197 | ecosystem: Environmental > Terrestrial > Soil > Contaminated >... | reverse complement strand
GAAAGACGCTGCGGAATCGCGCTTCCAGCTTCAATGGGGCCGCCGCGCGAACGCGGCGGAGAGGATGCGGGCGGCGACAGTCGCGAGTATGAGCCGATGCTTCAATGGGGCCGCCGCGCGAACGCGGCGGAGAGCGAAAGGTCGGCCGCGAGCCTCAGGACTTGATCGACGTGCTTCAATGGGGCCGCCGCGCGAACGCGGCGGAGAGGGCGTCGCGCCGTCGCGGGCCGCGTTCGCGCGGGCGCAGGCTTCAATGGGGCCGCCGCGCGAACGCGGCGGAGAGACGGGTGGGATCTTGACCGCCACCGGATGCCGCACGAGCTTCAATGGGGCCGCCGCGCGAACGCGGCGGAGAGGGCCCCGCGACCATGATCTCCGTGTAGATCCTGATCGGCTTCAATGGGGCCGCCGCGCGAACGCGGCGGAGAGCGGGGGCTAGGATCTCGGCGTGTGCCCCGTCGAGCGGCTTCAATGGGGCCGCCGCGCGAACGCGGCGGAGAGAGGTCAGTCACGATAGCTGCGATCCCGCGAGGATGCCAGGCGGTTTGCGAGCGGTCGTCCGGCGAGGCACGCCGGACGGGACACGAGGGTGCGTTTCGAACCGCCCGCGTCCAGGGATCTTCTTCAGTTTTCAACGATCTCGACCTCCCTGCGAGCGGTGGCGGGGATCCGCGCGCCACCGGACCGCTCGCCGGAGCCTCAGGCCACGATCGCATGACGCTCCGGGCAGGTATAGGGCCTTCCGAGCGCCTCGATGCACCCGCGGCCGCGACCTTCCACGGGGCCCGTGTCCACGAACAGCACCTGGTCCTGGCCGTGATGGATCACCTCGGCGAGCCGCGTACGCAGCTCGATCAGCTCGCGCCGGTTGAGCTCGCATCGGAATACCGAGAGCTGGAGGTGATCCCCGTAGCCTCGCATGAGCCGGAACACCTTGCGGAGCCGCTTCGGGTCCGAGATGTCGTAGCTGACCACGTACGCTTGCCTCATCGCTCACCTCGTCCGGAACGAAGGATACTCGTCGATCTCCCCGAGCAGCATGCGGCCGAGCAGCCGCGCCTGCACCTCGAGGACCCGGCGGTAGCTGATCCGGTACCCGAACACCGGGTGGGTCACGAGTTGGTCCATCCTCCGCTCGTACGCCGAGATGAACCGCTTGCGCGCCGCCGGCCCGAGCCCGACGCTCCCCGCCGCCTCCACGAAGTCCCGCTCCTGCACCACTGCGTTGTTGAGCGCGCCGAGGACCACCGAGTCGGCCAGCAGCGGCCTGAGCTCCTCCATGAGGTCCAGGGCCAGGGCGGGCCGCCCATAGCGCGGCTGATGGAAGAAGCCCAGCAGCGGCTCGAGGCCGACGGCGTCGAGCACGACGACCAGGTCCTTGCAGAGGAGCGAGTACGCGAACGACAGCAGCGCGTTGATCGGATCGCGGGGCGGCCTGCGGTTGCGCCCGTCGATGTCGAACGCGCCCGACGCGGCCCCGCCCTTGAGCATCCCCGTGAAGGCGCCGAAGTACTCCCGCGCGGCGGTGCCCTCGATGCCGAGCAGGCTCTCGAGGGACTCGGCCTCGAGCGCCTTGCGCGCCAGGTGGCGGAGCTGCACGAGCACTTCTTCAGGCAACCCCGGCGCGTTGCGCCGCAACAACGTGCGGCAGTTCAGGATCTTCGCCTGCACCATCCCGCGGGCGACGCGCAGGCACAGCGCCGGGTCGTCCGCCGCCCGGTGCTGCGCGATCCGCAGCTCGATGTTCTTCGACCCATGGCTCCTGGTCCGGCCACGGAACCACCCTCCGTAGCTGAAGAAGCACACCGGGATGTTCCGATCGAGCAGCTCGCGCAACGCCTGCGACGTCACCTGCACGTTGCCGAACAGGGACACCTGTGACGTCCCAGGGAGGCGCGCCTCCACGAGGCGCCTGGACGCCATGACGGCGAGCAGCTCCCCGTCGAGCGTGACGCGGGCGCCCTGCGTCTGGACGTAGAGGGGAATGCGCTCGTCGCGGGCCGGGTGCAGCCGCCGGAGCACGCGCGGCGCCGCGACGGGGTCCGGGGAGCTCCAGGGATCGACCGCGCGGGGTCGGGTGAGGTCATCAGAGTCGAGCCACGACGGGCCGTCGTCCGGCTCGAGCCACGATGGACGGTCACTCGGCTGCGTCTCGGCAGGGTCTTCGAGGGCGTCGTCGCCGAGGTCGAGGCCCTTGAGCAGCGTCACCTCGTCGGGGAGGCAGATGGCCACGAGCGAGCAGCCGTCGCACTTGGCGCTGTCCCGCGGCGGGGGCGGGACGCGACCCGCCGCGGTGAGGGCCCGCGCCCGGTGCGCGGCGTCGAGGGTGGCGTGGCGGAGACCGTCGTCGATCGTGATCGGGACGCGGCGGCGATCGGCGGCGAAGTAGATCTCGCCGCGCTCGCACTCGAAGCCGTGCTCGCGCAGGAGCAGCACCTGCGCGCAGACCTGGGCGCGCTGGGGCAGCCACGCGCCCTCGGGCAGATCGGGCGCCTTGCCGCGCTTGTACTCGACCGGGACGACGCGCCCTGCCTCGACATCGACCACGTCGATCTTCGCGGTGATCCCCAGACGCTCGGAGCTGAGCCAGACCGAGCGGGCCTCGAAGGGCGAGGCCGCGGGTTCGCCGGGGCCGCCGGCGTCGTCGCTCTCCGATGCGGGCCGGCGCGGCAGCGGCCGGCCGCGATCGGCGCGGCGGTGGACCGCGCGCCCCTCCACCGTGAACGCGTTGTCCTGAAACTCGCCCTGGGCCCACTCGAGGTACGCGAGGCGCTCGCAGTACAGGACCTCGTTGATCATCCGGGCCGGGACGAGCGCCGGCGCCTCGCTGCCGAGCGGGAGGCGCGGGCGCGGCGGCAGGTGCTTCGCGCGCGGCGCGTCCGACCTCGGGTCTTCACGCGCCGGCTCGCTGTCCTTGGCCATGGCTCCTCCCCTCCTCGCTCCCGGGCGTCCAGTGTGCCAGATCCCCTCGTACGCCCGAAACTCCCGGTGGGGATGTAGCACTCCTCCTCTATCGCCACATGGGGACCGCAAGCGCCGTTGCGGTCCCGCCGATGCTCTTCTCGCTGGATCATCGCGGGTGACCTCGCTACGGTCTGGCTCCGGCTCGGGGCGGACCTGCTGTCAGTTCGCGACCCCGGCCCACGTCGGTGAGGGGAGTCCGATGGAAGGGAGCGGTGGCAGAGAAACGCCCCGACCTTTCACGCACTGATGGAGACCTGCCATGACCGAAACGAGACCCGTACTCGAGCTCGAGCGCCTGAGAGAAGCTGTGAAGGGCTCCGCAGCGGCGTTCCGTTGCCGCCGCCGACTCCAGTCCGCGGGCGGCGAAGGAGACAAGGTATTCCCCCCCACCTTCGCCGGCGCGGTCTACGCGATCGAACAGCGGCGCGTGCCCGGCCGCGAGGGACCAGTCACGTGTGTGCTCCTGGACAGCGTGCAGAGCCAGGCGAACCGCATGGAGCTCGCGCTGCAGGAGGCGATCGACGCCGAGCAGATCACGATGCCGCTCCTCGTCGTCGACTTCTCCGAGCATGGTCCGACGGGAGACATCGAGGACGACAAGGAGACCGGCAAGCTGATCGACGCGGTTGGCAAGGTCACGAGCCTCCAGGTGCCCCATCGCCTCGCCGACGCGATCTTGCGCGACAGCGACCTCGACGGCGTCGCCTTCCGCAAGTCCGACAAGGGCAGGGCCCTCAACCAGGTGAGCCTCGCCAACGCGACGCCGCTCTTCGAGCTGTGCCCGACGGCGCTGGTCTTCGGCATGTGGGACTCGACCGGTCCCAAGGGCGGCCTCGGCCCGAAGTTCGAGCGCGCGATCGTGTCCGAGATCGTCGGTGTGGGCGCCGAGGTCGGCGACCTGCGCCGGGGTGTGCGCCGCGATCCGCTCGAGATCCGGGCCGCCGTGAAGGTCCTCAAGGCCGCGGACAAGTCGTGGACCGTCGCGGAGCCGAAGGCCAAAGGTGCGGGCATCGACGCACCGTCGGGAGTCAACCACTCGAGCATCATCTTTCCGGAGCAGCGCGAGAAGAAGACGGACAAGAACACCTACGACGGGGTGACGATGGAATACGCGGAGCAGACCACGACCCTGTCGCTCATTTGCCTCCGGCGCCTTCGCTTTCCACTCAATGGGGCTCCGAGCGCCGACAAGGACGCCGCCGCTCGCACCGTCCTGGCCGCGCTCGGCCTCGCCGCAGCGACCCTCGCGTTCGAGTCCGGAGTGGGCTTGCGTTCGCGCTGCCTCCTGTGGCCGGACGGCCCCATGGAGTGGGAGCTTCTTGAACGTCCGGGCGCGACGCCAGCGAGGTTCTCGCTGACCGGTGATGCAGCCATCAAGCTGCTGAACGACGCGATCGCTTCAGCCGAAGCGGTCAAGCTGCCCTGGACGAAGAATCCGATCGTCCTCAAGCCCTCTACCGGCAAGGGAAGGCCGGAGAATTTGGTCGAGCTCGTCCGCCTGAGCCAGCTCGAGGCGACCAAGGAATCCGGCGAGACCACGTGACATGCTCGCCCTCGGCGTCCGATATCTGAACGGCTTCGTGGCGGCGCGCCCGCACCCTTCCGAGCCCGTGGAGTGGCCGCCGCATCCGGGGCGCGTCTTCATGGCCCTCGCGGCGGCGCATTTCCAGACCGGCATGGAGCCTGCCGAGCGCGAGGCGCTCCAGTGGCTACAGGGCGATCGCGAACCTCGCCGAGCGCCAGCGATTCGAGCGTCCGAAGAGGCGCGACGAGCGGTCGTGGAACACTTCGTGCCCGTCAACGACGAAGCGATCTGGAAGAAGAAAGACGAGAAGAAGAAACCTCCGCCACCGCTCCAATCGGCCCCTGGAATCATCCGCACACGGCAAGCGCGCACCCTCGCGCGCGCGTGGCTCGACGACGACACGGTCTACCTCGCCTGGCAGGACGCCGATCCGCCCGAGAACATCCGTCTGGCTCTCGAAGCCCTGTGCGCGAAGGTCACGCGCATCGGCCACTCGTCGTCGCTCGTCCAGATGTGGGTCGCCGAGCCGGATGAAGTCGGTGAGCCCAACTGGGTGCCCGATGATGATCACGCGGCGATCCACCTGCGCGTCGCAGGCCCCGGCACAGTCGAGGACCTGGAACGGCGGTACAACGGAAAGGCCGTCGAGGCTTTCGCCGCGCTCCAGGTCGCCGCCAGCGACGACTCGAGCAGGACGGCGCAGAAGGCGGCGAGGAAGCGCCTGAGGGACGAGTTCCAGAACCTGCAGCCAACCCAGCTCCGACCCGACATCTCCTTCTACCAGGGCTACGCTCGTCCCACGCCGCCCGGCGACGTGTCCGTCGCCCCGGGCACCGTCTTCAGCCCGCACGTCATCGTGCTCACGCTGGAGCCGAAGGAGAGTCCGTACCGGCAGCTCGACCTCCTCTGCGTGCTCACCGTCGCGCAGCGCTGGCGCGAGGCGCTCTTGAGCCACAGCAACGATCTGCCCGAACGCGTGCGCCACGCGGTGAGCGGCCACGATCGCGACGGCGCACCCCTCTCGGAGCCGCACCTCGCGTTCGTTCCGCTTGCGTTCGTCGGGCATCCGCATGCGGACGGTCACCTGCTCGCCATGGCGATCGCGCTGCCCGATGGGCTTGCCTCCGATCAGCGTCGTGACGTCCTCCGGACCATCGGGCGCGTTCACGAGCTCAAGCTCGGTCGCCTCGGCGTCTGGCGTGTGCAGCGGGACACGAGAGCGCGCCCTCCGTGGAACCTTCGCCCGGAGGCGTGGACCGCGGACCCGGAGGGTGCCACCCACTGGTCCACCGTCACGCCCGTGGCGTTCGACCGGCATCCGAAGGCGAAGAATCGCGCGGAGCATCAGCGCGAGGTCGCCGGCATGATCGCCGCGGCGTGCGAGTCGATCGGTCTTCCGAAGCCGAATCAGGTCATCGTCACCGCGGTGTCGGCTCATCTCGGCGTGCCGCCCGCGCACGCCTTTCCGAGGTTACAGCGAAAAGACGACAGCGAGCGTCGCCACGCGCACGCCATCCTGGTGTTCGAACGTCCGGTGCGCGGGCCGATCCTCCTCGGTGCGGGCCGGTATCGTGGATACGGGCTGTGCCGGCCGATCTCGGGGCCCGAACGCGATGACAAGGTGACCCAGTGAGCGTCAACCAGTTCAAGAACCGATCCGATGCGAACGTGCAGCTCGGGCGAGAGGAGGCTTGAGATGACTGCGAAGCGCAAGAATGGAGTGCTCTGTCCTCCGCCCTGTGATCGATTTCTTTCGCTCGACGATGCGGCGTTTGAGCGGCTGGCAGGCGAAGCGATCGCGCAGCTGAAGGCGAGCGACTCGACCGACGAGAACGAGACGAAACGTATCCATGACGATGAAGTCCTGCCCATCGAAATGGAGCGCATCAGGCGAGAGGCCGTGCGCCGAGCCGTCGAGCTGGATCTCCTCTTCGTCACCGTTGGCGCCCAGGCGAGTTCGCCCACACTCGCTGCCCTCGCGTCGCCGGCTCGCTTCGTCGTGCTGCTCCACACGGCCGAGGAGAAGGCTTCTGCGGACGCGACCATTCGGGCGCTCGGGCTCGACGCCACCGAGGCGGCGCTCCTGTGCATCGGTGATGGCAAGGACTCCGCACCGCTGTACCGCGCGGTCTTCGAGGAGTGGACCAAGCGTGGTCGCCCGGAGAGGGTCGGCGTCGACATCACGGGTGGGCTCAAGGTCATGAGCGCCTCCGCCGCCGCGGCGGCCTTTGCGCTCCCACGCGGAAACACGTACTACATCGACGCGGAGAAGCTCCGCTTGCACGGACGCGAGTGGTGGGTGCGTGAGCGCCGCATCGAGCTCGCAAATCCCTTTCAGGTGTTCGGCGAGATCCGGCGCGCCACGGGGCGAGAGCTCCTCAAGACGCGACGGTATTCGGCCGCGGCCGCGGTGTATGGCGAGCTCTACGAGGAAGAAGATCGCTCACGCGCGCAGCTCGCCGGCGGGTACGACGCGCTCGAGCGGCTCGACCTCGAGACCGCCGAGCAGCGCCTGGACGAACTCTGCGATCGACTCGACGACTTTGCCCGCGATCCCCGGAGGAAGGACGACGCGGTCGTGCGGCAGCGGGATGCAATTCGGGCGAACGCGAGGGGCGCCGGGAAGCTGCGCCGTTTGATCGAGATGGCGGCAGGGGAGGACCCCGGCCGCAACGGGGCGGCGCTCCGATCAGCAGAATGCTTGGACTTCGGCGAGATGCTCCTCGCCGCCGCGGAGCGGCATGCAGCGCCGGACGTGGCCGCGCTCCTCGCGTATCGCTGTCTCGAGCTCGTCCCGCAGCGACGCCTGGCGCTCCGCGGCAACGTCGATCCGAGCTCGGTCGATTGGCGTGTGCTCGCCGAGCAGCTCGGGTGTTCGGTTGCGGACGTGATCGGCAAGTACAACACCGGGAAGAAGAAGGAGCACCAACTCGATCCGGCGGCTCCGCCAAGCGAGGTCTCCAGCACGGTCGCCTACGGGCTCCTTGCCGTCGCTTTTCCCGATGATGTGACGAGAAGGAAGGAGCTGTCCGTCGCCCGCTTCGCCGGCGCGGGGGCCGCACGCAACCGTAGCGTCCTCGCACACGGCCTCCAGCAGCTCGGGGAGAAGTCGGTGGACGACATCCGAACGAAGGCGAGGAGCCTCTTCGACGCGTTGCTTGACGTCGAGAAGGTGAGCGCGGACGACCGGACCGTGCTGAGGCAGCGGCACGCGTTCGTGGAGGTGGAGTGACCATGGCCTCCGTTCTCCTCGTCAGTATCGGCCCGGTCCAGGACTTCATCGCCAGCGCTCGCCGCTGCGGGGATCTTTGGTATGGCTCGTGGCTCCTCAGCGAACTCGCCAAGGCCGCCGCCGGCGGCATCGTCGATGCGCTCGACGAACAACACCTCGAGGCACTGATCTTCCCGGGCGCGACGGCGCGGGCGAGCCTGTCGCCCGGGTCCGACACGGCGGTGGCGAACAAGATCCTTGCGCGCGTGCCGGGCGACGTCTCCGCCCACGACGTCGCAGAGGCCGGCCGCGCGGCGATGGCGTCGCGGCGCGACGATCTGGCGCGCGACGCGTTCGCTGGTCTCGGGAGAGGCGATCCGAGGCGGCACCATCACTTCCTCGAAGAGCGCGCATGGGCTCAGGTGAGGGACCTGGTCGAGTATACCTGGGTCGCCGTTCGCGAAACCGATGGCCCCGAGAGCTACGCGCGTGCGCGGCGGGAAGCGGAGCGCATGCTCGACGCACGCAAGGGTACCAAGCTGTGGGGACAGCCTTCGTGGTCGGATTCGGTGCGCAAGTCGTCGCTCGATGGCGTCCGCGAGTCGGTGCTGCACGAGGATCTCTTCAACGACGCGAAGGACAACCCCGCGAAGGCCGAGTGGCTGCGGCGCGAGTACGGCGTCAGAGCGTCCGAACGGCTCTGCGGGATCGGCGTGCTCAAGCGCGCCGGTGTGCGTGAGGACGGAGACGGGCAGAGGGTTCGAGCGCGCTTCTTCAGCACACCGCACGTCGCCGCGTGTCCGCTCATGGCGCGATGCGCGGACCAACGCGACGCGTTCGAGCGGTACGCGGAAGCGCTGCGCAAGGCGTTCGGCCGGGCGGCGGCCGACGTACTCGTCGGAGCGCCGGAGCCCTTTCACGCCTTCGGCCGCGCCGATGGACAGATCTTCTTCTCGGGCCGGCTCGCTGAGCTGGCCGAGGAGAGCGCGACTCCCGAAGCGCTCACGACGGGGCTCGAAGGCGCGCGGAGGGCGCTGTCGCACTTCTTCCGGGACACCGGCACGAGTGAGCCCATGCCCTACTACGCGATTCTCCTCGCCGACGGCGATCGCATGGGCCGCGCCATCGATGCCGCGACGACATTCGAGCAGCACCGAGCGCTCTCGCGCTGCCTCACGGAGTTCGCCGCCTCCGCGGCGAAGCTCGTGAAGAAGCACGACGGCAGCCTGCTCTACGCGGGCGGCGACGACGTCCTTGCGCTGCTGCCCCTCCACACCGCGCTAGCCTGCGCTTCTGCGCTCCGGCTCGACTTCGCCGGGAAGTTGAGCGCGTTCCCCGTCCCCGGCGGAGGCTCGCCCACGCTCTCCGTGGGGCTCGGCATCTCGCACTACATCGAGCCCATGGATGCCGCGCTGGATCTCGCGCGTCGGAGCGAACGGCTCGCGAAGCAAACGCGCAATGCGCTGGCGCTGATCCTCGCGAAGCGTGGCGGCTCGCCGACCGAGGTGCGAGGGCTGTGGGAAGAAGTCGGCGGCGCGATGGCGCTCGGTGCGCGAATCGAGGCCATGATCGAGTTGCATCGCGCCGACGCGGTGCCCGACAAGGCGACGTTCGATCTCGCCGCGCTCGGCGCAAAGTTCGGTGACAGCGCGCCGCAGCTCGTCGCCGCCGAGACCAGGCGTATCCTCGCGCGCAAGCAGCTACGCCACGGTGGAGCGGCGCAGATCGCGAAGGAACATCTCGCGCAACTCGAGACGTGGGGTCTCGCAGACCCCGTGCAACTCGCCAACGAGCTGCTCCTCGCGCGGTTGCTCGCGGACGCGCGCGACCTGGCAGAAGGGCCTCTCCAGGCCAGGTACACCCAAGCGGAGGCAGGCGAATGACCGGCTGGTTCATCGAGCCGCGCGACCCGCTCGTGGTGCGCGATGGGCGACCCAACGATGGCCGCAGCGAGAGTACGACGCTCTCGTTCCCGCTGCCGTCGACCTCCGCCGGCATCTGCCGCACACAGCTCGGGAGCGAGCCGGGGCGGGGCTTCGTCCTCGGCGCCCAGCTCGACGACCTTCGGCGGACGAGCCTCCGGGGCCCGCTGCTGGCGGAGCGTGACACGGGCGCGTTGCTCTTCCCTCCGCCGCGGGACGTCCGGCTCGAGCGCGTGCACGGCGGTCAGCTGCGGGCGCGCACGCTCACGCCACTCGCGCTCCCGGACGGTGTCCAGCATGATGACATCGAAGGACTCGCGCTCGTCGGTTCTTCGATCGACGAAGCCCACACCGCGGGAAAGCCACGCGAGACGCCGGGCTTCTGGTCCTGGCGGGCGATGGAGCTTTCCCTGCGCGCGCTGCTGCGCCTGGACGGTGACGAGGCCGTGAACGCGCTCCTCCGCGATGGCGTCGCGCAACTACCCACGGAGACGCGGACCCACGTCGCGCTCGATCGCGAGACAGCGACGGCGCGCGAGGGGATGCTCTTTGGCACGACGGGCCTGCGCTTCGCGGCGGGCGAGCCAGCTTCGCTCTCGGAGGTGAGACCCCTCGCGTTGTTCGTCGAATTTGATGCCTCGCCAATCGCGGGCCGCGCGATTCGCCCGGGGCTGGCCCCCTTTGCCGGAAAGCGCCGGCTCGCGCGCTGGACGCCAACAGAAACACATCTGCCGCCGATCCCCTCGTGGCTCTCCGAGCACGTACGCGCGGCCGGCGGTGCACCGCTTCGGCTGCGGGTGATCCTCGCCACGCCGGCCATCTTCCGCCTCGGCTACCGGCCTGCGGCTGGGTCCTCGTCGCTGCTGCCAGCCATCGCGACGCTCGTCGCGGCGCTTGTCCCCCGCCCCGCAACCGTGTCTGGATGGGACTTCGAGCACGGCAAGCCCAAGCCTTCGCGGCGCATGGTCGCGGCGGGGAGCGTGTTCTGGATCGACCTGGTTGGCGACACCGCGGCGCGCCTCGTGTGGCTGAAGGGAGTGTGGATGCAGAACGTGAGCGATGACGAGCAGGACCGGCGCGACGGCTTCGGCCTCGCGCTCGTCGGGGTGGGGTCGTGAGGACGTCGAAGGAAGCGCCGCCGCTGGCGCCGCTGGCTGCCAAGGGTGATGTGCGGACGTACCGGTTCCTCACGCCGGTGTTCGGCGGAGGGGTCGAGGCGAAGAGGTTCGATCCCGTGACGCCGGTGCGGGTTGCGTCGATCCGAGGACAGCTCCGGTTCTGGTGGCGCGCGGCGAACCCACGCGGCTGCACGACCGTGAGCGAGCTGCGAAGCGCCGAAGAGACAGTCTTCGGATCTACGGACAAGGCGAGCCCGCTGATCATCCGCGTGAACAAGCAGCTGCAACAGCCCTCACCGCGGGCCGTGCTCGAAGGCAAGTTCAACGCGAAGCATGGGATGGAAGCGATCGCCTACGGGGCCTTCCCGTTGCGGGACAAGGATCTGAACAATCACGGGGTGCTAAACGACTTTGGCGAGCAGAGTTTCGAGCTGGCGTTCGCATACCTGCAGGCCATCGAGCACGACGTTCACGTAGCGCTATGGGCATGGGCGCACTTCGGTGCCCTGGGCGGCAGAACGCGCCGCGGCTTCGGCGCCATCGCACAAGTGTTTCCCGCGCTCCCGACCATCGACGACGGTTGGGCTCGCTTCGTCACGACGAAGCCGGCTCCGTGGCCGCACCTCGAACAGAAGCCCGTCTTCGCGCCCGCGAAGAGTGGTGCGAACGACGGTATGGCCACTCTGAAGCGACTCCTGGGCGTGCTCCGTAAGCTCCGCCAGGGTCCCAACGTGGGTCGCCGCGCTGGCCAGGGGGCAGCGCACGGCCGGTCCTTCTGGCCCGAGCCCGACGCCATCCGTGGAGTCTTCCAGCAAGTCGATCCAAGGCACAGCACGCCGGTCACAGATCACGATTGCTTCCCGAGAGCGGCATTCGGGACGCCGATCATCTTTCACTTCAAGGGCGAAGATCCGAATGACACGACCTTGCAGCCCAAGGGTCACCAGCGGCTGGCGTCGCGCCTCCTTCTGCGACCGCACCTTGGCGCGAATGGGCAGGTAGAAGCGATGGCCCTCATCCTCGCTCACCCGCCGCCCGCCTCGGGGTACGTCATCGTGCAGAAGGGCCGCAGCGAGATCCCGGTCTCCGTCGAGCTGACGAAGCCGCTTTCGCTTGGCGATGGCCGTGCGTTCACCGATCCAATCCAACGTTTTCTCGAGGAGTTACTCGCATGACCGTTCGCCTATTGTTCCTGCATGCACTGTCGCCGATTCACTGCGGGACCGGCCAGGCCATCGGCGGCATCGATCTGCCCATCGCGCGCGAGAAGCCCACCAACATCCCGCTCGTGCCCGGTTCGAGTCTGAAGGGCACGCTGCGCGCGCGCTCGAAGCCCGAAGACAGCATGCACGCCACCGTGTTTGGCCCCGACACCGCGCATGCCTCCGACCATGCCGGCAGCGTGCAGTTCTCCGACGCGAACCTCGTGTTCTTGCCAGTGCGTAGCGTCTGCGGCACGTTCGCATGGGTGACTTCCCCGTATCTTCTCCGGCGGCTCGCGCGCGACGCAGCAGAGACGGGGGCCCGTGCGCTCGCGGCCGCGAAGATCCCGCAGCCGAAGAGCGTCAACGTCGCGTGCGTGACGGGCGACAAGCTCAAGGCCGGCGACAAGGTGGTGTTCGAGGACTTCGACTTCGAGCCGCTGAAGGACCCGCTCGTCTCGGCGATCGCGAAGGAGGTCGCGCCATACGTCTTCGCGGAGGCCGACCGCGAGTTCTTCACGGAGCGCGTCTGCGTGCTTCACGACGACGTGATGTCGGTGCTGCTCCGCACGAGCATGGAGGTGGTGGCGCGCAACCGGCTCGATCCCGAGACCAAGACGGTCGAGCGAGGTGCGCTCTGGACCGAGGAGGCGCTTCCCATCGAGAGCATCCTCGTCGGCGTCGTCGTGGCGACACCGGCGCCACCGAAGCGGGGCGCCGCCGCGCCCGATGCGGAGAAGTTGCTCGAGTACGTCGAGAATCTCGCGGCGGGCCACCTGCAGATCGGCGGCAAGGCGACGGTGGGGCGAGGGCTCTGCCGCATCACGGTGGGGCGCTGATGGCAACGCTCGATCAACGCCGGGCGGCGCTGGCCTTCGACCACGTGAGCGAGCTCGCGGGCGACGCGAAGCAGGCCGATGCGAAGAAGTACGCGAGCATGGTCCACAAGCTGCCGGCGCTCCTCGTCTCGGCCGGACTCTGCCAGGCGCTCCACTTCGTGGAGTCGCGGAGCGACGAGAAGCGTGTGCATCAACGGAAGCTCGTCGACCACCTGGCGAAGCAGCTCCAGCGCACGGATCCGAAGATCACGTCGGCAACGAAGCTCCTTGAGCAGGCCCGCGACGCGGACCTGGCGTCGTACCTCCGCCTCACCGAAGAGACGATCGCCTGCGCGGCCTGGTACCGCCGGATGGTGCAAGCCGTGCTCAAGATGGAGGCGACCGATGCCGACCGCGAAAACTGACGGCCGGCGTGCTCGGCTTGGAGCCGTCATGCCCGTGGCGACCACCAATGCCGGGCTGTGGCTCGACAGGTTCCTCAACCGCGGCGCGGGCGACGCTCCCGTCCGCGACCTCATCGTGAAGGCGCTCGAGCGCATCAAGCCGCCGGATGGCTACGGTCGCGCGTACGATCGTCGCGCGACAGCGCTCGAATCGCTCGACGGCGGCTTCGAAGGCGGCGTCACGCGTTTCTGGAGCGGGTCCGTCCAAGGGCGAATGATCGTGGGCATCGGCGCGGCGTCTGTGCGCGAGACGGGGATCTCGCTGCTGCGTACGTGGGGTGTGCCGTTCATCCCGGGGAGCGCGCTCAAAGGTGTTGCGGCGTCGATCGCTCGGAAGCATGCGGGCGACGCCTGGAATCCCGGGACGCCTGGGCACCGCGCGCTCTTCGGAGATCAGCTACTCGGCGGTTGCGTGGTATTTCACGACGCCTGGTGGGTTCCGGGCGGCGTCGGAGAGGAGCTCCCGCTCGACCTCGACGTGATGACGGTGCACCACAGCGCCTACTATGGTGGGCGGGACGAAGCGCCATGCGACTGGGATGAGCCGAACCCGGTCGCGTTCATCACCGCCCACGGTCAGTATCTCGTGGCGCTCTCGGGACCCGCGAGCTGGGTCGAGGCGGCTGGACGCCTCCTCGAAGTCGGGCTCACCGAGCTAGGGATCGGCGCCAATACCGCAGCTGGGTATGGCCGCGTGAAGATCGTGCGCAAGCCTACGAAGGCAGAGGACGAGCAAGCGCGCACGAACCAGGAGCGCGCGAAGAAGACCGCGCCGCTGCGGGATCTGGCGACCCGCTTCAAGGGCGCCTCGAACGCGAACGATCTCGTCAAGAACCTGCTGAGGGCGCAACGCGAAGGTGTCGCCCCGGCGGATGTGCGCGCCGCAGCCGTGAACCTGTGGCGACGAGACCCGAAGTTCTGGAAAGAGTGGTCGAAGAAGCCCTCGCGCTCCGCGGAAGAGCGCGAACTCATGGCTCCGCATCTGGATTGCGAGGTCGAGAAGAAACCACGATGAATGCGCTGCATCTGCATCACCGCAAGGGCTGCGCCCCAGCGCCGCTCGCGCACTACCGAAAGCACACGGCCACCGAGATCATCGCCCGCGCATGCGGCGGGACAGACACGCTCGAACGAAAGCTCCGCGAGCTTGAGTTTCCTAAGCTGCCCGACCAACAGTCCGTCTCATGATGCCGCTGCCCGACTTCCGCGCTTTCTTCCAGGCGCGCTGGCGCTACGCCCCGTTCCCCTGGCAGGAGATGCTCGCGGCGCGGACCGCAGCCGGACGCTGGCCGCAGGCGCTGGGTCTGCCAACCGCGTCGGGCAAGAGCGCTTGCATCAATGTAGCGATCCACGCCTTGGCGAGCAATGAACTCGATCGATCGCGGCGGCGGACCCGCGGAAAGGACGTGAGACATGACCGACCCGATTCTCGAACGCGATCCGAAGCTCGCCGAGATCGTGCGGCGGCTCGTCGAGGCGTACGAGCCCGAACGGATCTACCTCTTCGGCTCGGTGGCGCGCGGCGACGTGGGCCGGAAAGCGACTACGACCTGCTCGTCATCGTGCCGGACGAAGCAACCGCGCTCCGCCAAGACAGCGACCTCGCCTACCGGGCGTTGCGCGGAACCGGGATCGCGGCGGACGTGCTGGTCTGGCCGCGCTCTCGCTTCGAGAGCCGGCAGCACGTGGTCGCGTCGCTTCCGGCGACGGTCCTACGCGAGGGAAGGCTTCTCCATGCCGCATGACCCGGGGCTTCTGGCCGAAACGCGGTCGTGGTTCCTCGAGGGGTCGCGGGACCTCGAGGCCGGCGCATTCGAGCTGACCACGCCGTCGCCCTTCACCGAACATGCCGTGTTTCACGCGCAGCAAGTCGCGGAGAAGGCACTGAAGGGCTTCCTGGCCTGGCACAGCGTTCCCTTTCGGAAGACGCACAGTCTCGAGGAACTGGGCGCGCAGTGCGAGGCGGTGGACGGGGAGCTGAAGCCGGTGATCGACAAGGCGGTGCCACTGACGAAGTATGCCTGGAAGTTTCGCTATCCTGGCGAGCCGGAGACGCCGCCGCGCGAGGAAGCCGAGGCAGCGCTTGCCCTGGCCCGCGAGATCTACGACGCCGTCCTCGCGCGCCTGCCCGAGCGGGTGCGGCCGTGAAACATCCCGGGGTGTCGCTCGCGCTTCATGCGCGGTCACTGGCCATCCCGCGGGGGCCGCTTGGCCACGGACTGCCGGCGCAGTTGCTCGAGTTGTCCCGACCGGAAGCCGGGGACCCATGAGCTCGCTGCCCGACTTCCGCACGTTCTTCCACGCGCTCTGGGGCTACGACCCGTTCCCCTGGCAGGACATGCTCGCGGCGCGGACGGCAGCCGGGCGCTGGCCGCAGGCGCTGGATCTGCCCACCGCATCGGGCAAGACCGCTTGCATCGATGTGGCGATCCACGCCTTGGCGAGCCAGGGGGACCGAGGGCTTGCAGAGCGCACGGCGGCGCGGCGGATCTGGTTCGTCGTCGACCGCCGCATCGTCGTGGACGAAGCCCATGAGCGCGCGTGTGTGATTGCTGACAAGCTCGCAGCCGCGAAGGAGGGTCCTCTGAGGGTGATCGCCGACCGCCTGCGGCAGATCGCGGGCACCGACAGGCCGCTGGCCGTCGCTCGTCTGCGAGGGGGCGTCTTGCGCGACGACGGATGGGGGCGCTTGCCCTCCCAGCCCGCGGTCATCACCTCGACGGTCGACCAACTCGGTTCACGTTTGCTGTTTCGTGGCTACGGCCACAGCGCGCTCACCGCGCCGATCTTCGCCGGGCTCGCGGCCAACGACAGCCTCATCGTTCTGGACGAGGCTCATTGCTCGGTTCCGTTCCTTCAGACGCTCCGCGCGATCGAGAAGTATCGCGGGACGGCCTGGGCCGAGTCCCCGCTCGCGACACCGTTCGCGTTCGTCGTCCTGTCCGCCACGCCGCCGCGCGACATTCTCGAGGACGCGATCTTTCCGGGTGCGGAGCGCGAGCAGGCGCTCGACCACCCCGTTCTGCGCAAGCGCCTGGAGGCATCGAAGCCAGCCGAGTTGATCCAGGTGAGGGCGGCGAGCGCATCGGGCGACGATCCGCTCGTCGCCGAGGCGGCGAAGCGCGTTCGGGAGTACGTGGACGCCGGGAAGCGTCGGGTGGGCGTCATCGTCAACCGAGTGCGCACAGCCCAGGAGATCGCGTCCGCACTGCGGGAGCAAGTGGGAGATGACGCCGACGTCGTGCTGCTCACGGGCCGCATGCGCCCGTTCGAGCGCGACCAGCTCGTCGACCGCTGGAAACCCTGTCTCCGGGCGACGAAGCCGGACCACCCAGTCCGGCCCATCGTGCTCGTCTCCACGCAGTGTCTCGAAGTCGGAGCGGACTTCAGCTTCGACGCGCTGGTCACCGAATGCGCGAGCCTCGACGCCCTCCGCCAGCGCTTCGGGCGGCTGGCGCGGATGGGGGCTGAAGAACCGGCGCCAGCGACCATCGTCGTGCGCGCGCGCGAGGTAGAGGCAGAGCAGCCCGACCCGATCTACGGAGAGGCGATCTCCAAGACCTGGCAATGGCTTTGCGACAACGCTGCTCCGGACGCCGAAGGGAAGCCCGTCATCGACTTCGGGGTCGAGCCGCTCGGCGAGAAGCTGCGCGACGTCGAAGACCTCTCGGACTATCTCGCCCCGACCGTCGACGC
>Ga0214473_10004409_pt1 | contig 16922 bp, 17 predicted proteins | sample RVTome_7_FD_203509 | JGI IMG/M metagenome (GOLD analysis project Ga0214473, IMG submission 203509) | Soil microbial communities from uranium-contaminated site in the Upper Colorado River Basin, Wyoming, United States - RVT98D197 | ecosystem: Environmental > Terrestrial > Soil > Contaminated >... | reverse complement strand
CTCCTCCAGTTGACGAGCGAACTCCTCAGCAGGTAGAGGCGTATCAGGGTCAATCAGTTTCCCGAGTTGTCCAGCCACATCTTTATCAAGCGCCTGTCCGCGCAGATGTTCCTCTACCCGAGCGGCGTATTCCTCGATGAAACGTGGAGGCAATCCCATCTCATATAACTGTGCCGGGCGTAGTTGTTCGCCCAGGTCGATATAACGAAGCGGTGATATCTTCACCTCAGCCGGATTTATGAACCGCCCGTTGCGGAAATCCATCACTCGGCGTTGGGCTTGTTCCGGTATATCACGGGTGTTCTCATAAACCAGCCGAGCGCGGAGAGACGGGTCATGTAAGGAGGCTTCCACCAGCGACGCCGGCGGGATTCCGGTCTCACGAAAGATATTTATCAGCCGGTCGGTGATGGCCGCATGCTGCGCCGGTGTCATATCGCCGAGTTTGCCTAAACCTTTCGCCACCGACATCCCGGCATGCATCCCTCCAAGCGTGAAGGCCGCATCCGCGAACTCTTGTTTGGACGGTAATATCTGATTGTTAGAGAGAGCGTTAAGCTCGGCAAGGGTGGCTATCTCAGCCGCCACCTTCCTATATTTCGGTGCAGCTTTTCCTGCTCCGGTCGTGGCCGCTCCAATAGTTCCTTCATGTAAGAACGTGTTAAAATAACCTGCGGAGCGCTCAGCAAATTCTCCGAAATCCTGCACCTCACCTTTTTCAATGGCATCCGCGAACGCATGACGCAACATAGCCGGCCCACCCCATCCTCCATAAGAGGCGCCAATCGCCGGCAGGGCCTCCACCACACCTCTATACGCTGTGGCCCGGAATCCCTGTCCGATAACGGCTTCACCGCCCATTTTTGCCGCCTGACGCTCTAAGGCGCCAGAAGCCGCACTTCCGGCCTCTCCGCCAAACTTCCCTCCGAGTGCGATAAACGGTAAATCGAAGAGCAAAGGAACGAAATTGCGAGAAAACGAAGATTGCAGCCATTCGGTCGTGGTCATATGCGCCGGGTCTGGCTGCGCTTCTACGTGAATCCTATTCCCGGTCGCGAATTGATATATCCTCCCTACCGGGCTATGCTTGAACGCGGCTTTATGCTCCTCACGAGCAAACGGGCCTCCGATACCAACAGCCGGAAGAAGGTTGTCTTTCGTTTCCTCGTCAATCATAAGGTGGTATTGTGTCCGCCGGGCTTCCATTTGTTCCTTGGACATCTTCGGCGCGGCACCACTTTCTTGGCCTTCACCGAAAACAGCGCCAAGCAAAATTGGCCCAAGTGGCTGTATAGACTCAGCACGCATGGGTTTGTCAATACCACTTGACCAGTCAGGACTTCCTGGTTGGGAGGATTCGGTCACAAATTTACCGACTGCGGTCTCGTGGACGGGAGGGTCAGGCTCAAAGGAGTCTACCGTTGCAGCAGCCGTTGGCTCGGCTACATCTGGCTCGAAAAAATCGCTCATGGAATCTCCACGGCTTTGCCGTTAAGGAGTTGATATTTTTTACCGTCGGTAGTGGTGTAGATGCCGGTTGCAGCGTCGTAGGTAGCAGAATACTTCACACCGTTGATGGTTAGCTTACCGGTTTTACCTTTTGCCGCCGGCGCTTTGATGCCGAGGTTTTTCTTCCACTCTTGCACCGAAGTCGGATTCGGCAAAACAGCTTTCATCTCTTCGGCGGTTTGTGTTACCAGTTCGGCTTTCTTCCCGGCAAACGTGGCCGAAGGATTGGAGGCTTTCATCTTCTCCCAATTCTTCTGCAACCGGTCGCCGATAATCATGTTAGCATCGATAAGTTGCTGGCCCTGTGTATAAGGAGCGGATAGTTTCTGCACATCTTTTATAGCGCCGTAGATGGCCGGATTATTATTTATTTTGCCCTGGATGTCCATTAACTTTTCTATCTGCAGGACACGCAGCCCCATCTCTTGTCCTAAGTAGCGAGTAAACTCCCCACGCTGCGCCATGCCATATCCAGCTACATAGGCTGCGCTCTGTCCTTCTCCAAGCCGCCTATTCCTGTCATCTCGGCGTTGGTTCTCATGGATAAGCATCTTGCCGTAGTTATCGCTGACTTTATATTTGCCGTTCTTAGGGTCGATAATCTGGTAGATTTGCTGTTCAGACATCTTCCCACTCAGCCAGGCAATGCCGTGCTCTTTCCAAAATCCATCCTCCGCTTCGGCTTCTTTTTCTTTCTGCTCCACCCGTTTCATTTGGAGCATCTGGCGATATCCTCGCAGCACCTTAGTTTTCTCGGCATCCGTAAGGTTGTGCGCCGTGCGCCATTCCTCACTCCGGAACATCTCTCCGGCTTTCACGGCATCCCATTCTCCAAACTCATTTATCGTAGAAGAAAGGCTGGTCATGGCCTGCGACACACGGCCTTTACTGGCCTCTTCCTCAGCCCATTTCTGCAACCGCGGGTATTCGGACGGTTTGATGTAACCGTTATCATGGTAGAACTTAACCCACTCCGGCAATCCCGGCGCTAACGCCGGATTTGACCGCCGGGCCTCCAGGTCTATCTTCGTCGCAGGCGTTATATACGCGGTCAGTTCTTCCTCAGTCGCGTTAGGATATAACGTCCGCAGTTTCTCTTTGATGTTGGTGATTATCGGCTCGGCGTCTTCCGGCGCAAAAGCGGTATTATGTAACTCTTCTGACCCGGCACCGACTATCTGGCCCACCTGTTTTATCTTGTAGCGCTCTACCCCGGCGCTCTCCCAGGACATAGACCTATCGAGGTCGAAGTCCCGCTGCCGAAACAGACTCTCGTTAAGATACTTCCGCGCCCGGTCAGACAGTTTGTCAGAATACCTATCCGCCACACGCGCATATTCGCCCATGAAGTTGGATGTAAACCCGGCAGGATTTCCCTGCCCGATTTGCTCCCTGGCCGAGCCTTGCCACGCGCGAGTTTCGTCTGTTATCTTCTGGAGAGCGTCCATCGCTTCCATCCGGTCACGCTCGTCGAGCATTTTGTTGATACCGGTGGTAGCGGCCTCGAATCCAGCGCCGGCCTCTTTCCACGCAGCACGAGTATCCGCCTGGCTTTCTTTGAAAGACTCCAGAGCGCCCATCGGCGACGGCATATTCCCGCCAAGCGCAGGCCCGCTTGGAGCGGTTATTGTGGGTATTTGAGGCATTTTATATTATCCTTTTAGGTGTAAGGAGTCGGACTTATGGCGTTTGGAAAAACTCCGCCGGGAGAGTTACCAAGCCATCCTCCAACTACGCCGGCTGTCGCGGGGTCGGCGGCTACTGCGCCAACTGCCCGGCCAATCCCACCGATAATCTGCCCAATCACTTGCGAAGAAATACCGGCAGTTGTAGTGCGTGCTTTAGATTTCATGTCTTGTTGGCCGGATTTATTGGCCCAAAACGATTTATCCCCCTCATAGAGGATGAGTTGTTTGCGTAAGGCCAAATCACGCATAGCTTCCGTGGACACCTCTAACGCGCTGCCGGTAGCTGCGTCCACCCCACCTTTATAAAGCGCGCTGCGAATAACAGCATATTCCCGCGCTCCGCGATGGGCGTCATTATGCGCGGCTACAACCGCATCGGCCTTAGACTGGATAGCATTTACTTCCCGTATATCTGCAACAGCATTGTAGTAAGATGCTTCGTCTTCTTTGGCGGCAGCACCAGATGCGGCAGAGTAACCGGCGGATGCCAGCCCAACCACCGCTCCTATAATCCCAACAACTCCCATATTATATCAACTCCTTTTGTAACAAGGACGCGTGATGGAGGTATCCTTTTTTCAGCCAGAAATCCACTTCTCCCTCGCGAGAGATAAAACGGATAGCATCTATACCTTTACGTTTAGCATCTTGGATGATGGCATGATGCAACCGGGTGCTGACCTTTGTGCATCTCCACATCGGCAGGACATAGGCATGGATGCCTTCTCCCACCCACCAGGAGGTATAAGGGTCATAATGCACGTATCCATCTTCAAAGCCGACCAGTTCTCCGGCCACCTCAGCTGCATACGACAAATATGTCTGACCATTCATATCCGGTCGGGCCTTCCATATTGTATAACGAGTGCGCCAAGCCAAGGTATCGTGACATGCTCCCGGATATAACTCCTCGGCCAGCAGTTCCCACAACTCACCGAGCGCGGTCGCATCCGCCAGAGTCGTCCGGCGAATAATAACATGGTCAGATAGGTCGGTATGGGCGTCTGTCATAAATTGACCTCTACTTCCGCGGTCACGCAAACAAGGGTAGCCGGCCACGGCCCATCGGACACGATAGCGGCTGTCCCGTCAGGGTCATATCCGCCGGGGAAGTTTATCGGAAAATCTTTTTCATCTTCGGCAGTCGTCCAGGCAGTCCCGGTGATATAGGTAATAGGGTAGATATTACTCTCACTGGTGCCTATCTTCAACGGGCCGCTACGGTTCACGCGCAGGCCGACATTCACGATACGGTTATCGCCCATTTGCACGGTCTGGCCTTGAACTTCCACCTCCAGCCGATTAGGTATGACAACGGAGGTGAATGGTAATCCCACTTGCGCCTTCGTGCAAGTCGCTCCATCCGGTAACACGAACTGACCGGAGTTATCGACGATAGCGCCAGTCCAGGAGGCAGTCCCGGTAGCGACAAATGCTTTAGTGAAATTGAAGGTGTTGGTGGTAACGCCGGATACGGCATACGTCCCATTGTAGGACGCGTTGCCGGTGATAACGATGACATCTCCATTCGACAAGCCATGAGCGGCGCATGTCGCGGTCGTAACTCCTGTCCCTCCAGAGGCAAACGCGGTAATGCTGCCGGTGCCGGTTATCCCGCGCACCGCAGCTACCGTGCTCCCGGTGGAATACAACACATTTATGACTCGGCCTTTCAGATGCGTGAGTCCGGTCAAAGTGCCGGACGCGCCGCCCGACCAGGTAATCCCGCAATCCGAATACAACATATCCGCATAATCGGTCGCGGTGGTAATGGTATCCATCCGCTCGATGTAGCGCCAGTAACGCCAGTTGTTCGCGCCATCTTTAACGTAACGTTTGACGATAGCCCATACTTCCGTCGCTCCGTTGTTATAATTAGGAAGAGTCCACATGGACTCTATTTTCCCGTCGCCGGCAGTCTGAGTGGTAGTGTTGTAATAGGCTTGGGTATGTTGATGCCAGGCGTAGATTTTCTCATCCGGCATGTAGGTTAGGCCGCGCAAAACACCAGACGTGTTATAGGCCCATAATGTCGGTAACGGTCTATCTGCGCCTACAAGACCGGCAACTGCGGTCGTGAAAAGATGCGGCGCCAGCATCGACCGGTCAGAAACGACCGGCACCGTCCCTTGTGGGTCGAGCACTATCTCAATAATAGCCTTGCCGCCTTGCTGGACGAAAAAGGTAGAATCCCCCATCCGCACAGCGTCAATGTCCGCTGAGCCGTAGGAGGAAATAGAAACGAAGTTAAAATTGCTTGGCGTAAGCGGAGCGCCTTTCATATTCATGGAGGAGAGCATAAGCTCGCCGCCGGTAGTGCCGATGAACATAGTAACGCCGCTGTGCATCCATTGAATACGTCTGGCCGAGTCTCCAAATACCGACCAATGTAAGGCCGAATCCGATTTATCCGTCTCGGCATAGTTCTCAATGTCTCCCTGGCGGCTGCCCCATAGGTCAAACATATAATAAGGATGCCCGGCTAAGAACACCCGTTGCTCATAATAGGCAATGCAAGAAGGATATCCGTAGTCCGTGTTGAAGACTTCCGTAAGTAATTGCCAATCGTAGGTGGTAGGCCACTTCCATCCTTCGGATTCTTTTTTCGCATCGATATAGGCTGAATCTTTGGCATAAGGCGTAAGAGAATACCCACGTGCTTTAGTAGCATCTACCAGCGCTACAATAACGGCTATCTGATTTTGTGTTCGAATGTAATTCCCAAGGTCGCCGTCAGGGGTGTATTTAGAAAGAGAACCAGATGCGCCGCGGAAACATGTAGTATCTCCTACGCCGAATGTCAGGTAATTATTTTTCTTCTGCACTTGAGTAAGGTCGGCAGTAGTGCTGGCACCGCTATAACCTTTAACGTTCATTAATCCGCCTGGCGAACCCTCCAGCCACCATTCCCCGGCGGCATAGGTGGATTTATCAAACGGTTGGATGATATCGATATCAGCCAGACGGTTGGTCGAGGACGCGTTCTTCCGCTGAATGATAGCCATCCCTGTCCCGGCACGTATCCGGCGGCCTTTGTCGCCGTGCACAAAAGCATCGGTGGCTGCGATGCGCGCAAAACGGTCATTACCGTTTTGGCATGGAGTCCCGCCGGTAGTTACCGCTGTCGTGATGAACTCTATCCCTGTCCCCCCGGGCATGTAGAAAGGCAATTCCATCAGAGGAGGAGGAAGAAATTTTATCTTGAAAAATGTCCAGACAGTTTCGGAGGTAGCGATAATTTTGCAAGTCGGGTAGGAAGGATGCGTGAGTTCCAGAAGAGAACCCATTTGGCGGTATTTTATTTTGGCGAAATCGGTGGAGGCGTAGGGGACGTAGATATAGGTGCCGGTGATAGCAACCTTCGACATGGTGCCATCGGAGTTGGACTTGTAGACCTCGAAGAAACTTTTATTGATTCGCCAGTTGTTAGCGGTGATTACTTTGACAGGGGTGCCGCTGTCCTTCACCCGTTGGATGATATCGCCGATAACGACGGTATCCGATACGCGCTCGGTAATGAGGAACTTACCGGTAAACGTGCCGGTGGCTTCGATGACACGATTAACAACGCTATTGCCGGTCGCAAATGGAGTCCCGCCGGAAGCGGTCGCAGTTACCTGTTTCCCGCGGCTGACTTGCACAGCGCCCTGGTCGGTGAAGGTAAGGGTGTATGCACCGCCGGCAACCGGGTCATCCTCTTGGAAGATAAGCGAATAAGCCGCGCTCTGCGAGTCCAGGCTATAGGGGATACCTACTGCCGCTCGAGCCGAATCCGCTCCATCGATACTATCGATTGTTTTACCGGCATGGCGAAAACCTGACCGCCGTGTGATAGGGCCTTGCGGAAGCACGACAAAGTTCTTCAAAGTTCGGCAAGACCGGGCGTAAAACTGCGCCTTCGTCCTCCCCGACAACAACGGCGTAACTTCGCCACCAGTGAAGTCGGTCAGTATCAGATTTAACTTCGGCATTTATCCTCCGGCTTCGTGCCACCATTTAGGAGCCTTACGTTTAGAGCTTTCCCGGGCATGTATCTGTTCAGCGCGTGTCCAGGCTTTGTCGGCTTCTTTCTCCATCCGGTCGTGCATACCTTTGTCACCAGTCAATGCCGCCGCACACTCATATATCCACAACGCGCCGTAGATGTCCTCGAACGCCGGGTCAAAGAGAACCGGGTCAGTAATCTTAGCCGTGTATTCCACTTCCACCAGGTCGTCGTTGGATAGGAGGATGCCGTTCTCATATTCGTAGTCGGTGTTCTTTCCGCTGACAAACCGGACAGTCAAACAGGCGAACTCATAATCGGCTTCCTGACCTGCGGACGGCAGGGCATAACGATAATCGTAACCAAACGCCGCCGGCCCCAGGCGGAGCTTCCAATAGTTTGCCGTTCCATTCGCAAACGCTGCGCCAAAAGCTGCCGTGAAGTCTTTGATGATATCCGCAATAACTACCGTATCAGAGGTGCGTTGTGTAACTATCGCTACACCATCTCCGGTAGTTACCTCCATGATATTCTTCCCGACAGGCGTGTTGGCCGCAGCAAACGGAATCCCGGAAGCAGCAGTTATCGTAACCTGGTTGCCGGTCACGACATAAGTGCTCCCATCCGACCCGGTAATCTTGATATCCATCGTCTGCACGGCCACGGAGTCATCTATAGCCTCATCGTCTAACGTTCGTCTCCTGGTCGCAAAGTTCCACGGAAAGCTCTGCAAGAGCTTATCTCGGACGATAGTTTGCACCTGAGATAACGAAAGCGCCGGCTCAGAAGTAGGGCTGGTAAGAGCCGAGGTTCCGAGCCGGACTTTGTTACCCACGCGCACCAAGGCAGCATTAGCTATGGCCTCGTAGGTAGCGGCCATCGGTTATCTCCCTATACCGAGGATTTCATCTCGTTGCTGACGGGCCACATCTGCGGAAGAAGACACCGCACCCCGCGAAGAGGCCAGTAACGCGATAGTAGGAACGCCGGCCACACGTTCCGGGTTAGCCAGTAGTTCCTTTCCTTCTGGACTATCTGTTCGGATAAACAACACAATCTCCCCTTTCTTGTTGCGAGGGAGCGGGTGGTAGTTGAAATTGGCGCCGTGATAGAGGTCGCCCGGGAGCCATCTCTGCTCGGCGAACCAGGTGCGTTCCGTGCATACCCAATCATACTTGTGCTCAGGAGCGTCTTCTTTTCTTACCTGTGGTTGAGTCTGATTTACATCTGCCATGATTTTTTCTCCTTGGAGAAAGGGGAGGGAAGGAGGCGTTCCCCCTTCCCTCCGTGAGATTAGATTACAGTAGCGCCTTGAGTGTGCGGCGCAGGAGTCGGGCTGACCCAACAAGAGGCAGTCCCGGCAGAGAACGTGCCGGTGTCGATGTCAGCATACAACTGCACGAACTGGCGGATGCCCTTGATAAGCGGCTGAGACCAGATGAACGTCCCCGCAGCCATCTTAGCCACGGTGCAAGCACCGGTGATAAACGGCTTGGCTCCCAAAGTCTCACCACCACCAAGGGTGTTGATAGAGACGTAAGTGCCGTCCACGGTCGCGCAATCACGCAAATCCCAAATGATAGTAGCCGCGTCCGCAGTTACCGGCAGAACGTTAATCTGGAGATGACACCACAACTCGCCCATGAGACCGGGGTCGTAGGCTTTCGCTACCCCCCAACAGTTCAGCACGGTGCCGAAGTTGAAAGTGTTCGTCCCCCAATTAGCCGCAGCGCCGGCGGCAGCCGCGAAGCTGACCTTCTCGGCGATAATCCATTGTTTATCCAGTAAAGCCATGTTAAAACTCCTTTCTTAGTCGTAAGCCGTGGTTAAGGCTTCGGTGTAGACGATACGCTCAGCCAGACGGACGGGCGAGCCATTGAAGGTCAGCACCTTCCGGCCACCAAGAGACTGCCAATCCACATACAAGTTGGTAGTGCCGGGAGCGGTCGCCAAAAGCTGCAACTTAGTGATAACGCGTTGCGGAGCGTAGATGACCGAACCTTCTCCACCCTTATACATAGCGTTCATGGCAGTAACGAGCGCATCGAAGGTGATAGGCGCATCCGAACTCGGTAAGGTCTCCACGTTACTAACACGCGCGATGCACCGCGGATTGCGCACCACTAAACCGGCAGACAGTTCGTAATAGGAACGGTAGCCGGGATATTTGGTGCCGTCGGTCAGTTGAATATCTACCTTGCCGCGCTCTTCCCGTTTCAGTCCAGCCGGCGAACCCTTCGGATACACCATGTGCACCCTATCGGCACCCCACTGGATAATGTAGCAGGAAGTAGCATCGGAAGCCGCACCGGCGCCGCAGGAATACACGGTATCCGGTTTGCCGGTAGTCGCGCCACGGTGCTTAGGCATCCGGGGAGAGATACCGACAATCTGGTTCGGGTCAGCAGCGGCGTTGTCGTAGAGGATGGCGTCTTCCATTTGCTCGCCGATACCCTGCGCTACGACGGCGCCCTCGTCAGCCAGAAACGCAGCCGGGTCGTTGCTCATGTTCACCAGCAACTCATCCACCTCGCCGTAAAGGGCGAACATGGTGATGCCTTCAGCGAACTTCGCGCGCTGCGAGATGCCCGTCCCGACGCCTTTGTTAATCGCGCGCCGCTCGGCAGTGGCGTATTTTACCACTTGGCCGAAGATGTGGCTTAATTTCTCGTTCGCCTCCATCCAAATAGCGTCGGCAAAAAGAGGAGTCGAACTTTCGATGACGTTCGCAGTAGGCAGCATGCTCATCCCGGCAGCATGCCGGCGCAGCACCTCGGAAAACGTCAATTTATCCTGTTGAGCTAAAGTAGCCATAATTATTTCCTTTCATAATGGCGTAGTTGAGTTAGGTTTTCTTGAAGAGAGCGTCTATCTCCGCGGGGATGGGATTACCGGCCTCAGACATCCGCACTCCGCCGGCCACTCCAGTCTTCCCTGCCGGGATACTTACATCATCCCCAAAATGCTTACCCAGGTTCGCGAACATCTTGATAAGCATTAAGTCGTTTCCCAAGCCGGTCGCATCGAGATAGGCTTTACCTTGTCCGGACGGGTCGGCGATATGGACGGCGTTATCCGCGGCGGCTTTCCCCCGCGCATAGGCTTCCTCACCCGCCCACTCCGGCTCTTTGCGTATGGCCGCATCAGTCGCAGCCTTCATATCTTCCAACTGTTTGATAGAGTTGATAAGGTCGGCAGCTTTTTCCGCGACATAACGCTTCCATAAGGATTGCGCGACTTTTTCCGGAACTCCCATCTCGAACATGGCCTTTTTGAAATCCGCAATCCCTTCCGGTTTATACTCCAGCCCGGGAGGAAGCTCCATGTTCGTCTCCAGTTTATAGTCGCCGTTTTCTGGCACTCCCAACGCTTTATGGAAGGCCGCTATTTCCTCCTTAGAGGCCCCTTCTCCCGGCAGGATAACTGCCCGTTTCAACTTCTCCCCTTGCTCGAGATACGCCTTGCCGAGGTCGTCCAGCTTGCCGTGCTTGAGCAATTCGGGATGGGACTGCAACTCCGGGCTGAAATGCGCCTGGAATTTACCCTTCAGCGTTGCATCCGCAGAGGGAGCAGGGGTAGCATTTTGGTCGGGTATACCTACCGCTACAGCAGGAGTGACTCCGGGAGCAGCGTTAGGGTCTACGACCGCGTTAGGTTCTGGCATCGTAATGCCTCCTTTTTATTGGCGAACTACTTCGCCGTGTAAAGATGAGAATCTCACAATTCCATTTCCGTTCAACGCTTTGGGCTTATCGATAGGGACATGCACGAGATTGTCCAGCAATGCGTCGGCTGTCCAGAACGCGCCCACAGGCTTATTGGCGCCCATAATCTGCACCAGCTTGGCCGCAAAATTACGCAGCCATGATTCTTGCGGCGTGTCTATATCCGTCCGGAAGAATCCAAGCGCGAATAGCAGAAACGTAAACACGCGCCGTCCGTGCGGCGTGAGAAAGGTGTTACGGAAATCCTGCAACAACTCCGGCGTAAGTTCTCGGTCTATGAGTTGCATATATTCTCCTTGGAATATTTGAGCGTGTAGAAGCGTTTGCATCTCAGGCAGTAGAAGGAGATAGCATTTACGTCACGCTTGAGGACGATAACATTATGGCCTAATATCACGCATAACGATTGCCGTATCCATTTGAGCATCTCATATAGCTCCTTCCGGTGAGGCCGGGAACGCCGGCGAACCCATCTGTGACATGGCTTGCATGACTTCTGGAGCCGCAGACATTTTGGCAGACTGGGCAGCATTACGCGCCGCACGAGTGCGGGTCTCTAAATCGGCGGCTTCGTTCTGCTTAGCAGCAGCTTCATCAGCGGCAGCTATCATAGCATCCACCTCTTCCTCGGCATAGAACATCTCGTCTGCCGTGCCGTGAGCGCGCATTAACTCCCGCAATATCTTGTCCCATTTCGGTGTCATAGCAGCGCGCCGGTCACGGTCAACAATAGGCAACGCGGCCTCGATAGCCGATTCCAAGTTCAACCCTTTGAAGATAACTTCTTGCGCTTGTGCCAGCGGCCCGAGAAACACATACTTGAGAGGCTCACCCGGGCGGATACCTTCCGGCACCGGCGACAACCTGCCTGCCCGGGCCTCCAACCACATCATCAGGTCGAGAACCGGCTCCAGCCCTTCCGAAGACATCCTGCCAAGCATGGACGACAGCCCAATGGCCTGCTCTCCCATCCGCTTGGCTACCTCGTAAGCTGTCATCTGCCGCTCTATCTGTTTCAGCATCATGAAGAAATCCACCTTCAAATGCTGCTGAATCACTTCATATATCTTCTGCTCCCGGTCTTCGGCGATAGGATAATTGCTCCCGACATTAACCGGCGTGATAACCGACTTCGGGTCTTCGTAGTAGTTATATCCGCCCTGTGTCCCAGGAGTGAAATTCTCCGAACCCTTCATCCTCGCCGGCACGTTCAACGGCGGGTCAGCAGCCAGTTGCGACATCTGCGTCAAATCCTGACCCATCAAGTTCAGCCGCACGAAATCGGAATAGGCGTCCATGCAAGGCGACCGGCCATATATCTCCTGGCCCACGGTCTTCCATCTCCACACTGCCGCCGGGAAATAGTCATATCCGCCTTCGTGGAGAATTTTCTGCCCCGGGTCGGCATCGGAGGTATACCACACAGAGGCCCACTTCTTGTTCTTAGAGATGAGACTTTTGACGTCCCTATCTCCGCGAGGGTAGATGGCATGAATCACGGACACATCGGAGTAAGGATTTTTATCGTATTTCTCCTTAATCCGGATAGGTAAATCCTTATAGCCGAACCGCTCTACCAGCGACTTGGCCGTTACCTTATACTTTCGATAGACGGTATCCACATTCCCATGCGCGTCCTCCGCGATGCAGAACTCTCCTGGGTGTAACACGGTAAACGTAACCCGGTTATGGATAGAATCTTCCTCCGCCAGCATCGCAGCCGTCCCGATGACAATCCCATTCTCAATAAACTGACGGATACGGGAATAAAAGTTGGAGCGGTTAAGCGCATCGTATATCTGCTCCACGGTCTCCTGGAGCCACAACAGAAACGCCCGGTTCTTCTTCAACTTGGCGCTGGTGGGTTTGAGATTCCACCATCGCATCGTCTGGTTAAGAGTCCCGCCATAGATGCCATCCGCAGCTATCTGCACCACATTTACCGGACGGGTGTCACCAGTCGGCGATAACCTCTGACCGCGCTTAGTATCATCCCAATCTTCCAGCAGCGGCAGCACTACCTCGACCACCTTCTTCCACACCGGCATGTGCAACTGGCGGATAGCGTCGAGATGCTTCCAAGTCTGCTCTATATGTTTCTCTAACGAAGGGTTGTTTTCCATGTTTTCCCTATCCTAAGAAGGAACTTCTCGGCACAGATGCGACCACGGCAGACGTAGGAGGAGGCGCCATACCACCTAACCCACCTGGAGATGGAGTTGCTCCCGGCGTAAACCCAGGAGGCTGCCCCCACATGAACAGCCGATTGCCGCCATACATCACCTGAGCACGCAGCCGTGCAGCACGCGCAGCCTTAGTTACTTGGCGCTGTGTGTAAGAAGGTGGTGTAAGAAAGGGGGGTTCGTCCGGATTGCTTATACTTGCTCCGCCCATAGTTATTTACTACCTTTCTTCAAGATATCAATTAACCAACCAAACAGGATAAAGTATTTGAACATGTCCCATAACGACGGGCCAATGTAGCCTGACATAACTACCTCCGTTTCATCCGTTGCTCCCATATTTCCGCCGGGCCTTGGGGTTGCTTACGTGCGGCGGGAGTCGGTATTCTTTGCCCGATTGGTTCAAAATAAACCGCATGTGTCATCATAAATGCGTCAGCTTCGTCAGGGGAGTCTATCCCCCGGGCGAGTAGGTCTTTCTTACTCTCAATGGTAAGTTGGCCGGTATCAGAGTAGGAATATTTCGGCGCCATGAGTCCGGTCAGGAGATGTTTCTCCGCCGGGATAGAACCGGATTTCAGCCATTCCTTCCCGAGATACCAGCATCGTGCGCGGATGTTACGCCAGGGCTGTGTCCGCTCCAATTTCACCCCAGGATGGATTCCGTAGACGTCATATCCCGCCCGGAGCATCAGGTTATACGCCCCATCCCCTATCCCTGTCCGTTCTATAATTATCTTGGTGCGTTGCCCGTCATTGGCCTCATTATCCCACTTCGTCGCGAGCATCATGGCGCGGTCAGCGATATCCAATGAGTCCTTGCTCTGGAGCCGCACTATATCCTGAAACACTTGCGGCCCCTGGCGCCGGACGATAACGCTGTGGTCATGTCCACCACCTACGTCTATCCCCATCACCCGCGGCCAAGATTCTATCTCAGCCAAGCCTATCTGCCGGTCAGTTGCGCTATCCACTAACTCCTGTGGGATGTAAGAGGTGAAGCTCCCTTTCGGCGGAAGGCCGGCACACCTGACACGGAAAAAATCACTATCCTCGCCGTAGTCATCCACCCATTCCTGAATGACCGGCAGCTGCCCGACTATCTGCGCTATCTCCGTGCTCCGGCTATCTATCACCCAGGATTTCCATCTCCGGGAGCGGGAGCCGGAAAGTGTGCTCTCAAAATATCCGGTATTACGGGTGCGGTTGCCGGCGAGAATCCAAATCAACGGCATCGCACCTTCAACTACTTCGAAGATGCTATCATCTATCCCGGCGCTCTCGTCGAAGATAAACGTATCATGCGCGCCTTGGAACGCATCAGGATTATTCTTATTCCATGCTAAAGCCGCAGCGAACCATGCGCCTGGGTCGCTCTTCATTGCGAGCTTAGTCGCTGTCCAATCGAACCAATGCCCGTTCTTTGCTCGCTGGTTCCAGATAGCAACTTCACGCCAAGTCTTACCAGATAACTGCGGCAAGGAGTTCGCGGTCACGATAATCTGCGGCTGCACTTGCGTCGCCAGGCGATAATGGGTAAATGTAGCCAGGAGCATGGTCTTACCTGTCCAATGTCCTGACCCTAACGATACTCTTACTCTGTTACCCTTCTGTAACTCATCACCAATGTAGCCGAGAACATCCGCTTGCCATTGCTGAGGGCCTTGGAATTTCTCCAGAGGTGTTCCTGGCTCTCCCCATCTCCAATTGAAGCATAAATACCCGAGAGGATTTGTGGCATAGCTGGCGACGGCTTTGATAAGTTCATTTTCATTTTCGACCATAAGAAAGGTAAAACGTTTAAACGGGAAGGAAGTTGGAATCGAGAACTGGATTCAATCTCAATAAATCATCATACCACAAATCCTTGCAAATGTCAATAGGTGTTAGTTACAATAGTTGTATCATACAAGTAATTGGAAAAAAGAAAGGGCGTCTCGGATGACGCCCTAAGAGGAGGGAGGGAAAACTTGAAGTGCGTGGTAGGATTCGAACCTGCGGCGGAACTGTCGGAAGCAGCCGACCCATCCCGCGCCCTGCTTGCCAGACTCGTCCACACGCACATTTATTGGGGTGTCTGCATGGATTTGAACCGTGGTATGGTGGGCCACAACCACCCGCTCTACCATTGAGCTACAGACACATTTGGAGCCGACGAAAGGAGTTGCACCCTTGACCCGCTGCTTACAAGGCAGCCGCTCTGCTGTCTGAGCTACGCCGGCATATTTGGTCAGGCCGGAAGGATTTAAACCTTCGACATCTCGCTTCCAAGGCGAGGACTCTATCAGACTGAGCTACGGCCTGTCATGACACGAACCATCACACACATGAGGAATATCATCCCATCGCCAGAAGATTTTCAGCCCGATGCGCTTGGCGGCGTCCAGTTCCAGATTGGCGCCCGGGGACTTTCCTAACATGAGGATAGCATCACAGAGCCGGAGCCATTCCATATCCAGAGCGAGCCATTTCTGGTAAGGTGTCTCCTGGTCTTCGGTGAGCGCAAATTCATGCACATAATGAGACAGCTGTGGTATGAATAGCGTGTGGCCGGCTTGGATGATAGCAACTCCGGCAGCGATAGCTACCTCGATATTATGCGCTCTTCCGGCCAGCGGCGGGGCTGAGTAAGGCCCGGCGATGTAGATTCTCATTTAGGCGACACCTCCCTTTCTTGTCATTCGTCAAAGCTCCTTTCCGTTACGGCTGGTAGTTGTTTGGTATCTTCTGGTGTTACATCTATAACTTGCGCCGGGGAGGGATGGCCGGGAGACTTGGCCTGCAACTGCGCGCGGATTAGCTGCTCCAGCCGGATAGCCTCGCCTAACTCCTTCCCTATTTCCAGCACCTGTTTATCTTCGCGATACTTCTTCTCTCCGTAAGTTTCCGGCATGAGACGTTCGCCGAGCCAGCGCAGGTGCTTGGCAATTTCTGCCGCGCGTCGAATAGCGCTATCAGACACTCCTGCGTCTGACAAAATATCACACACCTCATCTATCTTCGACCGGAGACTGTAGCCAAACGCCTGGTTGAACTCGGTCTTAAACTCCTCATCTCCTTCTAAGGCCTTCCAGAAATCCAACGCCCGGGTGTTCAGCTTTTCGATAATCTTCTTGAAATTGAGACCATCGCTTACCCAGGCCAGGATGGTCAGCTTCACATCCTCCGACCAGATTATCCGGCCTTTCTTATCCGTCAGGCCCATCTCATGAGTGTCCAGACCGGCTTCTTTGGCGGCTTTCTCGGCTTTCTCCTTGGCTACCTCCTTTGCCAGATGTCGCATCCGTTTCTTCCGTTCCACACCTGTGAGGCCAGGTGTGGTGATACTGACTCGCTGATACCCTTCGCCGGGACGAGAGGGCCTGACTCGCCACTTCCCACGGACGGTTTTCTCCCAACACCAGCAGCCCACGCCGGCATGTTCGTGTTCCTTGCTCCCCGGGCGAGGAGATAGCCTGACGTCTTCTTCTGCCATTTACGCCTCCTCGTCTTTCGACCACATTTGTTCTACATTAACTTGACCGTGTGGCCGCGGCAGAAAGATTCCGGTAATTTCATCTGTCTGTATCTTTAGCATATTCTTATCCATGTGTGCAGCCAGAGCGTTCTCGACCGCTGCCATCCATTGGTGGATTTCGTCAGGGGTGATATCCGGAGGATAAATACCCGTTAGCCGCAAGTTCCAATTAAACGAAACACGGTAGCCGTTAATCATGACAGTGTTGATAGGCATTAATCACATCCTCCATAACCAAGTAGAAAATCATTAAAGGCTGAGATGTCTTGGTAGACCGAAGCGAGAGGAGATTTGCCGTAGGAGGTAGGCGGATGG
>Ga0214473_10004407_pt1 | contig 16926 bp, 11 predicted proteins | sample RVTome_7_FD_203509 | JGI IMG/M metagenome (GOLD analysis project Ga0214473, IMG submission 203509) | Soil microbial communities from uranium-contaminated site in the Upper Colorado River Basin, Wyoming, United States - RVT98D197 | ecosystem: Environmental > Terrestrial > Soil > Contaminated >... | reverse complement strand
AAAGGTTCTTGAGACTAAAGTCGGAAAATATTTGGAGCAACTCAATGACCACTTTCCTTACAATGTCGTGGCCGATCTTTTTGAATATCTCAAAATACATTTGGAATTATCGATGCAGGCCAAAGGAATTATGCTGGCGCGAAAACTTGGCGTCATCACCCAAACTGATGAGCATACCAAAAGCATGTTTGAGGTATTGAAAGCTCTCGACGAGCGCATCGGCCCCACCGCAAAATTAGCCATTCAGCCATTTTTGCGCCGCTCCAGCCGGGAGCTGTGGGAGATACATATGTTGTCGCAATAGGACAAATTTGCCAAAAGCGCCTGATTTCACTATGCTGTTTTCAGGGATAAATCTGGTGGCCCCATCAAAAACTGGCTTAAGCAGGCCGCTAAGCAAGTGTACCTATGCCGGCTACTGCAGAAATTAAGCCAAATGCCGACAATTCAATAGAATAAGTGAAATTGCGCAGGGCAAGTTCGAATACGTGTAAGATAGTTTTGAAAAAGGGATTTCTTTAAACATTATTATGGGCTTTCGGTCACAATTTTCCAGTAAATTTGTCGAATTCCTGATTCGCCATAAATACGTAACAGTTTCAGCAATAGTCGCCATTTTCTGCCTGATCTCTTTCTTTTTATACACAGTCACGGTGAAAAATCTAGAATTGGAACTTGCCGCGGAATTTAATACATTCACAGGCGATCATTTTGGCTCGATTCAAGACCAGATTTACGAGGATTTGAATGTCCTCAAAGCTATCAACGCGTTTTATAATTCTTCAGTGTTCGTCGAGCGCGATGAATTCGAGTCGTTTGTCAGTCCTTTCTTAGTCGAACGGCCAGGCATACGAGCGCTGGGATTTGCTCCTCTGGTCAACGAAAACGAAAAGCCCGATTTTGTAAAATCCTGCCGCCAGACAATTGCCCCGTCATTTCAGATCTGGAGTTTGGAATCAAAAGATGAACTATCAGATGCGGCTCCTGCCCGTCCATCTCTGCCGATTATCTACTTGACGCCTTCAGCCGGCGATTCCGGAGTATTGGGTTACGATCTAAATTCAGATTTCGAAATCAGAAACACCTTGGAGAATTCGTACTCACAGGATAAAATTGTTGCCGGCAATATGCCACCGGCATTTGCCAATCTCGGCCACAGTTTAATCATAACTGAGTATTTAGCTATTGTCAGGCACAACCACCAGGCCGGAACACCGCATAGTCAATCAGAACCCTTAATGGGGTACACTTTTGGAGTCTTTGAAATTGATGAACTCATTCAGGAGCGGTCTGGACCGCTATGCCGAGAAGGTGTCGATCTGGACATTTATGAAATTACAGATGATGATAAAATAGACCCGCTGTATGCCTTTCATAACCAAGACACCCTTGCCGGCGGTTTGATGGGGCTTCATCTGAAACTGAAACATGGTTTGTCATTCAAATATACTGACACTTTGGACCTATCCGGCTGCAAATGGCTTTTTGCTTATGCTCCTTCACCAAAGTTTGCAGCAGCCCATCATCAACTTAAACCGGAAGTACTGCTGGTGAGCGGCATACTTATCGGGATCATTTTGTCTCTGGTTGTTTTGATGTTTTTAAATCAGATGGAGCAGTTGAGGCAATTCTCTCAGGCCCTGGACAGTTCACATAAACGTTTGGAAGAAGACGCTGTCAAACGCCAACGAGTAGAATCGGCGCTTCGCGAAAGCAAGCGCTCCATTATCACCTTAATTGGCAATCTGCCGGGCATAGTCTATCGCCGCAAAATCGACCGAAACTGGAGCATGGAATATGTCAGCGACGGCTGTAAAGAAACTACCGGATACGATGGAGAAGAACTAATAGGCAACAGTTCCGCGGCATTCAGCGACTTGATTTTGCCGGAAGAACGCAACGCCGTAACGGACCAAGTCAGAACTGGTCTAAAAGAGAACAATTCATTCCTGTTGATTTATAGAATCAAATCAAAAGATGGCCGTATTAAATGGTTGTGGGACCGCGGGCAGGGAGTTCGAGATGAGAACGGCGATCTGATAGCAGTTGAAGGTTACATTTCAGATGTAACAAAGCAAAAAGAGGATGAACATAAACTCCGGGATGCCGCCCGGCTCAAGTCCGTTGGAGAGGCGGCCGCCACTATAATTCATGATTTTAAGAACCCCATGCAGATCATATTGAGTTCCGTCGAAATTCTAAAATCCAAAGCGGTCGAACCCTTAATAAATATCAAGTACTGCGATAAAATTGAAAAACAGGTTCGCAGAATTCAGTCGATGAGTCAGGAAATATTAGATTATTCCCGAGATGAATTGGTTTTGCATCCCTCACTGACAAACTTCCGGGAATTGGTTCGAGAAATCGTGGATACCACCGATACGGCCTCTTATGCCAGAAACGGAGTTTCTTTATCACTTTCGGAACGAGTTCAAGCGGGAGCGTCATTTGAATTCAACCTGGATAAAGAAAGAATCTGGCGGGTCATTATGAATTTGGTCAATAATGCCAAAGAAGCCCTGCCGTCCGGAGGAAAAATAGAAATAGAATTGATGGTCTCCGCAGACAAAGCAGAATTTTCAATTAAAGACAACGGCTCCGGCATTCCCGAAGAAATTAGGGAAACTCTTTTTGAACCCTTCGTTACCAAGGGGAAAACAAACGGTACTGGGTTGGGACTTACTATCGCCAAAAGAATAATCGAAGCCCACCACGGCGAAATTTCATTTGCCACCCAAACCGGCCAGGGAACTACTTTCTTCGTAACTCTGCCGCGTTCGTTTAGTCTCGAAAAAACATTGCCGGATTATCTGACAACTTCTAAAATAAGCATCGCTCTAAGCCAGCCGGTGATGTAAACGGCACTCAACGCGGCACAGTCCGTTGAACAAAAAAAAAGCGAAAGCAATTCGCTTCCGCCTTTCTGAATTACAAATTGGCTTGTAATTATTCGTCAGACCCACCGACCGTTACTTTCTTATCAACAGTAACAGTCTGTTTATCGCCGTCGGGGGTGATTTCAATGACCATATTGGAATCACCGGGCAGGCCTACTGCCAGACCGTTTGAATCGACGACCAATTTAAGGACATGTTCAACTGCCACATTGTCCCCTTCGGCGCTGGCCTCAACAGAAATTGTTTTAAGTCCATCGGGAGACGTATTGAATTGAACTTCTGCGCCCGTTAAACCGGCGGCCTCTAATGCGGCAGTGATTTCATTCCTGATTTCCTCATCCGACTTCCCATCGCTTGAGAACACCAGTTCCTTGACACTGTTAAGAGCTTGCTCCAACAAGCTGCCTTCGACCGAGGCCGCCCGCGGAGTCATTTCGACCTTGCCGTCAAAGCCGGAAGCTTCAACTATGGCCAAAAGCGCCTCGCGTGCTTCTTCACGAGATTTAAGCCCGGATACAGTTATAGTTTGACCGTCCTGATTAGCGGTAACTTGAAGTTTAGCGTCAGTTATTCCAATCGCCTGCAGTGCTTTTATCATATTCTCCGGATTGAGTCTGATTGTTTGCGGTCTGTCGCTGGAGCTATTCTGGAAAGTAATGCTGGCGGTGCCGTCGGCATCGGAGGTGATGGCATTAGCGATTGGATTATTATCATCGCCGACATTCATATTGTAGCCGACATCGCGGCTGCACGACACCGGTATTACCGCCATTAAAAACAACACCAACACGGCTCCGGCGAATCCGAAACTCATCGCCGGATGATTTAATATCTTGTCTTTTAAAGTAGTCATGGGATTTTGCTCCTTTAGCATTTGCTGTGAGGTGCGGGCTTCGATGCGAGTCTTCAAAAATGACAACGGCGTCTCCGGCTCGGGCGATTTTACCCGCTCAGCTGACACCACTTGGTTAAGAATATCATTTGCGGACGCATAGGCGGCGCAAATCTGACAGCCGCGCAGATGTTCCGCCAACTCCAGATTTACCGGCTCATTTTTGGCCGCAAACGGTCGGTCATTCATTAACCGCTGTGCTTTTTGACAATGCATATCCTGCCTCACTCGTTTTACTTTTCTGTTTCCGGTCGGGCAACAAAAGCATTAGTGCCTTTCTCATTTTCCGGCGCGACCGGGAAAGTTTCGCTTTGATTGTCCCTTCGGGTTTGCTGAAAACTTTCGACAATTCAGCAATGCTCCAACCCTCGATTTCGAACATCACAATCAAAGTTCTTTCTTCTGTTTTGAGCGCTTTCAGCGCCCGTTCCAGCCAGCGATGAGAATCAAACCGTTCGGTGGGATCAAAACTGTGCGCTTCAGCAACTTCTGGAGTCAGCGTCGTACGTCGTTTCCACCAAGGGTTTCTGAAACGATTCCGATAGCGGCGGATGATGATACTGTATAACCAATTGCGAAAAGCTGATTTATCACGCAGGGATTCAAAGCCCTGGTATGCCGCTAATAGCGCTTCCTGGTACAGATCATCGCCGTCGTCTTTAGAGCCACAAAGCTTTCGGCTGAACGCTTCGGCCCGCCGGTGCTCCGGACTCAACATTTCCCAGAACAGTTCTTTCATCATTGGCGTCATATTAGAGACACGGCCATGCAGCTTTTGGTTGCATTTGGTTATACAAAGGTTTGCTGATAGTTAATGTAGAATGAAAACGGCAGAACCACTATTGAGTGGCCCTGCCGTTTTTGATTAAGTCAGAAATCTATATTGCTAAATTACTTGACTGCTTTGGCCGCTTTAGCTGCGGCTCTTTCGGCGTACCACTTGGGCATTTCTTCGCGATTTTTCTGCGCAAAAGCGTGAAGTTTCGTGACAACTTCGGGCTTATCTGAAGTCATCAAAGCTACCATGGCTATGTCGCTTTTGATTTCAGTCGAAGTAGCGGTCATCATAAGTTCACCTATGGCCGTGCAGTGACCGCACATAGTGGGCGTGGCGCCTGTTTTCTGAATTTCTTCAGACATTTTCATCATGTCTGCATTAGCTTTAGCGCATTTGTCCTTATAGGCGTCTTCGACAATTATGATTGCCAAAAAGCCGTTGGGAAGATCATGGTATTCACCTTTCATGTGGTCAACGACATAATCATCGTTGCCCAAATCGAAGCTCTTGCAAAAGTCGCAGTTTTTGAGATCGAACCAGGGCTTTTCATCACCGGCCCATATTGCAGTACAAATTAGCGCTACTGCCAAAATCAGAAACAGAACTTTGAAACTCTTCATAATAATAATCTCCTTTCGCGATAAATAATATGAAGCCGAATCTGGCTTAGCAATGAAAATTTAGATTCAAGGCGGTCTAACTGACACAATAGTCAAAAATATGACGTTGAATCCAATTATAGGGAGGCCGTTGAACCGGTTAGAGTTATCAGGTAATATGTCGTCAGTTATGCTTTAGAAGCCGTCAATTCCTGCGTCTGGGTGGCATTTTTGCCGTCATCAGCCATGCACTGAGACCAAATACTATACAATTCTTTGTTACACGTGTGGGCATTGACTATGACGTCCACTTCTCCCCGATTCACCAGTTTTATGAAGCTTTTTAGAAGCGTCGGTTCAAAAGTCGTGCCGGATTCCTTTTTCATAATCTTAATAGCTTCGGCGGTACTGTATGCGCCGCGATAAGTACGGTCCGATGTCAGCGCTTCGAAAACGTCTACTACACACAGAATGCGTGCGCCTAAGGGAATTTCTTCACCTTTTAAGCGGCGAGGATAGCCGGAACCGTCAATTCGTTCGTGATGGTGCATAATCAATGGTTTAATATCCCAGGGGAATTCCATACCGCGCAAAAGCTCTACGCCGTATTCGGGGTGTTTTTTGATTTCAGCGAATTCTTCGTCAGTAAGTTTTCCCGGCTTTTTAAGTATATCATCGCTGATTTTGATTTTACCTATGTCGTGTAGCAGTCCCGCCGCAACAATGGTTTTAAGCGTGTGGGTGGGCAGGTTGATTTCCTTGGCCAATAAAAGCGCCAGCGACGCGACGCGGTCGGAATGACCCTTGGTATAGCTGTCTTTGTGGTCCACTTTTTGACCGATGGAATTAAAAATTTCGAGATACAAGTGCTCGATAGAATCGATGACTTTCTCGGTCTGTGCCTTCTTCCCTTCGGCTTTGATATTTTTATAAATCTGGTAGGAACTTTCCAGGTCGGTCAGCGCCTCAAAATGCTTATTAGTCGACCTCATCAGCTTGCCGCGTTCCAGCAGAACTTCCGCTTCGTGAAATTTACTGCCTATTTGCCGGCTCAGTTCCAGCGCCTCGTCAAATGCTTCTGCGGCGACCTGATGTGATTTTTCAACGGAGGCAATCTTCCCTTTGAGCTTTTTAGTTTCAACGAGATGGACATTTACCAAATTCAACTTGGAAAAATATTCTTCGGCTTGGCGCAGATGTTCGCGAGCATTGGTCGAACTTCCCCGTTTTAAGTACAGGTCAGCCAGATTGATATCCACAATCAACTTGAGCGAACTATCATTGATTTTAGATGCAATCTCGGAAGCTTTCACAAAATAATGCAAAGCCTCAATGTCCAATTCTCTCTCGGACAATGTAATACCGATATTATTCTTGGCATAGGCCGCTTTGCGCACTTCGTTGTGGGTTTTGTATATCTCAAGCGATTCTTTGTAGAGTTCCAGCGCTCTTTGCCAATCCCCCTTCATGTTCACTATGGCGCCGAGATTGTTGGTCAAATCGGCGTAGAGTACTTTTTCGCCCAGTGAAACTGCAATGGCAATGGCTTCAGTGATCGAAGTTTGTGCTTCGTCAAAGTCTCCCAGTTCAACATAGACCACACCCAGATTTCGAAGCGCCTTGCACAACCCGATATTGTTTTCTCCGCGTCGGTAGGCGCTGATGGCGCGCTGTAAATAGCCCAGCGCTCTCTCGTGGTCGCCCTGCTTAGCCAGAATCTGTCCAATCTGGGTAAAGGCCTCGGAACGAACTTCGCTCTGTTCGGAGCTTTGATTCGAAGTCAGAATGTTTTTAAATTCATCTATCGCTTCATCATATTTCCCCAGAAATGAATAGGCCTTTCCCTTCTCCTGGTGAAGCTTGAGCAGGGTCTGCGGTGAGAAATCTGACACTATTTTCGTGTCACGTATTTGTTCAACTGCATTTAGAAAACTAATTGCCTTATCAAACTCAAATGTCTTATTGGCTGATTCGGCCATGATGATCAGGTGAGCGACGGCCAGCTCCCAGTCAGGTGCGCTTTGCCGGAAATCCTGGCCAAAAATTTCATTCAGCTGTTCATCAAGCGTCACCTGCCTGGAATTATCGCGTAGCATGCTGGAGAGCATTGGTGTTCCTCTCTAACTGTTTCAGAGTTTCGACCGCGTCCTTGAAACTCTTCTCCATGCCAATTTTCTGGTATTGGCCGGCCGCCGTATCAATTTTGGAACGGGCCATGTCGAATCTGCCGATGTCTCTGGCCACCAACCCTTGTTCATAAAGCACGTCCGCCATGAGCGCCGACAGTTTGTGTTCCTGCGCCATTTTTAATGTTTCATCAAGCATTTCCAGTGCGGCGTCGTAGTGGCCCATAATCCTCAGGATTTTACCGTCAATCAGATTAAGTTCTGCTTCGACTGCTTTGGAATTCAATCCGGGTAAAAACTTGCGGGCCGTGTCTATAACAGATTTGGCCAGTGTAGTTTCTTTCTGCTGTAAATAGCATTTTGAAATGTTCTGGTAGCAAATTTCCACCAAATGCAGGTCTTTTTCTTTTAATGCTATCGACAGAGCTTCATTTAGCTTTTGAATGGCACTGCCAAGCTCTTCCAATTCTATTTGATTCAAGCCGATATTTAAAAGGACATATCCCTGCCGGATAGTATTTCCGGCGGCCTGAAAATCAGACAAGCACAGATGGAAGATTTTAAGAGATTCCTTGAAATCACCTGTCGCTGATTTAGCCGCCGCCAGAGTGTTCAGGATGGTGGCTCGAAGTTCGTGATCTTTGGCCTGGGACGCCCAGTCCAGAGCCTGCTCGCAGTACTGTTCAACTTGCTGGTACATTCCTTTCTGGAAATAGAGGTTGGCACGGTTGCGGGCGCATTCGGCCGCGCCTCTATAATTATTAAGGTCATTGAACAAGCGTTGCGCTTCCAGATACAGCGAATCAGCTTCGTCCCAGTCAGACTGCATCATCTTGGAACGAGCTGTCTCTTTCAGGATCCTGGCCCGAAGTTCCACATCGGTTTCGACATCTTTCGACTGGATAGCCGAGTCCAGCAGTTCCAGGGCTACCAAGGCGTTTCCCTGTTTCAACCACCCGCGCGCCAGTTCGAGGAGAGCATAACCGTCGTGAAGCTGGGTTACTGTCCCGTTTCTCGATTTTGTCATTATTAGTTCTTTCATTGCTTTACTCATCCATTTTTCAATAGTTAATGGTTTCTGTTTCCTATTCTTAGTCAGAAATCAATCCATAGGATGAGAAGTGGCTTAGCTGCCCGGTAACTGTCTTATTGATAATATCCACCGTGCAGGGCATACTTTGCCACGACTGATAGTATTCATCAAACCAGGCCAAACGAATCGTGTTTTCACTTATGTTCGTTAAATCGACGTCGCGATAAGACATGATAACAGTAACCGGCACGTTAAAATGCAAACCGTTCGTGCCAAAGTCGTTATAAAATAAGGCCGGGTCCGGAATCGAAATGCTATACAAAGTGTCGTTATTTACGGCCAGCGGCGGCACAATGAGAGTAACATCGAATAATGATAAAGTGGCGCCTGTTGAGCAGGACACGATCTGCTCTACGTACATATTTGAGCCGGAAAGCTGGGCGCCGGAAGCCGCCATGCCTCTTTGTAACAGTTTGGGCTCGCTGGCCGGGCTTTCCAGCGGGGCTTGGGAACACCCAGTGATCAGTGAAACTGCCAGAGCCATAACGGCCACAAAAGCCAGCAGTTTTGAGTTAAACTTAAACCTTACCATCTAGAACCTCCTGGAATGTGTTATTTGGCTTGTTTTCATAAGTTGGTGAGAAGTGAAATTGCAAAGGGGGTGCCATCTGGGCTATGTTCATATAAATGAGCGTCTTACGCCAGAAAGAGTGTGGGTTCAAACCGACTGAAAAAGAATTCTCTGCAATGGTTTGATACAGAGGATAAACCCAGCCGGGCAATTAAAGATTAATGCAGTAAGTAATTAGGTGGATTTCGCTAACCGGAACGAAATGTGCCGAACAAACTACTATTCTTGTTCTTCGGAATCCGACGTCCCGGCCATGATTCTGCGCAGGCGCGGGCGTGAAATTCCCAGAAACTTAGCGGTTTCTGATTTATTTCCGTCAAATTTGGCCAGGACTTGTCTGATTATTGATTGTTCTATTTTGCGCAGGGATTTTCCTTCACCAGGAATCTCAATATTAAGCGACTCCGAAGACATTGGCGCCAGTTTCTTTTTATCCAGAACTTCCTTGATACCAGTCTTTTTGATTTTGTTTCCTTGGTTCAGGAGAACGGCTCTTTCGATGACATTGCAGAGTTCTCTGACATTGCCCGGCCAGTTGTATTTCTGCATTTGAGCTATGGCCGAATCTTCGATGGTCAGATTAGGTTTATCATATAATGAGCCAAAGTGCGCGGCATAATGAGCAACTATTGCCGGAATATCTTCACGGCGTTTCTCCAGAGGCGGAATATCAATTGTCAGAAGATTTAGCCGAAAAAAAAGATCTTCGCGGAATTTTCCGGCTGAAATTGCTTTCTGCAAATCAATATTGGTGGCGGCTACTACTCTGACGTTTATGTCTTTTTCTTCGACGCTCCCCACTTTGCGGAGCTTTTTGTTTTCCAGAATTTTTAGAAGTTTGGATTGCGCCGAGGGCGACAGATTACCGACTTCATCGAGGAAAATGGTTCCGTTCTGAGCGTATTCAAAAAGGCCTATTTTCTCCTGCTTGGCATCGGTAAAGGCGCCTTTAGTATGGCCGAAAAGCTCCGATTCAAATAACTCATCAGGGATGGCGGAGCAGTTGACCTCGACCAAATTGTATTTCACTCGACAGCCGGTCTGGTGAAGAATTTTTGTGATGAGTCCTTTGCCGGTTCCGGTATCTCCTAAAATGAGGACGCTGGGATAATCAACATCGGCTAACAAACTAAGAGTTTTTCGGATTTCTGCCATTGCCGGAGATACGCCGACTAACGAATCGACGCCGAAAGGGGGCTCGTCTCTTTTTTCGGCCACTTGCTGACGCTCAAGTTCGCTTAGGAATTTGTGAAGTCGTTCCAGACATTGTTCGGAATTGAGTATTTCAGATACTCCCAATTTGGCGACGCGCAAAACTTCGTCGGGTGAAAGATTTTCGGATTTGCCGACTATTTTTACATTTTGTCCGGCGGTGGCAATGGAGACTAAGAATTCTGGTACGGCAAAGGTAGGATCATCCAGATCTACCAAAACCAGGGCTTCGTTTCCGGGATGTTCGACCAATTTGGGGGAATCCAGCCACTGGACCTTTTCGAAAAGCCCCGGGTGGCTTTTCTCCATTTTTTGGCGCTCGCGGTCACCCACTATTTTGCCGTAAACTATGGATTTTTTAGACATAGCTATCCTGTAAACCATATATCGGTTTTCGGAGCCGGTCTTTGAACGTTGAAACGAAATGTTCCAAAAATGAGTTTCGGCCAAATCTGGGGAGTAAATTGGCCTACATGCGGCCTTTATGGCGAACTCCTAATCTAGAACGATTTGATACGAAAATCAGGCCGGCTTTTCTGGGATAAATATCCACAGAATAAGATAAGTTAAAATACCTATCCCCGGCAAAAAGAAGAGCAAGACCGTGATTATTCTCACTGTTGTGGGGTTGGCATCGTATTTCTCGGCAATTCCCCCGCAGATGCCGGCCAGAATTCGGTTTTCTTTTGACCTATAAAGAGTTTTATTCATGGTGAAAATAATACGTTAAAATTGTTGCGAATGTTACTATATATTTAAACCAACTATGTTCTTCCGCCAAATAATTGACCCGCTTTTGTCACAGCATGCCTATTTGATAGGTTGCGACACCACGAAAGAAGCTCTTCTGTTCGATCCGGAAAGAGACATTGAGCGCTACTTAAAATTGGCTGAAAAAAATGGCTATAAAATTATCGGCGCCGCCGAAACGCATATTCACGCCGACTTTCTGTCGGGACTGCGTCAACTGGCTGAGACCGGCATCAAAATTTATGCATCCGATGAGGGCGGCCGCGACTGGAAATACGAGTGGCTGAAAAAAGGGAATTATGATTTTCAACTCCTTCGGGATGGAGATACTTTCAGCGTAGGAGCCGTTGCTTTCGAGGCCTTTCATACTCCCGGCCATACACCGGAACATTTGTCCTATATTGTCTCTGAAAACAAAAACGGAGTTGAAGTACAACTTGGAATTTTGACCGGTGATTTTGTTTTTGTAGGCGATGTCGGCCGTCCGGATTTATTGGAAACTGCCGCCGGGGTTGTTGGTTCAGCCAAAACGGCGGCGGAAGAACTGTTTGATTCCATTCAGAAATTCAAAAGAATCCCCTCCGATTTGATGGTCTGGCCGTCGCACGGCGCCGGCAGTGTCTGCGGCAAATCATTGGGCGCGGCGCCCATGTCAACAGTTGAGCAGGAACTCAAATTTAATCACTCCATTTTGGCCGCAACCAACAAACAATCGTTTGTTGAATACATTTTAACCGGCCAGCCGGAGCCCCCTTATTATTTTGCCCGAATGAAAAGAGAAAACAAGGAAGGCCCGGCGGTCTTAAAAGGTTTGTTTAGTCCAAAAAACGTTTCTCCGGAAGAAATTGAAACACTAGCCAGAACCAAAAACACAATAGTCATTGACGGCCGCAATTGGCAGGATTTCCGAACCGGCCATTTGAAAGGAACTCTTTTTGCACCGCTGGACCGATATTTTATTTTGGTTACGGGGTCATATATCGAACCCGGAACTGATATTGCCTTAATTACCGACGAAGATAATATTAACCAAACTGTAGCGGCGCTGGCCCGTATCGGCCATGATAAAGTAACTGCTTATATTACGCCGGAACAGTTTGCTGAATTCGCCAACAAAGGGAAACTACTGGAAACTATCGAAGAAATTACCGCAACCGAACTGAAAGCGCATATGCCCGAGGTAGAGGGCCAAATTCTCGATGTCAGAAATTCTTCGGAGCTAATGGAAACGGGGCTAATTGCAGGCGCTCAAAATGTAGCGTATACCCGGCTTCTGCTTCAGAATAGTGAGATTCAGAGGGACGGAACAGTTTATGTCTATTGCCGCAGTGGCAATAGGTCTGAATATGCCTGTAGTTTTTTAAAGAATGCCGGGTTTAAAGTTTCACACGTAGCCGGGGGCATTACGGCTTGGATGGGCTCCGGCTTCGAGCTTGTGCCGATGATGCAGTCGCCAGTGGAAAAGTGATGCCGAAATTTATTTCGCCCGTTTTATAATTTAGTTGCATGAAAGGACAACTGTGATTTCCGGAAAAAGCATTATTCGGACAATTTGCTGGCTTGGGTTATTGAGTTTTGTTTTTATTTCGAGTTGCGACCGCAAAGGTACCGACCATAACACGCACGGCTACGGACACCTCTATGTGCTAAACCAAAGTTCCGGAACAATTTATGTATATGATGACACCAGCTTGAACCGAGTTGATTCATTTGGTTCGGCCATTCCAAATCCCCATTGGCTGGAATATGACCCAAATGGACAATTTTATTACGTGGTCTCGCGAATTCAGCCCGGACACATTGCTAAGTTCGACGCTTTAACTAATGCGCTGATGGACTCGACTACGATGGACGGAAATGTCTTCCCAACATCGCTGGCAATAACATCGGACGGCCAGTATGGCTATCTGTGTGACTTTGGTCTCAATCTCGGACATATCCACAAATATAATCTTAGCACGATGGATTTTGTCGATTCCTCTTTTAGCAACGGCGCCGCGTCGCATGATTTGATGTTCACATCCGATTACTCTAAATTAGTGGCGTGTAGCCGCAACACCGATGATGTGACCATTGTTTATTTCCCGGGTGACACGGTGAACATATTTCCTCTCGACACCGATAACGTTCGTCCCAATCCGCCCGTTTATGCGCCCTACGGAGTGCATATCGACCACAACGATTCTTTGGCCTATATCACCTGCTTGTTCGGCGGTCAGGTCAAAGTGTTTGATCTTTACACTCGACAAGTCGTCGATTCTATAATTATTCCATATATTGGCGGCGGAAGCGGCTGTACCGGCGTGGCCGGACCGAGTTTGTCAGCGATTTCACATGACGACTCCAAGATTTTTGTTACAACGCAATGCGGCAACAGCTTGGTGGTGGCCAGAACATCCGATGGACAAATTTTAGCGGACATTCCATTCAGCGCTCCACTCTCCTTTGGCGTAAAGATGAATCATGACGGTTCCCGGGTATACGTCGCTTGCGCGAATCTGCCCGGACAGCCCGGACGAGTTTATGTCATTGACGGAAATAGTCTGGAGAAACTGGATTCAGTCGATGTCGGTTTGAATTCGTTCGGGCTATTCTGGCATCAGCATTGATGACTTAAGGGCAGATTGGAGCCGAAGATCCGCCCCGATAGATATCATTAATCAAGTAAGTCAGATCCAGAATGTTTGAAGACTTCCCGTCGCCGTTCAAATCCGCTTCGTCTGTACAAATCGGATTCGGACCGCCTCGGAAAATATCATTAATCATGTAAGTCAAGTCGAGCACGGTGGCATCGGCGCCGTCGTTGTCGAGATCACCTCTGATACCTATACAACACGATGAAGTGTGCTGGCGGTAAAAATTCATCCCGCCGCTTTCTTCTCCCACAAAAGCGTCATCATCGCCGTCAGTATCAATATCCGCAAACGCAATGGCCAGATATTGTCCGGCGTCATAACCGGGAATAGTATCGACTGACTTGATTAGTGTGAGTGAGTCCGGAAACTGGCCGTTTGGCGCCGAATTCATGTACAATGTTAAGCCGCTGTATCTTCCGCCGATTATTAAATCTTTCCGGCCGTCTCCATCCCAGTCGTAGACAACTGGAATTGTCAAATCACGGGCTTCTCTCTTAATCAAACGATTGGTTACCAATGTCAATATCGGATTACCTAACGCGCCGGTGTTTTCGTACAGGAGTATATTTGCTAATCCGTTAAAATCCCACTCACCCAAAGCCAAGTCAGTAAGATTGTCGCCATTAAGGTCCACCGCACAGGGGATTGCCAGTTGGTCAACTTTTATCGGCTTAAGTGTATCGGATACGAAAGCAGAGAGCTGATTGGTGACCAAGGTCGCCACAAAATTAGAGGCGTTCCCATCGTTGCGCCAGTATTCGATTCGTCCGAGGGCATTGCCAATAAGCAGGTCAAAATCATGGTCATTGTCCCAGTCAACCAATGCCGGCGCCGCAAAACTGCCTACATCGATGCCTTCAAAAGAATTTGTAATGGCATTGAAAGACGGAGAAAAAATATTGCCGGTATTTTCATAATGTTTTAACTGCCCCTGATTACCCCCAATAAGTAAATCGATATCACCGTCGTTGTCCAAATCTGAGAGAGCCGGCTTGGACGCTGTCCCGAGATCTATTTGAGAAATTAGATTTTGAGTTTCTTCGACAAACATGCCGCTTTCATTACGCAAGAATCTTAAATTGTCTAAATCCGCACCCATGGCCACGCCCAATATCATATCGCGGTCGGTGTCTCCGTCCAAATCGGCAAAGACCGGATGATTAAAACCCTTGGTAGCGAAAGACAAAAAATCAGGTGTGGCCAGAGTCAAATCGGAACTGTCGGCGGTGCCATCGTTGCGGAAAAGATAAAGGTTGAAGTTGAAAATATCACCGAAGAATAAATCCAAGTCATTATCGCTGTCATAATCGTCAAAATTTATGAAAGAAAAGCCGTGTCCCGTTTCGAGAGATGTTTGTCGGCCGCCGGAAAAAGCCAGAATACTGTCGTAGGCATCCGTTTCAAATACAAATGAGTGGTTAAAAGCGGTGCCGTTATTGCGGTGAAATTCCAGACGTCCGCTTAACGCCCCGAAAAAATAATCAAAGTCGCCGTCGTTATCGATATCCGCAAAGGCGGGAGTGTTGTTAAGGCCGGTTTGCAGAGCGAAATCGCCTCCGTTTTTAAGACTGCTAAGAGCGGTGTCAAGTAATTGAAAAACTACATTTCCGCCCGACGACTCGTTACGGTAAAACCTGATTTTGCCGGTCCTGGAATCACAGAATAAGTCAAAATCCGTGTCGCCATCGATATCACAAAAAGTGTGCCAGGTACCGATATCAATTCCGGCCAATCTTTCTTGAATAGGCGTCCATTCGGGTACAGAGGTTGTGCCGGTGTTTTGAAGATATAATAAACTTCCGTCAATTTGGCCGATTATTAAGTCGGTCAGACCGTCGTTATTAAAGTCGATGAGCGACGGTTTGGGGTCATTGAATCCGCCTAAAAAGGGGAGCAATACCGGCAGGCCGGTATCGGTTACAGCCCAAGGTTCCTGTTCTTTGAAAAAAAATTTGGGAGATGAACTCTGTACATAGAGTTTCTCTTCGCCGTAAGAGTACGCATAAAGAAGTGACAGCAGGATTAGAACAGCAACGGCTTTCATAGCGTTTTTATTTAATCTAATCACTTTCTGACAATTGTCAAACAGCCTGCTTGTCGGTTCCAAACTCGTTGTGCAGGCATTCTCTACATATATAACAATTTATATGCCAAAAAATTCCCGAAAGCCCGAAGTAGCGCTGAACTTGTTCGAGTTTCAGTGATGTACATTAAATATAGATCAAGCCCGCCCGCCCAAAGAAAGGGACGACAGCGGCGTTGGCGCAGAAACTTCAGAATATAATCTCGTCTACTCTTTGCCGGATAGTTTGACGGGAATCTTGATGCTGAATGTCGTCCCATGGCCGACTTCGCTGGTAACATCGATAGTCCCCCGATGCGTTTCGATTATGCTGTGAACGATAGCCAGTCCCAGTCCGGTGCCGACGCCGACTCCGCGGGTAGTGAAGCCGGGGTCATAAATTCTTGCGAGATTCTCCTTCGGTATGCCGCGTCCGGTATCACTGATTGAAAAAGTGACAAAATGACTTTCATGCCGGGTCGTGATGGTGATTGTACCTGCTTCATCGATGGCCTCGATGGCGTTGGTCAGGAGATTCATAAGCACCTGATTAATATCGCGCGCATGACAGCTGACCCGTGGAAGCGTCCCGTATTCACGGATGACTTTAATTCTGTCTTTGAAGTGCATGCTCAAAATGTCCAAGGTGGAATCGATACCGTCGTGGAGGTTGACTTCTTTTAATTCGGCCTGATCCAACAGCGCAAAGTTTTTTAGCGATTTGACCACCGCCGCGATTCTGGTTAGCGGTTGCTTGCTAGTCCCGGCCGAATCCAATATCAACGACAGGGCTTTCCCCGGTTTGGTAGAACTGTCAGCAAGTTCCTGGAATTTTCCGTTTTGGACTGCTTGCAATATTATATTCGAGGCCTGCTCGATAGTCATTACGCAGGACTGCAGGGCTCCCAACGGATTATTCATTTCGTGGGCCACGCCGGCCACCAGATGTTTTAGCGAAGCCATTTTTTGAGTCTGCACCAGTTCTGCTTGTGTTTCCTGAAGGATTCGGTTGGCCGTCTCCAGTTCCAGTTGCTTGCTTTTGGTAACGCGCAGTTCTGTTTCCAAAACTGCTTTCAACTGACGGTCGGTGATTAATTTGTGGTTCAAGATTTTGGATGCCAGGATATCGCCAAACGTCGCCAAAACCCTCAGATGGTCTTCGGTAAATGTAATACCCAACTCCAGTGTTTCACCATACAGAATTGCGATAATGTTTTCACCATCCAGCAAAGGCACCCCCATCATCGAGCGCGTTCTGTCGTCTGACATTATCGTGCGATGCTGGAAGCGGGAGTCGGTATCGATTTCCT
>Ga0214473_10004406_pt1 | contig 16929 bp, 18 predicted proteins | sample RVTome_7_FD_203509 | JGI IMG/M metagenome (GOLD analysis project Ga0214473, IMG submission 203509) | Soil microbial communities from uranium-contaminated site in the Upper Colorado River Basin, Wyoming, United States - RVT98D197 | ecosystem: Environmental > Terrestrial > Soil > Contaminated >... | reverse complement strand
CGTGGATCTCCTTTATCAAACGAAGCGACATTGGCAACTCTTCAAGAAGCGCAAGCCCATGGTTCATTGCTTTGACGTAGTTGACAACTTCCGCGACATCCTCAACCTTATCCGGCACACGAGCGCCAGCCTCGAACTCCAGCACGTCCACCAAGGAGGCCTGTGTTCCCTCAATCTGCGAACTTAGGACCGCCTCTTTCTTGACATACATTGCAACAAATAGGTCAGGGTTAGGAAGGACAAATGAAATCCCGTCAAGTCTTGCCAGAGCCCGGTCTGCCTGAGAAAGCAGAAACTGCAGCTCCTCGCCCAGTTTAACAGGCGGGTTCGGCGGGAGCGGGTTGGGAATGAAAGCACGGTAACCTGCAGGTTGTAGAATGTATTGGCCGCTCAATTTGCCCACTGTATCTCCTCTTTTATTCAAGAAGCCCGGAACAAGAACGTAGACTTGCCAGTCTTATTCAATCCTTCTTGAATAAGATAACAGAATGATCGGCGTTATTCAAGCAATCTTGAATAAAAACATCGATTGACCATCATTATTCAAGATCTGTTGAGCAACAGCAGCCCCTCATGATCATAGTAGTCATCAAGGGCAAAGAACCGTTTAAGTCAAAGCTATGTTGACATAGCACAAGGGCCGCCATTACGTGGGCAGACTGCCGTTTTCACCAATCATGGAATATCCCAACAATTTCATAATGAGTTGTGCCGGCCTCGATTACCGGTCCCCTACGTGCCCTCCCCCAAACACTACTACAGACTGAGATTTTGCCGGAACAAGTATACGGCCAAACCGGTTAAAAGAAAGGCTGATAGTCCGAGCATTAGGCCTGCCGCTAATATCGCGGTCCAATCATAACCGGTAAGAAACAATGAACGTATTGGGTTTACGGCATAAGTTATCGGATTATATTTGGCGATTTTGGAGAGCCAATCAGGCATCATTTTCAGAGGCATCATGGCATTGCTGGTAAACATCAAGGGCATGGTGAGCAAGTTCACAGCAGCTATCAGGGTTTCATGGGAAGTAGCAACCGCTCCCAAAGAAAGAGAGATCCCGGCAAAAACCATGCAAAGAAGACTGGCCAGAATCATTACTATCAAAAACCCGCCAATTCCAGTATTGAAATCAACCGACATGATCAGTGCAACCACAAAAATTACTATTACCTGAATGGCATTTTGAACGGCAATAGAAAGCATTTTTCCAAAGATGATGGAGGCCCTGGAAATAGGTGCAGCCACCATTTTCTGCAGGAATCCCAAGCGTCTATCCCAAATAAGAGTCATCCCTCCAAAAACTCCTCCGAAAAGAGTAACCATGACGACTATCCCCGGAGCCATGTAATTAAGATAAGAGCTGGCCGGGAACCCGGGCACATTTGCTACCCTTTGAAAAACATTTCCCATGAGAGTAAGCCAAATCACGGGCTGAAAAAGGGTCATAAAGATCCTAAAACGCTGTCTCTGCAAATGCTTGATCTCTCGCCAAAGAACCCAATAGGTATCATTTAGGAATCTAATCATTGCCTGACTCTCCTCATCTTAAACCTGGACATCATCGCCTCTTCTCGATTACCTGACTCATCTCTGAGCGCTCTCCCTGTATGATGCAGAAAAACATCATCAAGAGATGGCTTTTTTAATAACATGGACTCGATTGAAACCCCTAATTTATCTAATAGCGAAAAGATCCGGGGAGTAGAGCTCTCGCCATCTTTGACATATAGAAGCAGTTTGCCGTTCTCCGGCTTGGTATCGTGTACTGACGGCAGCTCCGCGAGTTTGGCTCTGATCTCGTCAAGCTGTGGACCATCTGATTTCCCGATTTCCAGATGAAGGATATCGCCTCCCAGAGCATTCTTAAGATTAGCCGGCGTATCCAGGGCTTTGATAACACCATGGTCAATAATGGCAACCCTGTCACAGAGAAAATCAGCTTCATCCATATAATGAGTCGTGGCGAAAATAGTGATTTCTTTCTCGGTTCGCAGTTTCTCAATGTAGTCCCAAATCTTAACCCGGGTTTGAATATCGAGGCCAAGCGTCGGCTCATCCAAGAAGAGAATCTGCGGACGGTGGATAAGACCGGAGGCAATATCCAATCTCTTACGCATCCCGCCCGAATAGTTGCCGACCATATCGCGAGCCCTGTCTTTTAAGTCTACCATCTCCAGCACTTCTTCTATTCTCTCGGTAGCGATCTTTTTGGAAAGATGATAAAAACCGGCTTGGAGCGTCAGATTTTCCCAACCGGTAAGATCATCATCGACGGCAGTATCCTGGGAAACATAGCCCAGACAGCATCTAACATCGTGCTGATTTTTAACAATGTCAAAGTCGCACACGGTGGCACTACCGGAAGTCGGCTGAAGCAAGGTAATTAGCATAAGGATTGTCGTGGTTTTTCCGGCTCCGTTGGGACCCAAAAAACCAAATATCTCTCCCTTCTTGACCGAAAAGGAGACTTGATCGACCGCAGTTATGTCTCCGGGAAATACCTTGGTCAATTCCCGGGTTTCAATGATATTGCTACTCATCAATTCCTCCCGCCTCCTCTTGCGAACAAGCTTTCTCCAGCGCTTGAAGCCCCTGACAGAGAGCCTCCTTGTCCTGATTACTCATTTTGGCAATAGCTTTCTGAAAACTCTCGAGCTTTGCCCGGCTGAACTTATCTATTAGCTGCCTGCCCTTGTTGGTCAAAGCAATCATCACCTGGCGCCGATCGCTTTTGCTTCTTCTTCTGGCAACCAACTTCTGTTCTTCCAGATGATCCACGATAAAAGTTACATTAGGAACCCTTACGTTTAGGCTTTGTGCAATAGAGCTGACATTTATCTCGCCTCTATGGGCTAGAATAAACATGATTTTGATCTGGGGCATAGTTAAGGCGGTTTTGGCCCAGACACTAGAATTGGTTGCCTGAACACTATGGATTGTCTTGCAGTACAGTTTCCACAGATCCTTATCGTTCATCGTTTCCTTGGGTTGATTTTGTTGGTGCAAAATAGTTAAAGTCAATTTAGTATTTAAAGTATCTTTTACTATAAATCAAAACAAGGAAATTGAAAAGACGGATGTTTAGGCCCGATCCCACAAAAAAGAGCCCCGGAAAGGGGCTGACGAAAAGAGGCAAAACCACGCAAGGAATTCTTAGGGAAATAGCGAATCAAAGAGAAAGCTTCCAAAAGTCAGGTAAGAAAAGGAAGGTGGATTATGATGAGACGCAGCAGACTCTGCTTTGTCTTGGTGTTGGTCATGCTCGCAAACTTCACGTTCTTTGGACAAACTTATCCCGCCGCCGCAGGTCCTATTTCCAGCACGTGGTACTTCGCCGAGGGATACACGAGTCCGGGTTTTGACACTTGGCTGACCCTGCAGAACCCAAACGCAACGGATGCCTCCGCCACCATCACCTACATGTTCCGTGAAGGCGGCACTTCAGTAAAACACAAGACAGTGCCGGCGGAATCAAGAGAAACAATCTATGTGAACGACGACGCCGGCTCAAACAAAGAGGTGTCGATCAAGGTGGAATCGACCCAGCCAATCATTGCCGAGCGCCCAATGTACTTCAACTATCAAAACAAGTGGACGGACGGGCATGTGGGAATGGGCGCCACGTCAACGAGCAGTATCTGGTATTTTGCGGAAGGGTATACCGGGCCGGGCTTTGACACTTGGCTGACACTGCAGAATCCCGGTGGAACGCCCACTACCGCCACCATCACCTACCTGTTCAAAGGCGGAGGTACGTCAGAAAAGCAAAAGACAATTCCAGCAGAGTCCAGAGAGACGATTAGCGTCAATGATGACGCGGGTTCGAACAAGGAAGTCTCGATCAAGGTGGAATCACCCCAGCCAATCATTGCTGAGCGCCCGATGTACTTCAACTATCAGAATGAATGGGATGGCGGGCACAATACGTTGGGAGCAACATCACCCAATACCTCGTGGTGCTTCGCTGAAGGCTACACCGGGGCGGGCTTTGATACGTGGTTAACCCTTCAGAACCCCAATGCGGTGGATGCGTCGGTTTCGGTCGAATACTACTGGACCACACAATTCTCTCACCTTCTGCCGCACGTCAAAGGCCACACGGTTCCCGCACATTCCAGAGAGACAGTCTACGTGAATGGGGATGCTGAAGCCGCGCGCGACGTATACCTCCTCGTAACCTCAAGCCAGCCGATTATTGCAGAGCGCCCAATGTACTTCAACTACCAGGACAAATGGGATGGCGGCCATGTTTCAATCGGATCATCATGGAACCGAACTTGGTATTTCGCAGAAGGCTATACCGGAGATGGATTTGACACTTGGCTCACATTGAAGTGCCCTTGGTTACAATATGATACTCCGGTCACAATCACCTATATGTTCAAGGGAGGCGGGACTCTGATCAAACATGTCACGGTTCCCTGGACGAGCAGAGCAACAGTGAATGTCAACGGCGATGTGGGAACGAACAAAGAAGTCTCAATCAAAGTTGAGTGCGACGACCCCGCCGACACTATTGTCGCTGAAAGATCCATGTACTTTAACTATCAAAACAAGTGGCAGGGCGGACATAACACGGTAGGATATGCGCCGTAGGCTCTGCTCGCTACGGTCATCTCATGCCGCAGGTTCAGCACGCCGCAGGAGAAGGACTTCAGCAGGCTCTTTTCAGCAATTCTGTTGGAAAAGTGTTAGAAAAAGAGGTGTTCTCCATTTTAGGACAGCCTGCCAACAATGTCCCCTGGGCCGGTCTCTATCTTTCTTTCAGCGTGTAAAGCAGGTCTGCAACTCTTGTTATTCCTATCCCCTCATATTTCTTGAGCTTTAGAAGATGTTTGTCGCCCGAAACAATCAAGTTTGCTTCCACTTCTACTGCACATTCTAAAATGTAATTGTCCGGCTCATCGGACAAGACATCGAGAACCCCTTTCGGCTTGACAACTTCTGCAACCTTTGCGATCAACCTTATCGTTTTCTCAACTTCCTGATCTGTAGCACTGAACTTGCCCTTCAGTTTGTTTGCAGCTTCGGCAACGATGACCGGGGACGTAAATAAATAAAACCTCCGCTTGGAGGCTAAGAGAAAGGCTTCTTCTGATTTTGAGCCGGGCACAACAAAAGCGGAAATGTAGACACTGGTATCAAAAACGACTCTAAGCATCAGCGATCCTCATAGATGATCTGCTCAACATCCTCCTCGGTATAGACTCCTTTTTCCCTGACCTTGCCGGCCAGACCGCGTTGGAGCGTATAGAAACCTTTCTCGAACTGAGCTTGCTTGTAAATTCCGACCATCTCCCTAAAAAACTCGCTCTTGGTCATGCCGCTTCTTTTTGCCAGTTCCTCCACCTCTTTCTTAAGCTGTGGAGGAACTGAAAACCCAATACTTACAGCTACTCTACTCAAAGCAAGTCATCTCCTGTTTGCAATTGTTTGAAACCGTATTTCCAACATATTTGGTTTCAGCGAAAATGTCAATATATCAGCAGCCGGAACGAACTTTCAGTTTCACGGGATGGAGCGCTAAGTCAGGGTGATCTTTGTGGGAATCTACGGGCGGTAAATGACTCTGAGCACATCAGACGGTTGCTCGACGTCGGACACCGGTCCTGCTCATACCTCAGTGAACGAGGCGCTTGAACAAAGATTGGACATGTTTCTCAATCTGCTGCGCGCATTCTTTGTAGCGACTTAAGCTCTGCCCGTATGGGTCTTCAATATCCCATTCGATGATCTTTGGTTTTAAGTCCGGATAGTCTGCGGCGAGCTCTTGGAATACGGAAGAGTCCATTGCGATGATGTGGTCGAAGTCATCCAGGCTGATATCGCTTACGCTGCGCGGCCGGTGTCCGGCCAAGTCGACGCCGAAGCCCGATTTCATTACCTCAATAGTCTCGGGCGTGGCGCGAGCAAGACATGGAAAAGTGCCTGCGCTTTCTATATGAGCTGTTCGCCCAAAAAGCTTCCCGGCCAATGCCTCCGCCATCGGACTCCTACACGCGTTGCCCAAGCACACAAATATGATATCAGTTACACGGTGCTTTTTATCTGTCATTTTGCATGATGATTCCTACTTTGTTGCAGAAAACATCCAAGGTCGCCAGTTTGATTTTATCAGAGGCAGCAAGAACAGCGCCCGAACAAGTTGTGATCAATAATTCACGGTCTGCGTCTGCATCGATTTGCAGTTGGACTATGCTTAGACGCAGGTCATGAGGTTGCAGAATGTCGGACACCGTTCCTCATGGTGAGCCTCCCAATTGGTGATACGTCAGCCTTATTGCTGACTAGGATGCACAATACCGAGCGGCTGCCCACCATGTTAACTCGCCCAGGAACTCTCGGTGCGGGATCAAGAGAGCAAATTGCTTATTGCCTTAATTTGAATCTGTCTATCAAGTTTGAAATCTTCCCCGCCAAAATAGACTACCGTCCCATTCGTGAGACCTAACTGTTCAAGGCTTCTTCTAAAACCTCTTGATTCCCTTGGGTCTATGGTAGTTGACGTCTTTATCTCGTAAGCGCGCAATCCCTTTTTGTCATGAACGAGAAAGTCTATCTCATCTCCTTGCGACGTTCTGTAAAAATGGAAACGCGCGCTGCCGGACGACTCTTGAATATATTTGCGCTTTAGCTGCTCTATCACAAACCCTTCAAAGCTAAATCCCCGGTATGGCGAGGTCCTCAGAGCTTCAATAGTTGAAATATTTAACAAATAGTGAAGCAGCCCTGTATCACGAAAATAGATCTTGCAACTCTTTACCAGGCGCTTGCCTACGTTTTGATAATAAGGGATGAGCTTATCAATAAGGAAAAAAGTCTCCATCAATTCAACATATCTGTTGACGGTATGATAGCTTACTCCAAATGCTGAAGCCGTCTGAGACGCATTCCAGAGCCTTGCATGACTGTGTGCCATCATAGTCAGTAACTGTACCTGCTGCTGGGAAGTGAGCGTTGTCTTTAGGAGAGAAAAGATATCCCTTTCCACAAATGTTTTTACATACTGTTCCATCCAGATAGACCGGTCATTTTCATTCCATAAAAGCGGTTCAGGGTAACCGCCGCTTAGCCAAAATTCCTCCAGCTCTATTTTACAAAGGGCATTTGCTTCCGCATCACCAAAGGGCTGGATCTCAATAAACCCTATCCTGCCTGCCAATGTCTCCGAGATATTCTTTACAAGGAGCGGATTAACTGAACCCAGCAAAACGATTCGGCCTTTTCTGGCCCTCTCACGATCAACATAATTTCTCAAAGCCGGAAATAGTTCAGGTAGAGTCTGTGCTTCATCAATGATGCAACGCTCACCGTACTCATTAAGGAAAAACTCGATATCAGCCGAGACCCTGCCATAGTCCGAAGGCTTCTCCATGTCAAAATATCTCCACCCAGGCAATTCCATTCTTGCAAAGGTGGTCTTACCAGATTGGCGAGGCCCCACAATGACAACTATAGGAAACAGTTTGAGGTATTTAGCTAAGTTTTTGGAGATTGTGCGCTTTACTAGAGCCATGATTTACATTATAGAAATATTATTTCTAAATTGCAAACCTTCTTTATTTGACGCCCTGTGAAGACCAAACCCTTTTCTCTTACTTGCAGGCATAAGGAGGCATAAGGGGACATTCTTCCGTTATTCACTTTTGTCCCATGATTCCTAAAGAGAAAATGAAAAAGTGAAGAATATTTCATCACACACGGTTGCCGGCGGGTTGGGTGGTTGCGATAGCCGGCTTCGGGTGATTTCATTTGTACACCGAGGTTCAGCTAACACTTGAGTTGGCGACCAATTCTTCTTCTGTCTCGCAGGTTTTTCCCAATCTTAAGGAGCATTTAGGAAACTTGGCGACTATGCCCTCTTTTATTTCAGTGCTTAGGGGATATGCCGACTTTGCGTCTTTAGCTAAGGCAAAAATCCTCAAAACCATTAATTCATCCTTAAGCTCATGAACCCGTATCTCCGGCTCAAGCCGGTTGTTGTAATGGGGACTTTCTTTTATCAATTCCTTAATCACTTTCTTCGCTTTCTCAAGGTCGGTCGTATAAGGTACAGGCACCAAAGCTTCGGCCAAGACGTCAGGGCTCTCCAGCGAATAATTCCTCAGCGGTTTTGAGACTATGTCCGTGTTGGGAACGACAAGATCCCTGTTGTCAAGGGTTGTGATAATCGTATGCATGAGTTTGATTGCTTTCACCTGGCCGAATTCGTCCGAAATCTTAACGTAATCGTGCACTCTCAGGGGATGCGTGAAAGAGATTGTTATTCCGGCAACCAAGTTGGATACGGAATCCCTTGCGGCAAAGGTTACAAGTGAACTGAAAACACCCGCAAAAGCAAGCAACGCCGTTGCTATGGGCTTATAGTGTTCCACTGTCAACAAAGCAAGAGAAATCCCCAGGAAATATATGGTGGCTACTGTGAGGTATTTTATGTTTTTTAGTTTCAAATAATGCGCGCCCGCTTCAATATCGTTTTTGCTCTCAATTGATTTGGCGGGTTTAAGTAAATATTTTGTCAATAACCTTGAGACCGTGGTGGCGACTATGAAGGTCAGAAACAGGATGATGAAGAAATCATCTACGCTATTCGCAATTATTCTCTTTGCGATGCCGATCACCAGTTTGATCATTGCCTCCTAATGTGGACTATCAGCAAGGCGAGCTGACATTTCTTACACATTCGTTTTGTTTCCCTGTTCCCTGATAACCTGCTGCTCGAACTTGGAAGGCTGAGATTCCGTGCACCGGCCAAAAGCCTCTTGGCCCGGGATCTTTGTTATCATCGATACTTTCCGGAAAACCTTTAGTCTTTTCAGGCGTTCTGCTGTCATAAGTCACCACGGGGGACGTTCTTGACTTAATGAACCAATTACTAACATCTCTACCAGGGATTACTCCCCCCTACTCCAGTCTTCAAAGAGAAGATGAAAAAGCAAAGCGTGTTCCTCCGCCCTGATAGTGCGCCAACGTTGTGACATTGGCGACGTCAATTAGCTGACCAAGCATTAATAGTAGGCCCTTTGCGCCGGATTCTAAGAACTGTGAACATTTTTGTTCACTACACTGAACAAACTACCAAGCGGGTGCTAACAGAATGGGTCCACTCAGCACGGGAGTGCAGCTGGATTTGCAGTTGGAGTATGCTTGGATGCTGGTCAGCAGCTTCTGCGGTGTCGGACACCGTTCCCAGAAGGTTGTGTGGTGTCCGACACCGTCCCCTTTTAGAAGAAATTGCGGACTCTGTTGGTGCGCATTATGCAACTGCAAGTAGAGCAGTTAGAAGAGTGGGAGAGAAGAAGAAAGTGTGATTGCAGGACCTGACCCCACCTCTCTGCACGTCTCCTCTGGATTCTCTCTGTGTCTCGAGTGTGCGCTAGCAGTCGCTGAGAGCAAACACCCTTGCGCCTAACATGCACATACGAAGGATTTTTTTGCAGGTCAAGAACGTACCGTGCCGTGCTTTCAGCTTATCTTGACCACATTAATAGCTTTCGGGCCCTTGTCTCCTTGTCCTATCTCAAAGCTTACCTTGTCGCCCTCGTTCAAGGTCTTGTAGCCTTCACCTTGAATCTCATTATGGTGGACAAAAAGATCCTCGCCTTCCTCGTGCTGGATAAAGCCGTAACCCTTGCTTGCGTTAAACCACTTTACAGTTCCTTCGGGCATTCTTTAAACCTCCTAGTTTGAGTTTTGCCTTAGTCTTCTCCTATGCCCTACGTTTTTCCTCCTCCCCGCTCATAACTACTTTTCAAGGAGCAAAGTTAGATGGCTGCAACATGGACCTCCCAATCGGTAATACGTCAGCCTTATTGCTGACCAGGATGTGTCATGCCGAGTGGCTGCCCACCATGTTAACTTAGACCATCTTGTCGCTCAGTTGGCTCGGATTCTCTCGGCAAGCGCAGCAACAACCAGATGCCTAAGTCTCTCCAAGGGCAAAGCGGAACCGATCTGGACTGTTCGGGTCAATTCCGCAGCTTCGACAACTGCTTCGTACAGCCGCCGCTCGGCTTGGTACATGCGAGCGCGGCCATATCCAACACCCTTTAGCATGCCACTAGCAGCCAAGCGTTTCAGGTCAGCGGTTGCCGTGTTCACTGACACATCGGTCAGACGACGGTAGTATTCATTGGTAATCGGACGTGCAAGAAAGGCATCGTACAATGCATTAGCAGCCCGCCGATCCATCTCCAAATCTTCGGACACAATATCCTCAAGGACTATCCAGAGTGCTCTCTCCGTCTCTTGACGCAGCGACAGGGCTTCAACCTGCCGCACCTGTGCTCCCATGTGTATTTCGATGAACTGAGTAACATCGGCATCAGGATTCCACTCCTCACCGAGACAGGCAAATGCTCGATAGTAGTCAGAAAGATGGCGGCCCCACCACTCCTCTAGACTCGTGAACTCCGGCAGGCGGAAGCCCCCTCTATACATCGCCAAAGAGGCAAGGACTCGAGCCGTGCGGCCATTGCCATCTGCCAAGGGGTGAATACCTGCTAATCTCACATGGAGACATGCAGCCATGATCGGCGGTTCCAAATCCTGATGTTGTTGAGCCCATCTACACATTTCATCAAGTGCGCCCGGAACATCGGAGGGCTGAGGTGGAAGATAGACCACTGCACCATCGCTAGCTCTGGTCACCCTGTTCTGCGTATCGCGGAAGCGACCCGCGCCAAGCGCATACGATCCGGCGAGTACGCGATCATGTAGTCCAAGAATTAACTCTGTTTGCCAGGTAAAACCGGCATCATCGGCTCTGCGCAACACATACTCCATCGCAGATTGGTAACCAAGCACCAGCTGGCGGTTCTCCGGCGAGACTTCCTTGGGCCGGTCTCCAACAAGAATTCGCCGAACCTCGTCGGCTGTTACAGCAACGCCTTCCATTGAGGTGGAAGCAGCTATCGCTTCAGCCTCCAGATCCCGCCTTGTGCGCCCGAGCCAGACACGTGGCAGAGGTCCTCTGCTATCCAGCCGAGCCCGCAACTCATGGAGCCGTTTCACCGCAGCCTCTATCGAATCGGTAAGCCTATATTTGTACATGCTCAGACCTTTCGCTGTGAGATAAACGCCATAATACCATGTGATATTGTGACATATTCGTCACAACGCGTCAATCCTCTTAGAGCACGCCGGCAAAATAAATGCAATGATCCAATCCCCCGATCAAGCCTGAGGACGAGTTTGATCGGGCAGTTCAATTACATCCTCGCTTCTGTCATTCCATGAAGTTGACATAATTATGGATTCGCGAATTCTTGCGAACCTATGCGACCGGACCGCCAATCGCAGCTTCTACGCTCGGTGCAACGAGCTGACGAAACATCTGATCCATCTGCTCGGGGGAATAACACATGCCGTTATTCAGCCACCATTTAAGCAACGTTAGGAACGTGCCGGCCACGTAATTCGCTAGGATAGGCAACGGCACCGCTGACTGTCGCCCTTCGGCCAATGCCTTTTCTATCTGTTCTTCAAGCTTTCTGCTCCAAAAATCCTGGCCTTTTTCGAAAAGCAGATCGATGACCCGGCCTCGTGTCAATGCTTTGAAAAGGCGATGGTTCTCCTGCGCATGCTTGAAGAACTCAAGGGACGACGGAATCTGCACAGTGCCCCTGTCCACGTTCATGAAAGTGCTGAACGAGTCGAGTGCCTTTTCAAAACTGCTCACCAGCAAGTCCTCCTTGTCGCGGTAATGGGAGTAGAACGTAGATCTGCCGACGCCGGCCCGGTCAATAATGTGTTGCACGGTTATTGCATCGTAGCGCTTTTCGACCAGCAGGTCGATCAATGCCCCGGACAGCAGTTGGCGCGTTCGTTTCATTCTTCGGTCTTCTTGCCTCTCTCTCATGTTTACACCTCGTTCCCGGACAATTTGACCCATTTGTCCGGTAGCGGACATTACGGCCGAATTGTCTGTTGATTTATCGATGGCATGCCACCAAAATGAAATGAACAATGTGTTCGCTTCTGAACATATTGTACCATTACCCCGACACTGCGAGAAAGGGTTTCTGAATGATGATCGAGCTTAGAGATGTAACCAAAACATACGAGAGCGCCGCGGGAGTGTTTACGGCATTAAACGGCATTGATCTCTCGGTCTCCAAGGGTGAATTCATTACCGTCGTCGGCAAATCGGGCAGCGGGAAATCAACCTTGCTGAATATGATAACCGGTATCGACAGCCCGTCTTCCGGGGAAGTCTATGTCTCTTCTACCGCTGTTCACTCTTTAAACCAGGAGCAGCTGGCGTTATGGCGCGGAAAACATATCGGGATCATCTTCCAATTCTTTCAACTGTTGCCGACCCTGACGGTTGTTGAGAACGTGATGTTGCCGATGGACTTCTGCAGGACATATCCGGCACGTCAGCGGCGGGAACGGGCCATTTCCCTGTTGGAGAAGGTCGGCATCTCAAGTCAAGCCGCTAAACTGCCGGTTGATTTGTCAGGCGGCGAACAGCAGCGTGCGGCGATCGCCAGGGCTCTAGCCAACGACCCGCCGATTATTGTCGCCGACGAGCCGACCGGTAATCTCGATTCCCAGACTTCACTCGAAGTGATGCAATCCTTTGCGGCGCTGGTAGCTGAAGGCAAGACAGTGGTCATGGTTACACATGAGCGTGACTTAAGCCGGTACTTCACCAGGTCTATCGAGCTGGCCGATGGGACTATTGTCGCCGGGAATGAGTCGAACATAGGAGCGCGGCATGATTAGCCCCCGCTGGCGAAAAGTTACGCGCGACCTGTGGCTGAATCTTCCGAGCACGCTCCTGGTCGTCATAGCCATCGCTGTCGGTATCTTCGGCGTCGGCTTTGTCCTTGACGCCTCATCGATCCTCACGCGTGAGATTGATGCAAACTATAAGATGGCCAAACCGTCCTCAGCGACTTTATGGATGGATAAGGTTGACACCGATGTCGTGAAGACGGCGCGTGCCTTTCCAGGTGTCGCCGAGGCTGAGGCGGCCCGCAGCTCCGTGCGCGGACGGGTGCAAATCGGCCCGAATGAGTGGGACGTCATGAGATTATTCGTGATCGATGATTTCAACAACCAGCGCATCAGCAAGTTCTTTCCTGAATCGGGTAGCTGGCCGCCAGGCGACCGTCAAATCCTGGTCGAACGTGCCTCCCTGCCGATCATTAACGCGAAAAGAGGAAACAGCATTGTCGTCAGAGTGCTTGGTGGTTCCGCGCAAGCGATTACAGTCGCAGGCACCGTCTTCGATCCCGGCCAGGACCCGGCTTGGGTAAACAATATCACCTGTGGTTACGTCAAACCAAGCACGCTTAAGTGGCTCGGCGGAGCGGCTCCCTCCAAAGGACTAAGCATTGTCGTCAGCAAGGCTAAGCCGGACCGGTCGCACATTCGCAACGTGGCCAACCGCTTGAGCACAGCCCTTCAGCGAAAAGGATACAGCGTCAAACGGATCGAGGTCCCGGTACCGGGCAAGTATCAACAGACCGAGAAGGTCAATAGTCTTCTCGTATTGCTCGAAGCTTTTGGCCTGTTGTGCCTAGTACTGAGCGGGTTTATGGCCGCAACGCTGGTTTCGGCCCTGCTGTCGCAACAGATTCGCCAGATCGGTGTTATGAAGGCGGTAGGCGCGCGTCTGCGACAAATCATGGGTATCTACCTGGCAACCGTTGCCGGCCTGTCTCTAGCTGCGTCGGCCATCGGCATCCCTCTCGCCGCCATCGCCGGGCGGGGCTTCGCACTGTCGGCGATGAAGATGCTTAACTTCAATGTCACTAATAGCGCCTTGCCTCACTGGGTGTACTTCGTTCAAATCTCCGTTGGTATACTAACGCCGCTGCTCACCGCTGTCTATCCGGTTTATCGAGGTAGTCGGATCACCGTTCGCGAGGCCATTCGTGATTATGGTGTCAGCCTGAAGAATTTTGGAGCCAACCGCTTCGACAACCTGTGGGGACAACTTCGGGGCGTGCCGCGGCCTCTGGCGCTGTCGCTTCGGAATACCTTCCGGCGCCGCGGGCGTACGGTCCTGACCATGGCGATGCTGGTAGCGGGCGGCACTGCATTTATTGCGTCGCTGGGATCGGCCGCATCATGGAACAAGACAATTGACAAGTCTTTTGCCAACGTCAACTACGACATTGATGTTCGTTTCGGCCAACCTTATCCAACTAGCGCCGTCGAGAAAAGCATTCGTACCGTCCCGGGTGTGACGGCTGCCGAGGCCTGGGGATATATGATGCCGACGGCCTTTCCAAAGTACAGCGACGGCACTTACGGCGCCGCTTTCGCGATTTTCGCTCCTAAAGACAAATCGACCCTCATAAAACCGGCCATGATCGAAGGGCGCTGGTTACGAGCTGACGATACGAACGCGGTAGTTGTAGACAACGATTTTACCGACAACGCCGCGAAACAAGGAACGCCGGTCAAGGTGGGAGACGAGCTAACCCTCAATCTCAACGACCAGGACACAACTTGGCACGTAGTCGGCATAATGGATAAGATCGGACTACAATCCGCGGCCTACGTCAACTATGACCGTTTCGCTGAAGTCACTCACAAGCAAGGGCTGGCCACGTGTGCACGCGTCGTTGTTCGAGGTCACGATAAAACACTTCAGAAAACGGTCTCCAGGGCACTTGAGCGAAAGCTAGCCAAAGACGGTTTCAGCGTCTTCGTGATCCAGAGCCTCACGGCATCTCGTCAGATTATGATCAACCACGTCATCCTCATCCTGTTCTTCTTGATGCTGATGTCAATCCTCATAGCCGTCGTCGGCGCACTGGGCCTAGCTTCGACAATGGGCGTGAACGTTATGGAGCGCGCTCGGGAGATCGGCATCATGCGGTCCATCGGAGCCTCGACAAGAATGATCCTTCTGTTAGTCATCACGGAGGGCGTCGGTATCGGCGTGTTGAGCTGGCTTCTGGGCAGTATTATCTCGGTGCCGGTGACAAACTTCATTGCGCGCAACGCGGGACAATTCATTTTCCCTCGCGTGATGGATGTAGTGATTCCTCTTTGGGCGCCGGTTCTCTGGTTGGTGATCGTCCTTGGCGTCGCTTCTGCAGCCAGTTTCTATCCGGCCTGGAGGGCAACACGCCTCACCGTACGTGAGGTGCTGACATATGAATGAAAGGAGACGCATAAGATGATAAGGACAACTATCGGGATAGGCATAATTATCGTTGGCTGTGTTTTGCTTGGAGTTCTACTGTCCAGCGGGCTACTATTCCCGCATATCATCGGGCCGGTTACTCTCATAGCCGTCGGAACAGCGCTTCTGGCGGTCAGGCGAAAGGCAAAGAATGAATAAGAGACGAGTCGCGCTATTGCTTATCGTGATCGCCGCTGCTGTGCTCATCGGCGTGCTTTTAAATGTGTTTGTGCCATCCTTGCTGCAAATAATCTTAGATATGCACCGCGGTCTTTAGCCAGCTTAGCGACTTCGCGCTTATCGGAAAAGCGATGGGGATTCAAGAGAGGAATCAAAAGGTTGGCTCGCCGGATATTTCGATTCTTGGCTTGAAAAGATAAGAATGTCCCCTTGGGCTGTCTGAACTGCAATAAGGTGCGCGATTTCCAAAAGCGTCGATTATGGATGTCGAACTCAAATCGATCTATGATACATCATAGGGGACGTTCTTTATTTAATGAACTAATTACTAGCATCTCTACCAGCACTTGTTCCATATCCATCGAATAAGTTTAGTAAGTTAGTCCCAAGCCCTTCCGCCCCTCAAGAGTGTCCTCTATTCGCAGATTTAGCGGGTATAGACCAGCGCCGTACTTTTAGGACTGAGTCTTGATAAGAATTCATCACACGGCATGCACAAAATTCCATTTTTCATTAGGCGTTCCTTGCCGCGGTACAGCAAATAAGCAGTGCTTTCAGGATAATCTGATTTGAAGCTATTTAAGGCGCGCAAATCCTCGGGACGTACGCGCGACGCATTTTTTACCTCGACCGCCCAAAACACTTCTTCTCCATAGACTACGAAATCAACCTCTGAACCCCCTTGAGTTCGCCAATAATAAACTTTGTTTTTGCCTTCCCTGTAGGAATTCCAAGCAACAAGATGCTGAGCAACCAATCCTTCCAGTGCGCAGCCCTCTATTTCTTCGGGCTTATCTAAAGGACCCGCTGGTCTCAGAGCTCGGAAAACTCCGGCGTCAAAGAAATAGAACTTGGGATGGGAGACAACCTCTCTTTTTGCCCGTTTTGTAAATACCGGCAAACGAAACGACAACAACGAGTCTTCAAGAATCGAGATATATCCCTCTACCACTTTTCTCTCAACTTCGCAATCCCGGGCAACATTACTGATATTAAGTATGGAACCGTGCGAAAAAGCGACCGCCTCCAAGAACCTTGAGAAGTTGCCTATGTTTCTGACCAAGCCCTCCATCTGGACTTCTTCTCTCACATATAAAGCGGCATACGTTCTCAAGATATTGTCAGGATCTTCCGCCGACATCACAAGTGGTAATAGGCCCTGCTTTAGGGCATTACCTAGATCAAATCTCTTGCCCAACTCCATAGCCATAAACGGGTGAAATGTCTTTTTTATGACTCTGCCGGCAAGCAGGTCTGCCCCAGTTCTTTTGAGCTTGCGCGAACTCGAGCCCGTTAGTATGAATTGAATTCCCAGCTTCTTTTCTATGAGAGAATGAATAACACTCAGCAGTTCGGGAATTTTTTGAATCTCGTCAACAACAACTGCTTTTTTTTCAGGATATGCAAGGACAATTTCTCTCAGTCGTTCGGGGTATGCGCCATACGAACGAAAACTATCCGGTTCAAGTAGGTCTATCCATATAGCATCAGGATAATTCTGCTTTAACCATGTGGTTTTTCCGGTCCCACGTGGTCCAAAAAGAAAGAAACTGCTTCTAGGCAATGTAAATATTCTTGGTATTATTGTTTCCATATTA
>Ga0214473_10004404_pt1 | contig 16936 bp, 3 predicted proteins | sample RVTome_7_FD_203509 | JGI IMG/M metagenome (GOLD analysis project Ga0214473, IMG submission 203509) | Soil microbial communities from uranium-contaminated site in the Upper Colorado River Basin, Wyoming, United States - RVT98D197 | ecosystem: Environmental > Terrestrial > Soil > Contaminated >... | reverse complement strand
GCGCGGTGGGCCCGGAAGACGACCGGTGGCGACCAATGCCTCTCTTCGCAAGCGCGCCGCGGCCACCTGGGCCCGGGCCTCGTGGATAAGAGGCTCGACGGGTTGAATACCGTTCGCGTTCGGCTGATTTGATTCATCATCCGGCATGGATATAGGCCCAGCGCATAGACTCACTCCTAACTAAACGCGACAGAGCCGGCCCCATCTTCACGACGACGACGTAAACCAGGCCGATTCAGCCCCCAGCACTTCACGAAGTCTGTCGTGGGCCCGCGCCCGCAGCATGTGCACCGCCCCCGCCGACCGCTCCATCCGCTTGGCCACTTCGCCGATGGCCAAACCATCCAGGTCGTAGAGCCGGACCACACACCCGTAATCCTCGGGCAGAGTATCGAGAATGGCGTTGAGGCGATTGATGCGTTCATCGCGTGCCAAGTGTCGGCTCGGCGTGGTGGTCGCCACGCCGAGGAGTGCAAGCAGTTCGGACGAGCCATCAGCTTCGGCGGGCGACTCGACCCGGGCAGTCGGGGGCGGTCGCTTCTGCCGCTGGAGACCACGGATCGCGTCGCGAAGATTGTTCTCCGCGATGCGACGCAGCCAGCCTTGGAACGGTTCCGAACGGGTCGGGTCAAACTGGGTGATGTGAAGAAACGCCTCCAAATACGTGACCTGCATCACGTCGGCGGACTCCAGCACGGACCGCCATGGGCGGCCGATGCTCAAAGTCCGCTCCACCTCCGGACCGTGAATCTCGAGTAGCTTGGCCAGGGCGTCTTCATCGCCCCCGATGGCCCGTTCCACAAGCCCGTTGGTATCGTTCATGCCGATCCGTTCCCGCCGCTCGACCGTTCCAAAGACCCGCTGAACCAAGCTGTCGCGTGTACGTGAGCGCCCTGGCGTCGCGTGGTTCATTAGAGGCGCCCGTGGGCCGGTCAGCGTCGCCGGACCGCCCGGAGCCGGGATGCCCTCTTTGCCTCGCGGGCCTGATTCTAATGAAAACCGGTCTGGAATCCAAAGCCTCGGTCATCGTCCAACGCCTTCCGCCGGCTTCAGTGGTCGTCGCCGCAAGACGCCCTGCGGACGCGCAAACCGCGCTGGCCACGGAGGTTACGTGCCGAGCTTGGCTGCGACGGGCCGGCGGACCGGTGCACGGCACGGCCGACCTCTCGTCCAGGATGTTCCCCCCGTCCAGCAGTGGAACGCAGCTCCGAACGGCTCCAGTAAAGAGCATCGTCGCTGTCGCCCATGGCCCGCTCAACGTGGCACTCGGCCTCGGGGGTTCGCTGGTTGCCGGCGACGCCGGCTGGCCCAATCCGCGGATCGAGCGTCACGTTTCTGTTGCGTTTTTTACTTGGCGCGTGGGCTGCGATTGTAGTATGACCGGGCGCGTCCGGATTCGGTCGGGCCGGGCCGGACGAATGCACTCCTCAGCCTTTGAAGAAAGTCGCAGCCCCCTCGTGGCGGCCGGCGACGGCGTTCTGGCGCGCTCAAATGGCAGCGGCCGCGGCCCGTGGTGGCCGTCGCCGGCTGAGAAAAGCAGAAACCGATTCGCATCGTCGTCTTTGTCAACGGGCCGTCCGTCACTTTCGCTGAGCAACCCGCGTGTCTCTGCGTGGGTTGATCGCGGTCGTCGTACGCCATTGCCGAAATGGTGTAACCCGAGGAGCAGGAGCGCGTAGGGTCCGCTGCGCGGACCGACAACGCAGGTGCAGGTCAACGCGTACACGAAAGGCATCCGTCATGAGATTCGATTCCAGAACATCCACGGTACTCACGATCCTGTTTACCTTCTCGTCGGCGTGTGGTGTCGCACGAGGACAGGTACGCAGCGGGCAGTGGGCTGAGGGCTTCCACCTGCCGGGAGTCGTCGGGCCGGCACTCGCATCCGTCGTGTTCAACGGCAGCGGTGAGCCGGGGCCCTACGCTGGCGGCGCCTTCACCGCCGACCGTGCGTCTCACTCGGGCAAAGACGCTCGTGCTGTAGGTCTTTCTCATCGCGCCGACCCGCCGCAGACGGTCGCTGGCACAAGTTGCCCTTATGACGATGCGTCTCATTGCCAATCGACTCCGGTCGACGCCATCCTTTTGATTGATCGCTTGGCCGGCTCTCGCTGGGCGGATGATTTCACCGCCAGCGTAACCGGCAGTATCGACACGTTGTGCTGGTACCCGTGCGTCTACTGTCCGGATTGCAACGACGGCAGCGGAGGGGACTGCGGCGTCCAGAACCCTGACCAATTCGAGGTCACCTTTTACGAAGACGCGGGTGGTTTGCCGGGGGCCGTTCACGCGGCCACGCAATTACTCACCTTCATCAACGGTAACAACATTTCAGGCACCCGCTGCTATCAGTTTCACGGGTCGCTGGCCGCGCCGGTGCCTGTTACCTTGGGCGAATGTTATTGGATCGAAATCACCGGACTGGGACATCACGTCCCCGCCCCCCTCGGCCCCGGCACCTGCCAGGTTTATTGGCGGCAAAGCTCCGACGGCAACGGCTACAGCGTTCACGATACGAACGCGTCGTACGGTTTTGAGGATGTCGAAACACCGGAGGACCTGGCCTTCTGCGTCGACCTTGGCATCGAGGCAGGCGGGTGCGGTACGATCTCCGGCGCGTGCTGTTCTTGCGGGACGTGCACCGAAGCCGTCACGGCGACCGACTGTTTGGTCGGAGGGGGAATCTTTCACCCCGGCTCGCTGTGCGCGCAAGTGACCTGCCCTGGAGGGGACGATTGCACCACGGCTACGGAGATCAGCCATGGACCCGCCTGCGGCGACACGCTGGACGTTTACTTCAGCACGGGGTGCGCGACGGATTCCGGCCCCAGCCCGGTTCCTGACTGCCCGGGGAGCATTCCCGTCGGCTCGGACATCTGGTTCCGCTATACGGCGAATTGCACCGGGACGCTGACGGCGACGCTGTGCGGTCAGGCCGAGTACGACGCGGTGCTGCTGGCGTATTCCGACACGTGTCCACCGACGGAAGCCGAGCAGATCACCTGTGACGATGACGGATGCGGCTTCGGCGGAGGCCCGTCGGAGATTTCCTTCCCGATCGTGTTGGGCGGCGTTTACTACCTTCGGCTCGGCGGCTTCTCCGGCGACAGCGGCACGGGAACGCTGAGCCTCACGGTGGATCAGGCCCCGGGGGCATGTTGCGACGAGGATTCCTTCGTTTGTACGGAGGCAGTAGCCCAGGCCGCATGCCAAGGCGCTGGAGATCGCTTTGGCGGCGGTGGAACTACGTGTGCCACGATCGATCCGCCGTGCGCATCGCCCCGTCTGTACGTCGACGCCGACGCCACCGGAGCAAACGACGGCACAAGCTGGGCCGACGCCTACAACAGTGTTCAGGACGCCCTGGGCGACGCGGCGGGATCGGGCGGCGTGGTCGACGAAATCTGGGTGGCCGGGGGCACGTACAGGCCCGACCAAGGCGTCCAACAGACACCGGGCGACCGGACCGCCACCTTCCAACTGCTCAACGGAGTTGCGATCATCGGGGGGTTCGCGGGCGGCGAGACGATGCTCTCGCAGCGCGACGTTGCCGCCAACCCCGCCATCCTCAGCGGAGATCTGGCCGGGAACGACACCTCGCTGGCGTGCTCGAGCGATTGCGGGTCGTCCAGCGGTCTCTGCGTGAACGGCAGTTGCACCATTAAGGGTAACCGAACTGAAAACAGCCACCACGTCGTCACAGGCACGGGTGTAGGCGCCACGGCCATTCTCGATGGGTTCACCATCACCGCCGGGAACGCCGACGCCGGGTTCCCGGACAGCAACGGGGCCGGGATGGTCAATCGCGGGAACTTTGACGGCTCGGCCAGCCCGACGATAGGTAACTGTACGTTCGCCCGAAACCGTGCCGCTTCGGCGGGCGGCGGAATGTTCAACGAGGACGGGAGCAGCCCAACGTTGACCAACTGCACGTTCTATGGCAATTCATCGAATTCCGGCGGCGGCGGGATGCTCAACAGCGACTTCAGCCATCCCGCCCTGACCAACTGCAAGTTCAGCCTCAACCGAGCCGGGGGCGGCGGCGGCATGAGCAACGGAAGTAGCGATCCCACGCTCACCAACTGCACGTTTGTCGGAAACCACTCAGCGGTTTATGGCGGCGCTCTGCTCAATGGCAATAGCAGCCCCGCGCTGACCAACTGCTCGTGCTTCAAAAACACGGCCGACAGTCCGGGCGGAGGGGGTATTTCTGCACAGAATTTCGGCTCAAGCGACCCCGTGGTCACCAACAGTGTTTTCTGGAACAACATCTCGGACTTGAACGGCAACGAAGGCGGTCCGTTCATGGATGAGGAAGCGCAGATCGATCACGCGTTCGGCGCCCCGGAGGTCAACTACAGCATCGTCCAGGGCGGCTGGACCGGCGCCGGGGGCACGGGCAATAGTGCAAGCGATCCGCTGTTCGTGGACGCCGACGGAGCCGATAACCTCGTGGGCACTGAAGACGACGATCTGCGTCTTTTGGCAGGCTCGCCCGCCATTGACGCGGGTAACAACGCCGCGGTTCCGGCGGACGCCGCGGACCTGGACGGCGACCTGAACACGGCCGAGCCGACCCCGCTGGACTTGGACGGCGCCCTGCGTTTTGTCGACGATCCCGGCACGGCCGACACCGGCGCGGGTACGCCGCCCATCGTGGACCGGGGGGCGTACGAGCTCAATCCTCCCGTCCTTCCCGTCTTCGTCGACGCCAGCGCAACCGGCGCGGCCGACGGCACCACCTGGACCGACGCCTATACCACCCTTCAGGACGCTTTTGGCGACAGCCGTATCATCGCCGAGATAGCGGATCAGATTTGGGTCGCGGCAGGCACGTACACGCCCGATCAGGGCGGCGGCCAAACCCCTGGCGATCGAGGGGCTACCTTCCAACTGCTCAATGGTGCGGCGGTTTACGGCGGCTTCGCCGGCGGGGAGAGCGAGCTGTCGCAGCGCGACGTGGTCGCCAACGAAACGATCCTGAGCGGCGACCTGAACGGTGACGATACCAAGGTACCCTGCACGGCGAATTCGCCCGATTGCGACTCCTTGGGCAATCTGTGCGTGAACGGCTTCTGCATAATCAGTGACAATAACGACGAGAACAGCCACCACGTCGTGCACGGCGGCGGCAGCGGTAGCAGCGCCGTTCTTGACGGGTTCACGATCGCGTCGGGAAACGCGAATGGAAGCAGCTTCCCCGATGAGCAGGGCGGCGGAATGCTCAACCTGGCGGGCAGCGGCCCGACGGTGACCAACTGCACATTCAGCGGGAACAGTGGTGAATACGGCGGCGGGATGATGAACAACGGCTTGTGCAATCCGACCGTAACCAACAGCACGTTCAGCGGGAATTCGTCAAACCAGGGGGGCGGCGGAATGTTCAACCAGGACGGCAGCAGCCCGAAGGTGACCAACTGCACATTCAGCGGGAACAGTGCTGAATACGGCGGCGGGATGTTCAACATCGGCTTGTGCAACCCGACCGTAACCAACTGCTTGTTCAGCGGCAATTATTCCCCCGTCGCCGGCGGGATGTACAACGACGACAGTAGCCCGACTGTGACTAACTGCGCCTTCATCGGAAACATGGCCGGCGATATCGGCGGCGGAATGGTCAACGTCAACGGCGGTAGCCCGATGCTGGCCAACTGCACGTTCGCTAACAACAGCGCTGTGATTACCGGCGGGGGTATTCAGAACACCTCTGGTCCGAACAGTCCGGTCATCACCAACTCCATATTCTGGAACAATTCCGACGCGGGCGGAACCGACGAGTCTGCGCAAATCCACACGTTCAGCGGCACACCGGTGGTCAGTTACAGCATCGTCCAGGGCGGCTGGACGGGCGCCGGCGGCACGGGGAACAGCGCCAGCAACCCGCTCTTCGTCGACGCCGACGGCGCGAATAATGTGGCTGGCACTGAGGATGATGACCTGCGCCTCTCGCCGGGCTCGCCGGCGATCGACGCCGGTGACAGCACGGCTCTCCCGCCAGATTTCTTGGACCTCGACGGCGACGGCAACACGTCTGAGCCTATACCCATTGATCTGGCCGGCGACCCCCGGCAGAGCAACGACCAAGGGACCTCGGACACAGGCATTGCCGACCAGAGCGGGATCGTGGTGGACATGGGCGCGTACGAATTCTTCCCCGACTGCAACTTCAACGGCGTTCCGGATTCCGTCGACGTCCTCAACCAAACTTCGGCGGACGTGGACCAGAACGGGGTTCCCGACGAGTGCGGCACGTTCACCGGCGACTGTGCGAACGACAACTGGAGTTGCGTGGACAACTGGGACCTGCCCGGCGACGTGTACCCCGACGACGTGGCCAGTGCGCCCGGTGTGTATGTGACCGTGGACGAGCCGGCCGACGTCTTCTTCGACGTTGACGGGACGATGCCGGCGATGCGCATCCGCGGGGCGAAGCTGCGCGTCACCCAGACCGGCATCGGCGATCTCACCATCAACTCCAACCGCGGACTGACCGTCGGGGGTGCGCTCCGTACACTCCACGATCGGAGGATCGAGGTGCAGGGTCCCCTAGAGCTTGACCCGAACGGTTCGTACGCCAGGGACATCGGCAACAGCATTTGCAACTCGCCGGTGTTCCAGCCCGATTGTGGCGCGGCCTACGGCTACAAGTTCAACGGCAACACCTGGGACGAACAAGCGCCCAAGCTCGCCGCCGCGGACGCCGCAGGTGGTGAACAGTTCGGTGGTTCCGTGGCCGTCGACGGAGACGTGGCCGTTGTGGGTGTTCCCAACGATGAGTGCCCGGCTGGGCCCATTTGCGGGTCGGCGTACGTGTACCGCTTCAACGGGAGCGCCTGGGTGGAGGAGGCGAAACTCACCCTCTCGGACGCGATACCCGGTGACATCTTCGGCTATTCGGTCTCCATCAGCGGAAATGTGGTGGTCGTCGGAACGTATAGCAGGCGAGCGTACGTCTTCGTCGAGCCAGCGGGAGGTTGGGTGGACATGACCGAAACCGCCAGGCTCGTCGCCATGGACGGGGCGTCGAATGATCAGTTCGGCTCCTCCGTCTCGGTCAGCGGGTACGTGGCCGTCGTGGGTTCGCCCCGCGACGATTGTGCGAACGGGGCGTTGGATTGCGGTTCGGCGTACGCCTTCCGCAGCTACGACGAGGGAAGCCATTGGTTCCAGAACGGCAAGCTCACCGCCATGGACGCCGCGGAGGAAGACACCTTCGGCTATGCCGTCTCCGTCAGTGGGGACGTGGCCGTCGTGGGGGCGTACGGCGACGATTGTGCGAACGGGGATGCCGATTGCGGCTCGGCGTACGTCTTTCGCTTCAACGGGAGCAATTGGGTCCAGGCCGGCAAGCTCTCCGCCTCGGACGCGGCGCAGAGAGATTACTTGGGCCGGTCCGTCTCCATCGGTGCGGACACGATCGTCCTGGGGGCGTCGGGTGCTGGTTGTTGCGGTTCAGCCTATGTTTTCACCAAGCCTGGTCTCTCGTGGACCAACATGACGCAGACCGCCAGGCTGACCGCGTCCGACCCCTCCTCAGGCGCTAACCTCGGCTGGTCCATCGCGCTGAGCGGCGACCGGGTTGTCGTAGGGAGAACATACGATTCGTGCCCGTCGGGCGCATACTGCGGCGCGGCGTATGTCTTCGACAAGCCGGCCGGCGGATGGACCGACACGATCGAGACCGTCAAGCTCATTGCCTCGGACAGGTCAGCGCAGGACGATTTCGGGTCGTCCGTCTCGGTTAGCGGGGACAAGGTCCTCGTCGGCGCGGTTTACGACGATTGCGCGGTCGGGTTTACGGATTCGGGGGCGTGCTCCTCGGTGCTCACGGATACCCTCACGCTCGACTCCGGCCTGGATTCCGGCGGGCAGTGCGGCAACGGCGGGTCGGTCGAGCTTACGGACTGGATGTCCGTGGTGGTCATCGGCGGGCTGGTTCTCAACGGCCCTGACGAGCCCGGCTGCCCTGGGGCGAGGGCGCAGGCGGCGGGTGTCACCCCCACGCCAAAGGTGAGCTTGGGCGGCAACGCCCTGCTGACCGTCGGGGGGTCCTATACCCTGACGGGTGCTTCGGAATCCAGCAACGCCTCCACGGTCGGGGCATTCCTGGCGGGCGATTGGGACAATCGATCCATGGCCCCGAGCCTGTTTGACTGGACGAGCGGGAAGCTGATCCTGGAGGGGACCACTCCGCAGACCTTCGAGGTGGCGGGCGACGACTGGGGTGCGACCACCGCTGGCTTCGCCCCGCCCGGCGAGGGACATTCCAACTTCTCCATCGGGCGCCTGGAGATCGCCGCCGGGGCCGAGGTGCGCTTCGTCGACGACACGGATAACGACGGCCAAGGGCAACGCGCCGTGGCCGAGGCTCTGTACGTGCGCGAGCTGGTCTTCCGGCCGGGCGCGGGAGTGACCGTCGACAACACCCGGGTGTACTACGAGACGTTGGTGGACAACGGGGTCACGGCGACGCTGGAGGGCTCTGGCGTGCTCGCCCAGATCGTAGCTCCCGTCGCCCCGCCGCTGGCGGCCCCGTATCCGCACGATCGGCTGAAGAACCGGTGCATCTCCTTCGACCCGAACAAGGCCGAGAACGGGACCGCGAACGTCGCGTTCAAGATCGATCTCATCAGTATTCAGCAGGGCTCGTGCAGCGGGGTAGACAGTGCCCCATGCCGATATGTCCAAGGCACCGGCCAGAATGAGCTGGGCAATGCCGACTGCCGCAGGTGCCCGAACAACGCTCCGTGCATCGGCAGTGCGATTGACTGCGCCGGTGCGGCCTGCAACCTGTCCGGGGAAACCTGCGCGAACGACGATCCCGCTGTCGGAGGCACAAATATCGGCATGGTCCGCTGGGCGGGCACGCCGCTGGCGACGGGCATCTTCCGGGCCGACGCGGTGGCGACGTTCCAGACGGGCGCATCCTGGCCGGACGTGATCCACGTCTGCGACTGCGAGATCGTGCCGCAGGCCATTTACCGAATCACCACCGTGCTCCAGGGGACGCTGGACGAATCGACCACGATGAACGTTTCGACAACCCCGCGGCCGGCCAACGGCGTGTTCGCCTGGTGGGGCGATGCCGTGTCAAACAAGGAGAAGTACTGCAACACCGGGACGCATCCGAGCGGGACGACCTGTGTGACCGATGGCGACTGCGGCGGCGCACCCGGCTCGTGCGTGGACGGCTGGGGTCCGCCGAACGGCTTCACCAATTTCGACGACATCAACGCGGCGCTGTCGGTGTTCCAGGCCTTCGGCCCCAACCCCGTATCGCCGGTGGACCCTGGGCCCAAGGCCAACCCGCAGGTGGCGGACATCACCTGGACGGACATGCACGACCGCGAGCCGAACTCGGTGTCGAATGCGGCCGACGTCCAGTTCATCGGCCTGGCGTTCCAGGGCCGGCCGTACCCGTTCCCCGACCCGGTGGATTGTCCGTAGGAAGTCGGAAGGCGGAACCGCTGCGATGGCTCGCCCGACCCGCGGATCGAGCGTCACGTTTCTTTCGCGTTTTTTACTAGGCGCGTGCCCTGCGATTGTAGTATGATCGGGCGCGTCCGGGTTCGGTCGGGCCGGGCCGGACGAAAGCACTCCTCAGCCTGTGAAAGAAGTAGGCGCCTCTTCGTGGCGGTTGGCGACGCCGTTCGGGCGCGCTCAAATGGCAGCGGCCGCGGCCCGTGGTGGCCGTCGCCGGCTGAGAAAAGCAGAAACCGATTCGCATCGGCGTCTTTATAAGCGGGCCGTCCGGCAGTATCGCTGAGTATGCCGCACGGCCCTGGGTGAGTTGATCGCGGTCATCGTAGACTTCTACCAATGGGCGAATCGCGAGGAGAAGGAGACACGTCGTGTATTCAAACGGGACCACGCTGAGTTCGGGTGTATGCCTGCTTGTTACCCTGCTGGCCGCCGCACCTCCGGCCGCGGCCACCGTCCGCTACGTCGATGAGAACGCCACCGGGCCGACCCACGACGGCACGAACTGGTGCAACGCGTATCTTTATCTTCCAGATGCGCTGGCCGTCGCCATTGCTACCGACGAGATCCGGGTGGCTGACGGCACCTACCAGCCAGATCGCACCACCGCCAACCCCACCGGCACCGGCAGCCGAACGGCCACGTTTCAACTCATCAACGGCGTCACCATCAACGGCGGCTACGCGGGCTGCGGGGCCGTTGACCCCGACGCACGGGACATCGAAGCCAACGAAACGATCGTCAGCGGGGACCTCGCCGGCGACGACGCGCCGGTGGCATGCACGGTGGATTCGCCGGATTGCGATTCCTTCGGCGCGCTGTGCGCCGCCGACGGCTTCTGCATCATCGCCAACAACAACGCCGAGAACAGCTACCACGTCGTCACCGGCAGCGCAACGGCCGCCACGGCCGTCCTCGACGGTTTCACGATCACGGCCGGCAATGCTAACTCGAGCCCTTTTGCAGACGACGACGGTGCCGGGATGTACAACAGTGGCGGCAGTCCGACGGTGACCAACTGCACGTTCAGTGGGAACACAGTGAGCTCAATCGGCGGCGGGATGTTCAACGGCTCTGACAGCAACCCGACGGTGACCAACTGCACGTTCAGCGGGAACAGGTCAACTAATGGTGGCGGCGGGATGCTCAACAGCGGCAGCAGCCCGACCGTCACCAACTGTACGTTCAGCGGGAACAGCTCCACGGTCGGCGCGGCGATGTACAATAGCACGAGCAGCCCGATCGTGACCAACTGCACGTTCAGGGATAACGTCGGTTCGAACACCGCCGGCGGGATGCTGAACAATGCCAGCAGCCCGATGGTCGCCGCCTGCACGTTCAGCGGGAACGTCTCAGGCTTCAACGGCGGCGGGATGACCAATAGCGACGGCAGCAACCCGACGGTGGTCAAATGCACGTTCTGCGACAACAGCACAGGCTCTACCGGCGGCGGGGGGATGTACAACAGCAGCACCAGCAGCCCGGCGGTGATCAACTGCAGGTTCAGCGGGAATTCCGGCAACAACGGCGGTGGGATGTACAACAACGTGACGAGCGATCCGACGGTAACCAACTGCGCGTTCAATGGAAACAGCGCAGCCACCAGCGGTGGCGGGATGCACAACAGCCAAAACAGCAGCCCGGTGCTGACCAACTGCACGTTCGCCAAGAACTTCGCCCCCACTGGGGGAGGTATTTACAACTCTCCTTTTGGCACGAACAGCCCGGTTATCACCAACGGTATACTCTGGACCAACTCCGACTCCGGTGGCCAAGACGAATCCGCCCAGATTCACACCGCCAACGGCACGCCGGTGGTGAATTACAGCATCGTCCAAGGCGGTTGGACGGGCGCCGGCGGCACGGGGAACAGCGCGAGCAACCCGACCTTCGTCGACGCCGACGGGGCGGACAACACCCCCGGTACTGAGGACGACAATTTGCGGCTGTTGCCCGGTTCGCCCGCCATCGACGCCGGGAACAACGCCGCGGTTCCGGCGGACACGGGCGACTTGGACGGCGACCTGAACACGGCCGAGCGTACGCCGCTCGACTTGGACGGCTCGCTACGTTTCGCCGACGATCCCGGCACGACTGACACCGGCGCGGGGACGCCGCCGATCGTGGACCTGGGGGCCTACGAGTTTCCGTCGCCCGTTTTCGTCGACGCGTCCGCGACCGGCTTGAACGACGGCACGACGTGGGCCAACGCGTATAACGACCTTCAGGACGCCTTGGCCGACGCGGCGGGATCGGGCGGCGTGGTCGACGAAATCTGGGTGGCCGAGGGCACCTACAGGCCGGATCAAGGCGCCGGCCAGACGCCGGGCGACCGGACCGCCACGTTCCAACTGCTCGATGGCGTGGCCATTTATGGCGGGTTCGCCGGAACCGAGACCGCCCTCAACCAGCGCGACGTTAACGCCCATGTGACCCTCCTCAGCGGCGACCTCAACGGAGATGATACGCCCGTGGCCTGCACGCAGAGTTCGCCCGACTGCGATTACCCCGTCGGGTATCTGTGCGACGCCGACGGATTGTGCATCATCAGGAGCAACAACGCCGAAAACAGCTTCCACGTGGTCACCGACAGCGGCACCGACGCCACCGCGGTTCTCGACGGGTGTACAATCACGGCGGGGAATGCGGACGGAGTCGTTCCCGACAGTAACGGCGCCGGAATGTACAACAGCGGCGGCAGTCCGACGGTGACCAACTGCACGTTCACCGGCAACTGGGCCGCAGACCACGGCGGCGCGATGGCTATCATCAGCGGCGCCCCGACAGTGACCGATTGCACCTTCAGCGGGAACTCAGCCGACGCCGGCGGGGGGATGTTCAACCTCAGCAGCAGCCCGACGGTGACCAACTGCACGTTCAGCGGAAACTCGGCGACTACTAACGGCGGCGGTATGTACAGCTCAGCGAGCAGCCCGATGGTCACCACGTGCACGTTTTCCCGGAACACCTCGAGCTTGGGCGGCGCGATGCTCAACAGCTCCGGGGCCCCGACAGAGACCGATTGCACCTTCAGCGAGAACTCAGCCGACAACGGCGGGGGGATGTTCAACAGCAGCAGCAACCCGACGGTGACCAACTGCACGTTCAGCGGTAATTCGGCGACCCTCCGCGGCGGCGGGATGGACAACAGCAACAGCGTCAATCCGACCGTGACGAACTGCACGTTCAACGGGAATACCGCAGGCAATCTCGGCGGCGCCGGGATGTACAACAGTACCAGCAGCCCGACGGTCACCAACTGCACGTTCACCGAGAATTCGGTCACCAGCATCGGCGGCGGGATGCACAACGCTTCCAGCAGCAGCCCAGTAGTGACCAACTGCGTCCTCTGGGGCAACGTGGATGATGCCGACGGCGACGCGGGTGGACCCTTCATGGATGAATCCGCGCAGATTCACACCTTGAGCGGCACGCCGGTGGTCAATTACAGCATCGTCCAGGGCGGCTGGACCGGCGCCGGTGGCACCGGGAACAGCGCGAGCAATCCGCTGTTCCTCGACGCAGAGGGGCCGGATAACATCGCAGGGACGCCGGACGATGACTTGCGCCTTATGGCAGGTTCGCCAGCCATCGACGCCGGGAACAACGCCGCGGTTCCCGCGGACACCGCCGACCTGGACGGCGACCTGAACACTGCCGAGCCGACCCCGCTTGATCTGGACGGCGCCCTGCGTTTTGTCGACGATCCCGGCACAACCGACACCGGCGCGGGCACGCCGCCCATCGTGGACCTGGGGGCGTACGAATTGAATCCTCCCGTCTTCGTCGACGCCGGCGCCACGGGCACGGCGGACGGCACCTCTTGGACCGACGCCTACCCCACCCTGCAGGACGCTTTAGGCGACAGCCGTATCATCGCCGGGATAGCGGATGAGATCTGGGTCGCGGCAGGAGCGTACACGCCCGATCAAGGCGGCGGCCAGACACCGGGCGACCGGACCGCCACGTTCCAACTGCTCAACGGTGTTGCCATTTATGGAGGCCTCGCCGGAACCGAGACTGCTCTCAGCCAGCGCGACGTTGACGCCCATGTGACCCTCCTCAGCGGCGACCTCAACGAAGATGATACGCCCGTCGGTTGCACGCAGAGTTCGCCCGACTGCGATTACCCCCTCGGGGCTCTGTGCGACGCCGACGGATTGTGCATCATTAGCAGCAACAACGCCGAAAACAGCTTCCACGTCGTCACCGGCAGCGGCACGGACGCGTCAGCCGTGCTCGACGGATTCACCATCGCTGCGGGCAACGCGGATGGAGGCGTTCCTGCCGAACGCGGCGCCGGCATGTACAACAACCTGGGCAGCCCAACGGTCATGAACTGCACCTTCAGCAGGAACTCGGCATCGGGCGTGGATGGCGGCGGCGGGATGTACAACGACCAAGGCAGCCCCCTGTTGCGCAACTGCGCGTTCAGCAGGAATTGGGCGGGCCCCGGTGGGGCGATGGCCAACTTCAACAGCAGCCCCCTGCTGTTCAACTGCGCGTTCAGCGGGAATTCGGCCAGCTTCGGCGGCGCCATGTACAACTTCGGCAGCAGCAGTCCCACCGTGACCGACTGCTCGTTTGATGGCAACGTCACCGGAGGCCCCGGCGGCGGGATACTCAATGAGTTCGCCAGTCTGACAGTGACCAACTGCACGTTCGCCGGACATTCGGCATCCGACGGCGGGGTAATGTACAGCATTAACAGCCCGATGATCATCCTGGTCAACTGCGAGTTCCGCGGGAATTCGGCAGTTCAGGGCGGCGCGCTGACCAGCCACAACAGCAGCCTGACCCTGACCAACTGCTCGTTCACGGGCAATTCTTCGTTGTTTTTTCAGGGCGGCGCGTCGTACAACTCCAACAGCAGCATGGCCCTGACCAACTGCACGTTCAGTGGAAACTCTGCGGGCACCCAGGGCGGCGGGATGCACAACCAGGCCGGCGGCAACCCGGCGCTGACCAACTGTATCCTCTGGGGCAACAGTGATTCCGGCGGGATGGACGAGTCCGCGCAGATTAACAACGACAACGCTACGGCCTTCGTCAATTACAGCATCGTCCAGGGCGGCTGGAGCGGTCCGGGGTCGAACAATTCCAGTGCCGATCCTCTCTTCACCGACGCGGACGGGCCGGACAACGTGGCGGGAACCGAGGACGACGACCTACGTCTGAAGCCCGGATCCCCCGCCATCGACGCGGCGGACACGCCGGCCTTGCCGGCCGACACCTTCGACCTGGACGGCGACGGGGACACGGCCGAGCGTCTCTCGCTCGATCTCAACGGGAGTCCCCGAGTCCTGGACGATCCTGACACCGCCGACACCGGCGTGCCCGGTTCACCCGTGGTGGACATGGGGGCCTACGAGTTCTTCCAGGACTGCGACGCTAACGGCTTGGCCGACGAGTGCGAGCTGTTCTGCGGTCCGGCCGGGGGGACATGCGACGTGGCCGGCTGCGGGCAGGGCGCCGACTGCAACGCCAACGCCGTGCTCGACGCCTGCGACATCGCCGCGTGCGATACCGCCGGCCTCTGCGTGTCGTCGGTGTGCGTCGGCGGCATGAACAGCGGCAACGCCTGCACCGACGACGGCGACTGCATCGACCTGCCCTGCAACGACTGCAATCTCAACGGCGTGCCCGACTCCTGCGACGACCTCATCGACAGCATCCCCGACGAATGCGTGGAGTACATCGGCCCCGCCTCGGGCAACTGGAGCGTCTCGGCCAACTGGAGCGGCAACGTCGTGCCCAACAACGGCGTGGACACCTATAGCGTGACGCTGAAGGGCACCGAGGACTCGGTCATCCAGGACTTGGCCGTAGTGACCATCGACTCGCTGGCCATCCTCGACGGCGCCGACGTAGCCGTGACCGGCGGGGACCTCACCGTGGTGACCGACGGAGGGATCCTGGTTGACGGAGCATCGGGCCCGGCCAGGGCCGCGAGCGACACGACCCTGGTCGTGGTCGGGCAGACGGTCACCACGCCCAACCTCACGGTGCGCGGAGACTTTTCGGCCGATGACGTGGTCGAGGTCGGCGTCGGTGGGGTCATCAACGTAGCCGAGACCATGCACGTGGACAGCGGGGGCATCTACCGCGGTACGGCCGGCGGGTCCGACGGGCAGCTCACCGCCGGGACCCTGCTCATCACCGGCACGGACTGCGACAACAACGGCGGATCGGTCACCATCACCGACAAGATGAGCGTGACCACCACCGGCGACGTGATCCTCGACGGCTCGGCGGTGGTCAACTGCGGAGCCAGGTCTGCCGCCCGCGGGGTCACCCCGCCCCCGAACCTGGGCGTGGGCTGCTCGAGCACGGCCTCGCGCGCCGGTTCGGCGTCGCTGGACATCGGCGGCAACTTGGTCGTCGTGGGGAACGTAGCCTTGTCGATCCAGCCGGCCATTTGCGATGCGCGCAGCAGCCGGGACATCGCCCCGAGCGTTCGGCTCGGCGGCAACTTCGTCAACAACAGCAGCTCCCCGGCGAACTTCGACGCTGATGGCGGCGGGATCGTCCTGGAGGGCGGCGCCGAGCAGACCTTCGAGGTCGCGGGCGACGACTGGGGACCGGCCACCGAAGGCTTCGCCCCACCCGGCGAAGGGCATACCAATTTCTCCATCGGACGCCTTGAAATCGCTGCAGGCGCCCAGGTCCGGTTCGTCGACCGGACGGACAACGACGGCGACGGGCAATTGGCCGTCGCCGAGGGGCTGTACGTGCGCGAGCTGGTGTTCCAGCCCGGCGCGGCGGTGACCGTGGACAACACCCGGGTGTACTACGAGACGTTGGTGGCCAACGGGGTCACGGCGACGCTGGAGGGCTCCGGTGTGCTCGCCCAGGTGGTAGCCGCCGTCGCTCCGCCGCTGGCGGCGCCGTATCCGCACGATCGGCAGAAGAACCGGTGCATCGCCTTCGACCCGAACGTGGCCGGCAACGGGACCGCCAACATCGCCTTCAAGATCGAGCTCATCGACATCAAGCAGGGCTCCTGCAACAACGCCGAAAGTTCGCCCTGCCGATACGCCCAGGGGACCGGGCAGAACGAGCCGGGCAACGCCGACTGCCGGCGGTGCGCCTCTGGCCCGAACGTCGGGCTGCCCTGCATCAGCGGGCCGGTCGACTGCGTCGGCGCTGCATGCAACCAAGCCGCGGAGACCTGCTCGAACAACGACCCTGTGACCGGGGCCACCAACCTGGCCGGTGCCGTGGTCCGATGGGCGGGTACGCCGACCGGTTCCACCATCTATCGGATGGTGGCTTCCGGCGATCCGGCGAACGACCCCAACGTCACCAAGCAGATCGGCACCGCCTGGCCGTCCGTGGTGCACGTCTGCGACTGCGAGATCGTGCCGCAGGCGACCTACAAGGTCACCACGGTGGCGATACCATCGCTGGACGAGTCGACCGCGCTGAACGTGTCGACGATCGCTCGGCCGGCCAC
>Ga0214473_10004403_pt1 | contig 16938 bp, 12 predicted proteins | sample RVTome_7_FD_203509 | JGI IMG/M metagenome (GOLD analysis project Ga0214473, IMG submission 203509) | Soil microbial communities from uranium-contaminated site in the Upper Colorado River Basin, Wyoming, United States - RVT98D197 | ecosystem: Environmental > Terrestrial > Soil > Contaminated >... | reverse complement strand
CAGGTGAATGAGGGGATCCCGTTTGCTGCGAGCAACCTCGGGAAGATGCGTGCGATTCCTGTTGCTGTGAAGGGAAACGCCGAGACGCCGAACATTTTTGGGCGCCCCTGCGTGGGGGACTTTGTGGGGCTTACGCTGCGTTCGGAGGTGGGGTATGGGGCTTTTTTCACCCCGTCCGGTGTTGCAGTCGGCGGGCCAACTGTTCTTCCGCGCAAATTCCTCCAGCTGCGGCCATTCACCTCTGTCCTGCGCCACCCGTACCACTTGACCGGCGAGGATGGCATTCCCACAGGCGACGACCTCGACAGCATTGTAGAGCGGCCTTATTTTGTTGAGGGCGTTCTTCACACTGCAGAGACGTACGAGTTTGGACACTTTTTCAACGTGGGCATTGTCACGCACACCAAGGGTGCGTCACGTTCGTCGGAAGCTTCTCTGCACGTGCGCACACAGACGAGCAAGGAACCCAACCTTACTGTGCAGGTGTCTTCTGGGTAGAATTGTTTGATGATTGAATGAAAAGAGTAACGAACACATGCATGGCCTGTCGCCACGTGTATTGTAGTTCAAAATTCTATTAAAGGTCTGCCAGAGCATCACGCAGACTCTCCAAAAGCGTGCGAGCAAACATGCCACCATTCCTTCCTACCGCCAATGCCCAGTTCGTCGTGAACCGCGACTTGAAACACACAGCTCAGATCAAGCGCATGCGCTCCGCTGAGTATGGAGGAGGGGCGTCTGTCATTCCCGCGCCTGAGCACTCTCAGGACTGCGATGTGCTGCCGATGGAGTTTGTCTGCGGTCACCTTCCCAAGGAAACACCCAGCGGGCGTGTTATTGAGCGGCAGAGCACCATTCCACAAGTGTTCAGCTACGCCAACGGGTTGGGTGATGACATCCCACGCGCGTTGGCCGCGAGCCATCCGGATATCGTGGAGCAGCTCATCATGTCACAGCTGCGCTACTACGGAAACGCACACACGGGAGTCAAAGATGCGACGGCTGCACGCTCGTCGATGGGTTTTGTTGTGTTTGCCACGGGAACACAGTCGGTGTACAACCTTGCAATCCCTGGAATTGCGAGTCTGGGGATGAAGCTGCGCCTCGGGCTTCCGATGGACCCGAACGATCAGGAGACGCAGCCTGGTGCCCCGTCTACAAAACGCGTTTTTGTTGCGAAGCAAAAAGTGGGACCACAACTGTTTGCCCAACGCGTTTTCGAACACTTGCAGCTCGCTGTGGACCGCAATCCAGAGTACGTTTCCCAGATGCAAAACCCACAGCTGCGCAAAGCTCCTTGGAACGCCATGACTCGCGCCCTACTCGACTCGTGCATTTGTGCTGCTGCTGCTTACCAGGCAGCCATTGCAAAAGAACATCCATATGATGCTGATAGAATTTCTCGTTCATACATGGACACGCTCCGTGTTTTGGGGTATGGTGGTTATACCCCCACAAATCCTGCGTTGGCAAATCATTTCAGGAAGTACCTCACGTTTGACCCTACTTCCGAGGATGCCGATCACCAGTACAATGTTGCTCTGGGGGGTGACGACACTCTCAAGTCAACGCAGGCGAATGCTATCCGCAGAGCGCTTGCGGGAATTCGCTCTGCGCAGGACTTTGAAGACAACCTGAACATTGGCATGGTCGTGCGCCCCGCGAGGAAGGGTGCTCGCATGGAGATTTGCATGGGGGTGTAGTGCGCAAATGTATTGATTGTGCGACACAAATAACCCATACATCACAACTCATCACACTCCCACGCCTGGCACGCCTGCAGCGGCCGCACAACAGGCATGCACGTTCGCCGCGTCGACACGGTGTAGTCTTCCGCGCTGTCGCAGAGCCCATCGCCGTCGCCATCCACACAGAGAGTCAGCGCAAATGATCCAAAATTCCCGTTGAAGTTTCCCACGTCGCCCACAAACGTTGCCGAGCTTGAAATGTCGCACTCATACCCCGAAACGTACGGGTCGACATACGCCAGCGAAATGCCAAACGTGTAGTTTCCAGCTGTAAGAGACGCCACTTGCGCCTGAATCGCATCAACCTGAGTCTGCAGTTCCGCCACTGCAGGGCAGTCCGCCACCTGCTCGCAATTCTCCACCTTCATGAACACAGCAGGATCACGTGTGGAGTCCGTGGGGGCATTTCCCAGCGCAACACCCCACACCAACAAAAACCCCAAAGAACCCACAAACATCAACGCAGACAGCCACGAAAGGACTGTAGTTACGTCGTTATGCCCCGCATATTCCACCTCGTGCTTTTTGCTGAGGAAGTACTCCATGGGGTGCGTACCACTGTTTTATTCCTTTACCCCACAAACCTTATACATAGCGACATGTCAATCATTCCCTCCACCCACACACAACAATACCCGCAGCCTCTTCTATTTTTTCCACAAATTTATCCAACCACACATCCAGATCCCGGGTTGCCATATCCAAACCCTGCATCAGCCAGAATGACCTCTGGCTCAGCGACGGCCACAGTTCTTCCGCGCCGGCAGGGAAATCGCGCCAATCGCGCCCTGCCGCAAATTCCACATTCACGAACCGCTCCGCCGCGCGAATGCACAGACTCCGCACTGCGTTTCTTGCATCTGCAGGCACCGCACGATTCACAAGGCGCCCGTCTGCAGCATTCCGCGGCGCGCCAGCAACCCCGTTCAGAATGTTTTGGATTTCCGCGCGGTTGTAATTTCGCACAGCGAGGGCCTCAGACACGAGGATCGCGCACCTCCTGATGCGCACGTCAATCGACTTTTGCAGCTCAATTTCAACCGCGGGGCGTGCCTCTGCGCGATCTTGCCGCCGCATGCGCTCAAAATACCCGTCTTGTCCACGCCCAATAAGGCGCTCATCGGCATCCATGAATCCGACCGCATCAACCAAATACACCATCGGCGCCAACATTTCTGGCGCGGGGTCTTCAAAATCGGCAATTTCGCGCGGCTCTTCCTCCTCTTCAATCTCACTTTCGCTTTCTTCTTCCTCTTCCAACGGAAGTGGGGCTGCAGCGCGTGCGCGAGGAAGAGGCACTTGCATCACCGCCGGAATAAACGATTCGGCCAAATGCTGCCGCACAAACAATTCTGACAGCCACCCCAGCATGGCTGTTCCCCGTTCCAGTCGCAGCCATCCAATGTTGCGCACATCAACAAGCGGCTGCGCGGCATCCACTCGCGCGCCCACAGCCCGAGTGCCAAACTGCGTTACAGGCTCAGTCTGCGTCCCCCGCGTCTCGCGCCGCCACGCAGGGCCCAACCACGCATGCCACAGCTCGAGGTTGGGAAGAAGCGCAGCCGTCCCCAGCTCCATCGCATCGGCAAACGGCAACACATTCTCTCGGCTCGCCAAGTACATCGTGTTGAGATCACAGTAAAAACGCAACCGCGAAATGAATGTTCCATACAAATCAGCGCGCGCCGCAACAGTATCCGCAAACGGCAGAGTGTACACCACCCCGTCCAACGGCATTCCCAGCCCCACTGCCACAAACATCAATGTTGTTGGGCGCACGCCAGTGGTGACCCAGAACATCAGCGCGCGCCCCGCGGCCACATCCACGTTGACACGGGGCGGCTCCTCACCCCACATGCTCTCGTCTTGAGCCACAATCACAGACCCCAGCACCACAGGCGCGGTTTGCGTTTGTGGATCCACGTTACGCCCTGCAATGGCGATAAAATCCGCGTGGTCCTCAACAAAACTGAGCCCTATGTCGTTGGCGCGCGCGTGCGGGATATCCCCCGTGATGTACCCACCATACGGCCAAAACAAGTGCACATTTTGTGCAAGTATGCGCGTGTCCTCCCAGGAATCCTCAATAATCTTGTGCACAAACGTCCCAATGGGCGTCGGGTGGTCTCTGTTGTTGATGAACGACAGCGCGATCAGCCTCATTTGCGCCTCAATTTCAACGGCGCTGCGCATCACATGATCTTCTCCCTGCGCCTCCTCGCGCCGCGCGTCCCTGTATGTTTCCCACGCGGTGCGGGGGCGCCTGGCACGTGCATTCGACCATCCAATGGCCAGCGCATCTCCAATATACGCCGTCCGCTTCCACTCCAATGCGCTCCGCACGGGGGGTTGGTGCGCAGAAACAACGTTAAAAACATTGGTCACGGGAATCGGTGCAGGAAATATGGTGTCATTCCCCCGCCGAGGCACATCCTCTGCAATGGGCCGCGCGCTTCCCAAATGCACGTGCCCCGCCTCATCCAAGATTGTCTCGTGTGATTGATCGGGAACGGGGGGCGCATGCCGCAGTTCTCCGCGAGAATACGCATGCACGCGCAGCCACTCCCGCCTTGTTGGAACGATAACTTCCAGTGCAACAGACGTAATAACATCCCGCAAAGTTTTCATTGCACCGAGGGTGGCATGCAGGCGGGACAGCATGCGCTGCAGCACAGCAATGTTGGGGAGCGCGCGCAAATGAAATCTCATTGGCCACTCCCCCCGCAGCCAGTTGCGATCATCCAAAAGTGAATCCTGTTTTTGCGTCGCAAGCGTGAGTACATTGTACATGTGCTGCTCGCCCACGTCCAGCAAGCTCTCGCTGTGCATCTCCTCTTCCCACGCGATATTTAGAGGAAGCACATTTGCGCTGGGATACACGGTGTTTAGCCACATCGCGTGCCGCACACCCCACGACAGCTCATACTGAAATCCCGTGGGGGTTGAAAGCACATTTTCGATCTTTCCCACAAAACGTGCGCTCTGCACCACCAGCGTCCCCGGCAGAAGACCCCCGAGAATGCCCATGTTGTGTATTGTTAACACTCCTACAATATCACGCAGCGCGGTCGCTTGCGGCTGCTGTTCTCCTCTGGGCCACCTGCGCATATTTTCAAAAGACACCGTCACAACGCCGATTTGAGATTTGGGTCTTCTTTTTGATTCCGGCCACGGCGGAGCCAAGCCCAGAATGACACGATACTGCAGTGGCACATTTCGGGCCACTGCGCCGGCCAAAGGTCTTGGAGTCTCCAGATATCCCCACAGCTCGTTGCCATCAACCCACACGTGCACCCAGCGCCCCCACTCAACTTGCCACGCGCCGCTCATTTTGTTTGATTATGCATTCCCGACCACTTAATATATGATAACTTTTGCGCCCTCGGTGATGCACAACACAACTTTTCAACATAAGGCAAAAATCGCTTGTGTGGATATTGCATAAAATCGCCAGTCTTGGGATGGCCGTTCTTGCGCCGACAGGGAGCAAGCGTTTCCTCCTCTGCGCGTACTTGACCAACCCGAACAACCGCGACCTATTGCACTTTCGCCGGATCACCAACATCGTCAATGTGTCGAATGCGGCGATCAACCCGATCGGCGTCTGCTCGACACCCCAGAAGCGTGAGAAAAACTACGCCTGCACGCAAAAGGTCACCTTCTCCATTGTTGGAGAATCCTTTGGCAAGGTCCAAGGGTACTTGTTGAGCACGTTGCCGGGACTCTTCGTGTACGATTTTGATGTCTGTCCCATGCTCCCGGAGCAGCTCACCTCGCGCGGCGTTGATGGGAAGCCTCCCATGATGAGCAAGTCCCCTGCGGTCATCCGAGTCAGAGATGTTGCGCGCGTGCCTCTCACTCTCAACCAGGTCGTGCGCGTGTGGAATTACACGTACGGCAGTGACTGCACGTTATCTCCAGAGCAGGAAAAGGAGGCAGTGAAGCTGCGCGCTATCTTTGCTGAGGCCATTGAGATTGCTCGCACCAAGCTTGGCGGCACAACCGTGGATTACATTCCCGTGGCAAAGTGGAACGAGCTTCTCACAGAGGTGCCGCCTCTCGCGATGTGCATTGACGCACTCACGCACGCTTCCGCCGACGCGCTCAAATATTTCCACCTCGACGCAATTGCCCTCCTTTGCCGCTACTGGACCGTGCGTACACTGCTGCGCGTGCCGGGACGCGATCTGGAACGGCTGCGTGCAATGCTCATTTCGGAGCCAATCCAAGCGTGTTTTTTTGAGCTCCATCGTGTGAACATGACACGCGGCTACACAGGCTCGTCGGGGGACCCAACTGCCTCGGAACCCCTCCCCAATCTCGACGCTGTCGACGATCTCAGAGTGGCCTACTCGCGCATCAAAGATGCAACCCCCAAGCCCACAGAGATGGCTGCTGCGCGCATTTACCAGGACATTTTACACCAGGATGTGCATGGGGGCACTGTACGTGATTCGCGACAGCGTGTGGAGGGCGGGCACATGTACACCTTCCGCAGCAGCATTGAGCGCGCGCATTTGTGGTTTTCCCCGCAAACATGTGCCGACGCGCTGGCGTGGCTGGTTGACAAGCGCATCGTGCACATTGAACCCGAGGATGCCTCCAGCGACGACCGCTTCGATCACATTTTTTTGGCAACTGTGTGGTACCAGATGATGACCATCAAACGTTGCCTCTCCATGGTTGCGCACACTGCATCGACTGGCGTCACTTTGGAGCTTGCTGCTGCTGCTCCTCCGCCGCATGTCGACCTTCCTGGAGTTGCCAAACTGGATGCCATCATTGCCAGCAGCGCCCCTTCCTCAAGGAAACGAAAAGCAACTCCGAAGGTTGTGGAGTCTATCCAAGCACCGGTGGTGGCTGAGTTAAAAATTGCGCCGTGTTCTGAGCAGAACCTTGGGCTCATGGCGGTGGAAACGCTGCCGTTCACATCGCTCATTGGTATGGCGGGTGCGGGAAAAACAATGACGCTTGCCATGCTGCTGAAGAAGTACAAGCCTGAGCAGTTTCTCATTGTTTCCTTCACCAACGCGGTGAAGGCGATGATCATCAATACAATCATGCAACACGGGAATGTGTCGACAATCCACACGGCGATTGCTGGGCTCAAGCTTTCCTCGTACAGAAAAAAGCACAACATGGAGGGGACGCTGCGCATTCTTGTCGTTGAAGAGGCGGGGATGTGTGATGTGGGGCTCTTTGCGCAGCTCATTGATGTGGTGTGCAAGACACAGCCGCTGTTGTGCCGAATCATGCTGATGGGAGACGACGCGCAGCTCAAGTCGATCAACTATGGCGCGCTGCTGTGTGACTGGACGCTGGCATTCCCTGAGGGCACGGTGCGCTTCACGCACATCCATCGCGTCGACAAGGACAGTGCGGCGATCGCACTGAACTGCAAGAAGATTCGCGAGGGTGACTCGAACCTGATCACGAGCGAAAAATGCCGCGTGATTGAGACAACGGGATCGCTCGAGTCGGATGTGGCCAACGTTGTGCGCATCGCTGATCAGCTTGGTTTCACAGAGAAAGATATGCATTTTCTTGCGTACAAGAGCGGCGCTGACGGCGCTGCGGGGATCAACCAGCACGCCAAGCAGCATTTCATGGCGGGGCGCGTGCCCGCTAGTGAGCTCAGAATCAAGGGGGCTCTGCACGTTGGCGACCGCATCACGAGCACAGTGAACTACCACACCCTCGAGGTGTACAGAGGGACTGTGATGCTCATTCAGGGCATTTATGTGATGAGCGGGACGCTGTGCACCAAGTTGAACAAGGAGCGAGAGCTGGCTGCGCAGACATGCGCGTCTGGACCGGCGAAAAAGCGTGCCGCGCGTGATGTTCCCATCGCGTCTTCCAAGGGCATCAAGCCCATCCCGATTGCGCACACTGCGGTGTATGTGCATCCTCCGCGCCCCGGTGCTGGAGGCGAGTCCAAGGCGGGCGCGAAGCAGTCTGCACAGACGCACCGCATGGTGGTGGATGTGTCTTTCCCGGGAGCGCCGATGCGCCCCGACTTGCTTCTGGACACTGTTATGGTGGATGTGTCGTCTCTGGAGCTGATGCGCGCATCCACTGTGCACAAGTATCAGGGTGCGCAATCCCCCTTTATTGGGTACTTTTTGACTGGCGACCCGCACTACGCGCGGCGCTCTGACGTGTACACGGCATGCACGCGCGCCGTGAAGGGGCTGGTGATTGTTGCGCGGCGGGGGTTCCTGCGCGAGCGGATTGTGATGATGCATCCCGAGCGGCGGAGTTCAATGCCATCACATTTGCGCTCCGCGCTCCGGGCGCCTGACGATGAGGCATTTGATGTGCGCGATCCAATGTGCTGGCCGGCAGAGCTGCACGTGCAGAGCGCGCAAGATGCTGCTAAACAGACAACCTTTTTGGAGAGTTGTTTGGGGGTGTGAGTAATGCATTCTCCGCATTCACTCCAATCTAAACAGCGCGTGCGTCCCACTCGTCTGTGGTCCGTCGAACGTCTTCTCCATCTTCGCCAAATAATCGTAGTAGCGCTCATGTTCACGCATCAAATGCGCGAGTGCAATCCGCGCGGCAACCAGCAAATTGTCCTTCACAAGATTGGTTGCATAGTTGCCGCCAGGGTAAGGCCCATGCTCATCCAACTCCACTTGGATCCCCGTGAGCCACTGGTCGGTGTGTGCAACAAAATGGGGGGGATCTGTCTGCGCAATTTTCATAACCCCCGCGTCCATGAGAACCACACCAAGGATCTTTGCGCACTTCCGCGCCGCCTCCAATGAGACTGGCACGCCGTGTCGCGGCACTGGCACTGACATTTCGCGCATTATTGGTCAATCATTCTGCTTTATAGAGCACGCATGATCAAAACAGGCACAATGCGTGAGAATACATTACTTCCCCTCCAATGAGTGCTCAAAGATTGTTGAATTGCTGCATAAATATACGTTAATATTACATCTGTGCATATGTGCTCCACAGAAATTTCGACTTCATCCATTACACCCCCCCCAACATCAAATTCACGTGGTCTCCCTCGGTCGCCTCTGTGTGCGGAACGCTCTCTTCTGAGTGCGCCACACTTGGCGTTGAGCGCGCGCGTCTCCCGCCTCCCATTCGCCCCACAATGTGCCGCGCAAACACGCGCATCGCAAGCTTCACGTAGGGCGGCGACCCGTCGGAAAACGAGACATAGAGGCGCGTCAGTGTTCTCAGCACTCCCCGCGCCAAATCCACAAACAGCTCGTTTGACAGCGGCAGCCCATTCCCCCCACCCGCAAGCTGCACGCTGAGGCCGCACGCAATGCGCGCCGTGTTCTCCATCGCGTCGCGCTCCACGTCGTCGTGATCCAACATCCCCATCAGCGGCATCGGCGCACTCCCCTTCAAAAACGTGTCCGCAAGAAGGCACACAAGCGTCGCGCGCCGCCCAGGCTCGGTTGCGCGCAAATACTCTGCAATAATACGCCACACCACAAGCAGAGCCTCGCGCTCCTGCGACACAATATAATCTCTAAAAGGTCCATACAGCTCGTCGTCGCGCAAAAACAGCAGCGTTTGCTGCACCAGCGGGTTCTCCAAAAGAATATCATGCCGCTGCTCAAAGGCGCCCTGGTGCTCGTCAAGTGCGCGGCGCGTGAGCACCACGGCAACGGCCGCACGCACTTTCTTGTTGTGCGAGCGCCGGCGCCGTCTGGACTCCCAGAGCCACGCAAGCCACGGCGCGCACGTTGTGCTGTTTGTCGCATTCTCGGGATCGTCCGCCCACTCGGAAAATGTGTCTTCGTCGTCAGCAAGAGGCATGTCGATGTTGTTGCTATCCCCATAGTGCATTTCAGCAGCAGTGAGGCGCGCTCCGTACGTGCGCGCATGCCAGGCGTGCCACGCCGGAAGAACAAAGCTGAACCAGTGTGCGGCCCAAACCGCCAACACAAAAAGAATTTGCTCAATGTCGATTCCCACGAAGAGCGCTGCTCTGCTTTCGTGCGCTATCGCATGCACCGTTTCGCTGTAGAGAATGACGGAGATCAGCACCATGACTGTCCCCCACAGCACCCCCACTCGAATGAGCTCCTTCAGCACGCCATACACATCAGCATCGTTCCCCATGGTAGATTTTTTTCCACCCCCAATTTCCAGAAAGAGTGCAACACACACCAGAAAGATGCACAAATAGAAGGTAGGTATAAGCAGCTTTTTGAGGTACCCGTCCGCCCCAGCCATTTTCAGCCCCTGCAGTGCGACTCCCGCAACCAAAAAACACAGCAGCAGCACGTCTTTGCTGAATGCGCGCACCAAAAACATGTCCGCCCTCCCCCAGAGCGTTTTGTTCCGCGGCCCGCTGATGCCGCGCGACAGCTCTCCTATGGCATCGTGGATAATAGCGCGGTTGGCGCGCCGCACTGCAGCGACGCGAAGCAGCCGCACAAAGAACGACAGTATGTGCGCCTCGAGAGCGATCCGCACGTACAGCATGGGTGCTTCAAAAACAATCAGCAGCACAGCGCACGCTCCCCCCAGCGCTCCGATCCACTGCAGCCAGCGGCAGCGCCAGCGCAAGTAAAGTTGGTCACGCAGGACTATGTGGGTGACAGCTGCTGTGATGAATTGTATTGCGTACACAACGACAACCCAAAACCCAACCTCCCATGGCGCGAACGCGGGGGTCATCGCGCTGTTGTGGTAATTCAGCAAGGGCGCCGCTTATAAAGATATTTGTCATTCACCGGCCATTGCACTCCTTTTGTCTGTCATGAAAGCACCGGTTGCATCGCTCTGGCGCTGGTGATGCAACAACGTATTTGCTTATAAAGACATACCCGTCCCCACCAAACACCACACTTCGCTTGGCCTGTCATGGTTGTTGGCATCCGCTTCACAAACCCCCGCCCGCTGCATGATGTCTTGCATGGGAGCTATGCATGCGCCCTTGACAGTGAGCTGAAAAAGCGCACACTTCCGCCCGAGGCACGCACGCCCGCCATTCTGCTGCAGCGCATCGGCTTCACTCCCGGAGACAAGCGGCGGCGGCTGTTTGCTGATGCGGCAGCTGCCGACAAGCGCTTTGCGGCGTCATCGCTCGTCGGGTGGGATAAGTTTGGCGCGACGCCCGACGACCAAATGGCGCTGATCTGGGACTACCTGCACAGATTTCGCGGCGACGGTGGTAAACCCATGGAGTGGAGCAGAGATCAGATTTCTTTTATTCGCAACGTCATGTCTGCACATGCTCCTGGCATTTATGGTGATTCTTGGGATTTAAACGCACAACGTGTGATGAAAGAGTGGGGATGGAAACGCACCACACAACAAGTGATGAGCAGATGGCCGCGCCGCCACGGAAAAACGCACGCACTTGCGGGTTTTGCTGCTGCTTACCTGTTGGCTGTGCCGCACAAAGAAACTGCCATTTTTACCACTGGGCGTCGTATTTCGATCCGAATGCTTGATACAATTTTTGCCTTCGTCTGCACCATCGACGGCGCACTCGAGCGCGTGAAGACAAACACCCGCGGCGCCATTGCGGTTCTGGAAACGTACGCGGAAAAAACGGACGCAATCAACATGACTTCAAAAATCACACCGCACACCTCAAACGCTAGGATAAGTGCCCTGTCGCCTGCCTCTTTTATTTCGAAGCACACAACGACGACCAAATTTCTCTCTACGATTACTGCTGTGTTTCCGCGTGGCGTTCAAAATCTTCGGCCGCCACACAATGGCCACTTCCCCGCACCACGCAGGTACCGCCCCAAACTCTCTGACATGGCCACAGCCGGGTTCGATTCCCGGGGAGAGTGCATGGGCGGCACCGCTGATGCAAAATGCACACACCTCACATAGAAAGAAAATAAAAATCGCACAAAAATCGGATACAGCCATGCCCGGATTTTCTTCACCTCCCCCGAAGCGGCAGAAAATGTCCGACGCGCAGAGCGAACGGCGCGCGCTGATGCAGAGCATTGTGGCTGCAGTGCATGTGGTGTCTGTTCCGGCAGACCACGTGCGCATCGTGCCGCGGAGATACTGCAACAGAAGACACACCCCCGGGCATGTGGTGTGCGGCGATCGGTGTTTCCAGGAATATTGTTTGCGGATCGTGGGCACGAATATTCTGCGCTCCTTTTTCAAGACAGAGCATCGCAGCGGATCCCCGGCACGTTGTGCGCTCGTCTACCGCACGTGGATCCGATCGCATGTTGACCCCGAGACGAACGCGCTGGAGGGCCTGATCCAGCTGTGCCCCACCGGCCGAGACGCACCCGGAAGACTGGCGCCGACGAGTACCCTTCTCGTTGTGGCCATGCACCCGCGCACGTTTTTGCGCAGAAAAAACACCGAGTTTGTTGGAGTCAAGATCACGCGCGTCTGCGATCACATGGCGCCTTTCGTTGAAGAAAACGTTCTGGAGGCGATCGCCATCCAGTCTGACAGAATGCAACATGCTAGAGCCATGATGAATCTGCGTTTGTGAAATACACTGTGGGCGTTCCAACCACTTTTTCATTACTGCTCACCCCGCTCAACCAACACAACCAACTTCTGAGACCCAACTAAGACATGCTCCCCCGCTCCATTTCGCTCAATTCCGCACACTGCTGCAGACACGTACGGTTTCCTTGTATTTCTCAGATCACCCGTCACGCGCCACGACCCGTCGTGCTTACGCCACTGCCAATTGATCAGCTCCCGCGTAGGAAGCTGAGGCACGTGGGTGAAGGATTTGCACTCCGCACTTGGTGACCCTTCCGCGCCACTGCCACTGCGCAGCAGTCTCTCCACGAGATAAAATCTCTCCGCAAAAGCTTCCGCATTCCACGTGATGTTCCAGCGCTTGGTACACACCTGGATTGCCGCGCGCGCGTCCCGCAACTCGTCAAGGGATGACAGTAACGCGTCGCGATGCTTCCACACCGCCTTTGCAACTTGCGCCCGCCCCAGCATGCTGTTGCTTGGGTATTGGTCTTGCGCGCCTGGGAAAAGTATTTGCGTGATGTGTTGCACAAGCCCCACATCCACCGATCCCCAGTTGGCCATCGCGTGGATCCCCAGCGCGCGGAATGTTTTGTAATCAGGCGTGCTGCAGATCTGCTCCATCGACCCGTTGCTCACGCCAAGGATCAGCGTCCGCAGCAAAAAATGCCGCAGCACAGGCACCCCGATCGTCGGGTCCAGCAGATGCTTGATGGACAAAGCGCCGCGCCGCAGCGTGCTCATCTGCTCTGTGCTGACAAAATACGCCAGCCTCCGCACGTTTTCCGCAGGATAGATATGCTTTTGTAGGTGCATGACTGAGGAAAACAGCGAATCGCCGCAATGGCGCAGTGTCGTCCCGAGGCACATGCGCATTTGCAGCGCGCGCATGTTTTGCTTTGAATCCGCCCAAAAAGGACCCAGAATGCGGCACCCTTGCAGATCAGTGGTGTCGCCGCTCCCGTCTATGTCGCCACTCACTCCATCCTTGCGCAGAATCTCCAGCATGCGCGGCGCGTCCGGAAGAAGAAAGCCGAATTCCTGCACAAACTCTTCTATAATTATTTCAGGCCCCGGATGAAACAACTCCACGGGCGGCGCGCGCCCCCAGCGATCGATTCCCGCAATTTCCGGAGGCGGATTGCGCTCTTTGCGCTTGCGCATGCCTGGCGTTTGCGGCGTTTGCGGCGTCAGTATGGGCGACTCCAGACGATAGCGCCTCGCACTCGGCGGCGGAAGTATCATCGAAAATGGGTCCCCCACATGCGCAAGCACATTCCGTAAATTGGCAAACAGGCGCTGCCCCCCCATGCCGCGCCCTCCGTATCGCGCATACGCAAGGCCCACCGTCTGATGCATTCCCGCGTGAATGTCCATGCGCGTTTTCATGTACGACACAAGCTGCTTCGTGAACTGGCGCGCCCACAAAGCCAGTCTCGGCGGCGCGCACACTGCTTCCAAGATGTCGGCGGGCATATCACACCCCCACGTGTTTCGCAGAGTCCGCTGCACACGCTCTCCCACCATTTCGGAAAAACTGTCTGAACCCAGCTCGTCGCAGTGCACCACCATCTGCGACGCCATCCCAAACAGCCTCCCTTCAAATGTCAAGTTGCTCGCCGCTCGATCAACTTCGCCGATGTCACCTTCGAAGCGAACGAGGCGCCGGCTCGTTTTCCACCATTCTGCTGCTGTTGCGGGTGCTGCGTTCGGATATCCCTCCGACCACGCAATCTCCTCTTCCGTCCACGTCACGCACGGGTGCTCCGGGCCTCCCGTGGTGCGTTCAAGCGCACGTGCCCGTTCAAAGTCAGCACGCGTGGAGCCTGGGACGCGCCCACAGGCCGTGGCCACCGTGTGTGCGCTCTGGGGTATTGCAAACAGGCGCCCGGTGTCGTTATCCACATATTCGCGCACAACGCCGCGCAGCAGTGCATCTGCGGAATCTGTGTTCCCAGTGGACCACTCCACCCAGCCGGCGACGCGGCGTAAGTAAAGAAAGCCATTTATCAGGGGCAAAATCGACTCTGTGTTCGAGCCCAAGTACTGCTCCAGCGTGCGTAACGTGGCCACATATTCACGCCGGCGCCGGTGCAAAAGCGCAGCGAGATTTTGCTCTGGCAGCCCCATTTCCCTGCCTCCACACACCATTTCGCGGGCAGCATTCTCGCCCAAAATGGTTCCCACGGCAACCACGCCCACCCACGGCATCCAATCTGCGGCATGCTCCAAAAGTGTCCAGAGCTCCGTGCGAACTCCAATCGCGTAGTACAGCCCGCACATGCGCAGCGCCAAAAGCTCGTCTTCTGTGTTCACATGCTGCTGTGTGGTCGGCAGCGCACACAGCGCATACAGGATCATGCGCAACCCTTTGTACATGTGCTGGGTGCTTCCATGGCATATTCTGGATAACACCTCCTCGTGTTCTGGTACATTTTCAGCCGGATTCAACTCTTTGGAAGAGACACTTTGGCTCCCCAGTTCGTCCGTCTGCGGAGGAAACAGATACTCCATGAGCGGAACGGGGTCGTCGCCGTCTCCGCCTGCAATTGTCGCGTACAGAGCAGCATTTGCCACGGCGAATGAGCGACAGGGTAGTGCGCACAGCAGATTGGCCATGCGCCCAATGATCGCGCCAGCCATGATCCTGGAGCCGACAGCGAGTGCAGTGGCGCGCCTGTACATCTCGTACATGGTCCCCAGTGCCCACGGCACTCCGAGCCCCCCCTCTGCAAGCATGCAATACATCAATTCTGTCGATCCGCGATAGACTCCGTTAAAAGTGGTGCGCACGGGATTGTATCCTTTTGCGCAGATCAGCTGGGTTGCCGCCGCGAGAGTGAGCGCAGTGTCTCCCGTGCGCACCCCGTGCACTACGGCCTCACTGAGGACGTCGATCGGGTAGAGTGCATCGTTGCGTGGCAGCCACTCGGGTGCGCAATCCCCCATGCGATTTTTGCCCGAAATACACATTGCATCAGTTTGCCACCCACAAAATGTCACTTCCCCATTTCCCCCGTGTAGAGGCGCAGGATCGCCCCGCGATGGGTCTCGATGTACTTTCGCGCCTTCACATAAGTGTCCCGCGTCCCGCCATTGGGATGGAATGCCAACACGTAATGTGGGTTGTATTTGCTCAACATGAGTGAGTTGCGGATTGGCCCAGCACGCTTACCAAGACTCCAATCCGCTGGAACTGCGATTGATTTCTTCCACCCACGCTCGTCGGCTATCGCACCCGCAATAAAGCAGTCCCCGTGCACCAGCTGCAGCAGTTTCGTGTTCCCTGTGCACCACATCTCCTGCGTGAAGACGCACAACCTCGACGTTTTTTTGATCTTTGGCAAGCTCACACAGCGCACTTCTTTGATCCACACGAAAACGAATGCTGTGTGCAGTTTCCATGCTGTTCAAGTGAAATGCGCTGCATTTGGGTGATCTTTTATTCAGTAGCACATGATGCATCACAATGAAAAAGCAAGCAGAAGAAGTGCTGACGAACTTCAATGAACTGAAGGAGCTTGTCACCATTTTGAACGAACGTGAAATGTCCATCCCATTACGTTCAATGCTACAAGTCCGACCAGCAATCCGCCCAGCAGTCTCCACCCTCACTCGTCATTTCCAACCACATCTCCTGATCGCGCTGCTCCTCCAGTGCCGTTAAAAATGCCATGTCTTTCTCCTCCTGCGCGACAGAAACTTTGCTGCGGTGCTCAATGCCCGCCTTTTCGTCGGCACGCGCCACGCGTTCTCGCTTTTCTGTGATCTTGAGCGCAGCAGCTTTGGGCGGAACAACACTCCAGCGACGATAGTACGTCTTGGGGAGCCGCTGCCGCATGTACTCAGCGCGCGACAGCTTCTTCTTTCTGCCGTAAAGTATCTTTTCCTCAACGTCCACGTCCATGGCCCAGTTGCGATTTTACCAAGTGATGCACAAATATCACCATATAACTCGAGCGAGCAATCTCGTGCGCTGAAAATCGCACCATGAATGCTCCGGTGAAATTGGAAATTCAGTGGACGAAGCACCAGCGCGCTGCGGTAATATTTGATCAACAAGAACACGCTCCCCGCTGAGCAAAACCACATTGTCGAACACAGCCGCCGCGTCTGCAATCGCACTCGTCCCAGTGATAGTCCCCACTCCAACTGTTTTTGCAACGACACTGTATTTGGCATCAGCACCGGAAAAGCTGCAGACACATTCGCGAGAAGCGCTGCGGCGAGTGTCACTTCAGCTGCATCAACATACGCACGCGTGCCCCCATCTGTCATGGCAAAAGAAGCACCCCCCGCAAGGGTGGCCCCAACTGCCCCCACCACAAAACGCGGAGCATCATCATCTCCCGCAGCACCATTTCCTTGAAATGTTACTGTTGTTGGGGTGAGCGTTAGAAATGTCCCCTCCACAAGCCACACAAACAACATTGAGGAAATGCATGTTTTTCAGAATGCCACACATTTATAGAAGCTCTTTGTAAAGAAAGTGGTGTTCGTTTGCAAAAAATAGATTTCTTCTGCCGATTTTTTCCTTATGCCAAAGACAATAATCCAAAATCCCAACTCGGGCCAAAAATCCGAGGCGATGGAATGTTCTAGAATGTTCTTTTTTACACCAGCCAAAGAAAGCCCGTAACGGCTGGTTTTGAAAATTTTTCACGATCCGATCACCCCCCCTAAAACCGTCATCCACCAAGGTCATTTCGGGTTGAGGACGGGCCAAAAA
>Ga0214473_10004402_pt1 | contig 16938 bp, 14 predicted proteins | sample RVTome_7_FD_203509 | JGI IMG/M metagenome (GOLD analysis project Ga0214473, IMG submission 203509) | Soil microbial communities from uranium-contaminated site in the Upper Colorado River Basin, Wyoming, United States - RVT98D197 | ecosystem: Environmental > Terrestrial > Soil > Contaminated >... | reverse complement strand
CGATGAAAGCGAGCGCCCCTTTGGGAAACAACCGCGCGTCGGTTGCGATCGAGCGGCCGGCCGTCACGGGGACTTCGAGACTTCCCAGGGGTCCTTCAACAAAGCGAAAGAAAACGTAACTTTCGTTGTGTGCGAAAATTGCAATCCGTTCTTCCGGGCGCTCTTGCAGGTACCGGCGCAACCGCTGCATCGACATCTCTTCTCGGGGAATCTTGCCGTCATCGATGAGCAACCGTCCGATGCTCCGGTAGGCTCGACCGTTCTGTGCCGCGTAGCCCACTCCTATGCGGCGCCCATCCGGCAGCCTGAGGATACCCGAGCCTTGAATATGGAGAAAGAACACGTCGATGGGGTCTTTCAACCAGGCGATCTCGTAACCGCGGCCGCGCAGCGAACCGAAGTCGTCGATTTCCCGGCGCGAATAGTAGGGAACAAAATCCTCTCCCTCAAGCCTCCCGACAACTTTCTCCGTCGTCGCCGCTGGCGTCAAGGTGACCTGTTCAGCCGTGATCATGTCGGCGGGTTTGCCGTAAATCGGGTAGCGATACTCCGCCGTCGGAATCAAGCTGCCGTCGATCACCGGTTGGTAGTAGCCGGTGAAGAGAACCTCGAGCGAGGCGGCATCGCCCGCAGACGGAAGCAGCTCGAAGCGCTCATTGAACTCTTTCGTCCAACACTCCCGGCAATCCCATCGGTCCAGCAGTTTCGCAAAGGCCAAGAGCGTGTCGAGAATTTCCCGCGCGGTAAAGCGCCGCGGCTGCTCGCCGACCACGCGGTCCGGCGGCAATTTCTCCAGGTAGGAAACGCTATGGCGAATGGCGCTGCGCAGAGACTCCCGGTCGAGGTCGTCGGCAATGAGTGGAGGTTGGGATGGCAGCGGCTGGCCGTGGAGGCTCGCCGCGACAATAAGAGGACCGAGGAAAACGCTGGTGCTCCAAATCCTCAATCGCCGCCTGTGTGCCTTGAACGTACGCGCCACTTGAGACAAAATTGTTTTCGTTGAATCACAAGGATATCAGAAAAGAAGTCGCCCGGGTAATCGACAAGCTGCCCAAAGACTTCCGCGAGCAACTGCGCAACGTCGAGATCGTCGTCGAGACGCGGCCCAGCAAAGAACTCTTGCTGGCCGAAGGCCTCGATCCGCGCGAAGATACGCTGTACGGCATTTACCAAGGCGTCCCTCTCCCCGACCGCTCCGCGCTCGATCCGCCGCTGTTGCCCGACAAGATTACCATATTTGCCGAGCCGTTGCTGGAAGATTTTCCCGATCCGGACGAACTGCGCGAGGAAATTCGCCTGACGGTTCTGCACGAGATCGCACACTACTTCGGGATGGAAGAAGAAGATATCGAAGATTTGGGATACTGAGCGTGCCCGAGGATCGAAGATAGAGAATCGAGGATCGCCAGTTTAAACTCTCGATCCTCCATTCTCGACCTTGATCGGGTCAGTCCCAATCTCTACCGCGGAAAGGACTCCACGGCGAGCTTTCGAGCTAGAGAATGAAAATATTCTTGGAGATCCACGAGCGAAACTGGAGAGATCATGAAGTCCGGGACTTTCAACAGCCGAACCTCGGACAAGACGAATGCTAGTGTCGCCTGGGAAACGCCGGCATCTTTCTGCTGCGCAATCGCAATGTAGTTTTCTAACGGATATCCCGCGCGTCCGAGGAAGTACAGGTCGATATAATCCTTGATCTCGATCCGGCTGATCACCGTGCAGACCTTATTCGCCGTGATGTCGGCTAACGTATCGACAACGACGCCGTCAAAACGTTTTTTTTCCAGGGAGACTTGCGGAACCACCTCTTTGACCAAGTCCACGATCACAGAATCGGCATCCCGGGTAATCCGGTAACGATGAAATAGTGGCGCGGTCTGCAGCGAGACGGCTTCGGCGTGGAGCTTCGCCGCGGTATCGGCGACGTAGAGAGACACTCGGTCAAAAGCAGCACCGTCCAAAGTGAACAAGTCGAGGTCTTCAGAATAGCGGTGTTGTAGATAAAAAGCACTGAGCGCGGTTCCTCTTGTCAGGAAAAACGGCGCAGCGTCCTCAAAAAAGCATGATAAGAACTCCCACTGCAAAGGGGAGAGAATATCTTTAGGCGATAAGGCCATCGGCACGCCATGTGGAATAAAAGAATTCCCAAAATCTTTTCTTTCGTCCGAGCCGCGAGTGGAGCTTGTCCCAGTTGGCGGCTAGAAAGGTAGGCGAAAGATACTCCCAGACCTCTTCAAAGCGCGCTTCTCTGAGGATCTTGGCCGCGTAATAAAGCCGCTCTTCGGCGTTGTCGCCCGCCAAGATTTTCTTGAGATCGTCTCGTACGAGAGGTTCATCCCATAAAAAGTCGGGCCTGTCTGTCAGGTCATGACTCATGTTTAAATTTTACCATAATTTCCGCGGGCTATAAACTAGCCCTATCCGGAAACCGCCTGCGCGTTGACATAACGTCACCTTATCAAATATTGTACCGTTCAAATTGGGGATGCGGGGCCAGCCTGCCTTCTCTGATGGGCGTTTTAGACTTTCGAACGCGGGTGGGCAGCGGGTTGTCGGGGCAATTTTGAGTTCTCGTGGCTGGCCTCTCAAAGAAAATTCTTATCACTTAACGTAGAACCCACGGCTAGCGGTACAGTTGGATTTCAAAAGGAGGTAATGACATGCCAAAGAGAACACCGAGACGGAAGTGCGGGACAATGTCGGTTCACCATCGGTTGCTCGAATCGGATGCCGGATTTCGAGGAAGGCAGACGGATCTCGAGCATGCGACAGCGCAGCGCATGATGACGGGTGTCAGAGCCCGGATCGGAATCACGAAGATTCCGGTTGTCGTGCATGTCGTTTTCAACAAGGCGGACGAGAACATCTCAGTCACCCAAATCAGGAGCCAGATCGCCGTACTGAATCGTGATTACCGCGCGACGAACCCGGACCGCACGAAGGTGCCGTCTGTGTGGGGTGGACTCGGTGCTGACGTGCGCCTTCAATTCGCTCTCGCCACGAAGGATCCGAAGGGCAAACGGACGAGCGGCATCACGCGCACGAAGACCACGCGAACGTCCTTCGGCGACGACGATGCCGTGAAATTCACGGCGAGGGGGGGCATGAATGCCTGGCCGACGACGAAATACTTGAACATGTGGGTATGCATGCTGGCCGGTGGCCTGCTTGGCTACGCGCAGTTTCCCGGCGGACCGCGGCGAACCGATGGCGTCGTGATTCTCAACACGGCCTTCGGCACAACAGGGTCGGTGAAAGCGCCGTTCAATCTCGGGCGATCGGCCACGCACGAAGTCGGGCACTGGCTGAACCTTCGTCACATTTGGGGCGACACTGAAGACTGCAGTGGAAGCGACCTTGTCGCTGACACACCGAACGCCGCCGGTCCCAACTTCGGCAAACCGAAATTTCCGAGCATCAGTTGCGGAAATGGCCCGAGCGGGGACATGTTCGTGAACTACATGGACTACGTTGACGACGATGCGATGATGATGTTCACGACGCAGCAAGCCGTTCGGATGCAGGCTGCGCTGGACGGCGCTCGCAGCTTGATCGGAAGATAAAACCATGGACCCGATTCTGCAGCATTGGATTCATTCCCACGAAGAGGATACCGACACCGAAATGGTGTTCCGTCCGGCGTCGTTCAACTTTCCACCGGCTCGCGGCCGGAAAGGCTTCGAACTGAGACCGGACGGAACGCTGATCGATTATGGGATCGGGCCAACCGATCGCCGGCAGCAAACCTCGGGCAAGTGGAAGCGCACTGGCGATGATCTCACGCTCAATGCCGGTGCCCGTCGGGTGCTGAAGATTGTCTCGGTCTCGAATGATCGTCTGGTTGCGAAGAAATAGGGGGTCACAAAAACTCCCTTCCTAAGTTCCTAGTGTACTGTCCCTAACGCTTCTTTACATAAGATGCTCCAACCGGGGCGGGCCTTGCGCCCGTGGTCAATGAGCCGGTGGCTTGAGGGCCGCCACCCCGACCCCTTCGAGTGGGATATTTCACGGCTGAGCCTGGCGAAACCTACGCGTTCCTGTGCCCACGGGCTTCAGTCCCACCCCTGTTGGAGCCTGAAAGTATGCAGCCTCGATGGTCAAGAGATTTCTGGGACGCTACACTAGATTAGGGAATCTACTCTCCACATAACTTCTCTTAAGAGGAAATCTTCACAGACCAGGTTGAGTTTTGGGGCAATCGCCGAGGCGGAAGTTCCGCATACTTTCTCTGCCGTGATCGGCAGATCGCGGACTCTCACGCGCACGGCGCCTTTGATGGCGTTGGCGATAGCAGGCACGACGGAAGTAATCAGGTCTTCGCGATGCACTTGACTTTGTAGCAAGGGCTGCCACCATGCCCGCCCGAGCCCGCTGGCAAATGAAATCGGTGAAGTCGACGGGGAATTGCGCTTGACTAAACCCGGATTCCGCAGTGGGAAAGTGAGGCTGTGAGCGAGGGGCAAACCTTACGCAACGAAGACAATGCGTTTCTACCCCTGAGCTCAGGACAGATGTCGCTGCTGTGCGAATTTTGTCAGAGTAATAAGGTGTTGTGCCAAGCGGCAGAAAAGACTTTGAACAGCACCCCTGGGTGTCTTCGCCGCTCCAGGTTCGCCCCTCGCTCATGTTCAACTGCGGAATTCGGGCTAAATTAATCTTACCGCAACTGCCCGCCGGGTATATGCACGAACGCGCTCATCTCGTGGGGAAAAGTAACCGGCGCCGCTTTGCAGACGTAGGCCGAGGTAATCTGATCGACGCGGGTCACGCCCAACAGCGCCATGTCGACGACCAGCTCCTCTTCGAGCAGTTCGAGCACGCGCACCAAGCCGGCGGCTCCGCCCGCGCCCAAGCCCCAACCCTGGAGCTTGCCGATGGTCACAGCTTTGGCGCCGAGCGCCAGCGCCTTTACGATATCGGTGCCGCGCGTCACGCCGCCGTCGAGGACGATGTCCGCTTTGCCTCCGGCCGCTTCGACGATTTCGGGCAGAGTGTCGATGGTGCCCCGGCCATGATCCAATTGCCGCCCGCCATGATTGGAAACGTAAATGACGTCGACGCCATGCTCCACCGCCAATTTCGCGTCCTCCGCCGTCGCGACTCCCTTTAGAATAAACGGCAGGCCCGCGATTTTTCTAATTGCAACCATCGTCTCCCAGGTCAGCATCGATTGAAAGTGGCGGCCCGTCTCGGTTCTTCGGCTCGGCGGCTGCCAGCGGTTGAGCAACGGCCGCTCGCGCCGGCTGTAGTGGGCCGTATCGACGGTGAGACACAGGGCCGTGTAACCCGCCGTCTTCACGCGCCCGAGGATCTCCGCGCACCAGTCTAAATCGCCGCGCACATAGAGCTGAAAAATTTTCGGCTGGTTCGTGCTCGCGGCGATCTCTTCCAGGCTCGGCTGCGTTACCGAGCTGACGAAGTTCATGGTGCCGAACTCCGCGGCAGCCTTGGCCACGGCGACTCCGCCCTCGGGCGTGATCGTTTGCAGCGAACCGATGGGCGCCATCATCACCGGAATGCGCAGCTTCTGCCCCAGGAAAGTCGTCGACGTGTCGACCTTCGATACGTCCACCAGCACCCGCGGCCGCAGACCGAGACTATCGAAGCCCAAGCGGTTGCGCCGCATCGTGGTTTCCGACTCCGCGCCGCCGGTCAGATAATCCCATACATCCTGCGGCAGATTGCGGCGCGCCGCCTGAATGATTTCCTGGTTGCTGACGTAATCGAGGCTCATGGGAATTTCTCCTTTTCAAGTCGTGGTGATGCAAACTGCTCCGCACCCTATCGAACAGCGCGGCGGGCTGTCAAATTTGGGGTAAGAGGGTAGACGAGGGGAAAGATTCAGTTCAACGTTCAAGGTTCCGGGTTTGGCCGAGGTTTTTGCCTTCGTCGTTGAACTTTGAACCCGGAACTTTGAACTCAATCGTCAGGCGGCGTCCACATGTTGGCGCGGATAATCTCCCGCGCGCAGTTCGTCGAGCCGTTCTCGCAGTCTTCCCAGGTATTCTTCGGTGGACTCGCGCAGCTCGGTTACCGCGGCTAAAATTTTTACCAATTTCTTCTCGTTCGCTTCTTCGCGCAGGCGCGCCATTGCCACTTCGCGCTCCAGTAAAAGCATCCGCCCTTGCATCTGTTCGAATCGGGCGCGGCACAGGAAATAGGTCGCTAATACCGCCGCCGCCGTGCCCAAGGCTAAGAACGACGCCCAAACGGTCCAGTCATCCATGATCTATTCCTCCTTACCGTCTTACGTTGCGGCCGCCCCCGGATCAAGTAGTTAAATGACGCGCGTTGCGCGGGCAGCCAGGGCCGCAAGTACTGAGTACTGAGTAACGAGTACTGGGTGCCGAGCGGTAAAAGCAACAGCCTGGAAATAACCCGTCTTGCTCAGCACTCATTACTCAGCACTCGCACTCGTTACTAGTTCGTCACGGCCCCTTGGGACGCCGAAGAAACCAGCTTGGCGTATTTGGCCATCACCCCCGTCGTGTATCGCGGCGGCGGCGACGTCCATTGGCGCAAACGAGACGAAAGTTCCTGCGGCGAAATTTCCACGTCCAAGCGGCGCGCTTTAATATCGAGAACGACCGTGTCGCCGTCGCGCAGCGCGGCGATGGGTCCGCCGTGGGCGGCTTCCGGCGCCACGTGGCCCGCCATCAGTCCATGGGTCGCGCCGGAGAAGCGCCCATCGGTGATGAGCGCCACGGAATCGCCCAAACCGGCGCCCACCAGCGCGGCGGTTACACCGAGCATCTCGCGCATCCCCGGTCCGCCCTTCGGTCCTTCGTAGCGGATGACGACGACGTCGTTGGGTTTGATCTCTCCCTTCTGCACGGCTTGGAAAGCATCTTCTTCCCGGTTGAAGACCCGCGCCGGGCCTCGATGAATCATTCGCTCATGTCCCGCGACTTTCACCACGCATCCCTCCGGCGCGAGGTTGCCTTTGAGAATCACCAGCCCACCGGTCGACTTCAGCGGATTGGAGAGCGGGCGAACGACTTCTTGTCCCGGGATTTCTTGCGCGATCTGCGCCGCCTCGGCGAAAGTCTTGCCGGTGACGGTCATCGCATCGCCATGAACCAGCCCGGCATCGACCAGGCGCTGAGCAATCAGTTGGATTCCACCGGCTTTGTATAAATCATTGGCGACGAAACGGCCACCCGGCTTGAGATCGGCGATCAGCGGAGTGCGCGCGCTGATGAGGTCGAAATCGTCGATGGACAATTCAACACCCGCCTCATGCGCAATGGCGAGCAGATGAAGCACCGCGTTGGTCGAACCGCCCGTGGCCGCCACCGAAGCGATAGCATTCTCGATCGCCTTGCGAGTGAGAATTTGCGACGGCCTGAGGTCGCGACGCAAGAGTTCGACCACCAGCTTGCCGGCGTTGAAAGCCGCCTCATCTTTTTCGGCGACGGTGGCGGGAATGCCGTTGCTGCCCATCGGCGAGATGCCGAGAAACTCCAACGCCGTAGACATGGTGTTGGCGGTGAATTGCCCGCCGCAGGCGCCCGCCCCGGGACACGCGGCGTTTTCGACGGCCTTGAATTGCTCGGCGCTGATCTTGCCGCTGCTGTAGGCGCCCACCGCCTCGAAGACGTCCTGGATTGTCAGATCGCGGTCGCCGAGATGGCCGGGCGCAATGGAGCCGCCGTAGAGCGCCAGCCCGGGAATATTGAGCCTGGCAAGCGCCATCACCACGCCCGGATTGGTCTTGTCGCAGCCGGACAAACAAACCAGCGCGTCGAAATGATTGCCGCGCGCCACCAGCTCGATGGAGTCTGCAATCACCTCGCGGCTAATGAGGGAACACTTCATCCCTTCAGCTCCCATGCTGATGCCGTCGGAGATCGACACCGTGTTGAACTCCATGGGCGTCGCGCCGGCGGCGCGGATGCCCTCTTTGACCTTGGCGGCCAAGCGGCGTAGATGAAAATTGCACGGACCGATCTCGATCCAGGTGTTGGCGACGCCGATGATCGGGCGCGCCAGATCCTCGTCGGTAAATCCCACCGCCTTGAGCATCGCCCGCGTCGGCGCCCGGTCCGGCCCGTCCGTAATTACCGCACTGCGCGGTTTTAGATTCTCCGCCATCAGTCGCTCCTGAACTTAATCAATAAGTAACACCAACTTAACTCCGCCAAAGCACCATTTGCAAGCATAGCGGGGTTTACGTCGTGCATCGGTTAATTTTCTATGCTAGACAACCGTGGGTTGGTCCAAGATTTGAGAAAATACTTTCCGAGACACAAAACCATGCCGCGCAGAATCGTTTCGATTCGATTACTTATCACGCCACGGAAACGCAGGGAAGCTGGCGCAGATCTTGCGTACGTGTGCTAGAATTTATGAGTTTAAATAGGTCTGTTACAATATTTGAGTTCAAAAGCGAAAACTGACTGGAGAACAAAATGACTAGAGCCACTGCCGCTTTTCTTCGAACCCTCGCGCTGTTTACCCTCATAGTCGTCTGCCCGATTACATCGCCCGCGGCGGAACCTATGATCGTCGGAGTTTCCGGCCCCTCGATCAACATGATGTACGCATTCGTCACCAGGGACGCGGGGCTTTGGCAAAAGCACAACAGCGATCCCCGCATCGTTATCTTTGAGGCAGGCTCGGTCTTGGCGCAAGCCATGCTCTCGGGCGAGGTCAAGATGTCCATATCCTCGGGACCCGCCGTCATCGCAGGGCGCTCCCAAGGCGCAGAAACCATCATCGTCGCCGCGTTCGTCAATACGCTGCCCTATAGCTTGGTCTCCGCCAAGGCCATAACCAAGTGGGATCAGCTCAAAGGAAAGAGAATAGCCATCAGCCGTTTCGGTTCCGGAACGGATACGGCGATTCGGTTGGCTCTTAGAAAATTCGGCCTCGACCCACTCAAAGATGTTACGATTCTCCAAATGGGCTCGCAGCCCGACCGTATTCGGGCCCTGGCAGCCGGCAGCATTGACGCCACGCTGGTGTCACCGCCTTTGGATCTAACCGCCAAGAAGCAGGGCTACAACATTCTCGTCAATCTGGCGGATCTCGGGATTGCTTATCCCCAACAGGTGATCGAAACCACCGACCGTTTCATCCGGGAAAACCCGCAGGGAATTAAGAACTTCCTGAAAGGTTTCATCGAGGGTGTTCGCTACGCAGCCACGCACAAAGACGAAACCAAGAAACTAATCGCCAAGTATCTGAAGGTCGCCGATGCCGAGCTGCTCGAAGCCACGTACCAGAGCTACTTGCAGGTAACGGATTACAGCGGCTATGCGAAGCTGGACGGCGTGCAAAACGCCATGGACGAAGTGGGGCAACGGGTGGCGGTGGTGAAGACCAAGAAACCGGAGGACTTCGTCAACACCCGCTTTTTAAAGGAGCTGGAGAAGGAAGGTTTTCTCAAGAACTCTCAAAAGTGAGATTACAATCGCTCCGAGATGCCTCTTCCCTGCAAGCAGGTCGATGTCATCACGCAAAAACCGATTTGGGGAAATCCAGTCGCGGTAGTCAGCGCCGCTGACAGACTGTTCAGCGAGGAGATGCAGCGCTTCGCCTCATGGACGAATCTTTCAGAGACCACCTTTGTTCTCACACCCTCGACCGGTCGCGCCGACTATCGCCTGAGAATTTTCTCGGCCACGATAAACCTCCCCTTCACCGGCCGTCCCACCATCGGCAGCGCCCACGCGGTTATCGGTTTCATCGTCATTCCTCCTTTGTTCAAACCATTAGCCACGCGACATTTTGACCGGCCGGCCATTCATGACAAGAACCCATTTCGCTGCCGCTGGTGCTCAGACGCCGCTAACGCTGGAGTACGCGATGGATTGAGTCAGCGCCGCTATCTATCGCCCGACTCCTCTAGCTTTGTCAAGCTCCCTGTCATGGGTAGGCAGGTCGCAGCCATCATGGCATCAGGGTTTCAGCGTTGCGGATGAAATTGGACTCGTGACGCACGGCTGATCGGAAAAAATCCCCTCAAACCACTCATCAGCTTACCAATCCAAACGCGGAGAAACCGTCCAGGCAAAATGATGAGATCGAGAACCGGCCAAGGATGGCTTCTGGCGACCACTCAACGGCAAGGCGCTGAAACTGCCATGCTACGGCAAGGTTGTCAGGCCTTGTCATAAAATAATCCTTATTGTGTTGCATTCTACCCCTAATTAGTGATAGGTGACCGTTTGGAGCCTATGGTCTAAGTACTTTATAGGCTTGGAGTTTCTCAATGACGCAGTCCTTGCCTGCCATTTTTGGCCGATTCAAAACGGAGAAGCTCCGTTCGCCACAAGGAAAACACGATAAAGCTCAGAACCATCAAGGGCTGCTCGGCGCAAGTAGTCCGTTCAACCGGCAAGCCCAGCTCTCGAGTCTGCTCGCAAGGATCCAGGTGGACGGCGCGCAAACCCATGAACAAGAGATCGATCGGCTTCGAGCTGTTGACGACTTGAGTGACACCGAGCGGGAAATTGTGAGAGAGATTTTTTGTCTTGGTTTCGATGCGGCTGAAAAAGAACGGAGACAAGACAAGATGCGGGTTTATCGGTGGTTGTTGGCAAGACTGCTCCTCAATCACACCCTCGATCAACCGATTCCTCTAAATGTACTTCCCCCAGAGATACCGCCGGAATTGACCGTGCATGTCGCGGAGCCATGCGTCACCCAACAATCGCCAAAGCAGGAGGACACCGCGCGTCAAGTTACAACGACATCGGTCTCGCGGCGGGTGTTTAGATACGCTCTCTGCTCTATCGGCATTGCGGCCCTTATCTCGATAGGGGTTGCCTTCCGCTCGCCAACAGAGGTTCGCGATGCAGTCGTGCCGGTCCGCGATAATCAGCAAGATATCGCACGCGCCTCGGCGGCGCATGAAGATAGGTTCGAACCGGTAGCCCACGCCGGCGCGCTCACCCCCCCTGCTGAGATCGCACCAGTGGCAGAGGGAGCATCAGCAAGTGTGGCGGGACCGGCACCCATGAGCGACGCAATAGTTGACGAAGTCGCGACCTCGTCAAAGATCCCTGCTACTGCGAAACCCGATACCCCGGCGCAACCCGGGATGACAAAATCGCCGGCCAAGGTTGCCAACCAAGCCACCACCGTCGACGCTGCCATGGGTAAAGACCGTGAGCGGGAGCCGGCAAGAGACTCCTTACCGATCTACCAAACACGGCGCAGTATTCTCTTAAGAGAGGAGCCACGCTTCGGCGCGCCGAGTCAAATTATGCTCGACGCCGGCGCAAGACTCATCGTTCTCGAAATCAACGGCCCCTGGCTCAAGGTGAAAATGGAAAACACTGGATCCCCGGGCTTCGTGAGAGAGGAATTCGTCGTGCCAACGGGCGCCGTGGCGCCGTCGGGCGCGAGCAAAGATCAAAGCCCGCCCTGAGATTCCGCCATCAGACGTGCCCTTCCGGACCGACTTTTCTACGTAACGCGATCCATCATTCATTGCCGGTCGACGCCCGGAACCGCGATCACGCTCGCTTGGACCGGTCCTATGCCCTACTCGGCGCCACTGGGTTACGGTCCGGCGGCTTCGCCAAAAACATGAAAACGGTCGCCAAAAGGCTTACGGCGGCGAAAATAGCGAAGGCGATCGTATAGCTCTTGGTGAGATCGTAAAGAAAACCGGCGAGAAGGGGGCCCATAAAGGTGCCGGTCGTCGTAACCGCTCGGCTCATTCCTTGGATCGTAGCAAAGGCCTTGGTGCCGAAATAATCGGCGCGAATCGGCTCCTGCAGCGAGGCGAGCCCGCCGTAGGCGAGAGAGTAAATGATCATGCAGGTCGTGAAGACAAACGACTGGGCCGTGTACCCCATGAGGAAGACTGAGACACTCAACGCCACAAGAAGTCCCATGACCAGGCGCCGCTTATCGACCAGATCCCCCAGCCAACCCATGCCGATGCGTGTCGGCACGCCGATGAACGCCGAAAGACCGAGTAGGCCGCTGGCGGCAGCCATGGTCCAGCCGCGGTCCACGAGCAGAATCACAAAATGGACAGAGACTCCCTCGGTCACCATGTGGCGCAGCGCCATAGCGATTGAAAACGTCCAGAAGGCCGGCGTATGCAGCGCCTCGCTCAGCGTAAACTGAGGATCCGACGAACGACGAGCCAGCTTTCCCTCCTGTAATGTTCGCTCAGGCGCCCGTTGCTCTTGCGACTCTTCCGCTTCCGAAATCCGGCTGATCAGGTAAGCCAACGGCAAACCCACGACCAAAAGAATGCAGCTCGATATCACCGCGGCGATACGCCAACCCCACCAAGCGATCATCCAGCCTACGAATGGCACCAGCGGCCCGGAGAGACCCGGTCCCATGCGAAAGATGCCGAAGGCCAAGCTCCGTCTTTCGCGGAATGCTTTCGCGACCAGCACGCTGATGGGCAAGTAGTATCCGATGCTGGAACCTAGAACGACGCCCAGAACGATTACGACATAGAGCATCGGCAACGAATGCACCAAACTCAGCGAGAGAAAACCTATCGCGCATAGGGTGATGCCGACAAACATGATCCGCCGCGCTCCCACGCGGTCGATCACGTAGCCCTCGACGGGACCCAAGATACCGGACTCGATGCGCGCCAGCGAGAAAGCCCCCGATATCGCCGTCCGGCTCCAGCCGAACTCCCGCTCAATCGCCGGGAAGAACGCGCTCATGCCGAAGTAAGTAAAGCCGGTGCTCACGGCATGCGTGATGCATCCGGCGATGACGAGCCACCATTTACGATCCATCAAGAATGATCTCCGAAGACAAGGAAAAAAGTTCCATCGAGTTGGGAATCCGTGCAGATTAGCTCAAACGCAACGGGTAAGAAAGCGCGCGGATGCCACATGGACATCGCACAGTTTCATAGATCGACGAACTCTGTAGATTGCCTCTGGCCGGCAAAATTTTCCTGAGAAAAGTTGCTAGGCATAAATTTTCAATGTAGTTTGATGCGTACTTCGTGACCTTAGTATAACCCTCGTGGTTGATAGAATTGTTTTTTCTAGTCCGACCCCACCAGCTTCGCGGGTACGCCTACGGCAATATCTCGGATTTCCGGCTCGATGTGAAGTCGCGAGGATCATTCGGCTCACGCCAGACATGTGATGAGGAGCAGAGAGCGTGCCCCATAGTGTTACGCTGATAACCACCATCGCCGCGGGCTTGGGTCTTGCCCTGGTTATGGGCTTTCTCGCCGCGCGCTTGAAGCTTCCGGCCTTGGTCGGCTACTTGATCGCGGGCATCATCATCGGCCCCGCCACGCCCGGCTTCGTCGCCGATCTTGAGCTGTCGCGCCAACTCGCCGAGATCGGCGTGATGCTCTTGATGTTCGGCGTCGGACTGCACTTTTCTCTCGAAGACCTGTTGGCCGTACGCCGCATCGCTCTTCCCGGCGCCATCGTCCAGATGACCGTCGCCACTTTGCTCGGCCTAGGCGTCACCTCCCTCTGGGACTGGAACCTTGCCGCCGGCATCGTGTTCGGACTCTCTCTGTCCGTCGCCAGCACAGTCGTGCTGCTCAGGGCGCTGGAAAGCCGCGGCATTCTGGAAACCGTAAACGGCCGCATCGCCGTCGGCTGGCTCGTGGTCGAGGATTTGGCAACGGTCCTGGTGCTGGTCTTACTGCCGCCGCTGTCGCTATGGCTCGGCGGTAATGCGGGGGTTGCAGCCCCGAGCCCCGGCGATCGGAGTTTGCTGACATCGCTCGCGCTCACCCTCGGCCAGGTCGCGGTCTTTATCGCGCTCATGCTGATTGTCGGCCGGCGCGTTTTCCCATGGCTCCTCTGGCAGATCGCCGGCACCGGCTCGCGCGAGCTTTTTACCCTGTGCGTCGTTGCCGCCGCCGTCGGCATCGCCTACGGATCCGCACTGCTTTTCGGCGTCTCGTTCGCCCTCGGCGCCTTTTTTGCCGGCATGGTCATGCGGGAGTCGCCGCTCAGCTACCGGGCTGCCGAAGAATCCTTGCCGCTCAGGGATGCTTTTTCGGTGCTGTTTTTCGTTTCGGTGGGCATGCTCTTCGAACCGCAGGTGCTGATTCGCGAGCCGCTCCACGTATTGGCGGTCGTGGCGATTATCGTCTTCGGCAAATCCCTGGCGGCCTTTTTTCTCGTTCTGCTCTTCCGCTATCCGCTCAACACCGCGCTCACGGTCTCGGCGAGTTTGGCGCAGATCGGTGAGTTCTCCTTCATCCTCGGCGGGCTGGGGGTTTCCCTGGGCCTGATGCCGGCGGAGGGCCAGAGCCTCATTCTGGCGGGAGCGATCATCACCATCGCGCTCAATCCTCTGGTGTTCCACGCCATCGAGCCTGCGCAGGCGTGGATTCGCTCGCGCTCGAAACTCGCGCAAGCCTTGGAGCGGCCCGCCGATCCCCTCGCCGTCCTGCCGATGACCGTCGAGCTGACTCGCCTCACCGGACAGGTGGTGTTGGTGGGCTACGGCCGCGTCGGCCGGCGCATCGGCGAAGCGCTCACCGCCAATGGCATTTCCTTTGTCGTGGCCGAGGAGAATCGCGAAATCGTCGACAAGCTGCGCGAGCGCGACATCCCGGCTGTCTCCGGCGACGCCTCCGACCCCAATGTGCTGATCCAGGCGCATGTCCAGCGCGCGCGCATGCTAGTGATCGCCACCCCGGACACACCCAAGGTGCACCGCATGATCGAGACCGCGCGCACGGTCAACCCAAAGATTGAAATCGTTGTGCGCACGCACAGCGAAGAGGAGGCCGCGCTGCTCGAACAAGAAAATGCCGGCAAAGTCTTCCTCGGCGAACACGAGCTCGCCCGCAGCATGATTCAATTCGTGCTCGATCGCTACGCCGCCGAAACCCAGCGGCAGCATTAAGGACATGCTGCGCCGACGAATTTCAATCCGGCGAGACCGTCTCCGGCTTAACGCCGAAGCCGAGCAGCGTTCGTCCGCCAGGTCGGTTTCAGGTTGTAGGGACCGGTTTTGCAATCACACATTTGCGTAATGCAACACCAGACCCTATAAACTATAAACGCCACGTACGTTTTGAACGGCATTGTGGCTTACTTTATCTGCCCCGTTTTTGCTTCCTCAAGCAAGTTACTCGTTTTCCGTTCAGATTGTGTGACGAGCGACTTTTGCGAATCTTACAATCAAGTGGAGAGCGTTCGAAGCGTTCTCCCGATCAGGGAACTCTCTGGGTTTCGGATTGATCACCACGATTGAAAAAGTTCCGGGACGCGCCAGATGGGAAGGAAGCGTCGCCACAAGTTTTTCTTGGCTGAGAAACAAAGTGGAGATCGTACTTCCGCCGAAGCGAACGTAAGAGTGAGGAAAAAAATGTTTTCCTTGAAGGGTCAACTCTATATCCTCGTCTCCCTGAGTGAGAACCTTGGGTGACAATTCCTCGATTTCGGGCAGCGGGTAACCATAAAACTCCTGATTGGTAGGCCGAGGGATCGGATTGCAAAAGCTCGCATGGTAACGAGTGTCGACAATCTCGCCGTCTTTAATTACCACTTCAATCTCTCGAGTGTGCCTGATGTTTTCCAGCGGATTACCCCGGATGACAATCAAGTCGGCCAGCTTACCTTCTTCGATTGTTCCCAAGTCATTTGCCTTCCCGAGGTAATCGGCTCCCACTTTGGTTGCGGCCATGATCGCCCGCATGGGGCTCAACCCCGCCGCAACCAGCAACTCAAGCTCTCGATGAAGGCTAATTCCGGGAATTACGGCAGGCCCTGCATCCGTGCCGGCGACCACGTTACCTCCTGCCTTAACTACCTCACAGAGAAATTCCTGCAAACGCCTATGCCCTTCTCTCAGCTGGTCTTGCGGGAGGAGACCGTAAATAGAATAACGACTTGCAATTACCGCCTCTTGTTCAGGTTCTTGTTTTGTTCTCGCGCCGTATGCGAGGTATGTATGATCAAGCCAGAGGAGCCGTAAATCTTCGGGAATATAAGAAAGTCCGGGATCTTTGATTAGTTCATAGTCTTCCCTTACCCATTGATCCCGCATTCCCAACGAGGAACCCCATAAAACCATGGTCGGCTCAATGAATGTGCCTTTCCCGGCCAGAAATTCTGCGACCTCGGCAAAGTGATTCCTTTCTGCCAACGTCCATGGGCCTAAAAATTTTGCCAGCCAGAGTTTAATTGATGATAACTTTACTCGACTCTCCTCGCTCCTGATTGTGGCCTCGGCGCATCCCGTAGCATGTTCCACTCCGTCGACACCAGCGTCAACAAAGGGCAAGATACTCGAATCCAGATGGTCTGTTACTTTAAGTCCTGCCGCGTGAGCTTCGTCGGCAACGGCCCGAGCAATATCAAGCGGCACGCCAATATATAGGTTCACGAAATCTACGCCTTGTTCGATATTAGCTCTTGTCATCCTTCGTCCTTGTTCCGGGGTGGTTGGAACCATATGGTCCGGGCGGCGAGCTTTACCGAAAAAACCAGGACCAGCACAAAAAATCCTTGGTCCAGGAACCTTCCGCAACGCGATCGCATCTCTTTGGGCTAAGATCCAATCTATTGGGTTGCCGAGGTCGCGGACAGAGGTAACGCCATGAGCAAGAAAGAGCTCTCCGCTGTGAGTGCGATAATGCACATGGTTATCAATGAGGCCTGGGAGAATAGTTTTTCCTCTTGCATCTATGATCCGAGCGTCCGCCGGAAAATCTATCGTTCCGGGCGCTACACGTCTAATAAAATTACTTTCAATAACAACGGTGGCTTGGTCCATCGGTTTGCCTCCGTTCCCGTCAATGAGTCGACCTCCGTGAATAACGATCGGGGTTGTTTGCGCCGTCATGAGATTACTTCTCCTTCCCTAGGCTCTGATTGCGACGTTGATGCCGTCACTTTAGTCCGGTGCGTTGTTTTCCTAATAGCAGTAAGGGATTCATATTCCATAAGAACGGAAATGGAAAGGGTTTTTACACCTGGATGATGCTGCCGTGGCATTTCCAATCAAATGAGTTCG
>Ga0214473_10004401_pt1 | contig 16939 bp, 12 predicted proteins | sample RVTome_7_FD_203509 | JGI IMG/M metagenome (GOLD analysis project Ga0214473, IMG submission 203509) | Soil microbial communities from uranium-contaminated site in the Upper Colorado River Basin, Wyoming, United States - RVT98D197 | ecosystem: Environmental > Terrestrial > Soil > Contaminated >... | reverse complement strand
TGCCACTTTAGGCTACCTCCTCGTAGAAACGTCCAATGTCGAACGTCGTATGTCGAATGTTAATTCTTTTCGTTCGACGTTCGTCCTTCGACGTTCGTCGTTCTTTCTCTTCGTTCGACGTTCGTCCTTCGACGTTCGTCGTTACTTTAACTTACTAAGGGCCATTCGCCCTGGATTTTGCTTACGATCTCCCTTGTAATATTTGCCGGCACCTCTTCATAGCAATCAAACTGCATAGTAAATGTTGCTCTACCTTGAGTGTAGGAACGCAAATTGGTAGCGTATCCAAACATCTCCGCCAAAGGAACACGGGCTCTGATAACTTGGGCGCCCGCTCTGAGTTCTATGCCTCCGATATGCGCCCGTCTCGAGTTAAGATCGCCGATTACATCTCCCATGTATTCTTCAGGAACCACTACTTCAACCTCCATGATGGGTTCCAAAAGAATCGGATGCGCTCTTCTGACTCCTTCTTTAAACGCAATGGAACCAGCTATCTTAAAAGCAAGTTCAGAAGAGTCCACTTCATGATAAGATCCGTCGCTCAAAGTCACCTTAACATCAATAATTGGATAGCCGGCCAATACGCCGCTCTCCATTGCTTCCTGAATACCTCTGTTGATCGAAGGGATATATTCCCTTGGTATTGCTCCACCCTTGATCTCATCAATGAATTCATAGCCGGCACCAGGCTCATTCGGCTCCAATTTAACAACCACCTGGCCAAATTGTCCGCGGCCTCCGGTTTGCCTTACATAACGTCCTTCAACATGCGAAACCAGTCTAGTAATAGTCTCCCGATAAGAAACTTGCGGTCTCCCCACATTTGCTCCGACCTTAAACTCCCTAAGTAATCTATCTACAATTACCTCTAGATGAAGCTCGCCCATTCCCGATATGATTGTCTGTCCGGACTCCTCGTCCACATTCACTTTAAAAGTCGGATCTTCCTCGGCCAGCTTCGCCAGAGAAGTAACCAATTTATCTTGATCGGCCTGCGTTTTCGGCTCAATTGCCACTGATATAACGGGCTCCGGAAAGACCATTTCCTCCAGGCTGATCGGATGGCTAGGGACGCAAAGAGTATCACCTGTCGTCGTTTTCTTAAGTCCGACAACCGCCACAATATCGCCTGTTCTGACTTCATCTTTCTCTTCACGGCGATTTGCGTGCATCTCAAGAATGCGACCCACTCTCTCCTTTGTATTCCCATTCGTGTTCAAAACCTGCGCGCCGCTCTTCAGCACCCCTGCATAGACCCTAAGAAAGGCCAGTTTGCCGACGTAGGGATCGGTCATGATCTTAAAAGCGAGAGCAGTGAAAGGAGCATCATCGCTTACTTCTCTTGTCTCGTTTTCTCCGGTTTTGGGATTTACGCCCGCCATAGGCGGCACATCAAGCGGAGACGGTAAAAAATCTATAATAGCGTCAATGAGAGGTTGAACACCCTTGTTCTTAAACGAAGCTCCGCACAAAACCGGCGTTATTTGCGCGCTCAATGTGGCGATTCTTAAGGCCCGCTTCATATCAGCCGGCGCAATCTCTTCACCTTCTACATATTTGTGTAACAGTTCATCATCAAACTCGGCGATCGCTTCAATCATGCTATGCTGATAAAGCTCAGCTTCTTCTCTCAGCGTTTCGGGGATATCGATTTCTTCCCACTCCTCGCCCTTCTCGCTGGTGTACCTAATCGCCTTCATATTGATGAGGTCTATCATTCCCGTAAAGCTGTCTTCCTTGCCTATGGGCAATTGTATCGGAACGGGATTTGCCCCAAGCCTTTCCTTCATCATCTCCAGGACCCGAGAAAAATCCGCGCCGGTTCTATCCATCTTATTTGCATAAGCAATACGCGGCACTTTGTACTTATCCGCCTGCCGCCAAACCGTCTCCGACTGCGGCTCAACACCTCCAACCGAGCAAAAAATCGCTACAGCCCCATCCAGGACTCGCAAGGATCTTTCAACTTCGATCGTGAAGTCCACATGCCCGGGCGTATCTATAATATTAATCCTATGGTCCTTCCACAAAGCAGTTGTTGCAGCCGAGGTAATCGTAATACCTCGCTCCTGCTCCTGAACCATCCAATCCATCGTGGCCGACCCTTCATCTACTTCACCGATCTTATAGACTTTGCCCGTGTAGTATAGAATGCGCTCAGTTGTGGTTGTCTTACCGGCATCAATGTGCGCCATTATCCCAATATTTCTTATTTTTTCCAGTGGAAATCTCTCTGTCATACTAGTCCTTCATATGCAATGTTTTCGTTTTCAATTTTTCATTTTGCATTTTTCATTTTGCATTCAGTCGGCTTGCCGACTGCTACCATCTATAGTGAGCAAAAGCTCTGTTGGCTTCCGCCATCTTATGCAAATCTTCTTTCTTCTTAATCGAAGTACCGGTATTGTTCAAAGCATCCAAAAGCTCCGCCGCCAGCCGGTCAGACATCTTCTTGCCCGTCCTTGCGGAAGCAAAACCTACAATCCAGCGAAGGGCCAACGTCGTTCCCCTTCGAGCCGAAACTTCCATAGGGACCTGATATGTCGCTCCTCCGACACGGCGCGACTTAACTTCCAACATAGGTCGCACGTTATCAATAGATTTCTTCAAACCGTTGACAGGATTGTCCCCGGTTTTCTCCTGAATAATGTCCATAGCCTCATATACGATACGTTCAGCCACGCCCTTTTTCCCAGACTGCAATACCTGGCTGATTACCTGGCTAACGATCTTCTGACTATACACGGGATCAGGAACTACTTCTCTTTTCTTTGCCGGCCCTTTTCTAGGCACTTAATACCTCCAAATTACCGTCGAACGTCCGATGTCGTACGTCGAATGCCAAGGCTTTTTTGTCGTTAGTCGAGGTTTTCATTCGACCTTCGTCATTCGACAATCTCTTACTTGGGTGTCTTTGCACCGTATTTGGAGCGAGCTTTCTTCCTATCTTCAACTCCGGCAGTATCCAGAGCACCTCTTACTATTTTATAGCGCACGCCCGGCAAGTCTTTCACACGTCCACCTCGAATAAGAACAATTGAATGCTCTTGGAGATTGTGCCCGATCCCGGGAACGTATGACGTTACTTCCATCCCGTTTGTGACTCTAACCCTAGCTATTTTTCTAAGAGCTGAATTCGGCTTCTTCGGGGTGGTCGTTTTTACCTGGGTGCAAACCCCTCGCCTTTGAGGACAACCTTGAAGAGCAGGCACCTTGCCACGCTTCTCTGCTTTCTTTCTTCCTTTTCTAACCAGCTGATTAATTGTCGGCAATTCTACTCTCGCTTTCTTAGACTACAGTCTACAGCTTACGGTCTACAGCCAAAACCTACCAGATTTTTCTTTTGCTCTTAGCTGTCGGCTGATGACTATCGGCTTCCCCATCAAAAAAACGTTGTCCTTTGGGGACAGTAACCATTTTCAAAACAACAAGCTGCTAAAAACCTTCCGCAATTAAATAGTCATCATCTCTATCAACACAGCTTGCGCGCTAATGGCCGTCGAAAAGGGCAACGTCTATTGCCAAACGCTCGTTATCAAATTGATAACTTTCTAAATCCCTTTTCCTAACGTCTCTTTCTCGTTCCTTCCCTCAAGAGAGCAGCGGATGCCGCTCCTACTTGGATGCCACAAGATAAACCCAACTCTTTCATTGACTCGACCTGCAGAACCTCAACATTCTTCTCTTCACACAACTTTAGAACTGATTCGATTACACTTTGTTCTGCATCTCTCGCCACAAAAACTCTTTCTGCATCTCCGGCATTCAGAACTTTGATGACTTCTCCGGTTCCCACTACTCTGAACTTAGCTTTCCTAAGTTCGGAAAACACACTTTATCCCTTCTTGAAGTCACAAATTATTAATTTATCATCATTCGGTTAAGGTGTCAACCTTCTGGTTAGATTCTATTTCAGTTTCTTCTTCAGGTTCCAAGGAAGTTCCCGACCCGTACCCGGAGAGTAGATCTTCACCCGAAATCGGGTTCTCGCCGTTTTCGTCGACATACTCCACTTGAACTGATCTATATCTGGTCATACCTGTCGCTGCCGGAATCAACTTTCCTATGATTACATTCTCCTTAAGCCCCAAAAGCGGATCCACTTTTCCGGCAATTGCCGCATCAGTTAAGACTCTAGTCGTCTCTTGAAAAGAGGCGGCGGACAAGAAACTATCGGTTGCCAGGGAAGCCTTGGTGATTCCAAGCAAGACCTGCTTTGCGGTCGCCGGCTCTCCCTCCTCTGCCACAACTCGGTCGTTTTCATCGTCAAAAACGTATCGATTAACCAATTGCCCCGGCAGAAGTTCCGTATCTCCCGGCTCTATCACAGTGACTTTCTTAAGCATCTGCCGTACGATTAGCTCAATATGCTTATCATCGATCTCAACACCTTGAGATTTGTAAACTTCTTGTACTTCCCGAACAAGATAAAGCTGGACAGCCTGAATTCCCTTTATTCGAAGGATATCGTGCGGGTTGAGCGATCCTTCGGTAAGCTGATCGCCGGCCCGCACTTGATCTTCGTCGCCCGCTTTTAGTCTGGCTCGTCTGGACACCTGATAAATTCGTTCTTTTCCTTCCCTTGTATGAACAATAATCTTTCTGAACTTGTCAGTTTCCTTGATCTCAATCTTTCCTGATGCTTCTGCGATTTGAGCCTGTCCTTTCGGTTTTCTTGCCTCAAAAAGCTCAACAACACGGGGCAGACCGTGAGTAATATCTTCACCGGCCACACCACCGGTATGAAAAGTTCTCATGGTAAGCTGGGTTCCCGGTTCGCCGATGGATTGAGCAGCAATAATTCCTACGGCCTCGCCTATATCAACCAAAGCCCCGTTCGCAAGACTCCATCCGTAACATTGTTGACATACACCATACTCGGCCCTACACCAAAGAACCGATCTCACCATCACGTTTTCAATACCGGCTTCAATAAGATTTTCCACATCTGCGGGTCTAATACCCTGCCCTGCCTCAAGAATCACAGTTTTCGCATCTTTAAGGCTTTTGACTTCCTCAAGACTCACTCTTCCTACAAGATTGCGGTCCGGCTCTCCCTCTTCATTCAGAGTATCCATTGGGATGCCTTGCTCGGTTCCGCAATCCGCTTCCCGGATAATCATATCCTGGGCGACATCAACCAAACGCCTTGTAAGATAACCCGAATCGGCGGTTCTCAGAGCCGTGTCGGCAAGTCCCTTTCTGGCTCCGTGCGTTGAAATAAAATATTCTAAAACCGTTAAGCCCTCACGGAAATTCGCCTTAATGGGACGGTCAATAATATCTCCCTTCGGATTGGCAACCAAACCCCTCATCCCCGCCAGCTGCCTAATTTGTTTCAAGTTTCCTCTCGCGCCGGAATTGGCCATCATATAGATCGAATTAAAACGGTCAAATTGGGCTTCCATCGCCGCGGTAACATCCTCGGTTGCCTGAGTCCAAATGTCCACGATTCGCTGATGGCGCTCATCTTTTGTAATGAGTCCTCTTCGATATTGCCGCTCGATCGTCTCAACCGCTTCTTCCGGTGCATCCAAGATTTCCCATTTATTGGGTGGGATCTGGATATCATCAACACCAATGGTAACACCGGCTTTTGTAGCAAAATGAAACCCGAGCGATTTTATATCGTCCAGAATTCCTGCGGTGTCGGCTACACTGTATCTCTCACAGCATCTCTCAACCAGGCTCGCGATTTCTTTCTTTCCTATTTCCTCATTCACAAATTCATGATCATCCGGAAGAGCCCGGTTAAAAAGCACCCGTCCTATTGTTGTTTCAATCCTACTTTGTTTGTCAGGTAACCTTAGGGTGATCTTTGCATGTAGATCCAGTTCCCCGCAATCGTAGGCAAGAATTGCCTCTTCTTCATCGGCAAAAATTTTACCCTCACCTTTGCAGTCTTCCTTCATCGCAGTAAGATAGTACGAACCCAAGACCATGTCCTGGGTGGGCGTCGCCAGCGGACGGCCATGAGCAGGGGAAAGTATGTTATTTGCCGAGAGCATCAGAATCCGTGCTTCAGCCTGCGCTTCGACTGAAAGCGGTAGGTGTACCGCCATTTGATCGCCGTCAAAGTCCGCATTAAAAGCCGTGCAAACAAGAGGATGGATTTGAATGGCCTTACCTTCAACAAGTACCGGTTCAAACGCTTGTATTCCTAAGCGGTGCAAAGTCGGCGCACGGTTAAGCATGACGGGATGCTCTTTGATGACCTCTTCAAGAACGTCCCATACGACAGCTTTTGCCCGTTCCACCATACGTTTTGCGCTCTTGATATTCTGAGCATAGTCCATATCTACCAGCCGTTTCATAACAAACGGCTTGAAGAGCTCCAGGGCCATTACTTTCGGCAGACCGCACTGGTGTAGCTTTAGTTCCGGGCCGATAACAATAACCGACCTGCCGGAATAGTCGACACGCTTACCGAGCAGGTTTTGACGGAACCGTCCTTGTTTTCCCTTTAACATGTCGCTCAACGACTTCAGGGGCCGATTTCCGGGACCTGTCACCGGACGGCCACGACGGCCGTTGTCAAAAAGCGCATCGACTGCTTCTTGCAGCATTCGTTTCTCATTGTTGACAATGATTTCGGGTGCGCCCAGGTCAAGTAGTCTTTTTAGACGATTATTTCGATTGATAACCCGGCGATATAGGTCATTAAGATCGGAGGTGGCGAATCTTCCGCCATCAAGCTGAACCATAGGACGTAGATCAGGCGGAATAACCGGAATAGCCTCCATAATCATCCACTCGGGCCTGTTGCCGGAACGCTTGAACGCAGACACCACTTTTAGCCTTTTAACAGCTCTACTTCTCTTCTGACCTCGAGCTTTTTTGATTGTCTTTCTTAGCCGCTCAGCCTCGGCCTCCAAGCCAATCTTTTCCAACAAATTCTTTATTGCCTCGGCGCCCATGCTACCCTGAAAGTAGTCGCTGTATCGATCTCTTAACTCACGAAAGAGAATTTCGTCAGATATGAGCTGCCTCTTCTGAAGGCTTTGAAAGATTTCAAACGTATGTTGCAGCCAGTCAATTCTTTCCTGGGTGTCTTTTTCAAGCTCATTGATATCCTTAGCGAGCTTTTTCTCTAACTCCGCCACTCCCGCCTTACCTGAAGGATTGGCGCTTACCTCCACAGACTCTCCCTCTTCCGGCTGAATCTCTCCTTTGAGGATTTTTACCTGTCTATCTTCCTGCGTTTTCAGCTCCTCGATCCTTGATTCTGTCTCCTCCTGCAACTCCTTAATTTCATTCTCAAGCTCATCTTTGAGCATAGGCAAATCCTCGGCCCTTTTGTCCTTATCAACCTCGGTTATGAGGTACGCCGCGAAATAAAGAACTTTTTCCAGGTCTTTGGGAGCAATATCAAGGAGATAACCAAGCCGGGACGGAACACCTTTGAAATACCAAATGTGCGAAACAGACGCAGCCAGCTCAATGTGGCCCATGCGGTCTCTTCTGACCTTAGAGCGGGTTACTTCAACTCCGCATCTTTCACAGATTATTCCTTTGAACCTTATCCTTTTGTATTTGCCGCAATAGCATTCCCAGTCTTTGGTCGGGCCAAAGATTTTTTCGCAAAAAAGCCCGTCTTTTTCAGGTTTGAGTGTTCTGTAGTTGATTGTCTCCGGCTTTTTGACTTCCCCGCTTGACCAAGCCCGAATTTGTTCCGGTGATGTCAGACCAATTCTTAAGGCATCAAAATTGTTCACATCAAGCAAAATAATACCTCCAGACAGAAATGAAAAATGTAAAATTGAGAAATAAAAATGACAATTCAAAATTCAAACTGGACCCGTATGGACAACCGCCAACCCGAGCCCGGATCGTTGAACAATTACGGTCGTCGTTTTACCTTAACCGAACAACACACACTGAAAAGCAAAGCGGGCAGCACAACCTAGCCAAGTCCGCCCTGAACCTTTTGCATCTTAGATTGTCGTTTTTCATTTTTCATTTTCAATTTTTCATCAAAAATGACTACAGTTCGCTCTTTACTTCGTCCTCTTCAGCTTCGGCTTCCTCGGCTTCCGTTTCTTCGACTTCGTCAGCCTCAGCCTCAGCCTCATCTTCAACCTCAGCCTCATCTTCTACTTCCGCGTCTTCCGGTTCCTCTTCGGTTTCTTCCGGTTCTATATCTTCAGCTTCAGCCTCGCCTTCGGCTGTTGTTTCAGCTTCAACTTCAGTCTCAACTTCAGTCTCAACTTCAGGTCCAACTGCAGGTCCGATTGCTTCTTCAGCCATGTGACTGCGAAAATCAATTCCCAAACCCTCCGCGGCCCTAAGAGCTCCTTCTTCAACCTCTTTAAGCTCTATTTCCTTGCCTTCCCCTGAAAGGACTTCAACGTTTAGACCCAAACTTTGCATTTCTTTTACCAGCACCTTAAAGGACTCAGGGATACCGGCTTCGGGAATATTTTCTCCCTTCACAATCGCCTCATAAGCTCGCACGCGTCCCAGGACATCGTCGGACTTGACTGTCAGAAGTTCCTGCAGCGTGTACGCTGCTCCGTAAGCTTCCAACGCCCAGACTTCCATCTCGCCGAATCTCTGCCCGCCGAACTGCGCTTTACCACCCAGCGGCTGCTGCGTTACAAGAGAGTATGGACCGGTAGAGCGGGCATGGATTTTGTCGTCTACCAAATGCAATAGTTTCATTATGTAAATGTAACCGATGCTTATCGGCTGCTCAAAAACCTCTCCCGTCTTTCCGTCATATAGAGTTGCCTTTCCGCTCTCAGACAATCCCGCCTTGTTCAGCGCTTCTTTGATCTCGTTCTCCCTGGCACCATCAAAGACCGGAGAGGAAACCCAAACCGATCCTTCTTGCGGTTCACCATTGTCGCTCCATCCAACATGGGCCGCCCATCCGAGATGAGCCTCTAGAACCTGCCCGATATTCATTCGTGAAGGCACGCCAAGGGGATTAAGAACAATGTCAATGGGAGTGCCGTCAGCCATAAACGGCATATCTTCTTCCGGAACAATCTTGGAGATAACACCTTTGTTGCCATGCCTTCCAGCTAATTTGTCTCCTTCGGAAATCTTGCGTTTTTGTGCTACATAAGCTCTGACAAGCTCATTTACACCCGGAGGCAGTTCATCACCGGCATCACGCGAGAAGACCCGCACATCAATAACCGTACCGGTTTCACCATGAGGGACCTTAAGAGAAGTGTCCCTGACCTCCCTCGCCTTTTCTCCGAAGATAGCCCTTAGAAGGCGCTCTTCCGCAGTGAGCTCGGTCTCGCCTTTCGGTGTGACTTTGCCGACCAAAACATCCCCCGGCTGGACTTCAGCTCCGACGCGAATTATCCCTCTCTCATCCAGGTCCTTTAATATCTCTTCTCCAACGTTGGGAATATCTCTTGTTATTTCCTCGGGACCCAACTTAGTGTCACGGGCCTCGATCTCATGCTCTTCAATATGAATGGATGATAGCATCTCATCTTTGACTAGTCGCTCGCTGATTATGATCGCATCCTCGTAGTTATAACCCTCCCAGGGCATGAAAGCGACCAGAAGATTGTGGCCGAGCGCCAATTCGCCCTTGTCAGTGCAAGAACCGTCAGCAATGACCTGCCCTTGTTCAACCTTATCTCCGGCGTATACGATGGGTTTTTGATTAACACAGGTGCCTTGGTTGGAACGGCGAAATTTGTACAACCGGCAGACATCGATTTCCGTGGTTGTCTTCTTTTCTTTGCTCTCTTCCTTGGACAGTTTGACTTCGACCCGTATTTCGTCGGCTTCGACCTTGACTACTTTTCCCGCCCTTTTGGCAACAATTATCTCGCCGGTGTCTTTTACCGCCCTGTGCTCCATGCCGGTCCCCACAAGCGGGGCTTCAGTCTTAATCAAGGGAACCGCCTGTCTCTGCATGTTTGAGCCCATCAAAGCTCTGTTTGCGTCATCATGCTCCAAGAATGGAATGAGTGCGGTTGCCACACTAACGATCTGACGAGGAGAAACATCCATGTAGTCAACTTTGTCAGGTTCGACTGTTTCAACTTCTTCTCTTATCCGAACCAAAACCTTATCGCCCTCGAACTTGCCGGTTTTGTCATCAAAAGGCGCATTTGCTTGAGCAATGATATACTTATCCTCTTCGTCCGCGGTCAGGTACTCAATTTTCTTCGTGACCTTACCATCTTCCACCTTGCGATAGGGGGTCTCTATGAATCCGAATTCATTGATCTTGGCATAAGTAGACAATGAGCCGATGAGACCGATGTTGGGACCTTCAGGTGTTTCAATCGGACACATTCTCCCGTAATGGGAAGGATGAACGTCTCGTACTTCAAATCCGGCTCTTTCTCTTGAAAGACCGCCCGGACCAAGCGCCGAAAGACGCCTCTTGTGCGTAAGACCGGCCAATGGATTTGTCTGATCCATAAACTGAGAAAGCTGGCTGCTGCCAAAAAATTCTTTGATGGCCGCGACAATGGGGCGGATATTGATAAGGGTCTGAGGAGTAATCGTGTCAATATCTTGCGTCGTCATTCTCTCTCTTACAACGCGTTCCATCCGGGACAGACCAATGCGGAATTGGTTCTGAATCAGCTCCCCGACAGTTCTCACTCTTCTATTTCCAAAATGGTCTATGTCATCTGTTTCTCCCAGTCCCTCATGTGAGCGGACCAGATATTTTACAGTCTCTAAAATGTCTTCTTTTGTTAGGACCGTGGTGTCAATGTCAACATCAAGATTTAGTTTCTTGTTGATTTTATATCGCCCGACTTTGGCAAGATCATATCGGTGTTCATTGAAGAAGAGGGTTTCGATTAAGGATTTTGCACTTTCAACCGTCGGGGGTTCACCTGGCCGAAGTTTCTTGTAGATTTCGACCAAAGCCTCTTCGCGAGTTTCAGAATAATCCTTTTCCAGCGTTTTCTTTATTGAATTTGCCTCATCAAAGATTTCCAGTAAGTCATTATCATCTACGAAGCCAATGGCTTTTAACAAAACCGTGACCGGAATCTTTCTTTTCCTGTCAATACGGACGGTTACAATATCCCGCTTGTCAATTTCCATTTCCAGCCAAGCTCCGCGGCTCGGGATTATTTTGCATGTATGAAGCACCTTATCGGATACCTTGTCAATTTCCTTGTCAAAATAAACGCCGGGAGACCTCACAAGCTGACTCACAACAGTACGCTCGGTCCCGTTTATGACAAATGTCCCCTTGTCGGTCATCAGAGGTAAATCCCCCATAAAAACCTGCTGCTCTTTTATCTCTCCGGTCTCTTTATTTATGAAGCGAACGGTCACAAAAAGCGGCGCGGAATAAGTCATATCCTTCTCTTTGCAGGCATCATAAGAATACTTTGGCTCTCCGAACTCATGCCCACCGAATTCAATAGCCAAATTGCCCGTAAAGTCCTCAATCGGGGAAATGTCCTTGAATGCTTCTTGCAGACCTTTGTCTAAAAACCACTGGAAAGAATCTCTTTGAACTGCTATCAGATTGGGGACCTCTAAGACTTCTGGGATTTTGGCAAAACTTCGCCGTTTTCTAATACCGGAATCTGACTTCACTGAGGCTAATCACCCTTTGAAAATTGAGGTTTACATAATAGGGTCGCAAAGAGATAACGTACCATTTTTTTCAGGTCAAGTCAACTGTTTTTCTTAAGCTTTTGTAGACAATTTTGTACTCAAAAACAAGCCCCTCGCCCCTCGATTCTCGACTCTCGATCTGCAAGCTAGGAGCTGCAAGTGACGAGTTTCGAGTTTCGAGGTACGAGCCTCGACCTACGAGCAGCAAAAAAGGGAGACAAAAACGGACAATCTTTCTCCATCTTCATCTCCCCCCCTGGAAGTATTTTGACCCGGATATTGCGATCCGTTTTCTATAATAGTCTCAACTACTTAAGTTCGATGGTCGCTCCAACCTCTTCGAGGTCCTTCTTCATCTTCTCGGCCTCGTCTTTTGCAACTTTCTCTTTCACGGGTTTTGGAGCCTCATCAACAACAGCCTTCGCTTCTTTTAGTCCCAATCCGGTCAGGCTGCGAACAACTTTGATCACCTGAATCTTCTTCTCTCCCACACTGCTCAGGATCACGTCATAGAAAGATTTTTCCTCCTCAACCGGCGCTGCCGCGCCGCCTCCGGCCGCGGCCGCCACCGCAACCGGTGCCGCTGCGCTAACCCCGAATGTCTCCTCAAGCTCCTTTACCAGCTCCGAAAGCTCCAATACCGTCATGCTCTTGACGGCCTCAATTATGTCGGCAGCCGCGGTTCCTTTTGCTGCTTTGGAAACCGTTTTTGCCTTGGCGGTTTCAGTTTCCTTCTTGGTTTCCTTTGGTTTGTCCTCGGCATCCTCAGCGGGTTTGGTTTCCTCTTGAACCTCAGCCGCCTCTACACTCTCTTCAGCGGCTTCTTTTTTCTCTGCCACAAAAATCACCTCCTCATTTACGAAAGTCAAAATGCAAAATGAAAAATAGCTTTGCCTCAAGGGTTTTCGAAATTTTGCAATTTGAAATCTGCATTTTGCATTTAATCTGTTCGATTAGGCTGCGTTTGCCTTCTGTTCGGATATTGCCGAAAGGACTCCCGCGAATCCTCTCATGGGCCCGTTTAGGACATTCATGAAACCTGCTATTGGCGCATTTAGGTTGCCGAGCAGAGTTGCCAGAAGTACCTCTTTTGAAGGCAACGTAGCCAAGGCTTTGACTTTGTCCGCATTTATGACCTGGCCCTCCAAAATGCCACCTTTGATCCGCAGAGCCTCATGTTCCCTAGAATATTCAAAAATAATTTTTGCCGGTGCAATGATATCCCCTGATCCCGACGCCAACGCCGTGGGACCGGCCAAAAAGTCATTTAGCTCACTTAAACCAACCTTGTCAGCGGCAATTTGGGCCAAAGTGTTTTTGACAACCTTATACTCAACTTCTTGTTCCCGGAGTTTTCTCCGCAACTCCGCAAGCTCGTGAACCGTGAGTCCTCTGAATTCCGTGAGAACCACACTCGTGGAATTCTTGAGCTTATCTTGAATACTTCTTACCTGAGCTTCCTTTTCAGGACGAGCCATCTTTAACCTCCAATCATCTAAGCTCCTACCGGTGTAAGGGCATCAGTGCCTGCAAAAAACCACGTTTTGCTGAACCAAGCTGCACAGTCCTAATGAAAAATTGAGAACGAAAAGTGAAAAATCACAATCCAAAATGTAAAATGTTCGCTTCTCTCAAATGCTCACATTTGTGGTGGTAAATCCATTTTTATTTTTACTCTGTCTTTTTTATTTTTTAGTTTTAATTTTTTCATTTACAGGCTCGCAGAAATTGCGGCACCAAAAGCAAGATCACATATCGGGCAAAAACAAAAGACCTCGCAGACAGTACGAGATCTATCAAACACACAGCCAAAAAATACCGGTTTTCGATAATGACCTCGGTGGGCAAGATTAAGTCCATCGATTACGACCAGGACGCCTACTGTCTACAGCCAATACGCTATTTGATTAGAAACGCTACAAATCTAACAAAATTTACCGTTAAAGTCAAACCACACCATTTCGATCAGCGATGAGCGAAAAGCGATCAGCGGTCAGCGATAAAAATGAAAACCACCTGCTCTTGCGCGCCTCACATACTCATGGCACAACTGACCCTACACTACGTTCTTTATCGCTAGTCCCTAGTCGAACATCGCTCGTCGGCCTTTCAGCTTGCCACTTCTTCTTGAAGAAGATCTCTGACCTTCGTTGGATCCACTCGCAAACCGGGACCCATTGTTGAGGATACCGAAATAGTCTTCAAATACTTGCCTTTGGCGGTTGTCGGTTTGGCTCTAATTATTTCATCTATCAGGGCTGAGTAGTTTTCAACCAGCTGCTCTTCCGTAAAAGAGACCTTGCCGCTAACTACATGGACAATTCCATATTTGTCCGCCCTATATTCAACTTTGCCTTTCTGGATGTCCTTAACCGCCTTGCCGACGTCAAATGTGACAGTGCCGCTTTTGGGATTGGGCATGAGCCCTCTTGGGCCCAGTATTCTTCCAAGCTTACCTACCACACTCATCATATCAGGTGTCGCTATACTAACATCAAAATCCATCCAGCCCTTTTCGATTCTCTCGGCAAGGTCCGCGCCGCCGACTACGTCCGCTCCGGCCTCTTCCGCCTCCTTGACCTTGTCTCCCTGGGCAAAAACAGCTACGCGAACCTTTTTCCCCGTCCCATGCGGGAGCACTACCGTTCCTCTAACCTGTTGATCTGCTTTTCGAGGATCAATGCCCAGCCTAAAATGAATCTCAACGGATTCATCGAACTTAGCAGTCACGTTTTCTTTCAAAAACCTAAAGGCTTGCAGAGGTGAATAGAGAATACTCTTATCCACGTTCTTAGCCACATCCTCATACGTCTTGCCTCTCTTCATTGTCTTTCCACCCTTTTGAAAAATTCCAAACCAAGGCTCTAAGCACCACTTGCCCTTGGACGGTCCTTTATCCTATTGGTCCCAAGCCCAGCCAAACGCAGCCGGTCGAAGAACCTGTCCCGCCGATCCGCATAAGTCTCAGGGATCCCGCTTTAGTCGCTAATCTCAATTCCCATGCTGCGCGCAGTTCCTTCGACAATCTTCATCGCCGCATCAACATCATTCGCATTCAGGTCAGGTGCCTTTGTCTCTGCGATTTCCCGAACCTGCGCTCTTGTCACCGTTCCGGCTTTCACCTTATGAGGCTCGCCGGAACCTTTTTCGACTCCGGCCGCTTTCTTCAGGAGAACCGCCGCCGGAGGTGTTTTTGTAATAAAGGTAAAAGACCTATCCTCGTAGACGGTGATCTCAACCGGAACAACGGTACCTGTTTGGGAAGAAGTTTGAGCATTATACGCTTTGCAGAATTCCATTATGTTTACTCCATGTTGACCCAAGGCCGGGCCAACGGGAGGAGCAGGATTTGCCTGTCCCGCGGGAATTTGCAGTTTGATCATTCCAATTATCTTCTTAGCCAATGCCTACACCTTCCATCTATAGTTTGGTCACCTGGTCAAAACTTAGCTCTACAGGTGTTTCCCGACCAAATATCGAAACCAAAACTTTAAGTTTATTCTGATCCAAATTAATCTCCGAAATCGTCCCGGTAAAATCAGCCAACGGCCCTGAGATTACCTTTATTGTCTGACCTTCCACAAATTCTGTTTGGGGTTTCGGTTTCTCAAAACCCTTCTTCTGCAGAATACGATCAACCTCATTGCGAGATAATGCGGTCGGTCGTGCATTTGAACCCACAAATCCCGTGACGCCCGGTGTATTTCTGACAACATACCAGGAGTCGTCATCAATCTGCATTTCCACCAGAATATAACCCGGAAAGACCTTTCTCTCGGTTATAGTCTTTTTTCCACCCTTAATTTCCATTACATCTTCGGTTGGTATGACAACGCCAAAGATCTTGTCTGTCATATCCATTGAAGCAATGCGATGCTCCAGGTTTGTCTTAACTTTGTTTTCATAACCAGAATAGGTATGAATTACATACCAACTTTTGCCCATTTCAGCCTGACTAGAAGCAGGCTTCACCTCCTACAACCTAAATGTGATCAATCTCACCAATTCAGCAAAAACAAAATCCAGCGCTCCGACCAATATGACAAAGAAAAAGACAGCTATAATAACAACCATTGTTGATGAAATAATCTCTTGTCTTGAAGGCCAAGTTACTTTTTTTAATTCTTGCCTTACTTCTTTTATATATCTGGTAACTCGCTTAAGAATGTTTACCTTTTCCGCCATGAACTTTCCACCACAAATCCAGCTTGTTTATTACCGGTTTTCAACTCTTGTTACCACTTTTGCATTGTTGCGCCAACTACATCTTAAGCCAGTTATCCGAACCTATCCCGCTCGCATTCCATCCGTCACAATTCCGGCGACCAAAGGACTTTATTCTATCCGGAGGAACCTTTCCCCCTTAAAGAACCCCCTTGTGTTGGGGCTTCGAAACTACTCTTGCTCGAATCCCTAACCGGCATCCAAATCAGGCTCATTGACTTGGCAGGCCTGGAGGGATTCGAACCCCCAACATCCGGTTTTGGAGACCGGCGCTCTAACCAGTTGGAGCTACAGGCCTACTCTTTTCCCCTTTGATCACAAGTAATTTACGCATTTATCAGCACTACCGCGGGCAAATGACCAGAATAAGTATAGCCTAGCAAGTTCCAGCTCGTCAACGCACTTGCTCTCAAACTTAAAAAACCCCAACAACTTGGAGCTATTAGTGAGAAAATACTGTGAAAGATTAGCATATTAGAGCGGCTTTGGCAATAGCAGACGACCCGACGAGCAAATTTCGATGAGCGACTAGCGATTAAGAAAGCAAAAAGATGGATCGCGACCAGCGGTAAAACCAATAGCTAAAACATTGATAGCTTTTTAGTCGCTGATCGAAAGTCGCTTACCGCGCAACGGTTTCTTACCGAGTTTCCTTATGAAGTGTGTGTTTGCCGCACCACTTGCAGTGCTTCATCATTTCTATTCTATCCGGATCGTTCCGTTTGTTTTTGTTGGAAGCATAGTTTCTTCTCTTGCACTCAGTGCACGCCAGGGTGACTAAAACTCTCATACAACTATCCTTTCGCAAAATCTCAGATAAGACCTAGTACGCAGGTTATAACCTACCATCTTCTTTTTAAACTGTCAACTATGACCAGCAAGAGAGTGGAGGGCAAAAATTGCCCTCCACGGCTAAATGCAAATTTCAAATTTCAAAGTGCAAATTGCATAATTTTAGAACCTTAGCGTCAAAAAGGGTTTTCCATTTTGACTTTTGCATTTTGCATTTTTCATTCAAGTATTTCTGTTACTCTTCCTGCTCCCACTGTTCTTCCGCCTTCTCTTATGGCGAATCTCAGGCCCTCTTCCATGGCGATGGGAGTTATTAGTTCTACTTCTACCTCTACGTTGTCTCCGGGCATTACCATCT
>Ga0214473_10004400_pt1 | contig 16942 bp, 18 predicted proteins | sample RVTome_7_FD_203509 | JGI IMG/M metagenome (GOLD analysis project Ga0214473, IMG submission 203509) | Soil microbial communities from uranium-contaminated site in the Upper Colorado River Basin, Wyoming, United States - RVT98D197 | ecosystem: Environmental > Terrestrial > Soil > Contaminated >... | reverse complement strand
GGCACCGCCCCGCGAGGATCGGGGACAGAGCCGATGGACGTAGGAGGTACAACGCCGGCGGGTGGCAGGGTGAGACCGCGGGCGAGGGCGGAGGCAGCGGCACCCCCACGGCTGATTCCCTATATGGTGTGCGACGGTGGTGAGCGCAACCCTCTCGTGCCGTCCGGAGTCACGACCGCGTCGCGGTGGAGCAGCGCTCAAGCGCGAGCGTTCTCCTCGATGTCCTCGAAGGCCGCCAGCCGCTTCCGCAGCTCGCGAGGCAGTTTCATGGAGCGCTCTGCGTCGTAGTCGAACATGACGTGCTGCGTGGTGCCGCTGGAGAGGAGCTGGCCGGCGTCGTCGCGGATCTCGAAGGCCATCTCGAAGCTGCTATTGCCCAGACGCGTGGTGGCCAGCGCCACGGTGAGCGTGGCGGGCCAGAGGATGCGGGCGTGGAAGCGTACGCGGACTTCCGCCAGCACGTAGTCGATGTCCTCCAGCTCCACGCGGCCGGCCACCTGGCGCCAGTACGCGGCGCGGGCTTCCTCGAGGTAGACGAGTGGCAGGGTGTGGTGGGCGTGGCCCATGGCGTCCAGGTCGCGGAAGCGGACCGCCACGGCATGGGTGAAGCGGAAGGCGGGTGAGCTCACCGGGCGGGCGTCCGCGGGATCACGCGGACGATGGCGTCCGCCGCCACGAGCAGCAGGCCGAGCGCCACCGCCCAGGTGCCGGCGCGGAAGAGCGGCAGGCCGGCCACGCCGGTGAAGACCAGCGCCATGCCGAGCACGAGCGCTGCCACGCCGGCCGGCAGCAGGTAATTCATGCTCGCTCCCGCCTGCGCGCGTGACACGGGTGGGTCCGGCGGCGCGCTCAGCGGCGCGCTCCGGGGCCCTTCAGCCAGTCGAGCGGCACGTAGGAGCGCATCTTCATGCGCCGCTTGGAGCCGTGGGGCTTGTACTCGTCCGCGCGGGCGCCCGGGAAGCCGGGCGCGCCCACGCCGATCCAGAGGCCCACCGCCAGTGCCACGATCATGCCGAACCAGATCATCCTGCTCCTTCCATGGCTCTTCCCTCACTCCGTCCCTCGGGCAGCGCGCTGACGCGCTCCCGCAGGCGTTCCCACGCCACCAGGCTACCGGCGATGACGCCTCGCAGGCCAGGGTCGGGCCGGTTGTAGCTCCGCGCCTGCCCGGTGGCGTCCGTGGCACGCCCGCCGGCCTCCTCCACCAGCAGCATGCCGGCGCAGACGTCCCATTCCCCCTTGGGGCCCAGGCTGACGAAGGCGTCCGCCTGGCCGGCCGCAACGCGCGCCAGCTTGTAGGCCGTGCTGCCCAGCGGGTCGGTGCGCCAGCCGTGGTCGGTGCCCCGCGGCTGGCCCAGTTCGTCCAGCGTGCGGGCGGCGATCTCACTCCGCGACGCCAGGATCGCGCCGGGCGCGGCGGGCGGCGGCTGGCGGACCGCCAGTCGGTGGCGCTCGCCCTCGGGGCCGCGCGCGCCCCAGGCGCCGCCGCCGCGCACCGCGGTGAACAGCTCGCCGGTGGCCGGATTCAGCACCACCCCCACCACCGCCTCCCCCTCCTCGGCCAGTCCCACGGAGATGCTGAACTCCGGACGGCCCGCTATGTAGGAGCGGGTGCCGTCGATGGGGTCCGCGATCCATACCCGCCGGCGCTCCAGGCGGTCCGGCGTGTCCTCCGTCTCCTCGGAGAGCCAGCCGTAGTCGGGCCGGTCGGCCAGGAGGCGCTGGCGCAGGATGGCGTCGGCGTCCAGGTCCGCCTGGGTGACCGGCTGGCCCGGTGACTTCATGGTCACGGCAAGCCCGGCGCGGAAGCTCTCCATGACCCGGCGGCCCGCCTCCCAGGCGGCCGCGGTGGCCAGCGCCAGATCCTCTACGCGAGCGTGTGTCATTGAATTGCCCGCATCAACCCGGGCGCCGGCGGTTCAGGTCCTCCACGCGGGCGTCGGTCAATGGTCCAGCGCCGCGATGCGCCGGCGGGCGGCCGCGAGCGGCAGGAGGATGGCCCCCAGCGAGACGAGCACCGCCAGCCCCAGCCCGCCCGAGAAGCCCAGCCAGTGCCCCACGGTGAGCTCCACCTCCTGCTGGCGCGCCTGCAGGATGGCGTAGACCGGCCACGCCTCGAGGGAGATGACGATGGCCAGGTAGGCCACGGCGCTCATCATGAAAAGCAGGCCGCCGAAGCCGGTGGAGATCTCCGCGGCGTTGTCCGTGTCGAACTTCGGGAAGAGGGCGCCGAAGCCCAGCGCCAGCGCCGCCACCGCGAACGTCACCAGCACGATGGTGACCAATGAGAGCACCATCATGAAGGTGCTCACGCGCAGGATGATGTTGGTGCCTACGGTGAGCGCCACCGCCAGGATGAGGAGCGGCGCCACGCCCACCCAGAACTTGCTCCACAGCAGCGCCCGCAGATCCAGCGGCGAGGAGCGCAGCAGCCAGAGCGTGCGGCCCTCCAGGCTCACGGCCGGGAAGATGAAGCGCGCGGCGATGGCGGCCAGGACGAAGCCAGCCAGACCCAGGTTCAGAAACGCCACTACATTTACCAGGAAGAAGCCCACCTCCTCCCCGGAGAAGAGCGGCAGCACCTTGATGTTGTAGACGTAGACCACCACCAGCACCACCAGCAGTATGAGCTGCGACCACTGCGTGGTATCCCGGAAGAAGGTGCGGATGTCCTTGGCCACCACGCTGCGCGCGGTGACCGGCACGCGCGCCAGCGCCCGCTCCAGGAAGGGCGGCCGCCGGGAGGCACCCTCGCGCAGCAGCGCGCCCTCCTGCGCCTTGCTGAAGCCGTCCCCGTAGAGGCGCTCGTGCAGCCACGCGCCCAGCACCAGGAAGGCCGCCGCGGTGCTGCCGAGCAGCAGCAGCGGAAAATAGTCCGGCCCGCCCACGCGCACGCCCACGCCGAGCGGCGCCAGCATGGCCTGCGCGGCCCATTCGCTGGGCAACCAGACGGACTGCGGCGTCTGCAACGAGGCCACGAAGTCCACCAGGTCCAGGAAGCCCTCGGGCCCGGCGAGCTGCTCGGGCCGGAGCAGGCGGAAGAGCAGGATGAGGCCCGCGGCGCCGAAGAGCGCCAGCAGCGCCAGCAGGTCGCGCGCCCGCCGCGCCGGGAAGACGTTGACCAGGACCAGGGTGAGCGCCGCGCCCACCACGGCCGGCAGCACCAGGTACGCCAGCAGCGTGAGCGCCGCCACGCCCACGTACCTCCAGCCGCCGCCGTACGCCACCCCGAAGGACATGAGGACGGGGATCAGCACCAGCACCATCATCCATGACGAGTTCACCATGGTCTCGATGAGCCGCGCGCCATAGACGCGCGCCGAGGCCACCGGGGACGCCGAGAGTAGTTCCAGATCCCGGGCCAGGAAGAAGGACGACAGCGCGGTGATGATGTTGGACAGCAGCAGGATGGAGAGGAAGGCCAGCAGGATGAGGCCGAGCAGCTTGGTGGCCAGCACGTCACCGATCCCCTCGGTACGCTGGAAGTAGCTTACCATGCGGTACATGACGCCGAAGAGCAGCGCCCAGAAGATGATGCCCACGAAGCCCAGGATGGCGGCGCGCGCCAGTGAGGCCTCCTGCATGAGGCGCCGGCGGGCGGCGCGCCACTTCGGCGCCAGCAGGTGCAGGACGCCGGGCTGCCGGGGCTGGCGCAGGCGGACGGTTTCCGCCTCCATCACGCACACCCGCGATGGGCCGGGCAGGCGCGGCGCGCGCGGAGCGCGGCCGCGGCGTCGTCGCTTACAGGATGCTGGGCGGGGGCATTCATCCGGCTTCGGCGCGGCGCAGCGAACTGACCAGCTCCTGCACGTTCTCCGTGCCGGTGAGCTTGAGGAAGACGTCCTCCAATCCGGCGGTGCCTATCTCGGCCTCGCTGCGCAGCTCGGTCATGGTGCCCATGGCGCGGATCCGGCCCTCGAAGAGGATGGCAATGCGGTCGCAGAGCGTCTCCGCCACCTCCAGCGTGTGCGTGGAGAGGAAGACCGTGCCGCCCTGCTCCGCGAAGGTGCGCAGCAGCTCCTTCATGAGGCGCGCCGCCTTGGGATCCAGCCCCACCATGGGTTCGTCCACCACGATCACGTCGGGCGAGTGGACCAGCGCCGAGGAGATGAGGATCTTCTGGCGCATGCCGTGGCTGTAGCTCTCGATGACCGTGTCCGCCCAGCCGGACAGCTCGAAGAGCTCGAGCAGCTCGTCGGCCCGCTTTTCCGCGGCCGGCCCGGAGCGGCCCCACAGGCCGCTGGTGAAGCGCAGGAACTCCCGCCCGGTGAGCTTCTCGTAGAGGGCCGGGCGGTCCGGGATGTAGCCGATGTGGCGCTTGGCCGTGACCGGGTCGCGCAGCATGTCCACGCCGCTGATGCTGAGCGTGCCGGCGGTGGGCCGCAGCACCCCCGTCACTATGCGGATGGTGGTGGTCTTGCCCGCGCCGTTCGGGCCCAGGAAGCCGAACAGCTCACCGCGCCGCACGTGCAGGTCGAGCGGGTGCACGGCGGTGAAATGGCCGTAGCGCTTCACCACGCCTTCCAGACGGATCATGACAACTCCGGGATCACACGACCTCCAGTCCGAGTCTGCCGATGAGACGGATGAGCTCCACCTGGCGCGCCAGCCCGCCCACGAGGAAGCGCAGGTGGCTGGCGTCGGCGGGGACCTGGCCGAGCGTGGGATCCACGGCCACCCAGTCCCCGTCCAGCCAGACTTCAGGCCAGGCGTGGTAGTAGAAGCGCCCGTCGATCTGCACCAGCCCCACGGCGGTGCGCGTGGGCAGGCCGAGCGAGCGGGCCATGGCCACATAGAGCACCGTGTGCTCGTTGCAGTCTCCCTCGGCGGCCTCCAGCACCTGGAGCGCGCTGGGTACGCTCAGGGTGATGTTCTTGTCGATGTACTCGTACACCCAGTCCGTCAGCCGCCGCGCTGCCAGGGCCGGATCCGTGGTGCCGTCCACCGCCTCCAGCGCGGCGGCGCGGATGCGCGGGTCCTCCGCCTGGATGAGCGGCGTGGCGCCGAGCTCCTCCGCGGCGGCGCCTCCGCCCGTGTAGGGGAGCGTGTAGCCGGCGCCGCCCTCCGCCAGCACGGCCGCGCTCTCGCGCGTGACGAGCAGGGTGTCACCCCGCAAGGTCTGCCTTCCGCCAGCCAGATCGAACCCCTCCAGATCCACGTCCAGAAGGCGGACGGCCAGCCGCGGCGCCGTGGCCACGTCACTCAGGTCCGCGTTGGCCGCGATGGCGGTGCGCTCGATCAGCACGCCGTAGCCCTCGGCCATCATGGGGGACGCCCGGCTGGCGTTGAACGCCTGGTCGGCCAGCTCGTAGGCGGTGCGCTGGATGACGAAGCCTAGCGGGCTCTCCGCGCGCACCACCATGCCGTCGTTGTCCACCCAGGTGGACACGCCGACCGAGCCGTAGCTCTGCTCCAGGCGCCACACGGGGACGGTGTCGTAGACCTGCGCCACCCAGCGCTCCGTGGCCTCGTCATAGCGCGCGCTGTCGGGCACGATCATGGTGTCCACCGCGCTCACCCGGATCTCCAGCTCCCGGGTGGACATGGAAGAGGGATCGAAGACGATGGCGCTCACCGCGTTGCCCTCCCGCAGCGCGCCGGCCGCCGCCATGCGCAGGGGGACGGCCGCGTCCAGCAGGGCGCCGGACGGCAGCTCCACCGTCGAAGGCCGCCCCTGCCCACCCGCGCCCAGCCGCACCGTGAGCGTGGAGTCCCCGGTCATCTCCCCGCTGGCCTCGAAGGCGCCGATCTCGGAGTTCAGGATGAAGCGGAAATCCCGCAGGGAAAGCGTGTGGCTGAGGTTGATGCGTGTCTGCACCACGGCCTCCTGGAGCTCACCCATGGCCGGGATGTCCAGCCTGATGAAGTCCTCGAAGTAGAAGCCGTCGGGCATCGTATCCAGGCGCGTGCTGGAGAAGCCGATGGCCACGCTGTCCATGAGCACCGTGTAGAAATGCGAGCCGGCGGCCAGCATGGCCGCGCCCTCCGCCAGCCGCATGGCGTCCGACTTGAAATACTCACGCTTGACGTGGAAGCCCACCACGGTGACCCACCCCACCAGGATGGCCACGCCCAGCAGACGTCCGGTCGGCAGCCGCCTCACGCCTCCACCTCCCGCCTCACGCCTCCACCGCCCGTATCACGCCTCCACCGCCCGTATCACTCCTCCACCTCCCGCTGCGTGGCCAGAAAGGGCAGTTCGAAGCTGCGCGCGACCGCCTCGAACGCATCCTGTTCGTACTCGTTTTCCACCACCACCTCGAGCTCGGCCGGCTCGTCCACCGTACCCAGATACTCCAGCAGCAGCGGCACCATGATGCGCGCGGCCTCCTCGGCATCCAGGTTGCCCGCGCCCGTGCCGAGCGGCGCCACGGCCACGGAGCGGAGCGCGTACTCTGCCACCCGGCGCAGCCCGTTGCGGAGACCGCGCTCCACGCCGGACATGGAGACGGGCTCGTCCAGCGAGCGTACCACCACGTTGATGAGGTAGGTTGCGCGCAACTCCCCCGCCGTAGTGAGCACGGCGGAGCCGACCGGGAACTCCCCCAGGCGGCTGCACTGCTCGTCCAGGGCGAGCCCCGCCTGCATCTCTACCCGCCGCGAGGCGGGCGTGGCGGCGCCCCAGTCGGCGGACACCGGCCGGATGATGGCTTCGGCGGCCACCGTACTCAGATCGGCCAGGCGCACGCGCATCATCCGGCCGCGACCTCCCGCGCCTTGCGGTACATGGCGCCCGCCTCCTGCGGCCGGGCCTTCTTGTCGTAGACGATGCCCATGACGTAGAAGGCGCGCGCGTTCGTGGGGTTCAGCTGGACGGCCCGCTCGAGCATCTCCAGAGCCTCATCCACCCGGCCGAGCTGGTTCAGCGCCTCACCGCGGTAGAAGAAGGCGGCGGCCAGGTCGGGATCCAGTTCCAGCGCGCGCTTCAGCTCCGCCTCCGCCTCGGCGTACAGTCCCCGCCGGAAGCTCACCATGCCCAGGTGGCCGTGGGCGGCCGCGTGGTCCGGCTGCAGGCGCAGGATGCGCCGCACTTCCTTCTCCGCCGCGTCGAAGCGGCCCAGCGCGGCCTGCGCCAGCGCCACCGCTTCGAGCGCATGGACGTTGTCGGGCTCGGCGCTCCGGGCGGCCTCGAACTGCTCGAGCGCCAGAAGGTGCTCCTCGCGCACGGCGTGCAGGCGCCCCATCTCGAGGCGGGCGGCCGCCAGCGCCGGTTCGGCCACCACCACGGCGCGGTAGGCATCGATGGCCGCCTTCACGTCTCCATCCGCGGCCAGACGGCGCGCCGCCTCCAGACGCTCGTTCGTAGGCGGCGCTCCACCGGCCTCCTCCGCGTGACTGTCCTCCATGCCATCCTCCTCTGCACCCGCCGCCCCACCGGGCGGCGTGCCGCCCGCCTCCGCGGCCACCCGCGCGCGTGTGCTGCGTCTCACCATGCTGCTTTCGTCCTCTAGGACGGCCCCTGGCCGTCGGCGTTGGCGGCCACCCACCGGAGGTAGGCCGCGGACCCTGCGTGCACCGGCAATGCCAGCGCTTCGGGAACGTCATACGGATGGAGTTCTTCGATGCGTGCCACCAGCCGCGGCACCGCACGCTCCACCGTCTTGAAGAGCACGAGTACCTCACGGTCCTCCTGCACTTCCTGCTGCCACCGGTAGATGGAGCGTACACCCGGCAGCACGTTGCCGCATGCCGCCAGCCGCTCCTCCACCACGGTTCGCACGATGCCCACGGCCGTGTCCTCGTCGGGCGCGGTCATCAGCACCACATGTGTGGCGGAACGCTCCATTACCCCCCTGCCTCCGTTCCGTCCCCCGGGTCCCGATACGGCTCGTCGTAGAGCGCCTGGATGCGGTCTCTGAAGCGCTCCACCACCACCGCGCGCTTGACCTTGAGGGTGGGCGTGATCTCACCCTCTTCAAGACTGAGGTCCCGGCCGATGGGCAGGACCTTCTTGGGCTGCTCGTAGCTGGCAAAATCCTGCAGCCGCGCCGCCACCTCCCGCTCCAGCTTGGCGCGCACCTCCGGCAACGCCGCTAGCGCCTCCTGTCCCTTCCAGGAGAGCCCCTTGTGGCGGGCCCACGCCTCCAGCGTATCGAAGTTCGGCACGACCAGCAGAATCGGGTAGGGCCGGCGATCACCCAGCATCACGGCCTCGGCCACGAAGGGGCTTTCCTTGGCGGCGTTCTGCACCGGCTGCGGCGCCACATTCTTGCCGCCCGCCGTGACCAGGATGTCCTTCTTCCGATCGGTGATGCGCAGGAAGCCGTCCGCGTCCAACTCACCGATGTCGCCCGTGCTGAACCAGCCCTCGGCATCGATGACGGCGGCCGTGGCCTCCGGGTCCTCGAAGTAGCCCTTCATCACCTGTGGCCCGCGGATCAGGATCTCGCCGTCTTCGGCGATCCGGATCTCCGTGCCAGGAAAGGCCCGACCGACCGTGCCGATCCGCGTTGCCCCCGGCAGATTGACGTTCGTGACGGGCGACGTTTCCGTGAGGCCGTAGCCTTCCAGGATGAGCACGCCCGCCCCGTAGAAGAAGCGGGCCACCTGCGGCGCCAGCGGCCCGCCGCCGGACACGAAGAAGCGGATCCGCCCCCCCAGCCGGGCGCGCACCTTGGCAAAGACCAGGCGGTCCGCCAGCGCATGCTGCAGCAGCAGGCTCGCGGCAGGTCTGCGCCCCGCCAGCGTCTCGTCGGCCCAGGCCAGCGCCACGCCCCTGGCCCAGAGGACGATCGGCCGCTTCAACCCCTTCTCGGCCAGGATGCGGGCATAGACCTTCTCGTAGACGCGCGGAACGGCCACCGCCACGGTGGGCCGCACCTCGTTGAAGGCGCGCGAGAGTTCGTCCAGGTCGGGCACGTAGGCAATGCTCACGCCACTGCGGAAGAACCAGTAGTCCACCATGCGCTGCAGCACGTGCGAGAGCGGCAGGAAGCTGAGTGCCACGTCGCTGGGATCGGTGAGGCGCAGGTTCGCCGCCGCCACGGCGTTGCCGTAGAGGTTGGCATGGGTGAGCATCACGCCCTTCGGCTTGCCGGTGGTTCCGGAGGTGTAGATGAGGGTGGCCACGTCCTCGGGCCGGGCCGTGCGCGCCCGCTCCCGGAAGGCGGCGGCATCCTGGCCCCGCTCCACCCCGTCGGCCAGCAAGTCGCGCAGCGTGCGCACGCCCTCCGCACCCGCGTAGGCGTCCTCGAAGACCACGATCGTCTCCAGCGTGGGCACCTGGCGGCGCACCGCCAGCGCTTTCTCCAGCTGCTCGCCGGTGGAGACGAACATCACCCGTGCCCCCGCGTGCTCCACGATGCCGGCCACCTGGCCCGCCGGGAGCGTGGCGTAGACCGGGACGGTGAGCAGCCCGGCGCACAGCAGCGCGTAGTCGGTGAGCGCCCATTCGGGCCGGCTCTCCGCGAGGAGCGCCACGCGATCCCCGCGCACGAGACCCATGCCCTCCAGCGCGCCAGCCAGCGCCCGCACGTTCGCCTCCAGGTCGGCGTGGCCCATCTGCCGCCAGCCGTCCGTTTCACGCCAGCGCAGCGCGTCGGGCGCGGCGTGGGCGTCCACGGCGTCGAAGAACAGCTCCACGAGCGTCCCCAGCGGCACCTCGGCCGGATTGGACGCATGGCGGCGAGCGTCTGCGGGGGCGGACATGCTACCTCGCGGTTGCGTGTGAGGCGGGGCGGGCGGGGCCCCTCCGGATCCCGGCGCACCGGGGTGGAGGCGGCACCCGGACCGGCGCGCCGCCAGCGGCCGTCAACACGGCGGCATCAGGCCAGCTCCAGCTCCGTCGTGATCGTGACGTCGGGGCGCAGGGAATGGAGCACACTACAGTACGTCGAGGTGGACAGCTCGAGCGCCCGACGCAGCTTCGGCTCGTCCGCCTGGCTGACACCCCCCGCCAGAAATCGCATCCGTACGGCCGTGTAGCGCCGGGGCGGTTGCGCTGCCCGGTCGCCCTCGACATGCGCTTCGAGCGTTGCGAAGGCAGCTCTGGATTTCTGCGCGATGTCCACGATGTCCGCGGACATGCAGCCGGCCAGGCCGAGGAGCAGCGTGGTCATGGGGGACGGGCCCTGTTCGCCAGCGCCATCCAGCGTCACCTGGGGTCCCTCCGCGCGACCGCCCCGGAACCGCAGCCCCTCTCCCGTCCAGCGCAGGACCACGTCCACGTCCGCCATCAGTGCGCCTCCCTGGGGGGCATGCTGCTGAAACAGGCCGGCCTCACGAGTCCTCCGCCGGCGGCGCTACCCCACCCTGCAGTTCAACCAGAGTCTCACGGGCATGGGCTATGTGGCGCGCTGCCTCGGGACCGTCCGGGGGAGCGGCCAGGAACGTTTCCAGATGTTGCCTGGCGTCTCTGTCTCGCCCCTCGCGGAGGAGCAGGAAGGCCAGACCGTAATGGGCACCCGCCGCGTCGGGCGTGCGCGCCAGCACCTGGCGGTAGGTGCGGGCAGCTTCGTCGGTCATGCCGATGCGCGTGTAGGTGATGGCGATCTGCTGCAGCACGGCCTGGTCGTCGGGCGCTTCCCTCAGCGCCAGGCGGAAGGACGTGAGCGCCTCGTGGTACTTACCCACCTTGAGAAGCTCGAGCCCCTCCCGGTAGTAGTCGACGCCGTCCTTGTCATTCTTGAACAGTCGCTTGAAAAGCCCCATGCACCCGATCGCAGGCGGGAACGAATGGTAGGCCGTGCTCGCGGGCGCCCCCGCGAGAGCACGGCTCGGCGTCAGCGGCACAACATAGGCGCCGCCGGAGGGCCGACGCAATGCGGCGCGCGCCATCCGTGCCGTGCGGCGGACGGCGCGCGACGGCGCGCGGGCCGCTACTCCCGGAGTGCGAGCAACGTGGCGGCTGCGCGGGCCATGACCCGGCAACCAGCGGCCGCCAGCCGGGCGTCGGCATCCACGGGCACGGGGGAGAGCACCAGCCGGCCCGTGGGCCGCAGGACGCGGGCGCCCTCCTCGAGCCAGGCGTCGGCCGCCGGCCCGGTCAGCGTGGCCCCCGCGAACTTGCCCGTGGCCAGTGGCAGGCGGGCGCCGGCCTCGAGCCGACTCACCCCGTCACGCTCGGGCAGTTCCACGACGCCAGGACCTACCGCCAGCACCTCCAGCCGCTCGACCAGGTCCGCTACCGCGCCGGCCGCCGCTACGGCCGCCCCCGCCATCAGCACGATGGCAGGCCCCTCGGTCACACCCATCAGCGCCGCCCACGTGCCGCCGGCGTCCGCATCGGCGCCGCCGGCGTGAGCGCTGCCATCCGCCCGAACGCGGGGCCGCGCGTCCCAGGGCGGGCGGGCGGGCGCGTCCTCCGGCGCACCTTCCGCCCAGGGCGCGCCCCCCGTACGCAGCCGCGCCAGACCACCGGTGACGGGCCACCGCTCCCGGCAGTTCGAGCAGCCGAGCGTACCTGTGAGCACGCGCCGTTCGCGGACCCGGTCGGCCAGCAGGATGAGGCCGAACGAGGGCCCGCAGCGCGGGCAGGTGAGCAGATCGGTAGCAACGATGTGCATATGTAGGATTTCCTTACGGTGTCCGGTTATCGGACATGTGTCCAATTCCTGGCGTCCTCACTGGCCTGTGCGCTGCTCATTCCCGGGGACGTCCGGATCCTGAACATACGAGGCACCGCCGCCGGGCAGCGAAGAATTGATGATAACCCCTGCGCCGCAACGGCTTCGAAGCATCGACGGGCTCAGGCACGCACCTGGCAATGGAGAGGTGTCAAGCGCGCCGCTTCGGGCGGCAGACATCCCCTTCCCCGGGAACAGTGTCAACATGAGCGAATCACGGCAACGCCGCATTCTCATCGTCGAAGACGATACCGCCGTCCGCCGGCTGCTGGTGCGGCATTTCACCCGCAACGGCTTCGACGTGGCGGAGGCCGGCGACGCCGCCACGGCGCAGCGTTCCTTTCCGGATCACACCGCCCGCTTCGATCTGGTGGTCACCGACATCCACCTGCCCGGGGAATCGGGTGTGGCGCTCGCGCGCTTCATTCATGAGCAGGTTCCGGAACAGCCGGTGGTCTTCGTCACCGGGGACACGGACGAGGCCACCGCGCGCCGCGCGCTCGAGCAGGGTGCGGCCGGATACCTGCTCAAGCCTTTCCAGCTCTTCGAGCTCGACGCGCTGGTAGCGGGCATCACCCGCGGCCGCGACCTGACGACGGCCAGCAGCTTCACGGTGTTGCCCTCCGAGGAGGGGCCGCTGAGCGGGGAGCGGGTCGATGAATCGTGGTCGGTGGCCACCTTCGGGGCGGCCGCGCTGCGGGCCGAGCCACCGCGTCCGGTTGTGCTGCTGATGGAGGCGAGCCCGCGGCGGCAGCGCCATCGGTACCGCCGCGTGCAGGCGGCCGCGGCCGTGGCGCTGCTGGCCTTTGCCTTCCTGATCGGCGCTGGGCTGGCCGGGAACGGAGAGCCGGTCGTGGAGACCGCGCCAAGCTCCATCACCCTGGAGCAGGCCCGCTCCACCATCCTGCCGCTCATTATCGACTGACCCTCCCGGGGAGCGGTGGCTACGGCCGCCGTGGGGAGCACGGGGCGTCGTCCGGAGAACCGGGCGGCGCTTTCGTACGTCGGAACCTGATGCGCGTCCACCGGCGGCAAACCGGGCATGGCCGGATTTCCGCCACCTGGTGCGGCCGGGCGCTTTCGCGGCGGAGGGGGCGGAGGTACCCTTGCGGCACGCTGCTGCCGCAGGGCAGACCTGCCCCCGCAACCGCACGGCCCTTGAGCGCATTCGCAGGCATCTGGAACGCCGACGGCCGGGCCGTGGACCCCGCCGCTCTCGAGCGCATGGCCGCGGCCATGCCCGGCGGAGCGGCGGCCGGTGTCTCCCTGCTACCCGGTGCGGGTCTGGTCAAAGCCGCCGGACCGTGGAGCGGGCGGGGCGAGGAACCGTCATGGACTGGCACGGCCCGGCCGGGCGAGGCGTGGGCGCTCTCGGGCCGCCTGGCGGGCGCGGCAGGCTCCCTGCCCGCCGACCTGCGCACGAGGGGCGCGGCGCTCGCCGTGGAGTTGCGCGGGGAATATGCCCTGGCCGTTATTGCCGACGGCACGCTGCTCCTGGCCAGGGACCTGGTCGGCACCCGGCCGCTCTACTGGGCGGAGCTACCGGGAGGCGTGGTGTTCGGCACGACCGTGCGGGCCGTGCTGGCGCACGGCGCGGTGGCCCGCACACCGGATGACCCCGCACTGGCCGAACTCTTCCTGGGCATGCGCGCCTTCCCCCCGTCGGTCACGTTCTTCGAGGAGGTCCGGGCGCTGCCCCCCGGGCACTATCTGCTGGCCCACGAGCGGGGCCTGACCCTGGCCCGGGCGCGGTCGTTCCAGGTCCCCGCCGTGCGGCTGGATCCGGCGGCCGCGGCAAGCACCTTCCGCGCTCGCTTCGTGGCGGCGGTCGCCCGCCGCCTGGTGGGTCCCGCACCGGTGGCCGTGTTGCTCTCGGGCGGCATTGATTCCTCCGCCGTCTACAGCGTGGCGCGCATGCTGCACGCCCGCGATCCCGCACGCTTTCCCCCCGCCTTCGGTGTCTATCACGGCACGATGGACGGCTCGGCGGCCGACGAGACGGCCTGGATCCGGCTCCTGGAGGAACGGTGGGGCCAGGCCGTGGTGCGCGTGCCGGCGGAGCCGGTCGGCTTTCCGGCCGGGTCCATGGATGAGGTCCTGGAGAGCGAGGCGCCGGCGGTGGGGTTTGCCCCCGGCCCGGCCACGCGTGCGCTCGAGGCCGCCCGCGAGCGCGGCGCGGCGATCATCCTGTCCGGCGGACTCGGGGACCAGGTGCTGTTCCCGAATCCGCCCGCCTACCTGGCCGATTTGCTCCGCTCCGGACGGCTTCCCACCCTGGCGCGGCACCTGCTGGAGATCCCCCGCTGGCACGCGGACGTCCCCGCCGGCGTGCTGCATCGGGCGGCGCTGGAGGAACTGGCGCGCCAGCTGCTGCCCGGGCGTCTGCTGGGGGCGCGCCGGGCATTGCTGGCGCAGTTCCGGCAGCGGCGGAGGAGCAGCTCCCTATGGGGCGAGCGCCTCCGCGCGGCGCGGGCCCTCAGCGGGGCCGGCCCGACTGCGCAGGATGCACCCGTCGCGGCGGGCACCGGCGGCCGGCAAGCGGCCATACCCGGCACCAGCGCGCACGGCGCGGCCGTTCTGGAAGCGGTAAGCCTGCCCTTCAACACGCTGCGCATCGAATGGAGCGTCAAGGGGTGCGCCGCGCATGGCCTCACGCTCCTCCCGCCCTGCGCGGACGAGGACCTGCTGGTCTTCCTGGCGGGCATCCCCGGCACGTCGGCCGCGCCTGGGGGGGTACCGCGGGGCATACTGCGAGACGGGCTGCGGGGCATCGTGCCCGATGCCATCCTGGCGCGCCGCGACAAGGGCAACGCCACCGGACTGTTTCATGCGGCCATGGCCACGGCGGCCGGACCGCTCGCGCGCCTGCTCACGGAGGGCACCGCGGTGCGGACCGGCTACCTGGACCCCGAGGGTCTGGACGCGGAACTGGCGCGGCTGGACGGGGCCAGCGAAATTGGAAGTATGCGCGCCGCGGCTCCGCTCCTGGCGGCCCTGGGTCTGGAGCTCTGGCTGCGCGCCTTCGCCACGTCGGATCTCCTGGAGTGAGCATGGCCGAAGCACCCGAACCGCCGCCGCGAGAGGCATCTCCTGGCCAGGATCGTCCACTCAGGGCCTGGGCCCGGCCGACGCTGACGCGCTGGGGGGACCTGGCGGAGCTCACCCGCGGCGGGGGCGGCGCCAACAAGGAGCAGCCCTCCAAGAGCGGCGGCGCGTTCACGCGCTTCTGAGGCGTTCCGCAACGTCCGCTCTCTGTCCGCCGTTGCCCACCCACCGTTTTCGCGTCTACGGACTCTCCGTGGCGAGCCCGTGGCCCTTCCCCGACGCTGACCTCGACGAGGGTCCGCCGGACGTGGTGATGCGCGCCGTGCCGGCGGCGGGATTGGAGCCGGCGCACGGTGCGTGGCGGGTGATGGGAGACGTGGCCTGGCAAAACACGGCGGACGGTGGCTTCCTGCTCCGCTGGCGCGACCTGCTGCTGGCGCGTACGGACCCGGATGGTGCCCGCCTCCGCGTGGCCCCGCTCGCCCCCGCGGCGCCTGCCGCCCTGGCGGGCTACCTCTATGCCCAGCTCCTCTCCTTCTCCCTCGTGGCGCGCGGGCTGGAGCCCTATCACGCCACGGTGGTGGCGCTGCCCACGGGAGCCGTGGCGCTGATCGGCCCGCCGGGCGTGGGCAAGTCCACGCTGGCCGCGGCGCTCCTGGCCGCCGGCGGCAGGCTCGTGACGGATGATGTCCTGGTGCTGGGTCCCGGGAGCCGAACGGCCCGTGCCGGCCCCGCGCGTTTGAAGCTGTTTCCGGAGGCGGCGGGGCTGCTTCTGGGCCTACCTTCGAGCGCCGGCGCCATACTGCATCCCGACAGCGCCAAGCGGGCGTATGCCACGCCCCGCGCCGTGCATACGGGAGCGCCGCTACGAGCGTGGGTGAGGCTCGCGCCACCCCTGGACGAGGCCGGGCCGCCCGAGCGCATCCGGGGAAGCGAGGCGGTCCGCGCACTTCTCGCGGCCACCTTCAACCGGGTGGTCACGGACCCGGACCGTCTGCGCCGCCAACTGACGGCCGCCGCCGGCGCGGCACGGATTCCCGTGTGGCACGCCCGGCCGCCGCGCGGGCTGGAGCGGCTGGCGGGCTTCGCCGCGCAGGTGGCCGCGTTGGCCGAGGGGCCGGCAGAGCGGTGAGCGCGGCCTCAACGGCGCAGGCGGCCCCAGGCCACGCCCAGCAGGCGGACCGGACGGAGTGCATGGTAGAGGAGGTGGAGGCGGTCCGGCAGGCGCACCCAGCCCCAGTCCCCGGAGGTGGGGGTCAGTGCCAGCCGCCCGAGGCGGCGGAACCGGTCCGCGCGGCGCTCGCGCAGCCGCAGGTCGGCCCGCAGCCCGCGCCACCCGGTGGCGGGGCCGGCGCCCCGCTCCAGGCGCTCCGCCGCCCGCGCCGCCAGTACAACGCCGGTCCGATCGCCCGCTAACTGCCGTCCGACCGCGGCAGGCAGGCGGGCCCCCAGGGTGCGCTCCGCCAGGGCCAGCGCCACGGCCACGATACGCCGCACCCCCACGCGCTCCCCTTCCACCCACAGCCTGTCCCAGTCGATGCCGCCGAGGGCCACGCAGCCGGCCACGTCCGCGAGCAGGTCCAGCGTGGCGAAGCGGTGGCGCGCCGCGTGGATACACGCCAGCAGGAGCCGATCCTCCGCGCTCGGCTGGCCGAAGGCCTCGCCCGGGTCCGCCGGCTGTGCACGCTCCAGGAGTGCCTCGGCGGCGAGCGGCACCGCCCAGTGCCGCTGGGCCACGGCCCAGTGGAGTTCCAGGACGGGCGCCGCGCCCCGGCGCAACGGCAGTTCGTGCTGCGTGCGCAGGTGGGAGGCGGCCATCCGGGGCGTCAGGTGGAGGGTGCACGCCCAGCCGCCCCCGGCCAGCAGCGCGCCGGCGCGGGCGGCATGGCGCCGTGCCACCAGCAGATCGAAGTCCCCGGCGGCACGCAGCGCCGCATCACCGTGGAGGGCGCGCGCCAGCACCGGCCCCTTCAGCGCCAACGAAGCGATCCCGGCTTCTGCCAGGAGCGCGGCCGCCGCCCGGCCCTCCCGGAGCGCGGCCAGCGCCAGGACGGCGTCCCGACGCACCGCCTCGGCCAGGGCATGCCGCGCCGCCGGCGGGAGCGGGTGGGCCGTCTGGTGCAGCGCGCGGTGGAGCAGCGGGCGCAGGCGGTGGCGCGCCGCGGTATCGAGGACCGCGGGCCACTCCTCGGGGGCCAGCGACCCGGCCAGGCGGTGGAAGCGCGCCCGGGCTGCGGAACCCGAGGCTGCGGCGGCCGCCAGCAGGGGCAGGTGAGCGGTGGGATTCACGGGCGCGCCGGCGGCGGAGCGCGCACGGCCCTCAAGGCCGTGCG
>Ga0214473_10004399_pt1 | contig 16953 bp, 16 predicted proteins | sample RVTome_7_FD_203509 | JGI IMG/M metagenome (GOLD analysis project Ga0214473, IMG submission 203509) | Soil microbial communities from uranium-contaminated site in the Upper Colorado River Basin, Wyoming, United States - RVT98D197 | ecosystem: Environmental > Terrestrial > Soil > Contaminated >... | reverse complement strand
ATCCGCATCCGAGGTGGAGAACTCCGGCTTCTTTATGTCCACACCACGCACCCAATAGCCCTGGGCCTTCAGGAAGGTTACCAAGTGATGACCGATGAAGCCACCGGCACCTGTGACCAGTACTCGTGTCTGAATTACCACCGGTTTACCTCCTAGTGCTCGTTTCCGGTGCCATAATATGTGGTTCAGGCGCAGCCACTCCCAGACCCGATCGTGACATATTTAACTACGTCCCCAAGGGCCACCGGATGCAGCAGACGCCAACAATCTATGAGGACGGGGCGATGTGGGTTGCGAGTGAAGAGTTCGGGTCGGATCTCCCCAAACTGGGGCCACGGTACGGCGAGCACTACGACGTCAGCTCCTTCGATGCACTCCTCCATTGACGATGCGTAGTGGGCCCTTTGGCCCAGGATCCTTCGGGCACCATCCATGGCTAGCGGATCATAGACGACTATCGGCACACCGTCGTCAGCCAGCCTCTGAGCTAAGTCGACACTTTGGGACTCCTCGACGACGGCAGTATGTGGTTTGTATGATAGGCCCAGGATTCCAACCCGTCCCCTGTACGGCAGGTGCGAGGTCACCATATCGAATAGCCGTTGAACCTGTCGCCTGTTGACAGTATCTGTCGCTTCGGCCATTGTGGGCTGTGCTCCGGCCTTGCGGGCCACGTAGGCAAACGCACTATTGTCCCGTGGGAAACAGGGACCTCCGTAACCCAGCGCCCCCGTAATATACTTCCGACCGATACGGGTATCCAACCCCATGGCTGACGTGACCACGCCTACGTCCGCCCCGGGGAGCCCCTCGCAAGTCTCGGCGAGGTTATTTGCGAACGAGATCTTCATCGTGATATAGGAATTGATCGATATCTTGGTCAACTCAGCGCTGACTATGTTCATTCGGACAATAGGAGGGTTATTGTCACAAACATTGCCGTAGAACGCGGCCAGTATTTCCCCGGCGAACGGATCCGATTCACCAATCAAAATAAAGTCCGGATTGAGCAGGTCGCGGATCACGCTGCCAAGGGCGATGAATTCGGGACTGTAACACAGACCAAAGTCCAGCCCGCATCGCTTGCCAGAGGTCGTCTCCAGCACCGCTTTGAGTTCTGCCTCCGTCGCGCCAGGCAGCACCGTGCTGACCAGAGTAACCAGGTGGTAATGGGGCTTTCCGCGTAATGCCTCACCGATGAGTTCGGCGGCCGCCAAGACGTGCTGCGTGGAGAACCGGCCGCTGGGCTCACTCGGCGTCGGCACGACAATAAAGGTGAGGTCAGAGTTTAGTACAGCTTGACGAAAATCCTGTGTGGCCGAAATCCGCTCGTGCCCGCTGCGCAAGAGTTCATCGAGGCCTGGCTCGAAGACGGATGCAACCCCCGCATCCATTAGGCGGACGACCTCTGAATTAGCGTCCACGCCAATCACCTGGTATCCTTTAGACGCGCAACAGGCTACCAGCGGGGCGCCCAGCTTCCCCAGTCCAATCACCGAGATCGTCTGCATTTTGAATTCTCCCTCTTTCATGGGCTTATTACTTTCGTTATCCATTACGCGTGCATGCCTGTCTCAAAAAGCCCAACATCCCCCTTCCTCGTCGTCACCGAGAACCTAGAATCAAAATCCGCTTCGCACGCCGCACAATGGACCTCATTAGCCTCTTTTCCTGCCAGGCCAAGACCAGTAACAGGAGCCCGCGCATCAAGTGGAAGCGCCAGGCAGGGAGAGGGAACGCCGGAAGCGTCGTCAAATGTCGGAGCAGGCGTTCAGTCGATAGCACGGGTCTGACGACCCCTCTAGCCGGGAGCGCCCATGTCGTGTCGGCCAACGCAAAATTCCGTGCATTATTCCCCCCGGGAAGTTCCAGATTCCTCTGCGCTTCCGGCCCCTTCCAGAGCCCCCCTTGCCCGCCCTGGATGTGGGCGTAGTCGTGATTCTGATGCACAACCATCACCGCGTGCGTGGCATCAACGACCACGGCGCCTTGGGCTCTGGCCTGATAGATCAACCAGTTGTCCCAGGCGCCACGCCCTACAGCGAAAGGAGGAATCTCTCCCCACAAACCAGAAGTGAATACAAAGTAGTCCATCCCTGCTGGCTCTTGCGGAGTCCCCTGACTGCGTACGCATTCACGCAGCCGCCCTTCCCAATCAAGGCGGCTGAAGTCCAGCGACCGGTCCAGGTTCATGTCCCAGCGCTGGCCAACCATGAGGAAGCGACGAAAGGGAATGCGCCGGACGGCGGCTATGAAGTCACTAAGCAAGATGATGTCAGCATTGACGTAGACCAGCAAGCGATGGCTCGCAACCGCCTGAGCCTGCTCGAAGATCGAATTGAGCAACGGGGTACCGTAGCCGTTGCGAGCCACGTTCGGGATGTGGTGGAGACCGAACTCCCGCGCCACCTCCGCCGTGCCCTCATCGTCTCCCAGCAGGATGATCTCGCAGGCCGGACGCAATAAGGTCCAACTGCGTATCGCATTCTGCTGGAGGGTCCCAATGTGTCCTCGGAAGGCCTTAGGGATCGTGAACAGCGTCAGCATTGGGTGTTCACTCCACGGTGATGTGGACAGGTTCTTCCGGCTGCCACAGCTTGCGCGTGATGGGCATCCGCCAGCCCGTGCCAAAGGCCCGATCGGTTACTTTGATCCCCGGAGCGGCCTGCTTTCGCTTGAATTCTGCAACCTTGACTAGGCGCAGCACTCCGCGTACCGTGGGTGGGTCAAAACCCTGGGCGATGATTTCGTCGGCTGATTGGCGCTGTTCGATATGTCGGACAAGGATTTCATCGAGGATCTCATAGGGTGGCAAGCTATCCTGGTCCGTCTGGTCCGGTCGTAATTCAGCCGAGGGTGCCTTACTCAAGATCACGTCGGGAATGATCTGGCTCCCCCGGTTCGCATTCAGCCAGCGGGCGATGCGATAGACCATCGTCTTGGGCACGTCAGAGATGACGGCCAAGCCGCCGGACATGTCCCCGTAAAGGGTGCAGTAGCCCACCGCCAACTCCGATTTATTGCCCGTGCTCATCAACAACGCGCCGTACTTGTTCGAAAGGGCCATAAGCAGGTTGCCTCTGATCCGGGCCTGGATGTTCTCCTCGGTGACATCGCGCTCATATCCTACAAACACCTCTCGGAGGGTTTCCTCAAAAGCACCCATAATGCTGGAAATCGGTAGGGTCATTGTGCGAATACCCAGGTTTTGGGCCACGCACAGGGCGTGTTCCACGCTTCCCCGACTGGAGTAGGGTGAGGGCATCAAGACCCCCAGCACATTGTTCACCCCCAACGCCACAGCCGCGATCGCTGCCGTGACGGATGAGTCAATTCCACCAGAGAGCCCGACCAGAGCCCGACGAAAGCCACACTTTTGGACATAGTCGCGCGTACCCAGAACCAGCGCGCGCCAGATTTCCGCTTCCGGGGAAAAGTCATCTGGCGCCACCTCGCCTTCCATTGCCGCCAAATCCACAACAACCAGATCCTCAGCGAAAGGTCGTCCCCGAGCGATTAAGCGTCCCGATGCGTCGAAGGCACAACTGCGACCATCGAAGACGAGGTCATCGTTCCCTCCGATCTGGTTGACGTAAATCAGCGGCACCCCATGTTTACGAGCCACACCGCCCAGCATCGCTTCCCGGAGTTGCTGTTTGCCTACAGCGAAGGGGGAAGCGGAGAGGTTGACAATGCACCGCGCACCTGAATGGGTTAGTTGTTCAATCGGGTCTATGTGGTAGCGACGACGTTCCCAGAAATCGTGGTCATTCCAGACGTCTTCACAGATGGACACTCCGATGAGCCACGTGTCTATCTTGAGAAGTGTCGAGCCCAGCGCCGGTTCAAAATAGCGGTCCTCGTCAAAGACGTCATAGGTGGGGAGTAGGGTTTTGCGAAAGCACTGCTCGACGCGGCCATTACGAAGAAAGGCAGCGGTGTTGAACAGCGGTCGACCTACATTCTGCGGATTCGGCTCAGCCAGTCCCACCAGCACGGCAGGTGCATCCGCCAGAGCATGCGCAAGATTGTGCAGGATTTGCCAACTCCGTTCAATGAAGCACGTCTCGAGCAGCAGGTCCCGCGGCGGGTAACCCAGCAAGGCAAGTTCTGGTGTGATAACCAGATCGGCTTGTACTTCTTGAGCCTGCCGGACTCCAGTGGCGATGCGCTCAGCATTCCCGGTAAGGTCGCCAACGATGAAATTACCCTGAAGGAGCGCGATCTTCATAATCGATCCATATTGGCTGACGATGGACATTGTGCTTTCATTTATCTACCCGCACTCGACGACCGGAGTGAGCCAAGAACAGTCCCTGCAACATGGCCTGAGACGATCGCGTGGCCCCTCTCAGTCCAGTGTCCATCCAACTTCCGATAGGTACCTGGAATACCGTTCAGAATCTCTGCGAGATCTACTACTTTGACTCCATGACTCCTCAAGACCTTGAATAGAGCCTCTCTGTGTATGCGGTTGTATGGATCGTTGTCACCAAGATACCAAGGTTCCCAAAACTTTCGGTACGCAGGATCTACATTTTCAGCAACAGGAACCAGAAATACCACCAAGGGAATGTGACGTTCTTCAAGATCTCTTGCAATCTCATCGATATAACTCGCAGTTGCGTTGATCAATTTACTATTTGGCATGGCCGATGTCACTGCCGGCCTCTTATGTAAAGCATCGTATACGACCTGTTTTATTCTCCATCCGAAGAGATACTCACGATCCAGCCAACGAGGAGCGATCTCTTGCCACAGCAATGGTCCCCCTCGCCTGAGAATGTCTTCAATCCGTTTAGGCGCAACCTTAGGAAAGTAGTGACGATGCATGTGATCGCTCAGTTCCGTTATTCCCTTTTCATAGGGCATCTCGCTGATCTGTTGAAGATCTTCAGACTCGTTCGAAATGGGTTTATTGCTACGCCCGAATTCTGAAATACCCAGTCTATTCACCAATAGCCACGTCAAGCGAGGCATGAATCTGCCAATGATTGAAGGAAGAGGCCGTTCATCAATGAGTGTAATGGGTTGGTTATTATATGACAGCCCGACGAGATCGTTTCCCGGATAGATGTAGAGTAATACCGCGTCCGGTGAAAGATTCATTCCGATGTGACGCATTCGGTAAAGATAATGCCGAGGACCTGTTGTACTGATCCCAAGATTGAAACATTCTATGCTGTTAATTCCTCGTTGAGCTAATTCATCGCAGACATAGCCTGGATGTGCATTCCGGGAAAACGCCGCCTCAAGCATTGAATCTCCGAGAAATACAATTCTCTTGATTCCAGGCGGTTTCTGGAAGCCTCGTTCAGCGTCTCTGAGTCCCCAGCTGTTAAATCCGCCACCAACTGCTTTTGCCCAAGCCTTCGTGACTCTCACAGGCCGTAGTTCCCGCATGGGCCACGCTGGCACCATAAAAGCACTGATGACCTCTAACCCTATCCCGAAAGTGAACAGCAGCAATAACGCCACAATGTGGCTAAAGACAATTCGTTGTCTGAGTTCAGATGCGCGAAACACAGAATTGCCAATGCAACCAGCTATGACAATGCAGATACTGGACAAATAGAGGCCAAACACCATGTACCATGTGTACAATGCGTAGGATGCTAGCAGCAGAGTAATAGCCGTGATGGTGACACACCAGTAACAACCGATCGGGCTTTTCTGAACCAACGAGGCAGATATAGACACTACCTGCGAAATACGGGTTCGTCCTATCACCCAGGTTTTGATACCCTCTGCGCGTAGGGCAAAACTCGCGCACACCGTTCCAAGCCCAGCAAGGAGCATGGCCATCTTCATTGGGCCAACCCCCGGAGTAAATCCCATGTTGAAGGAAGCAGCGGCCAGGGCAATAGCAACCGTCGCAATCCCAATCGTCAAGAGGGTAACGTAAATATATTTAACTGAGCTATAATTCATCTGCGTCGTATTTTTCCTTAGCGTCTCGCAACTGCCACCTTCTGCTCTCATGAACCAAAGCGATATTCGTCTAGCTTTTCATCTCCCAACCCCCAAGATTCGTCATTTATTATCAGGGGCTTTTGCGTACGAAGCATTTCCGCGGCTTCTTCCATGAGACGTTTAAAGTCCGTCCTTGGAAATTCTGCGTGCGAGCTTCTATCATGAGGTTGGTGATACAGTCGCAACGGGTTCTCCAATATCACCTGCTTCAATCCCATGCTTGCTGCCATGCAACATATATACGAATCAATATGCATGTGCGTCGTGAGCTCAGGGTATCCTTTGAGAGATAGCCAGTGGTCACGTGCCATTAGGAAAAAGTCGCCCGACGCGTTTGTATGTATTTGGCCAAAGGGTCCACGCCTCCGAGAATTCCGCTCGGGCCCGCGTAATACTTGTTTACATTTCAAGAAAAAGTCGTAGACTCTATGCGGTTGCGCATAAGTACCATCGAGGCCATGCACTCTTACTATATTCTTGGAGCAGAACATTAATTGCTTTTCAACTGGCCAGGATAGGCGAAGGTCTTTTCCAACGTCAGATCGGTCGATTCGGTAGAAACAATTCCTGGAAAGCGTATCTGAGGAGAGAAATGACATGAGCTCATCGGTATAGAGGAGGTCTGGATTTGTCCCAAGAATGTATTCTCCAGCGGATCTACGGATTCCGACGTTCTTGGCGATATATTCATGGATTGGAATACGATCCGCATTAGGGAATCTTTGGTGGATCTCAGGTGGAACCTCGATAAAACGAAGTATAATATTATCTGGAAGGGGCCCGCAGGTGAGCAACTTGCGGAATGTCTTGTCAGGAGTCGGAGGGTTCCACTCTATGATTAGGATTTCGCAGGGTAAGGAATGTTTCCTGGCTAGGTATAGAAGTCCATTGAGGGTCACTTGAAATCGGTGAAGGAGATTCCCGCCGTAATCGGGATCTCGCGCTGCGATTATAAAAGTAATCCTTGGGGTCATATTGGCCGATTACTATGTATTACCGGGGTAATCATCTTCCCCCGAAGGCTCGGATCGTAACGAGAATTAGAGTGGCTGCCCATCATCTGCTTGCCATTTCAAAATGCCAATCCCAAACCCATCTTGATTGGAATCCTCTATCAGCTCAGACGTGTCTGGGTATCTTTCCTTAAGGCTAGCCCAAAACATAGGGACTTGGCCTACGTAAGGGTCCGTGACAATCCCATAGCGTGTCCTGAAATCCGGAACAATATCGTGAAGAGCTATGATCCCACCGTTGCGAACGTGCGGGGCATACAGCGCAAAATCGGTTGACACACCAAACAGGGAATGATCACCGTCGATGAAAAGGAAATCCAATTGTTGGCCTGCAAGCCATTCTTTAACTGTCGCACATGTCTCATTGGTGTGTGAGTCGGCTGCTAGACACGTGATCTGTTGTCCGGAGCGGGCCAGGTATGGATAGGCGGCGAGTTGCGCTGGAGTGTAGTTTATATCTATAGATAGGACCCTGGCATCGGGTGCAGCAGCATCGCAAAGGAGTGACAAGGTCCCCCCTCCCGCGGTCCCTATCTCACAAAGAAGTCTTGGTTGCATCTCAATAAGTATTTTCAAGAATGCAAGTATCTCATTCCTCTTCTGAACGGTTTGGAACGATGTGCAACTAAACACCTGGTCCACCACTTGCTCGAGGGTGTAACAATCATTACATCTGTCCCGTAGCAACTGAGCATGTTTCTGGAGCTGCAGGTGTTCCCCGAGACTCGCGTTCTTCTGAGAAGTGATTATGTATGCAACTCGTGTAATGATTTTCGTTATCATCGCTCTGTTCTTTCCCAGAGTGATTTCACCAATACCCTTCCAAGGTTCGCTTCAGTCTTGCCTGTACCAAAGAAGTCGCCTAATTCCACATCAAAAGCCACTGCATGACCTAATGCATCCATAAGTCCGTTTTCGAACGTTCCCGCGCTTAATGAAAGAGTGTAGCGCCCAGGAGTGAGCGGAAGTTCTTGAATATGACAGATGATCTGACACGGGTCACGCAAGGGCGGAAGCACAGAAGGCGATAGATCGGTAGTCAGGCTGAAAACCCTGGCCCCCAGACAATCCTCGACGCCAATGCCAAATTTAGGATGGTCAATAGGAATCACAGGATCGAATGTAAGCTCAATCCTCATCGTCTCACCGGTTAGAAATCGACCCTTCGGAGTCCCTGAAGCATCCAACAGACGTACTGCCGTCAGAAGTGGCAAGCATCCTGGCCAGCGTGCCGGGTGGGAGCTCAAATCTACATATCCATTACCTGAGACAGTTGTCGTACCCAAATATGCGTTTATACCCTGGTATGTGTTGCCCAGATACTCCATCTGTCCATGAGATAAGACGAGGACTCTTTCGCAAAGATTTTGAACTGCCCCCAAGTTATGACTCACAAACAACACAGTCCTTCCCCTTCCCGCCACCTCCTGCATCTTGCCCAAGCACTTCTTCTGGAAGGCCGCATCTCCAACTGCCAGGACCTCGTCAACGATAAGAATCTCCGGTTCCAGGTGAGCGGCCACGGCGAAGGCCAGGCGCACGTACATCCCGCTGCTATACCGCTTGATGGGGGTTTCAATGAACTTCTCCACCCCGGAAAAAGCCACAATCTCGTCAAACTTCCGATCGATCTCCCGTTTGGTCATGCCCAGGATGGCGCCATTGAGGTAAATGTTCTCTCGACCCGTTAGCTCCCGGTCAAAGCCGGTCCCTACCTCTAACAAGCTGCCCACCCTGCCGTAGATCTCTGCCCGACCCGACGTCGGCTCGGTGATGCGGGAAAGAATTTTAAGCAGCGTGCTCTTGCCGGCGCCATTGGCGCCAATGATGCCGATCACTTCGCCCTGTTTAACCTCGAAAGAAACGTCTTTCAGGGCCCATATGGTATCCCCGGCTCTTTGGGGTCGGCCGTTGTGTCGAAACAGGGATCTCAGGCCATCCATGAGCTGGTCGCGGAGGGTATCATGGCGATATTTTCTCACGCCGATTTTGTATTGTTTCGAGATGCTCTCGACTCGGATCGCGATGGCACTCATCAGACTATATCCGCAAAGGAGCTCTCCATGTGCTTGAAGAAAACAAGGCCGGCAAGGAGCAGCGCGACGACCAAGGCGGCACTGACGGCCATGACCGCGAAATCCGGACTCTGTTTGCCGAGCAGGGCCCACCGAAACCCTTCGATGACCCCGGCCATGGGATTGAAGCTGTATAGGAGACGCCAATGTTCCGGAACCAAGCTCACCGGATAAATCACTGGCGAGGCGTACATCCAGAGTTGGATCAGGAAGGGAGTGACATAACCTACATCGTGGTACCTGACGTGGATGGGGGAGAGCCAGAGGCCCACGGATAGCGCGGTGACAAGCGCCAGCAGAAGGAAAAGCGGCAGAACCAGCACACCACGTGTGGGCGAAACACCATACCAGATCATGAGGCCGAGCAAGGGCACGACTGACACCAAGAGGTCTACGGCCGGAGTGAATGTGGAGGCAAGCGGAATGATCAAGCGGGGGAAGTACACCTTGGTAATCAGGTGCGCGTTGCCTATCATGCTATTTCCACTGCGGCTCAGGGCCTGGGAGAAATAGTTCCAGGGCAACAGGGCTGCATAGGCAAAGACGGGGTAGGGCAGCCCATCGGAGGGAATCTTGGCAAAGTAACTGAAGATCACCGTGAAAATAGCCATAGTCATCAGCGGCTGGAGAATAACCCAGGCGGCGCCGAGTGCCGTTTGCTTGTAGCGCACCTTCACGTCGCGCCACACCAAGAAATAGACTAACTCCCGGTACTGCCAGACGGCCGCGAGGTCCAACTCGAAGAGACCCTTTCTGGGCTCGATCACCACCAAAGGGTTTGTCATCTTGCTCTGTGGGGTCGGTCCTGCAACGAGTGGCGGTGCCAATGCTGTCTTCCTAATCATTTACACTTCCCCTTCGTTGTCAGGACCCTCCACCATGACATGTTTAGAATAGTGTATAGATGAATGGGGCGAGAGCCGAGCTCTGCGTAAAGATCAGAAGCATGCCAAAGAACAGGAGGATGGCCACCACAGGGATGAGACAGAACAGCCTTCTTTCCCAAAGGTAGACCAGAAATTCTCCGGCAATCCCTGCCTTCGCGGCCAGATTCTGAAACCCGCCCATGACAACCCCTCCTCCCTACGGCTGCCTGCCGATCATCACGAACAGGCCCCCCTCTCGTCCAATCGTGAACATCCATGCGAGCTGTCCTACCAGGCGACTGAAAGCCGTGCCCATGGGGACCGGTTCGAAGAGTTCGTCCGCTTCCCTCAGAGGGGCCCCAGGCGTCAGGCGCGGGACCACTCCCACACACTCGAGCCCGTTGGCCGCAAACCACCGCATCACCTCGTCCACCCTATGGCTCGTCTCATGGGGATTCGCGTACTGATCCATGAACCAGACGAGCTTTTTTGCCTCGTCCTGAGTATGCCGGATCACATAATCTAGGCGATCGAGGCGTCGTCCGGTGAGCCGAAAGATCCAGCTGCGGGCCGCCAAGGGAATCCTGGCGTACCGGTTATACAACCCGATCAGGATGTGGCCCCCGGGTCGCACGAGCTGGCAGAGGTTCTGGAAGGCGCGGTAGGGATCCCCTGTGTGATGGAGCACACCTGTGCAGATCACGTAGTCGAAGCTTTGTATCTTTAGCCCCAACGCGAACAGATCTGTCTGGACGAAGTTGACGTTTTTCAAGCCAAATCGTTGGACAAATTTCGCCCCCTCAGAGAGCGACCGGAGACTGAAGTCGATCGCCACAACCCGTCGCCCTGTGAGCGACAGAAAGATGGGGAGCTGGCCGGTTCCGCAGCCGGCGCACAAGATGCGGGCATTGTAGGGAATCTGCCGGTCTAGCAGCGAGGCAAACACCCCCGCCTGGGCCTTCTGAGCCAAGGTTGTCGGAGAGTCCATTGATTCATACGTCGGAAACGGGTAACACTCGTAGAACGCCCGTATACGTTGGCCGATCTCGTCACGACGGGCGGACAGAACATCATCCATCGCTCAGTCCCTTTTCACCACGAGGGCGTTCTCCAGGACCAGTAAGTCCATCCCGCTCCGCATGAAGGTGTGCAGGGCCTCTTCGGGCGAATTCACGATCGGCTCGCCCTTCAGGTTGAAGGAGGTGTTCAGTACCACCGGTACCCCGGTCGCTTGGCCGAATGTCTCGATGAGCTGCGCATACCGGGGGCTCTGATCCCGGAAGACGGTCTGGAGCCGGGCGCTGCCGTCGACATGGGTAATTGCCGGGACCGCCTCCGGTTTTCGGACGGGGACCACGTACAGCATGTAGCGCGCTGGCCAGTGCCCCTCGGCCCCATCCAGCGCGAAAAATTCCCGCGCCCGCTCCGCCAGCACCGAAGGGGCGAAGGGCCGGAACGCTTCGCGAAACTTGATTTTCAGGTTGACGATATCTTTCATCTCCTCGCGGCGAGCATCCGCCAGGATGGACCGGTTCCCTAGCGCCCGGGGTCCCCACTCCGCCCGCCCCTGGAACCATCCCACCACTTTCCCGGCCACGATGGCATCCACCACGCGATCGATCAGGGCCCCGTCGTCCTCGATCCGTTCAAACCGAACCCCCTTCTTCTGTAACGTGGTCTCCACCTTCGCCTGATCGAACTCCTCGCCCCAGTAGGCGTGCTCCATGACGAAAGTGCGGGGCCTCCCGAGAAGGACGTGGTACACGTACAGGGCAGCCCCCAGCGCCCCACCTGCGTCCCCCGCGGCCGGCTGTACAAAGATTTCCTCAAAGGGTGTCTCGCGGAGGATCCGGGAGTTGGCCACGCTATTCAAGGCAACCCCGCCAGCCAGACACAACTTTCGGAGCCCCGTGTCTTCGGCGAGACGCTTGGCGATGGTTACCAGCACCTCTTCCGTCACGTGCTGAATGCTTGCTGCGATGTCCGCATACCTCTGGTTCCGGGCGTCTTCCTCGGGGGTCAGAGGATCCCGGTCATCGAAGAGGCTAGTGTGCGCCGTGGCGAATCGCGCCTTGGGATCCCGAGGGGGACCAAAGAGGTCCACAAACCTCTGGTTGAAGGTCTGCGTGCGGTGGTGGTGGAAGCTGAAATACGACATGTCGAGGGCGAAACTCCCGTCCCGCTCGACGTGGATGAGTTTGGAAACCTGATCTACGTAGCACGGCTTTCCAAAGGGGGCCATACCCATGACCTTGTACTCTCCCTCGTTCACCTCAAAGCCGAGGAAAGCCGTGAAGGCCGAATAGAGAAGTCCCAGGGAGTGAGGAAATCGCTGTTCCCGGTCGAGGATGATGTGGTTCCGTCCCTGCCCGTTCCATTGGGCCGTGCCAAAGCCAATTGCTGTCGTGGTCCACTCCCCGACGCCATCCGCCGTGAGCAGCGCCGCCTCGTCAAAGGGGGAACAGAAGAACGTGCTGGCTGCATGGGAAAGGTGATGGTCGCAGAACAGGATACGATCCCGCGGCACACCCACTCGTTCCTGAATGAGGTGGCGGACCCACAGTTTCTCGCCGAGCCAGGCGGCCATCGCATCCAGGAACACCTGACGCGAGCGAGGAAAGGTTCCCAGGATGGTCGAGAGCAGCCGTTCGAACTTCAGGAACGGCTTCTCATAGAAAACCACGTAGTCCAAATCGGCCGGGCCGATCCCTCCCCGCTTCAAGCAGAAGGCAATAGCCCGGCTCGGAAACCCCGGGTCGTGCTTGACACGCGTGAAGCGCTCTTCCTGGGCGGCGGCGACCAGCATTCCGTCATGGAGGAGCACCGCTGCCGCATCGTGATAGAAGCAACTGATCCCGAGGATGTACATCACTGTCTCCTCGCCTGCTCGGGGGAGAGGGTGGGATGATGGCGGACGCGCCAGCGCGTCTTTCCCCCTTCCCCCTTCAGGTCGAGTGGGTCCCCGATGGCGCGCACGGCGATGGCCGCCGGCATGATTACTACGAAGTAAAGCAACGACAGGATCACCCGTGTTTGCCATTGCCCGATCCGGAGGGCAATGGCCCTCCACCCGTGCCAGATGCTCCGCAGTACCTCACGCATCAGGTTCCCCCTCACTTTGATTCGTCGGCTTCATCCGCACCCCCGCCTCAGCAGTTCCCACGACGGGCCTAAGAGTGTCTGTTTGTATCTTACCTTGATGTCTCGCCAGACCAGGAAATAGAGCAGTTCTCGATAGCGCCGGATCTCTCGAAGATTGAACCATTGCCAGCCGCGCTTCGGCTCGATGACGAGGAGGAACTCTGTCGGAAGGGCTGTCGCTTCTACCGATTCGGAAGCCACCATTTTTCACTACCCTCTCAGAATCCTGCTGGCCCAACCGACACGTCGTTCGCGTCGGAGGTACCCATGCGGCAACGCGAATTAGGAAACCTGAGATCCTGCCAGTGCCTGCGACGGCGAAATCTTCCAGCGCAAGTTCGAGTCAAGTGTTCCATCACTCATAAGCTTCTGAACATGGTCGATGCGCTTGTATCGCGGGCCTTCGAATTCCTCCACCGTTACACCGATGCGCTTGTATGCTTCGTGGAGCTGGGCAGCACCCGCCCTGGCGTCCCATTCGGGCTGGAAACCGGGCAGCGCTGTCCGAATCCGTGAAAAGTCAACCCGGTAGCAGCGTTTGTCCGGGCTAGCATCGGGCGCGTACTCGATCGTGCAGCCGGGAACGGTATCCTTCACGATCTCGGCGAGTTCTCGGATGCGGTAGTTCTCTTCGGTGCGGCCGACATTGAAAGGCTGATTGTGGATAGATTCTCGCGGGGCGGCAAGGGCGGCCACGAATGCGCGCGAGATGTCCTCAATGTGGACGATGGGCCGCCATGGTGTACCGTCGCTCTTGATATAAATCCGGCCAGTGCTACAGGCCCATGCCACCAGGTTGTTGAGAACCAAGTCGAAGCGCATCCACGGGGATAGGCCGTAGGCCGTAGCGTTACGGAGGAAGGTGGGGCTAAAGTTGGCGTCGGCCAGTTGGGCGAGGTCCTGCTCCACCAGAACCTTTGAGTGTGCATAAGGAGTGACTGGGCTGAACGCCGCTGACTCATCCAGCATCGTGTCGCCCGCAGCGCCGTACGTGCTGCACGAGGAGGAGAAGAGGAAGCGGGTGACGCCAGCATCCTTGGCGAGGCGAGCAAGTCGCACGGATGCCTGGTGGTTAATCTCATAGGTCAGCTTGGGATTGAGATTGCCGAGGGGATCGTTGGAAAGGCCAGCCAGGTGAATCACTGCATCAAAGCCGTGGAGGTCAGCGTGCTCGATGTCGCGGATATCTTTCCGGATGAAGGGTAACTCGTCTCCAGGCTCGCCGAACGTACAGCTTTCGAACAGATCGCTATCGAGACCAATGACTTCATGCCGTTTCGCAACCAGCATAGGGCCCATGATCGAGCCGATGTAACCTTTGTGGCCGGTTAGCAGAATTCGCAAGGTTTCATCCGGCGCGCCTACTCTTGCAGGAACGCGAACACCTGATCATATTGCTGTCCGAGGGACTTCCGCATTTCCGCCATTTTAGTCTCGACCTGCTGGGCTATTGTCGAGCGGCGATCGGCTATAGACAAGAAGCGCTCTATTAGCCAATCCACATTGAGAAGCTCAACGTCCGTCACGTAATCAGACTGCCCGAACTTCTCCATCATCTCCTGTGTTTTCTTGTGGTATGCGATGCCAAGAACGGGTTTGTGCAGGAGGTAGGAAAACACAACGCCATGAAAGCGGGTAACAACGGCAATATCGAGGTCGGAGATTGTAGAAATAAGATCGTCAAAGGACCGAACTCTGGGCACAAAGAGGCTCGCTTCGTAACGCGGATCGACGATTCGTTTTGTCGCACTGTGAAGTTCTTCGATTACTGGCGGATCGACGCGAAGTTGGGTGGGAAACAATACCACCCTATAGCCCCGACATAGCAGCCAGACGGCAAAGGCGGCTAGTGTGTTCACATAGTTGCAATGTGCGGCCGGGTTGTGGCCTATCCAATAAAAGGGGCTATCCAGGGGTAGCGGATTGATTCCAACCGTCAGCCGGCCTTCCCTCGCGTGCTTCGAACGCGGCGTTACCAAGTTCAGGCTGTAGGCCAAATCTGGAAATACTTGAAGATCGCCTGAAACGCCGATCTTCTGAACCAGATATTTTGATTCTTCATCTCTAAAGGAGCAGTAGCTGGCCAGCGATAACGCTTGTCTAATAAAATACCTGCTTAGAGGTGAGCTAATGGGGCCCGCGCCGACGCTCAGAAAAGCGACCTTGGTGTTGTTCAGGCGCGCGAGCAGCGACCATTTGAAGAGGGTGAAGGGATAATTCCATGGGCCTCCTGCAAGATCGTTGCATTGTTGCGATCCGGAAACGATGAGGAGGTCAACTCCTTTTAAGTTGTGGTAGCTGCGAAAGCAGAATGGCAGCTCTAAGAGGAGATCGCCAAGTCGGTGAAGAGAGTCACGAATGCTTTTGGCGAAGTGATAGACAAGCGGAAGTCTCCTCGCTACAGATTTGATCCGTTCCCTGATCTGAGATGGACGCCTCGCCGGGGGCGGTTGGTTGGCAAGACGTTGGCTCGGTGTTCCCTGACCATTTGACCTCACCCTTTGTATAGGGAATGCGGGGATGCCGTGGCGAGTCTCGGTGTCGCGCGGGTGGATGGTGTATCCAACGACCCGCACAGTAGGGTAGCGGGATCTGATGTTCTGAATTGTGGCAGCGATCAGCGCTTCATCGCCCTGGTTTTCGTTTCCGACATGCCCGAGCACGCCGACTGACTGTGGCATCCCTGATGAGGGCCCAAATATCATGACTTTTTCTGACCTAATGCGACTAGCGAATAACCCAAGCCGGCCCGCTCTTTGAGACGCTGGATGATGTCGGGGGACAAGAACCGGCGTGCAACTGCGTTCAGGTTGTACGAATTTACTAAACGCAAGATGCTTCGATTACCAATTGGGATAATCGAAGTGCTATGGAGCACTGAAAAACGGTCATGGAGAATGTGTTTAAACCGTCTCATGTTCAGATACTGGTGGATGTGTCCGTGAGATTCAGGCCAACCGAGGCGATCCATCACGAACTTGTTGGCTGTAGTTATGAGGAGATAACCCCTAGGCTTAAGGACCGATGCGCACCGTTCAAGATACTCTTTCTGATTCTCCACGTGGGCGATGACTTCCTGAGAAACCACAACATCATAATATTCTGTTGGAAGGGACATTTGGAACAGATCGTGCGCAATGAAGTTCACGTTCGGGTACAACGATTTGGCTATTTCAATCGCAGCTTCGGAAAGGTCTATGGCAGTTACCTCAGCAATATGTGAAAGTTGATGGGCAAACCATCCCGTGCCACAACCGAAGTCAAGGATTGTTGGTTGAGCCAAAGGAAGGTTTAGCAACATACGGCGTAGTGTTTCGCCGCGGCGCAGTTGCCATTCATTTGGTAGGCTAGTTGCAGTCCACCGCTGATCCCAATATTGCTTCTGGTCTGTGAGACTTGGCAGCTGGGATTCAACCGTGTTGACATTGCGAATCATGACGTCTTTCGGTCCTTTCTGCCTGGTCATGACGGATAAGTGATCAAGGATGTAGTTCATTTGAAATCGCTGACACGAAATAGCGGAAACAGTATGCCGATGCCGACGTCAATTCCGCGCAGAGATGTCCTCGGCTCCAGCGCATCCGCTTCAGGAGAGATCCTAGCACCGACAACTTTGCGTGTGTGGGTAAGTGAGACCGAATGATCGTCGTGAAGTCGTCGAGCGCCTGCTGCCATGTCGGCATGGCCAGATGCGCGCTGCTGCCTGTATAGTGTGCCACTTGCCACGCGAGGTCCATGGTGTTCTGGCTTGAGGCCCCAGGATGAAGTCGTCGCAGGAAGAAATAGTCGGGGAGCTCTACAATCTTTCCAAGTAAGGCCAGCTCGTTGAGAACACGATAATCGCCTCCCGGGTAGCTAGCGATTAGCCGTGTTCTGGAGAGGGCG
>Ga0214473_10004398_pt1 | contig 16954 bp, 14 predicted proteins | sample RVTome_7_FD_203509 | JGI IMG/M metagenome (GOLD analysis project Ga0214473, IMG submission 203509) | Soil microbial communities from uranium-contaminated site in the Upper Colorado River Basin, Wyoming, United States - RVT98D197 | ecosystem: Environmental > Terrestrial > Soil > Contaminated >... | reverse complement strand
CCGACCTCGCCCGGCCGCACTACCGACGAATGCGGCACGACCAAGTGCCTGTAACCGCGTCTCAACGTTCGGTCCTGCCGGCGATTCGACTCTGGAACGCCCATATCCATCGGCGCTAGAAACGCTAAAATGGGTGTTTCGTTGCGATCCGCGTCCCCGTGGCGCAATTGGATAGTGCGTCGGCCTCCGAAGCTCCGACCGCGCAACATGGCCCAGTCGACAAAGAGTGACAAACGCCTTGTTTTCTAGGGCGGGACGCTGATCGGCCAATTTCGCGTTGGGTCGATGAATCGACCCATGTAGTGCAGGATCGACCAGAAATGTAGTGCAAGCGGGTTGCCAATTGTCGCAAGGTGGACACTTGGGCGGCCGTCGTTGCCTCAAGCTGCGACCAGCTTTTTTTGCGTCTGGTTGGTAGAGTTGGGAGAATCCATAACGATGGGTTTGTGATCCGTCTAGTGTGGCAAAGAATTGTTTGCATTTGCCAATCGCTCAGCTCATCGAGCGGACTGGTCTCGCCGAAATGGGCTCGGAACTCACGTACTTCGGGTTGGAGCGTGACTGTTGGACCGGCGAGTCCTTCTGCCGTAACCTTTCGCGCGGCGAATCCTTTGCCCCGCTCATCGGGCCACTAGTGAAAGTGAAATAGGGAACACCTGTGGGATACGCCGCCGTTTTCCTCCTCAGCCAGAACAGAGCTTTTGGTGATACCTCAATGCGTCTCGACCAACAGCTTGTCGACGCGGCAATAGCTCATGCGTTGTCTCGTTTCTCTTACGGGTACGCCGGCGCGGCAGCACTCTATACGGCTGACGGTAGGATTATTACGAGCGTTTGTTTCGATAGCCCGAACGACGTCGTAAATCTGTGCCACGAAACGGGTGCCATTTGCGAAGCTTATCGACTCAATTTGCAGGTCACAGCTTCCGTGTGCGTTTCGCGCAGCTCTCCTAATGATCGCTTTGTGATTCTCACGCCGTGCGGCGTTTGCCAGGAGCGGCTAGCCACTTGGGGACTTGGTGTAGAAGTGGCGGTCCCTGTGGCTGGAGATCCAAGCCAGTGGCAGGCCAAACGTCTTCGCGACATTCAGCCTTACTACTGGCGCAACGAGCGGTCGGGAGATTGAGCAGTGTGGCGGATTTCTTCTGAAAGGTTTCGGTGCGAGGGCGGTATTTAGTGATAGATCGCCAATGCCACCGCAGATAATGCCCCTTGGCATCGCGTTGTGGGGTTAAATGGGCAATTCGCTCGGCGGAATGGCAGTCCCCACGCTTCCGTGAAGGGGAAATACTCGCCGTTTTCCGGGCTAGTCGCACCATAGACAACCTCGGCAGGGTCTGGCGAGAAAAATGTGGTTGGGTCACATCCTGGTGATGTACAATGGCCGTGAGTCAAAGAGCTCACTCGTTGCAATTCTACGGCGAGCTTTGAGTCGGCAGCCCTCCGGTGCCTTCCTCGTCCGGAGTAAACTCGATGCAATCTTCAGCGCGTGTGTTGGCTACGGCGCTGGTCGCGTTTTCCGCGTCTGGTGCGCTCGGGCAAGGCTCAGCGCACTTCTGGCTGTCTACTTCCAGCGCGGCGATCAACGGGCCTGAGTCGCCCACGATTCGTACCCCGCTAGGCACGGGCGGACAACTGCACATCTGGGGCCGGCCCATGGACGGCAAGACCTTACGCAACTTCTCCCTGGATTTGATTACGCTCACGCCAACCATTGATCTCATCGACGGCACCTTCGTGATTCACAACCCCATCGAGGCCCGGCGATTCGAATATTCGCATGATTCGATTTTGGATGATGAGAATGGAAATCTTTGTGATCCGGACGATGCGAGCGGTATTTGTGTTCCGGAACTGCTCTCCACGCAGAGTGTCAACACCGGCGGCACGCTAGCTGCGGCCGACACAATAGTCGGGCTGGGTGGCTTTTCAATCGGGGGCGCGAACCAAGGCGTCGGACCAGATATTGGACCGGATTCGTGCCTGGACGATGACTATTGCGTCATTGCGGAGGATGACGGCCTGCCTGCATGGCTCATCGCATCCATTGATTACAGGGCAGTGTCCGTTGGAGTAACGGAAGTATTCCTCCAGATCGGGAACGTGGGGATGAACCACGCAGACGCGGCCAGCGGAATCCTTGAGTCCTCTAACTCGACGTACGTGATGTTTGGCGTTGATCCAAGCGGCGGCAGTGAACCGGAGTTCAACGCGGGGTATTGTGTAGTCTGTGATGGTCGACCGAGATATTTTGACGAGGCGACAAACGATCCGGAGGCATTCATCACGACGATTTTGCCCGGCGACTACGACGGTAGCGGCACGGTCGACCCTGCTGACTACCTGACTTGGAAGGCGACCTTCGGACAAACGGGAGAACAGGTCGCGGACGGCAATGGCAACGGCGTCGTTGACGCGGCCGACTACACAGTTTGGCGCAACCACTTCGGCACAACAGCGGGTAGCGGAAGCGCATCGATAGCGGTCCCCGAGCCGCCGGTTCCAGTTTTGGTGGGTCTTGGCATCCTGGCGCTGGCTGGTATACGTCGCGTAGCGCCTGTTGCTGACCCGTGGCGGGCGGTTCGTGGCAGGAGATGTGACCTCGTCGTTTTATCCGTGGCACTGGTCGTCATGCGAGGAGGGTCTGCCGGTGCGGCGGGCGTCGAGTTTGTGCTGAAGCAGACGTTCCAAAACCCGAGCGGCCCGATCATGGGAGATTTGTTCGGGGCCGCGACCGCTTCGTTGGGCGACGATTTGTTGGCCAGCTCGGCGACGGGAAACGGCGGGGATGGATCGGTGGTTCTGATGGACTTCGCCAGTGGCGGCGAACTTCAAGCATTCTTCGATGTTGGATCCACGCCCGGTGGTAAGTTTGGGAGCAGCCACATCGTTGCCAGCGCTGATGGATCGAGGGTTCTAATCGATGCTTTTCAACAGACAGTGGGATCAGTTACGGGGGCAGGTGCGGCTTACTTATTCAACACCAGCGATGGTAGTCTTGTTCAAGGTATCGCGAATCCGGATCCGCGGACTGGGGACAATTTCGGGGGAAACCTCATTCGAGTGGGAAACGATTTTGCTATCTTTTCGGCGACCAAGGACATTGATTTGGACAACAGCGCGAATATCACAGTTAATGAGGAGGAGCTGGGCGCGGTCTACATCTATGATGACGACGGAAACCTTGTCCGACAAATTGACAATCCGTTTCCAAATATGGGCGATCGATTTGGCGGTCGCGGCGGCCCGACCGGCACGAATCCCAACTATTTGCTTGTCGGTGCCCGCGACGGCGACGAGACTGCGCTCAACGCGGGTAGTGCGTACCTTTTCGACATATCCACGGGGCAAATGCTGGAGACTTTCGGGATGCCCGGCTCGGACACCCCCACTGCCGGTGACGCGTTTGGAATTAAGATACCGCATCAGGGGGTCTCCAATGCCAATATAGCGGTCATCGGTGCCGATCGCGGCGGGTCCACCGGTTTGCACACGGGAAGTGCTTACATTTATGAGTTTGATGGCAACCTGATGAGCGACCCCACGCTCTTGGCAACCATTACCAATCCAAATCCTGTTGCTGGAAACAGGTTCTTAGGAGAAGTCGAAGTCACGGACAACTATGTCTTCGTCGGCTCGTTTCAAGACGACACGCCCGCGCAGGACGCGGGGGTGGTTCACGTTTTTGATCTGAACACCGGCAGTCTGGTGGGCAGTATTCAGCATCCCGACCCGCAGGCGGGAGACGAGTTCGGTTTCCGGCTCACCACTCGGCCCGATGGCGTCTTCATTTCGGCGCAAAAGGATGACGTGAGTGGCGTGCAGGACGCTGGCAGCGTGTTTTTCTTCCAGATTCGAGAGCTCGTCGAATGGACCGGAACGACCGGCGATTGGGCCTCCGGCGCTAACTGGGACACGGGAACGCCGCCGAACGATTCATTGAACGAGGTTGCGGTTCTCGCAAACGGCGGCGCACCTACGATTTCATCGGCCGTGCCGGATGTGCTGGCGATGGAAATTGAAAATGGCGGGGTAACTGTCACCACCGGCGGATCGATCAACGTCTTCGATGACGTGGCCATCGCAGCGAATGGGATGCTGATAATCAATGGGGCATCGGCGCAATTGACTGCGCAAACGATCGTAGTTGACGGATCGCTCACGGCGGCCAACAACGGAATAGCCACAGTGAATGGCACTCTGACGGTTGGACCCAGTGGCAATCTGAACGCCGCCGCCTTGGGAATCATTCAGGTCAACGGACAACTGACGAATTTTAATTCCGGCACCGACACGCTTTCGGGTGGCACCTACGCCGTGATAGGTATGCTGCAATTTAATGATGCCCACATCGTCTCGAACGCCGCGCACCTTTCCTTGTCGGGCCCTGGTTCGGCGATCGTCGATCAGCCTGACGGCAATGCCTTGGCCGATTTTGCCTCGAACATAGCTGGAGCTACATTCGCGCTAGGGAATAATCGCGACCTGGCCGTGACTGGCAGCTTCACCAACGCGGGCGCGATGACGCTGGTAGACAGCACGCTGACAGTCGCCGGAACCTACACGCAGACTGGTGGATTCACCGAACTGGACAACGGCGAGTTGGTGGCCACATCCATCGATTTTCAAAGCGGTACGCTAAGAGGCCGCGGCACGGTCCTCGGCAATCTGATGAATTCGGGCCGCGTCGCTCCCGGCTTTTCGCCCGAAATCATCGTGGTCGACGGCGACTACACCCAAGCCAGTGACGGCATACTCGACATGGAAATCGGCGGCACCATGACCGCAGGCACGGACTTTGATCAGTTACAGGTGACGGGCACGGCGACACTTGCCGGCAGGCTGGAATTGAGACGAATCAACGGCTACATGCCCGAAGAGGATGACGAGGTTCCGATACTGACTGCCGGAAGCGTCGTGAATGAATTTGACTCCGTGTTCTTTCCCAACGCCCCAGATGGTTTCGCCGTCGACCTGCTGTATAGTTCTACCGATGTCCGGGTCAAATTTGTGGCGCCCGAGGATGTCGTCTACGTGCCTACGCTTGGTGTTGACGGTTGGTCCACGGCTGGCATTTGGGACCTTGGTGCGTCTCCGAAGTCGAAGAACAACGTAACGATCGCATCGGATGGCAGCGATCGACTGATTACTGTAGATGTTGTCGACGCCAAAATTAACCGTGCGACCGTATCCGGCGACACTAATGCCATGACGTTGGAGATTCCCACCGGCACGACATTGTCCGCGATTAACAGGCTAACGATTGGAAACTTTGGCGTGTTGCGGTTCGATGGCGGAATGGTCGTCAGCGCCAATCTGACGGTCGAGTCCGGAGGTACGCTCAACGGCAACGGTACGATCGTCGGCAATCTGACGAACTCTGGCGATCTTTCCCCAGGCTTTTCGACCGGTGAATTGGTTATCGACGGTGATCTTACTCTGACCTCTTCCAGCACGCTGGTCATCGAGATCGAAGGGGCGAATCCGGGCGGATACGATACGGTCGACCTCAGCGGTGAGGCAACCCTCGGCGGCCACGTGATTATCGATCTGACAAATGCGCCGCCGCTCAACCCGGGCGATTCGGTCGAATTCCTTTCCGCTGGCAGCGTTGTCGCTGGCACCGCGTTCGACAGCTTTGAAGTCGTGGGAGATAGTGACAGTGTCATCGTGTTGATGTATGGCGGCGGGGGCGCATCCGCAGCTCCCACCGATCCTGGCGACCTAAACCTGGACTACGCTCCTTACGGCCCAGGCGACGCCCAACTGCTGGCGTTGAGGCTGGCAGACCGCGATGCTTACGACGCTTATCTCGTCTCGCGCTGCATGGTGCTTGAATGTTCGGTGACGGATACGGCTGTCGACGAGTTGCCGGACATCAATGCGGATAGCAATGTCGACTTCGATGATATCCTTGCTTTCGCCACGAATTCGAACATGTCCGTGGCGCAGCTCGTTTCGCTCATATACGGGAAATCCCCTTCGATCCCGGAGCCATCGTCGCTTTGCCTGGCGTTCACGCTGATTCCGTTTACACTGGTCTTTCAGCGCAAGTCCAGGCGCTTAATGAATCGTTAGCCCATGAAAGTCCCTTGGTGGTTGTGATCCTCCATGCGCCGCGGAAACTCAAAACTAGGTTTTCGATCCGGCTACGTCAGTCCCACTGGGGGTTTCACGCTTGTCGAACTCCTGGTGGTCATCGCGATCATAGGTCTGCTGCTAGCGCTTCTCCTGCCGGCGGTCCAGGCCGCGCGAGAAGCGTCCAGGCGGTCGCAATGCGCCAGTAACTTGAAACAGACCGGACTTGCGCTGCAGAATTATCATGCTTTTGAAGATGCTTTTCCGCCGGGGGCAAGATTACGCAACGCCGTTGGGCAACGAGGCGTCAGTTGGAGAGTGTTAATTCTGCCCTACTTGGAGCGCCAGTCACTTTATCGGGAAATTGATCCGCGTCCAGATGGTGGAGCCGAGAACTGGCTGGCGCAAGGGCAAATGCTCGATGAATTTATTTGTCCGAGTGGTCCCTTGGATGGTCCCATTGTTGGAAAGCTTTCGCACTATTCGGGCATCTCTGGTGCATACCGCGGTGACGAGTTCATCGAACTGGAGCTGGAAAGGTGCGGCCACGTCTTCACGAACGGAATTCTCTATCCGGACAGTCGAACGAGAATTGCCGACATTACCGATGGAACTTCGCATACGCTGATCGCGGGAGAGCGAGTCTACGTCCTCAGCGATTGGATGACCGGCACCACACGCGACAAGAAGAAGCCGCGCATTTGCATGGATGCCACCAACAACCTCCAACATCCGATTAACACGAGGGGCCACTACGTTCTCGACTTTCCCATTCCCGCCGGCGCTATCATGGTGCTTTTCAACAACCTCGATTTCGGAAGCGAACACCCCAGCGGAGCGCAATTCTGTATGGCAGACGGCAGCGTCCATTTCCTCAGCGAGGACATCGATTTCACGATCTATCAGGACTTGGCTACCAAGTCGGGCGGTGAACCGAACCGCTGGATTCCGTAGCGCAGTTTTTTTGACGGATCCTTCTCACCTTTCGATGAATTGTCATTCATCTTTTTTGTCTTGCGACCCTGTAATAAGGCGTGGCTGCCGTTGGGTCACCAAGCACGTGAGTTCATAGAGCTGAACAGGATCCTCGGGTAAATCGGCTTCCAACGCGCGCTGAATTTGCTCCGCCTGCTGCAAATGTCCTCGCGCAGAACCGTCTTCCATCAGGGCCGCGCGATAAATCGCCCCGACGAACCGCTCGACCTGCATCTGCGGAATGTCTGGCACGGTCGTCAGCTGCTGGTAAGCCAGGCGTGCTTCCTCAAGGAACTGTTGGGATGCTTCCCGGTCGGCAGGGATGTGGAGTCTGGCTAGCTGGTTCGAGCAGTCCGCCAAGGCCAGCAAGTAGTCCTTTTGTCCGGGCTGCTGGCGGAGGAGCCGCTGCAATCGGTCGACACAATTTACGTAGTGCCGGATCGCCTCTTCGGCGCGGCCCGACTCGTCGCTGATGATCGCCAGCGTAAGTTCGAGATACAAGGCTTGTTCGTCGTTGAGGTTGCGGGCTTCCAATCTCCGCTCGAGCGCCGTCGACTGTCCTTCGAGCAATGACCGAAACAAAACCTGGCGAGGACCTTCGGCCCGACGAGGTGGCCAAAGTTCCCAAGGGTTCGCTCGTCCTTCGTACGCATCCAGCGCCTCACGCAGACGCGAAATCTCGCTGGCATCTCTGTCCTTTTCCGCCGCGATCTGCTTAATGAGGTTGTTTCTCTCCACCAGCCGTTGGTCGAGCAGCTGCCGTTTGGTTTCAATGCTCCAGGCGGCGATCGGACCCGCGATAGCCAGAAAAACGATGAGTGCTGCGGCTGTCGCCATCCAAGGATTTCGTTTCGCCCACCGCAACGTCCGCTCGGTGCGGGAGATTGGCCGGGCATGAATCGGTTCGCCGCGCAAGAATCGCTCCAGATCATGGGCCAGCGCGCGGGCCGTCGAATAGCGGCGATTCGGATCGCGCTCCATACATTTGGTGCAAATCGTAGCAACGTCGCGCGGTACTAATGGATTCAACTTGCGGGGGCTGGGAGCATTCTCGGTCACTTTCTGATGGATTTGCATTTGGGCACTGCCGCGAAAGGGCAATTCGCCCGTCAAGAGTTCGAATAATATTACGCCAAACGAGTAGATGTCGCTTCGCCGATCGACGTAATGGCCCTCTCCCTCACCTTGCTCAGGGGACATATAGGTTGGCGTACCGATGATTTGTCCATCGGCGGTCATCGTCAACTCACCTGCGTCGCGCTTGGCCAGGCCGAAGTCGAGGAGATGGGGCTGATCCTCGCGGTCCATCATGATGTTCGAGGGTTTCAGATCCCGATGTACTACAGTTAGTTCATGGGCGTAATGCAAGGCGTTGGCAATTGTGATCCCAAGTTCGGCGGACTCGCGCGCGGTCGGACGCTTGGCGGTCAGCCATTCCGACAACGACACACCGCGAACCAGGTCGCTGACGATGTAAAGTATGTCCCCTTCGCGGCCGACTTCGTGAACACTCACGATGTTCGGATGACGCAGTTGGGCGGCGACGCGAGCCTCTCGCAAGAACTGCTCTTCGCCGATCGGATCGAGTTGTCCACGGCGCGGGATCTTTATCGCCACCGTGCGATCCAGTTCGATGTCGTGCGCCTTCCAGACGCTGCCAAACGCGCCAATGCCCAGCCGGGAAACCAACTCAAAATGTCCGATGGATTCTAACGGAGGCGCGTGGCACGTGTGAGCTTCGCTGCTGACGAGGCTGAATGCACTGCCGCAAGTGCTGCAGGTGATGTCGGTAAATGGGCTGTCGAACAGCATCTCGACTGGATTGTGACAATGTGGGCAGCGGATGTGCAGACAGCCCGACGATGGAGCGACCCCGTCCACGTCCGCGGTTTCGTCGGGCGACGAAGGAGGGTCATCCATGTCGCTTCCCTGTTCCGCCTGGGCGATACGCCGAATCCGCTGGAGCGCTGCCGCAAGCTCCGGCAGCAGATCCGGATTGGCCTGAATCAGTTCGGCTTCGGAAAATGCCTCGCCGCGCCCCCAACGACGAAGGCAGTCGTCGGCAATCTGGCGGACTCGCTCCGCACGGTCTCTACCTCCGTGTGATGCTGCTGCCGAAGTCGAGCTCATTGTCATTTAGCACTTTGAAAGGTATCGAGACAGTCGCCCCATGGCCTCTCGCAGTTGCTTTTTCGCCCGGTCAGCCAGGGAGCGGATTGCGGCCGGCGATCGATCCATGGTTTGGGCGGTTTCCTCCAAGGACCGGCCTTCAAGAAACCGCATGCGAATCACTTCGCGGTAGTCCTCGGGCAGTTCCGCCAGAGCCACGTTCAAAGCAGCAAACGCTTCCTCTTTGCGGACGGCCAAACTCGGTGTGCCGTCGCCTGCATCGAGTTGATCCAGGAGATCGCGCATGGAGCCGGTGTCACTGCGGATGGCTTCTACCTGTCGCAGGTTGCCACCGCGTTTCTGACGGCCTGCACTCTTGATTGCATTCTGCAATTGGTGTTCGGCGATGGCTTTCAACCAGGCGTAAAAACTGCCTGGTCCGCGTGACTCAAAAGCCTCAATGTCGCGAAAAGCAAGCGAGAAGGCCTGCTGAAGAATATCGTCGGCCGAAGTCACGCGACGTAGAGATGGCGGCATCTTGGCCGACAATTGGCGCGACAACTGTTCGGAGTGCAGCAGCAGCAGTCGACCCAAGGCCGCGCGATCTCCCGACTTGGAAGCAGCGAGGAGCGCGGTTTCGGTAGTTGACTCGGACATCGGGGCAACTGCTGAATGTTTGAATCGGCGTAGCTTCCCCACCTGCGATTGGATGCCACCAACATTTCGCGGGTCGGGATCCTCAGATTCTCCCCTGCTCCACCCCCCATCATACCGCGTTTCGTGTCAAGGTTCGTTACCACCTAATCGGGTGGCGTCATTTTCAGGATTTTCGGTCGAGCGCGCCGCACCCCGACGTTGCTTACCCTGTTAGACCGAGCGTTTAAGTCCCGCGGGTCAAGTGGACCCCGATGAATGAGGAGCCCCAATCATGCCAGACGGCCAACGAAAACGACGACACGACAGCAATCGCGCTCGCCGCCAGTGGTACGCCCAACATCGGGCCCGTCGCTTTCAACGCCGATTCGGACTGGTTTCGAGCCGTCCCTTCGGCACCACAAACACGTCCCCAGAGACAATGCCAACCGGCAACTAATTTTGGAGTTCAACCATGGTCTCGATCAATCCCAAAGCCAGGCGATTTGAAATTAGCTCGTTGAAGAGTCGCCGCCGCCAGGCCGTCGAGGGTTGTCCCTATTGTGGCTGCAATTCGCTCTGGGCGAAGTCGTTAGTCGCTTGGAATTGGCCGATTAACGCTCCCTGCTCGTTCTGTCGCGGTGAGGTGGACGGCGAGAATCAGACCGTCACGCCCGACGGCAGGCGGAAGTTTTAAGCGACGACAAAACAGTCACGGGACGAACAGCGACAACGACCTACGAAAACGCTGCCTCCAACCGTAACACAAACCCGTCCGCCTATCCACGCATTTGGAGGTACCAATATCATGTCATGCTGTATCGAGACCAGTGCTCATCTCATTTCGCGAGTTCGCGACGGGAATGACACATCCGCCTGGAATCACTTCACGTGCCTCTACGAGCCGTTGGTGTTCGGCCTGTGCCGTAAGCACGGCTTGCAGCAAGCCGACGCGGCCGACGTGGTTCAGGATGTATTCGTGGCCATTGCCCGTGCGATGCCTCGCTTCTCGTATGACGCGGCCCGGGGCACGTTTCGCTCCTGGCTCATGAAGGTGACTCGCAGCAAGCTGGCCAACCACTTTCACTTGCGTCGTCGGAATGCAGCGCCCGTCGACGGCCATTTTCTAGCACTTCAAGCACATTACGAGGATCGTCCTGAGATCGAGCGTGACGAATCGCTCCATGGACGCTGGACGCTGTTCGATCGAGTGCGGGCCGAGATTCGGCCCGAGTTTCGGCCGAAGACGTGGACAGCGTTCTGGCTCACGGCCATGCAGGGATTTACGGCCGAGGACGTGGCCGAGTACCTGGGCATCAGCGTTCAGGCGGTGTACATCGCCAAGAGCCGCGTGCTCAAGCGATTCAGGGCGCGGGTCCAGGAGCTTGCGGCGGACGCTTAAGAATCTTTGGCATGTACTGAAAGACTTGCTGCCAACGCCGGTATACATCTATGAATTCGGCACTGCGCCGCTGGCAGTTAGAGACAATTTTACCGAAAAGTCCGAGCGCTCAGCGGGTGAACGTTGCTTGGAAACTTAGACGGCAACATTGGGTTGCATTGCGGCATTGTGCCACGTTGGCCGTGCCGGAAACTTAGTCACGTTTTTTTGAAAGGACAATGGCATGAACAAGCAGAATGAAAACGAAGTCAAGGAACTGTCGAAGGAAGAAATGGCGAACGTCCAGGGCGGACTAACGTCGGGCACTACGACTGAGGCTGTGAAGCTTGCCGTCGTCCGCCCGCCGCTTAACTTTTATTATAACATGGGCCTACCAGGGATCTAATTCTGGAACCGCTCTAAATCCCCCAGTGGGTTCCAGGGAGTCAACCTGACGATGAGGTGAAGTGACTGAATTTCGCGTCGCCACGCTCGGCACCTGCCAGGCGTGGCGACGTTTTCTGAAACGTCTCGTCTGCTTGGCGTTGACGAAATAGAGACACGATCACCGTTCCAGATTGCCACCTTCCGCCCAACTCGTCGATTCGTCGAATCGCTGGCCTACGGCGTCCTGCCTTTCGCGGTTAAGCGGTCCGACGGGGAGCTTCGATCATGAAGAACAGAACACGACCAGAAGTCAAATCGCTAGTGCAGCAAAACAGATTGAACCAGTGCCAGCGGATGATTGGCTTAACGGCGATGCTGTTTGGCGTTTCGTGCCTCATCGGTACGGCGCATGCCGCAGTGCCTTGGAAAACCAAGCCTCACCTAACACGGGTTGGGCCCAACCTATTGTCGGCCGACGATTCAGAATTCCGCGTTTCGGATGGCTGGTCGGAAACATACAGCACAGTCGACATCTCACCCGCGCGAACTACCCTCTTTGATTCTAGCTGGACACACCCAGACGGCTCTGCAGATTCTGGCTCGTTCAAGTTGGAGGATGGCTTCGACAAGGTCTTAGATTCTGACCGGGAGGTACTTACCTTCGCCAACAGCGGTGACGAATGGGACAGGATCCAACTGACAAAGACAATCACTTTGGACGCAGCCGACGTGGCCGGCAAGACCTTCACACTTTCGGCGTACATGTATTCTGACACCTGGCCCCCGCCTATCGTTCATATGAAAGCCCAGCTATATGGTGAATATTATGACAAGGACAATGACAGGTTGATCGAATACAAAATCCGAGATTTAGGTGATGGCTATCACTCGACGGTGCGGAATCCCAAATGGCAGGAGATTGCTACTGCGGTCACAATGCCCGATGAGGCGTATCTCACTGAAAATAGTTTCAAAGGGGTAAGAATACAGATTGCTATGGCCAATGAAGTGGACGGCGTCAGCCGCGCGGCTTGGATCGACAACGTCTACTTCGGAGAGGGCCTGAGCCTGGAGGAAGTGCAGACCCCAAAAGAACCCTTTATCGGTTCGCGCACCAGGGTCGACCGTCTCGGCAACTTCACAGTATTTCGAGTTGACTCGCAACGATGGAAGCCTTTCTTCCCAATCGCGATCTACGCCGACAAGGATCGGACCAATTGGCAGGACTATGCAGATCAAGGCTTCAACATGAATATGTGGGCGAGCGACGCCGTGATCATCGAACGGGCCAGTAAAGCGATCGATCCGAGGACCGGACGTGGCATGATGTCGGGGATGCAAATCGCTCAGTACATTCTCGAAAATAGCACCGTCGACCCCGGCACAACCTCTGAAGAGGCCTCTCGAGACGCTCGCCTCATCGACCTCGAGACAAAGATCAATGAGATTCGTCCTGATCTGGACGACGACCTCCTCCTCTACTACTGGGACAACGAGCACGTCCACGGTGATTGGGAGTGGCCGGAAATGGTAACCGATGAGGTCAAACGGCTGGACACCGTCGACGGGAAGCGGATGCACCCAATTTATCAGCTCAACGGCCAAACGGGGGTGGCGCGCAAATACAACAACAACCGGGCGGATATGGCCGATATCACTGGCACGTATATCCGAGATCCCGGCAGAGATCAATATGATGATGAATCCACAGTCCCATCCGTTTTCTCGACCCCCACTGTCCCCACAAATAATTTGGTGATATTAGACAACATCGAGGGTCAACAAATGCCCGTCGCGATTGCGCAGATCAATCGACCTGACGACGAAGATCTCTTGGAAATGTCAGCGGTCGATAGACGCCGGATCGACGAGGATTTTCGTCCGAAGGTCTTTGCCGCCATCGCGCACGGCGCTCGAGGCATCGGCTATTGGAAGGATACTTACGATATCAAAATATGTAATGAGATACCGGCTTGTACAAATACTGACATCGGACGGGTCGAACAAAGGGCGTGGTGGAACGACCTGCCTGCCATACGCGCGGAAATCGACGACATGATTCCGCTCATCCGCGAACCGCACTGGACTGAGTGGTCGGCGGATGCCGGAATCGCGCCCGAGGAGCAACAGCTTCACGATTTTGGCACGCGGCAACTCGACGGTGAGGCCTATATCATCGCCGCCAACTTTGACGAGGAAAAGTGGAACGCCAAATTCGATGTAACAGGGATTGACTATATGCCAAGCCTTGTTGAGTGGAAAGAGTACACCTGCGCCGGGGCGTTTTGTACGCCCATCAGCCACTATGCCCCCATTACTGCCGGTCCCAGTCCGCTTGGCCGAGCTTCGCTTTCAGTTACGATTCCTGCCAATGGCAGTCGCGTGTTTCGCCTCGTTCGCGACGGCCGCTGGGGCTCTAGTTTTCTTGGTTCCGCCGATGTGAAATTGGCTCCAGTGTTCGTACCCGAACCGGCAGCAATCTTAATCGCTACAGGTTGGGTCGTGCCGTGGTTTTTTGTGAGAGTACGGCGCGCCTGCAATGCAGGAGCGTTTCGCTGCACTCGTGGCGCGGCCGTATCGGCTTTTTTCTGAAAGGTTCCATCCTTCGCAGGGTATTACAGACAGAGTGGCACGATGGCCGTGCCGGAAAATAACCCCCTTCGGAGTGAAAGGGCAAACGATGTACGAGAAGAATGAAGGCCAGGTTACTGAACTATCGAACGAGGAGATGGCAAACGTGCAGGGCGGGCTAAGGTCCGGCGGACCGGATGGTGTCGATTTTGTGAGTCGTATCGTCGCTCGTCCGCAAGGCCCCCAGTGGGTTCCAGGGACGAGTGGGTTGGGGCAGGAGGGCGAGGAGTGACGCGGAGGGGTACAGGAGGTGGATCGAATTTCGCGTCGTCACGCCTGGCACCCACCGGGCGTGGCGGCGCATTCTCAGCCTTCAACCGGCCCCCTCAACGCCGCCCAATCCACGATGTGTAAGCACCGAGCGACTTCGCATACAATTCTAGGCGTGAGTCGGTGAACTCCGTTTCCTCGCCAATATGCACCGGTCGAAGTGGAATCGTTTTCGACGGTTGACATCCGACGCGCTACGCACGAAAACATAGCCGCCATCCGATAATTCCGCATGGGTGAGGCATGGCCGATTCCCCAAACGAATGGCGATCGGTGGAACACGCTTTGGCCTATTTGGCCAGGGCCGATGAGGTTCCACATCGTATCGAAGGCGAAGCGGCGCTACTTGAAGAGATACCAGCAGAAACGGCGCGCGTGCTCGATCTTGGATCCGGGGATGGCCGGCTGCTGGCGCTCGTGTTGCTGAAGTGCGAGCAAGCCACGGGCATGGCCGTGGACTTCTCGCCCACGATGCTCGACAAGTGCGGCGAGCGGTTTCGGTGTAACGCTCGTGTCCAAGTCGTCGAGCACGACCTGGCACGGCCGCTGCCCGATTGGGGCTCGTTTGACGGGGTGGTCTCGAGCTTCGCCATCCACCACGTCTCCCATCCGCGAAAACAGGAGCTCTATGGCGAGATCTGGGACCGCCTCCGACCGGGCGGCGTATTCTGCAATCTCGAGCATGTGAGCTCGCCGACCGCTACGCTGCACGATAGATTCCTGGGCGCGCTAGGAATTCGCCGCGACGAAGAAGACCCGTCAAATCAATTGCTGGACGTTGAGACGCAGCTCGGCTGGCTCCGCGAGATCGGCTTCGCCGACGTCGATTGCCTGTGGAAATGGAGAGAGCTAGCGCTGCTGCGCGGTTCCAAGCCGTGAATTGGGAACTCGATCATGTGTATGTTGCCACGGAGGACGCGGAGGGCTATGAGCGTGCACTCCAACAAGTCGGCCTATTCACCATCGAGCACGGCGGCGACCACGAAATCGAACTCGAGTGGGACGAGGGACGTCACGGGCAACTGGTTCGGCTCGCACCGGAAGTCCCGATGGTGCTTCGCTGGTAGGCGGGCGAACCCATCGTTCCAGTTGGACAGGTCGGTCACGGCGCTACCTCTCCCAGTCGCAGCTCAACGGCAGGATCGTAGGGCGGGGGATTAGTCGCTGACCCGCGGCGCCTTTCGCACGTTGCCGCCGTTTCTTTCGATAGAGACAATCGGCGGGGCGACTCGCGCACTAAAAGCCGCGGCCGGGCGGAACGATTGAACAGCTCCACCCGGCCGCGCTCAAGGACAGCGATTCGTCTGGCCGGCTGCCGACCCGTGGGCGCCACCTCACATTCCGTTCGAAACGCGAGATCGCACATTGGCTAAAGTCGTTTCGACTACGAGACCGGGGTGGCTGATGCTGCGCAAGCCGCCATAGGTCTTGCGGAGCACCGCCTCGTCGAGAGCCTTTATGTTCCCTTCTCGGCCGAGATTCGTTTCGGCCAACTTGAAAATCTTTTCATTCATTGTCTTTCTCCTTGGTAACGGGTTGGAAAAATAGAAAACTGGTCGGCGGCGTCTGCACTTCGGCAGCCACCCCGCCGTCGTTAGCGGCGGCTTCCACCTCATATACCGGCCATGGGCGCAAATCTTTCAGAAGAAATATTCTCTGAAAGAACGCCCTGTCTCGCCGGTAATCACCTGCGTGCGAACCGACGAGTTGGTTCCACCGGCCCGTCCAGGTACTTCATGGCAACCCCACATCTGCCCAAGGAGACAAGACAATGCGTAACTTCCGCAACTTATTCACCGGTCGTCGACCCTCAGGTCGCTCAGCTCACCGTTCGCGGCTCAGCTTTGAGAGTCTCGAAAACCGCACTATGTTAGCCGCGGATTGGGGAATTGACTTCAATGGCACGAGCGGCGTCGTCAGCGTTTGCGGGGGCGATGATGCGGACGTTGTGTCGGTCGAGCAGGTCGGAACCGACCAGATCCGCGTCACTTTGACCTCGGGAACCGAAACGAAGACGCGGGATTTCGATCGATCGAACGTGACACAGATATCCTTCGAAGGTGGCGCAGGCGATGACCGCTTCAAAAACAAGACGTCGATATCCTCAAACGTCGACGGCGGCGCAGGACACGACACGTTGATCGGCGGGTCGGGCGATGATGTGATCTCAGGCGGGATGGGCAACGATCGAATTACCGGCGGAGCTGGCGGCGACACGATCAACGGCGAGAATGGCGACGACACGGTCGAAGGTGGTAACGGCCGCGACGTCATCGACGGCGGGGAAGGAAACGACGTCCTGAAAGGCCAAAACGGCAATGACACAATCAGTGGCGGTCACGGGGCGGACACCATCAACGGCGGCGACGGCGACGATGAAATCGCCGGTGGCACCGGCGGCGATACTTTGTCCGGCGGCACCGGCGACGACACCATCAACGGCGACGACGGCGAAGACACGATCGAAGGCGGTAACGGCCACGACGTCGT